>JAEEGI010000578.1_pt1 | contig 106221 bp, 81 predicted proteins | sample 8958751 | NCBI WGS metagenome assembly JAEEGI01 (sample SAMN16246545, study PRJNA631951) | gut metagenome | biome: gut microbiome; feature: rumen; material: KS-attached | host: Bos | place: Iran: Karaj | collected 2018-10
AAGATGATTCTGTTGCCCTCGTTTGACGAATACCTCATCGGCTACAAGTCACGGCATCACGTCCTGGCTGACGAACACCGCTCCAATGCCCACACCAACAACGGCATCTTCTACCCCGTCATCCTCGACGGCGGCCATGTCGTCGGCAATTGGCACCCCCGGAACCACGAGGCCAGTTTCTTTGAGGTCGCAACCGCTCGTGATGCTACTGCCGCCTTTTCCCGTTACGACCGGTTCCTCAACGCTAAACAACACGATTCTAAATTCCCCTTGATTGAGATCAATACATTCAACTAATTGCGAAAAGCCGAACCGTCGACTGGCGGTTCGGCTTTTCGTTGTCTATTGACATTTGGGCACAGGTCCATAATTTTGCTGATCACCAATCCTTGATGATCCTTAAACTATGGATTCCTTACAAAGCAAGGCGCAGTCCACGTTCATTGGATCTGCCTGTAGGTACTTTACCTTCTCTACAAATTATTACTAAGTAATCATAGGAACCTGTAGAGTTCCATGCTCCACCTCTAACCACTCGTGTAGTCCCGCTTTCTGGGCCAGTGGGGTCTATTTGAGATTGGCTTTGATAATCGCCATACCAATCCTGACACCACTCCCAAACGTTGCCGCTCATGTCATAAATTCCCAATTCATTGGCCATCTTGGTTCCAACGGGCTGAGTGCCGAATCCATCTGTGCCGGAAGTCGAGGAGGGAATATTGCCCTTATACCATGCGACCTCATCACGCACATTGCTTCCACTATACTTATAACCCCCGCCAAACCTGCCTCCACGGGCCGCAAACTCCCATTCGGCCTCGGTAGGAAGCCTAAAGTTCTTTCCCGTCAACGCATTCAATGTGGAGATGAATTCTTGGCAGTCCTCCCAATTGACATATTCTACAGGTTTGTTCAAATTCTCGGTATATCCGTTAGCACTGGAGAAACGACTTGGATTCGTTCCCATCACAGCCAACCACAAGCCCTGGGTAACTTCGGTTTCGCCAATCTGATAACTTGACACTGTAACTTTGTGGACCGGCATTGAACTCCCATAATAGGATTGGCCTTCAGCGGGCTTCCCCATAGTAAATGAACCACCAGGAACGGCTTTCATTGTGAATGACACCCCATTAACAGTGAAAGTTTCGTCTGCTACAGCCTTAAAAACATCTACGTTGAATGTTGCCTTAACTAGGGTGACATTGTCCTTGACAGTTACTGTTCCGGCACCGATATTGAGGCCTTGAACGACAATCTGGTCATTGCTGATCTGGCATTGCACGATGTCCTCACATCCTTCGATGGAATAACTCCCGGAGCCATTGGTGATGTCAATGGTCATTTGCTCACCGACCATCATTTTTAAACTGCGCTGCGACAAGGTCAGCGTCACCTGGGCTACAAAACCGGTTTCCTGCATTGTGACGTTGTCCCTGATGATGATTGTTGCATATCCACAACTGAGGCCAGTTACATACAATTGGTTATTGAAAATCCGGCATGACACATGTTCCGCGCCATCCTCAACAATGTAGGTGTAACTGCCACTGCCATGGAGAATGTCCACAAATCCTTCTTCTTCCACCTCAATGGTCAAGCCGTTTTGAGCGATTGACAAGGAGGCCGCATCAGGTGCATCCAGAGCAAGACGCACACCAATTCTCGACCCAGCTGAAGTCGGGGCACCAGAACTGCGATATGCTACACGGCTGAATCTCTCCACACCACTCCAGATACCTCCACGCAAGTTTCGATTCGTACCAGAAGCATGATAAGGGTTCACTTGAGGCTCAGCACTGTAAGAGCCATAGAAATCCTGGCACCATTCCCTGACATTGCCACTCATGTCATAGATACCCAACTCATTAGGCAGTTTCTGACGCACAGGCTGTGTGCCATACCCGTCGGCGCCGATGGTTGTTGAGGGCAGATTATAGGCATACCAGCCAACGGTGCCTAATGAGTTGCTGCCCGAGAACTTGAAACCTTTGCTCTTGACACCGCCACGAGCGGCAAACTCCCACTCAGCCTCGGTCGGCAGACGGAACACCCGACCTGTTAACTCATTCAGCCTAATGATAAATTCCTGGCAGTCATTCCAATTGACACTTTCTACAGGCTTGTTCAAATTCTCGGTATATCCATTAGCGCTGGAAAACTCGCTAGGATTACTACCCATAACAGCAAGCCATAACTCTTGGGTGACCGGAGTCTCGCCGATGCTGAAACCGGACAAGGTCACCTGATGAGTGGGATACTCGTCTTCATCAGTGTCATTACCCTGCTCGGGAGTTCCACCCATCGTGAATGTACCTCCTTGCACACCCACCATGGTGAAGGTCACGCCATTGACGGTAAATGTTTCATTGCCCGAATCATCGGGTTGCTCGGGTTCGGGCCACGTGCCATGCAGCAGATAGTCAATGATAACCGACACGTCATTGATACCGATTTGGCCGTCTTTGTCCGCATCGGCACCGTCAGGGAGAAAGAGTGAACCATCACTGTTGCCCAACAGGTTGTCGATGAGAACTGCCACATCATTGATTGTCACCGAGTCGTCGCCATCGGCATCGCCTTGCTTTACATCACGGGCAACACCTTCAAGAATCACCCGATTAAAGACATCACCGATTTTTATCGAGTAATTGGCAGTATGTGTACCTGATGCCGTGGGCAGATAGGTAACAATAATCTCACCCACATTGTTACCAGGAGCGGGAGGAATTTCTCCCAAGTTGTCATCCAAGGTGAAAAACGTTGTCACACTGCTGTAAGCCGATAACGGATAAATTGGGACTGTTCCCGTATTGGTAACCGTAATTACCCCAGTAACCGGGACGCCGACAATGGTACTCAACTTAACGGTATCGGGAGACACCGTTCCTTGTTCTGCGGCCTGCGCGGCTCGCTGATTGAAACTCGTGGAGAATTGAACGTCAGTCATTAACTGGGCGTTCGCACCAATGCACAATAAAAATGCAAAAATAAAGGAGATTAACTTTTTCATCGTTTAAGACTTATAATAATTAGAAATAATTAGTAGAAGTTAATTAAGCACACGCTGCAAAGTTAGCAAACAATTCATAAAAACGCAACAAATAATGCAAAAAATTACTGATTACTACGACGGAATATACAAACAAGGCAACCAGGTTGTCTGTCATAATTATCTAAACATGACAAAAGCGCTCTATATTTTCAATAAAAGAAGTATCTTTGCGAGCAAAATTTCACACTAACTACAATAAAAAATAAAAACAATATTATTATGAAGTTTAAGAGTTTATTGGCAGCCTTTGCCATCAGCACCCTGTTGTGTTTCCCTGTTCAAGCCGATGACGATACCCGCCATGAGATCGGCATCAGCTATGGCGTTGAACCCAATACCTTCTGGCTTGATATGTACACCGATCTGATTCAGATGGAGTTTGGCGAGTCGCTGGACGGCGAGAAATACGTCGGCCCTATCGGACTGGAGTATTACTATCACACCAGCCCGTTGATTGGCGTGGGTGCCGTTGCCGTGTTTGCCTCTAACCACCAGAACGGTTTCAGGAATAACGTGCAGAGCTCACACACTACCAGGACTTACTTCTCGTTCATGCCGTCGGTAAAATTCAACTGGCTGCGCAAGCACAATTGGGGGCTGTACTCCAAGGTGGCAGCAGGCGGCACCTACATCCGCTTCAACAAGGAGGACTGTGATGACAACGGCAAGAAAACCGGTGAGAACGACATCGTCAATGACCTGATGTTCAACTTCCAGGCCACGCTCATCGGCATTGAGGCCGGCGGTGATCACGTGCGTGGCTTTGTGGAGCTTGGTGTGGGCGAGCAGGGTGTTGCCCTGGCTGGCGTGCGCTGCAAGTTCTGACATCATCCAAATTAAGATAAAAAGCGACCAGAGAACAGTCTCTGGCCGCTTTTTTTTTGTGAATCTCGCAGATCTTCTCTAACTTTGCGCTACAATAAACCCAGCTTAACCACAGAACATCATGATGAAACTGAACTTGATTACGTTTGCGTCCTCACTGGCATCACGTGAGTCGATTTTTACCGACCACCATGAACTGCTCGATGCCATCAACGAGAAATATGAGGTGAGTTACATTTTCCCCGAGGAACTGGATAGCCCGTGTGCTGAGGGGGCCACGATGGTACTCGTGGGCAGCGGCGGAGTCGAAGAAATGGTCAAGGCAAACATCGACCGCTTGCCGCCTTATGTCGTGCTCATCGCCGACGGACTGAAAAACTCGCTCGCCGCATCGCTCGAAATCCTGTCGTGGATGCGGCTCGAGGGACGCAACGGGCGTGTGCTGCACGGCCCCGTGGACTTCATCATGCAAGGCATCGACGACTATGCCAGCGCCCACGAGGCGGTATCCTGGCTTCAAGGAAAGCGTGTGGGTGTTATCGGTAAGCCTTCAGGATGGCTCATCGCCAGCAATGTGGACTATGCCACGATGCATGAGCGCTGGGGCATCGAGATGATTGACGTGCCCCTCGATGAGGTAGTCAAGGGTTATGAGAGCATCACCAACGACGAGGTGCAGGACATTACCGACGATTTCATCAGCAAGGCCGTGGGCATCAAGGAGCCGTCGCGCGACGAGGTGGTCAAGGCCATGCGCCTCTACCGCTCAATCAAGGCCATCGTGGAGCGTTACCATCTCAACGCTTTCACCCTCAACTGCTTTGATCTCATCCCCACCACCCACACCACTGGCTGCGTGGCCCTGGCGTTGCTTAACCAGCAGGGCATTCCTGCCGGCTGCGAGGGTGACGAGCAAACCTTGCTCACCATGCTTGCCGTGCAAGCGGCAACAGGTGAGATGACCTTCATGGCTAATCCGTCAAAGATAATCGATAACGCAACCCACGAGATGGTGTTTGCCCATTGCACCATCGCCCCCGCGATGACCGACCGCTACATCGTGCGCGACCACTACGAGTCGCTGAGTGGTGTCGCCGTCGAGGGCATTTTCGAGCCTACTGACGTGACCGTCGTTAAGTGCGGCGGCAGGAGTATGGAACACAGTTTCATCAGCCGTGCTCGCTTGCTCGAATGCACCACCAACCCCAACATGTGCCGCACCCAGCTGCACCTGCAGCTCGACGAGCCACTGGACTACTTCCTGGAGCGCAGCATCGGCAACCACCACGTCATCGTGCGCGGCAACCATGTTGAGCGCCTTTCAGCCACTTTCCGCATGCTATCAAAATGCTGATTAATCCCAAATATCAACACCTCAAGAAGTGGCTGGAACAGTTACCCAAGCAATTTGAGCAACTGGGCGAGGTCATATATGACAAGCGCAACCAGCTGCGGGTCATTGAGGCTCCTGACGGCACCCTCATCAATGCAAAGCGCTACTGTGTGCCTCATGCATTCAATCGCCTGGTCTATTCCTCAGGGATACGACAGCCTAAGGGTAAGCGCGCATTCCTCTACCCTTTCCGCCTGCTGGAACGTGGCATTGACACACCCGAGCCCATTGCCTATATTGAACAGCGCAATCGCCTCGGCCTGCTGCAAGAATGCTATTTCGTGAGCGTCCAGTCGCCCTTGAAACACACCCTTTATGAATTCGGTGACGCCCAAGAAGGCACCTATGAGGAGATGGCGCGTGAGTTGGGACGGTTTACCGCCATGATGCATGACCGTGAGGTCTTACATCTCGATTACTCCCCCGGCAATATACTGTGGGACAAGGATGAAATGGGGTATCATTTCGCCATTGTCGACATCAATCGCATGCGCTTTGGCAAGGTCGACATCAAGGACGGCTGCTCCGCCCTGCGCCGCCTGTGGGGTCCCAAGCGCTTCATCGAGCTCATTGCACGCAGCTACGCCGTCGCCCGGGGCTTCGACGAGGACGAGGCAGTCCGCCTCACCATGGCCGCCCGTACAGCTTTTTGGACCCGCTACCAACGCCGCCACCCCGTCGATTTCCCCCTCGAGCTATAATATTTAACGTGCTTTCGATGAAAATAAAGTGCAATCTATCAACTCCTCCCCTAAGATAGGGGAGGTGGCGCGAAGCGCCGGAGGAGTATGATTTGTCCTCAAAATATATATTAGAAAGTATCAACGCCCCCGCCGCTCCCGCGGCACCCCCTCTTATCCAAGAGGGGGAGTAGCTAACACCGATCAACAAACGACAAATTCATCGAACCCACGTAATATTTAGTATTATACGACACAAAAAAGGCAAGAAGGACAACGAATAAAGAATTGTCCTTCTTGTCTTTCTTGTCTTCTAAAACTAGAGCAGCCGTTATTTGTAGATAACGTAGGCCGTCATCGGGGCGAGGGTGCCCTTGAGGACGCCTTTCTTCACTTGCAGGCGCTGCTTGGTCACCACGTCGCGGTACTTGCCGTTGCTCAGGGTAACGGGGATCGCAACTTGGGCCTGCTGCTCATCGAGGTTGATGACCACGGCTGCCTTATTGCCGCGCTCGACGATGATCTGCTTGCCATTCTCGCTATAGACGATATTCTCGGGCTGATTGACATTGCGATGGCGGAACTCGTTGACAGCCTTCACCACGGGGTGCTTGAACTCGTCATTACCCACCTTGCCAATCTCGTTGTCACCCCAATAGTTGTCGCGGGTGCTGCCGTGAGGACGTGAGTAGAACAGCGGCGTGCCATACTTGCGGGCGGTCAGGAAGACCCATCCCAGGCGGATGAGCTCATCGCTCATGCCAGCCGAGGCATGCTCGTTGCAATAGGTGTCGTGAGACTCCACCCAGGTCACTAGGTGGGCGGGATCCACCGAGTGGTGCCAGGTCAACAGGTTGTCGGCACGGGCATCATGCCTGTTGAGCACGTTGCGCAGCACCCAGCCATAATTGCTGGCGGTCAGGTCCATATACTCGGCATAACCCTGCTCGGGCACATTGAGGTCCTGCAACACCTCGCCATAGATGAACAGTTGCTCGCGCGGAACAGCCAACCTGAGGCCCTTGACTGCCTTGCGGCCCATCGCCACGTCCCAGAAGTCGTTCTCGGGCGACTTGGGGTCGCGCATCTCGCCGGGCAGGCCGATGTGCTTAGCCGTGTCGTAGCGGAAACCGCTGGCACCGCAGGCAAGCACGTCGTTGACAAACTGCATGTAGTAGTACTGGAAATCAGGGTTCTCGGTGTTCACGTCGGGCAACGTACCCATCTCGCCCGTCGTGCACTGGTAACGGTCGCTGTAGTCCTTGATGGGCCACAAGCCGTTGGCATGGAACAGGTTTTCGCGGCCATTCACGGCGCTGTCGAGGCGCGCGTTGATCTGCGTGCGGTCAATGACGGTGTGATTGGGCAACACATCCACAATGACACGCAGCCCCAGGCGGTTAGCCTCGGCACACATCGCCTTGAACTCGTCGCGCGTGCCTAGCTGGTAGTTACCGATGGTCCAGTCGGTCGGCTGATAGTGGTAATACCACTTGCCGTGACCAAAGAGTTGACGCCCGCCGCCTTCGCCCACGACGCACTCGTTGATGGGTGACGTCTGCACGATCGTGTAGCCAGCGGCCTTGATCTCGGGCAGATGCTCCTTGATGGTGTTGAACGACCACGACCACGCGTGCAGAATAATCTCATTATTGCCCTGGTCGGCCTCGGCAGCCGAAGCGCCGCTAGCCATCAAACCCATGAAGGCAACCAAAACGATAGAAAAAATCTTCTTCATATATACTAAAATCTTGTTAAACAATTTTCTTCACAAAGCACAAAGATACAAATAACAACCGAAACCACACTATAAAAAGCAAATTACTCGGGCAATATTCTTGCTCAATTCTTCAAATACTACTATATTTGCAGCAATTCATTGGCGGACCCGGCCGCAGCGGCGACCACAACAACCAACCGCCAATGATGACATATTAGATACAGGCGTTTACTGTAACGCTTTGGTTTTGGCACCTTGAAATCCGGAAAATTTCAAAACAACTCTGTCAAAAACAAAGCAACGTGAACGCCCCAATAGGTGTACTATATCCATCGCTCTGGTCTCCATATAGAGACTTGAAAGATTTGATATACACATCTACGTGGGGCTTCGTCGTTGCTCGTTCTGACAGAGTGGGCACTTTCCGGAGCCTCAAGGTGTGGAACTGAGCAGCAGACTTGGCTCCACGCTTTGTATTTAATAGAGAATAATCCTAATTCATCACCTCCTGGTTGCCGAGAGCCACAACCAAACGATAAAGTTAGGTCTATTATGTTAAAGTATAAATTGGAAAGCGATGTTGATGATTATGTAAAAGCATATTTAATATCTTTAGGATTAAAAAAATTGCTTGATTTTAACGAAAAATCAAGTATGTCAAACTACATGAAAGAGTCTTTAAAAGGCTCGGCTAAAACCGCTTCAAAAACGAATTATGGGCAGCCCGATTTTACTTGCGAGAAATACGATATACCTGTAATTATAGAGAATAAATTAAGCAATGATAAGCACTTAGCTTATAATAGTTCGGGCATAAAAACGGACGAAAAGTCCGTAAGAGATTACGCAGTAAATGGTGCCATTTACTATGCTCGTAATATGATTGCTTCTAAGAAATATAATGAAGTAGTTGCTATTGGGATTTCTGGCGAAAGTGAAGAAGATATAAACATATCCGTGTATTATGTGTTTTCAGCAACACTGCCCCCAAAATATATGCCAAAATACACAAACCTTAATTTCTTACAAAATGAGCAAAGTTTCAAAGCTTTCTATAATGACGCAACTATTACTGAACAGGAACGTCACAAGATATTAATTTCCACAAGAAATGAAATCTTACGTCAAGCAAAAAAGCTCAACATCTTAATGAATAATTGTAATATCGGTGTCGAACAACGTGTCGTTTATGTATCAGGTATGTTGCTATCGATGCAAGATGTCATTGACAAAACTGGCAATGTCATTGATTATGGTTTAACCAAAGACGATTTAAAAGGCATAGAAACCGAACAAAAACGTGACAGTATACAGATTATTTCGCACATTGAAGAATACATTGAACAGAAAGATATTGATTCGGTCAAGAAAAAAATAATGATTGAACAATTCAAAAATTCCATTTCACTCGACCCAAGCCGTGATATACCTGTAGACTGCGATAAAATAGTTGGTTCGTTGTTGAAAGATAAATCCTCTATTACTAAACAAGTATTCAGTTTTCTTTATGAATATGTTTACAAAGCAATTGATATGACACACGGTGCATTAGACATAATGGCCGAAATGTATTCAACATTTTTGAAATATGCACTTAGTGATGGTGCCTCACTTGGAAAAGTCTTAACACCACCATATATAACAAACTTGATGGCAAAAATACTTGATATCAATAAAGATAGCAAAGTGATGGATTTAGCAACAGGTTCTGCTGCTTTCTTGGTTGCATCAATGGATTTGATGATAAACGATGCAAACAAAAAACATGGTAAAGGAACAACATTTGCAAATCAAGCAATTGAGGACATTAAGAAAAAACAACTTCTCGGAATCGAAGTTGATGCAAAAATGTACACACTCGCAGCTGCAAATATGTTGTTACGTGGTGATGGAAGTTCAAATATTATCAAAGCTGATTCATTCACAACACCAAAACAATTATTCAGTGATTTCGGTGCGAATAGATTATTATTAAATCCTCCTTTTTCTTATAAATTTTTCGGTTTGCCTTTTTTCGAATTCGGCTTAGACAATATGCAAGAAGGCGGTATAGGCGCATTAATCATTCAAGATTCAGCAGGCTCTGGAAAAGCAAAAAGTGTAACAAAAAAAATACTGAGCAAACATACTATGTTAGCAAGTATCAAAATGCCCGCTGATTTGTTTATTCCTAATGCAATCGTTCAAACAAGTATATATATTTTCAAAGCTAAACGTCCACACGATTTTGAACATGATATTGTGAAATTCATTGATTTCAGAAATGACGGCTACAAACGCACAAAACGCATAATTAAAGAAATTGACAATCCGTCCGATCGCTATAATGACATTTATTTGATATATAAGTTAGGGAAGAATGCCGTTCGTAATGAATCATTCCATCCTAATTTGTGGAATTTAGACAAAGTGTATTGCGAAGATACGATTTCAGAGAAAGGTGATGATTGGAATTTTGAGAAACATATTCAACACATCACAGTACCTACAGAAGAAGAATTTACAAGTGCCTTAAAGAAAACAGAATCGTGGAACATATCACAACTAATAAATAGTTTTGATATAGATGTTTTATCAGATATTCGTGCTCCTTTTGGTTTTAAAGATTTTCCTGCAGGTAAAATTTTCACTATCAAATCCGTAAAACCAAGTTATGATAAAATTAAGCTTAAGCCTGTAGTTGATGATAAAGAATCTTATGATTATATCACGCGAACTTCTGAGAACAATGGTATCTGTGACGTGACATCATTCATCTCTGAGAATGGTATACAAGAAGCAGGTACATTCAGTCTTGGTTTGATGCAAAAGATATTTTTCTTGCGTAAACGAGAATGGTATGCAGGACAATACGTAAAAGTTGTGACATGTATAGATGATGTCAGCTATGACACAAAAGTTTATTTGCAAACTGTTTTGAACGGTTTGACCTCATTATTACATTCAGTGCTTGTAAGAGATATTGAAAAAACATTTATGAAAGCGAAACTACGATTGCCGATTAAACAAGACGGTTCGATTGATTATGATTGGATGGCTGAATACGTTGTTACAGGCCGTTCATTGATAAAATCAAAATTGATTGAATGTGGACTGATGAATAATTGATTTGTCATGGTCTTTATATAGAACATAGCGGCGTGAGGCCAAGATGAATGTTATGACTCACATTGAAGGGTCATGAATAAAGAATCATGAATGGTCGATACGTGATCATTCGTGGGCATTCACGTAATTTCGTTTAATTCGCTAAAAAAGAGCGAATACCCAATAATTAGTTCCGTTCGTGTAATTCGTAGTTTATAAGCATTTTGGCGTTGACCCTTAGAGGTGGTAGATTGTACCTTTGTGCTGGAGGTGGCAAAGCCTGCTTTTAACAATTCGTTAACAATCCCGCACCACCCTCCTCACAATAGAGCAGCAAATACAACCATTGATAGTCAATAGATTACAGAAAATACCACCAAAACAGGCCCGTGCCTTTTGTCACCTCGTCTGCCCTCAGAGAAATCAGAAAAATCCGTAGTTTTTTAAAGAGTGCGGATGCCTCTTAAAACGTTTTGCGTCTTTGCGCCTCTGCGTGGGGTAACGATAGCGGATGCCACCTAAAACCTAAAACCTAAAACCCTGCTCGCACAGCGAGCATAAAGTTGTCTGAAAAAGAACAAAAAACTAAGGGCAAAGGACTAGTAACTAGAAACTTTTTCACTATATTTGCAGCCGAATACAAATACATTCTTTTAAAACCTATAAGACATTAACTGAAACAAGAAAATGAACGAAATTGAAAAACTGCAACCGACGTGCATCTGGCGCAACTTCTATGCGCTGACACAGATTCCCCGTCCCTCGGGACATGTTGAGAAAATCCAGAAGTACCTGCTCGACTTCGCCAAGAAAATCGGCGTGGAAGCCTTCCAGGATCCCGCTGGCAACATCGTGATGCGTAAACCCGCGACTCCCGGTATGGAGAACCGCAAGTGCATCACCATGCAGGCCCACATGGACATGGTTCCCCAAAAGACGCCCGAGAGCAAGCACAACTTCGAGACCGATCCCATCGAGCCCTACATCGACGGCGAGTGGATCAAGGCCCGCGGCACCACGCTGGGAGCTGACGACGGTCTGGGCGTGGCAGCCATCATGGCAGTCATGGAGGACAACACCCTCAAGCATGGTCCCATCGAGGGCCTCATCACCAAGGACGAGGAGACGGGCATGTATGGCGCCAACGACCTGCCTAAGGGTCAGATGAAGGGCGACATCCTGTTCAACCTCGACAGCGAGACCTGGGGCAAGTTTGTCATCGGTAGCGCCGGTGGTATCGACGTTACCTGCACGCGCAAGTATAACGAGGTGAAGACCGCTGCCGGCGATACCGCCGTGCGCATCACCTTGAAGGGTCTGAAGGGCGGCCACAGCGGCCTCGAGATCCATGAGGGCCGCGCCAACGCCAACAAGCTGATGGCACGCCTACTGCAACTCGCCATCGTGGACCACAAGGCCCGCCTCGTGAGCTGGCATGGCGGCAACATGCGCAATGCTATCCCGTTCAAGGCCGAGACCGTAGTGGTTGTTCCCGAGGATAACCTGAAGGGCTTGAAGAAGCTCGTCAAGACGATGAAGGCCCAGTTTGAGAGCGAGTTCAAACTCATCGAGGACAACGTGGACCTGACCCTGAAGGCCATCGACCGTCCCAAGATGAAGATGGCGCTCGACGACCAGACGACCATCCTGCGTACCCTGTACGCCTGCCACGACGGCGTCGTTCGCTTCATCCCCGCCTATCCCAACGTGGTAGAGACCTCGAGCAACCTCGCCATCATCGACATCGAGGACGGCAAGGCATCTGTTAAGATCCTCGCCCGCTCGGCCCGCGAGGACATGAAGGAATACATCGTTAAGATGTTGATGACCTGCTTCCACCTCGGCGGCTTCAAGGTAGAGACCGGCGGTGACTACATCGGCTGGGATCCCAACCCCGACAGCGAGGCCCTGCACATGCTGCTCGACCTGTACAAGAAGCTGTTCAACGAGGACGGCATCATCCAAGTGGATCACGCCGGATTGGAGTGCTCCATCATCCTGGGCAAGTACCCGCACATGGACGTTGTTAGCTTCGGTCCAACGCTGCGCAGCCCGCACACCACCATCGAGCGTGCTTACATCCCCGCAGCCGAGCCCTTCTGGAAACTGCTTGTCAAGGCCCTCGAGGAGGCTCCCGTCAAGAAATAAGTAATAGTTTTTTCATTTATAAGCATTGCCGCAGGTCGCCCCATAGCCCCCTGCGGCAATTTATTTGACACACTGAAAGGGAAAAACAAGAAATGTAAAACCTGCACGCATGTGCGGAAAAAACGGACAGAACGGAAACAGACAACGAGAGCGCGGAAAGCATTAGGGGTCGGGGCGGTACTCGAGGATGTCGCCGGGAGAGCAGTCGAGCGCGCGGCAGATGGCGTCGAGGGTGGAGAAGCGCACGGCCTTGGCCTTGCCGGTCTTCAGGATCGAGAGGTTGGCAATAGTGATGCCCACGCGTTCGCTCAGCTCGTTGAGCGACATCTTGCGGCGGGCCATCATCACATCAAGATTCACGATAATCATAGTGCGCAAGGGGTTTAGATGGTTAACTTCTGTTCCTCGGCAGCGTCGTAGGCCAACTTGTAAAGCATTGCGACCAGGACTGCCACAATCGCATAGACAAAGGGGGTATCGGTCAGACACCATTCATAGTGATCAGAGGCCGAGCAGGCAAAGCCCATATTATCACTGATGAACGAATGGATGGGCAGTACTATCGCCATAATCCACAACAGCACCACATTGGCACGATTAAAAATGGTGCCTCCCTTCAGATGCTTGAGGATGTTGAACACAAACGCAGCCATCAGCCCTGCCAACGTGATAATCATGATACGGTTGATGACAAACATGGTCAACTTGCCGCCCATGTTCGGAGAGCCCCAGTTGATCACCCCGTTACCGCTGCCAGTCGTCAAGACGAAATAGCTCTGAATAGCATAAAACGCCACCCACATGAGGGTGCAGATGAGTGCGAACACGCACAAGATTGTCAATAGTTTGCTGGATGTCTTTTTCATAATGTAGAATGCTTTTGATTACTAATTCCACTGCAAAGATAAATCAATTTATCGTAAAACAATAAATATATCGTGATATTTAAGAAATTTTAATTGTTTCACAAAACACACTTTGGAATTACACCTGCCAGCACACGCTCCATTACGGGCATGTAAAGTATTTTTTCAAGTTTATATACCTTATTAAAAAAATAATGCGTACCTTTGCACCCTGTAAACCAAACTGAACATTGACTAATAACTAACTATATCAGTTTTTCTAAAATTTTATGAGTAAAGAAAAGAAATTCATGACGTGTGACGGTAACCAAGCTGCCGCCCACATCAGTTACATGTTCACTGAGGTAGCCGCAATCTACCCCATCACTCCGTCATCAACGATGGCCGAGCACGTGGACGAGTGGGCCGCCGCAGGCCGCAAGAACATCTTCGGTGAGACCGTTATGGTCCAGGAGATGCAGAGCGAGGGTGGTGCAGCCGGTGCCGTTCACGGTTCGCTGCAGGCCGGTGCCCTGACCACGACCTACACTGCGTCGCAGGGTCTGCTGCTGATGATCCCCAACATGTACAAGATTGCCGGTGAGTTGCTCCCTGGCGTATTCCATGTTTCGGCCCGTACGCTGGCCAGCCACACCCTGTGTATCTTTGGTGACCACCAGGACGTGATGGCTACCCGCCAGACCGGTTTTGCCATGCTCGCCGAGGGCAGTGTGCAGGAGGTAATGGACCTGGCCGGTGTTGCTCACCTGAGTGCTATCAAGGCTCATGTTCCCTTTGTCAACTTCTTTGACGGCTTCCGCACCTCTCACGAGATCCAGAAGGTTGAGGCCATGGACCAGGAAGACCTGCGTCCCCTCATCGACATGGAAGAGCTTGCCAAGTTCCGCAAGGGTGCCATGAATCCTGACAAGCCCGTTACCCGTGGTACTGCCGAGAACCCCGACGTGTTCTTCCAGCACCGCGAGTCGTGCAACGATTACTATACCGCAGTTCCCGCCATCGTCGAGGACTACATGAACAAGATCAGCGAGATCACTGGCCGCAAGTATGGTCTGTTTGACTACTACGGCGCCAAGGATGCCGACCGCGTCATCATCGCCATGGGCAGTGTGACCGAGGCTATCCGCGAGACCATCGACTATCTGACCGAGAAGGGTGAGAAGGTCGGCCTCGTTGCTGTTCACTTGTATCGTCCCTTCAGCGCCAAGCACTTCCTCGCTGCCGTTCCCAGCACTGCCAAGCGCATTGCTGTGCTCGACCGCACCAAAGAGCCCGGCGCTAACGGCGAGCCCCTGTATCTCGACGTGAAGGACTGCTTCTACGGCACCGAGAATGCTCCCGTTATCGTGGGCGGCCGCTACGGCCTCGGTTCTAAGGACACCACGCCCGCCCAGATTCTCGCCGTTTACGAGAACCTGGCCCTGCCGATGCCCAAGAACCAGTTCACCATCGGTATTGAGGACGACGTGACCTTTGCTTCTCTTCCCATGAAGGAAGAGGTTGCCATGGGTGGCGCCGGCATGTTCCAGGCTAAGTTCTACGGTCTGGGTGCTGATGGTACTGTGGGTGCTAACAAGAACAGTGTGAAGATCATTGGTGACAACACCGACAAGCACTGCCAGGCCTACTTCTCCTATGACAGTAAGAAGTCAGGTGGTTTCACCTGCTCTCACCTGCGCTTTGGCGACGAGCCCATCCGCTCGACCTATCTGGTGACCACGCCCAACTTCGTGGCTTGCCACGTTCAGGCCTACCTGCACATGTATGACGTTACCCGCGGTCTGCAGAAGGGTGGTACCTTCCTGCTGAACACCGTTTGGGACGGCGACAAGCTGGTTGAGAACCTGCCCAACAACGTGAAGAAGTACTTCGCCGACAACAACATCAAGGTTTACTACATCAACGCAACCAAGATCGCTCAGGAGATTGGTCTGGGCAACCGCACCAACACCATCCTGCAAAGCGCGTTCTTCCGCATCACCGAGGTAATCCCCGTTGACCTGGCTATCGAGCAGATGAAGAAGTTCATCGTGAAGTCTTATGGCCGCAAGGGTGAGGACGTGGTGAACAAGAACTACCAGGCCGTTGACCGTGGTAACGAGTACACCGAGCTGGCTGTTGATCCCGCTTGGAGCAACCTGACCGTCGAGGGCCCCGCCGCCGACAACGCTCCCGCATTTGTCCACAACGTGGTTCGTCCCATCAACGCCCAGAATGGTGACCTGCTGCCCGTGAGCGCATTCAAGGGCCGCGAGGATGGTACTTGGGATGCCGGTACCGCTGCTTATGAGAAGCGTGGTGTTGGCGCCTTCGTTCCCATGTGGAAGGCCGAGAACTGTATCCAGTGTAACAAGTGCGCGCTCGTCTGCCCGCACGCTGCTATCCGTCCCTTCGTTATGGACGAGGCCGAGGCTGCCGCTTCTCCCTTCAAGGAGGAAGACAAGCTCAAAGCCATCGGCAAGGGCTTCGAGGGCATGACCTTCGTACAGGTTGTTGACGTGATGGACTGCTTGGCTTGCGGCAACTGCGCCGACGTTTGTCCGGGCAAGAAGGGCGAGAAGGCTCTCGTGATGGTTCCCATGGAGGGCCACGAAGAGGACCAGAAGCTCTGGGACTACGCTATCAACAACGTCAAGAGCAAACAGCACCTCGTGGACACCAAGTCCAACGTGAAGAACTCACAGTTCGCTCAGCCGCTGTTTGAGTTCTCGGGCGCTTGCTCGGGTTGCGGTGAGACCCCCTACGTGAAGCTCATCAGCCAGTTGTTTGGTGACCGTCAGATCGTTGCCAACGCTACCGGTTGCTCGTCAATCTACAGTGCATCGGTTCCCTCGACTCCTTACACTGTTAACGAGAAGGGTCACGGTCCCGCTTGGGCCAACTCACTGTTTGAGGACTTCTGCGAGTTCGGTCTGGGTATGACCATCGCCGACGAGAAGATGCGCACCCGCGTCCTGGGCTTCGTCAAAGAGGCTATCGACGACGCTACCGTTGCCGAGGATGTCAAGGCCCTCTACAAGGAGTGGGTTGAGAACTTCAACGACGGTGACAAGACCCGCGAGTTGAGCGACAAGATCCTCGAGGCCATCGAGCACAGCGACAATCCAGCCGACATCAAGGTTCGTGAGCTGGGTCAGTACCTGGTTAAGCGTTCACAGTGGATCATCGGTGGTGACGGCGCCAGCTATGACATCGGCTTCGGCGGTCTGGACCACGTGATTGCCAGCGGCAAGAACGTTAACATCCTCGTACTCGATACCGAGGTTTACTCCAACACCGGTGGTCAGGCCTCTAAGGCTACCCCGATTGGCGCTATCGCTAAGTTTGCCGCTGCCGGCAAGCGCGTCCGCAAGAAAGACCTGGGTCTGATTGCCAGCACCTATGGTTACGTTTATGCTGCCCAGATCGCAATGGGTGCTAACGATGCACAGTGCTTGAAGGCTATCCGCGAGGCCGAGGCCTATGACGGTCCTTCAATCATCATCGCCTATGCTCCCTGTATCAACCACGGTATCAAGGCCGGTATGGGTAAGGCCCAGGCCGAGGAGAAGGCTGCTGTTGCTTGCGGTTACTGGCACCTGTGGCGCTACAACCCGCAGCTCGAGGCCGAGGGCAAGAATCCCTTCACCCTCGACAGCCCCGCTCCCAACTGGGACGAGTTTGAGAACTTCCTCAAGGGCGAGGTTCGCTACGCATCGGTACTCAAGCAGTATCCCGATGAGGCTGCCGAGCTGTTTGCTGCCGCTAAGGAGAATGCCCAGTGGCGCTACAACAACTACCGCCGTCTGGCTCGCCAGCAGTGGGGTGTTGCCGAGGACTAATCGCCAATAGCGATACTGAATAACGCGGGGCGGGATCGTTTCATGTTCCTGCCCCGTTTTTTACACCATTTGATGGCTAAACGACAGTATAGGGTAAGTGAGAAAAAAATATTAAACAATGTTATAAGGCTTGCAATTATCAAGAAAAATCCCGTAATTTGTAATCGTTTTTAATCCTTAACCAATAAATACATTACATTATGGGACTCCTTGAAGAAATTCAGAAAAAACTAGAAGAGGCCGCACGTCAGGCCCAACAACAGCAACAAGGTGGTGGCGGATCTGCTGGCGGAAGTGAAATCCCTAACCCATGGGATCAAACCCCACAGCAGCCTCAACAGCAACCTCAGCAAACCCCCAACTATCCCCCTGGCTATCAACAGCAGCAACCCAACCAGCAGCAGTATCAGCAGCAATACCAGATGATCATGCAGCAGATGCAGCAGCTCGTGCAGCAAGCCTACCAGCTGGGTTACCAGTATGGCGTCCAGGTCGCTCAATCAGGCGGCTATCGCGCCGGTCTCATGGACGAGGAGAAGAAAGAGTAACCTGATTTATAGAATATCACCATCACACCACTGCCCGCCTTGAAGAAAAGGCGGTGTAGTGGTGTCGTGTATTCTAGTCTAAACAACACTCATTTCAAAGACTATTCACCCCAATAGAAAACAACAAAGGGCAACATTGACGGTTGCCCTTTGTTGTTATAAATGTTGTGGTTATTACCCAATGAAATGGTTTAGCCGCACTGGAAGTACTCGTTGACGAGCTGTGAGGTGCGCTTGGGATCGTGCTCGATGTCGTGGCGCAGGGTGCGGTCGTTGAACGAGCGCAACTGCTCGATGATACCGTCGATCATGTGAGCGCTGAAGACACCCTTCTCCTCAAATGCTCCGCGCAGTTTCTCCAAGCAGTCAGCACTGGCGACGCAGCTGTCGGGCAAGCAGTCGAGCTCGTTGAGGCGGGCAGCGTTGGCTGCGTCGTGGATATTCACATCCACATAGGTCTTGGCAGCCAGTTCGAGTGCATTCTCCATCTCGAAACCGTGACGGCATGCTACACACAAGCCAGCGAGCAGCTGGTAGATGTCAGCCGAGCCATCCGGCGAGCGCATCTCAACGGTCTGCTTCTGGGTGGTATCAAAGTTGCTGGCGGGCTCCAGCGGGTTAGCAGCACGGCACATGTCGGCACCAGCAGTCCATCCCAGAGGCACACGCACGAGTACTGAGCGGTTGCGATCGCCCCAGCATACGTTGGTGGGAGCCTCCTGGTGAGGTACCAGACGGAAGTAAGACATCGGGTTCTTGTTACCGAAGGCGGTGATAGCGGGAGCCAGCTCCATCATGCCGGCAATGGCCTTGCGAGCCTCGTCACTGAGGACACCCTTGTCGTTGATCATCATGTTGCGACCGTCCTTCATCATGCGCATATGGACGTGCAGACCTGAACCAGCCTTGCCGGTAGTGATCTTGGGTGCAAAGGTGACGTTCAAGTCCTCACGGAAGGCCAGGTTACGGATCACCCACTTAGCGACCATCAGCTGGTCGGCAGCATCCAGCACGGGCACGGGCAGGAACTCAATCTCGTTCTGCTCATAGACCACGCCGTCCTGCTCGAAGTTACCCACCTCGCTGTGGCCATACTTAATCTGGCCACCGGCCTTAGCTATGTAGTCCATGCAGCGCTGGCGGAAGCCGTTGGTCTTGGCATAGGGCATCGACTCGTGATAGCCGTGCTGATCACGGGCAGGATAATAAGCAACTGAGGGGCGGATGACGTAGTATTCCAACTCGCCCATGGCCTCATATTCCATGCCTGTCACCTCGCGGAAGGCCTGAGCGGCCTTTCTCAGGGTCTGCTCGGGAGAACTCTCCAGCGGGTTGCCGTCCTTGTCAAAGAACGAGCAGAGCAGACACAGCGTGGGAATCTCGGCAAACGGATCGAGGAAGGCGGTGCTGAAGCGCGGTAACACATACAAGTCACTTGAGCTGGCCTCAATGAAACTGAACAGGCTGGAACCGTCAACACGCTCACCACACGACAAGATGGTGCGCAGGTAATCCTTGCTGCTGATGACAAAGTTCAAGGTTTTCAACTTGCCGTCACCACCGGGATACATGAAATTGACCATGCGGATGTTGTTCTCCTCAATGAAGCGGATGATGTCAGCTTTGGTAAACTCGTGCGGTTGTTTCTGCAGGTAGGCGACTACCTGATTGGCGTTAAGTGCCAGGATTTCGTTTTCCAATTCTCTTAAGATTTTAGCGGAGGCATATTGATTCATCTAGCTATTTGTCAATGACTTATAGGTTAATAATATCAAAAGGCCTCACAGGTTAAATAATGGTTTTAGTTCTAGGGGCAAAGGTAGTGCAAGTTGAGCACATAACAAAAAGAATTCATTCTTTTTTTATGTCGAGACGCAGCCCACTTTCGCCGAAGGCATCGTTAGCCATTTTCTATAACGCAAATTGCTTTTTTGCCAAGATTTCTATCACCAAGACCAATTTTTCGTCAATTGAAAAGCAATGTAGCTAGAATTAGTCTCACGCTTATATTAAAAACCATCAAAAAGCACTACCTTTGAGGGGTGCAAAAAACAAAAAATCATGATGACGAGAATAAAGACCTTTATCCTGCTTGCCGCTGCCATCATCGGCCTGGGAGCACATGCCCAAGAGTTGCCACAGTTCTCCAGCAGCAGTTTTGACGGCTGGAGCTATAATGGCGGAACGCTGGACGAGACCGAGATTGCTATGGGAAAGATCACCCTTTATGTCACCAGACAAGGCTTAGTGCTAACGCTCACATCTCCTGAGTTCCAGTGTACGGGAATCGATAGCATTGCTGCCGAGGTGCGCTGGTACACCCAGAGTTTCTTTGATGACAACTTTGTCCTTTCCAAGACAGCCTTAACTATGGCTATCGATGACACCGAAGGCAACCCGATCGACTCGGTGACCTGTGTGCCCACTATTTCAGGCGTGAGCAACCAGAACCTAAAATTCTCACTCCCGATGCCACAGGGCTTGACCAGGGGACGCCTGCGCTTTGTCTCATGGCAGGCCGATGTGACCAGTTGCGGTGCCATTAAGTGGATTATCCTCACCCCCATCGGCGCATCACCACAACCGAGTGTACTGGTTGGGGATGTGGATAACAACGGTAGCATCAATATTGCCGATGTAACAACATTGATTGATTATCTGCTATCAGGAAACAGTGTATTGATCAATCCCCTGAATGCCGATCTTATCAACGATGGCAATATCAATATCGCCGACGTCACAGCACTCATCGACAAACTGTTGAGTGTGAGATAAGCGCCTATTGCCGGGAACTCTTCAATCCATAGAGCATCACCACGATAAAGCAAACTGCCGGCACCACAAACGAGACATTGACAGCTGGCAGTAGTTGAATATCACTATCGATAATCATAGCCTGAAGGGCAGGCAATAGACTGCCACCCAAGATGGCCATTATCAATCCCGCCGAGCCCACCTCGGTGTCCTCATTCACGCCACCCAGTGCGATGCCATAGATAGTGGGGAACATCAGGCTCATGCAAGCCGAAACGCCTACCAGGCAGCACATTCCCGCGCGACCTCCCACAAAGATGACTCCACACATCAGCAGTAGTGCCACACCGGCAAAGAATGCCATCAATCGTTCTGGTTTGAAGTATTTCATCAGAAAGATGTTCACAAAGCGCATCAGGCAAAAGAGCACCATCGCCACGATGTTGTAGCGCTGGGATAATACCTCGGCTGCCTGCTCGCTCATACCCTCGGCCATGAAAATACGCGTGCCATATTGGATAATGAAAGTCCAACAGGTGATTTGAGCGCCCACATAAAAGAATTGGGCCACCACACCGCGACGGTATGGTTTATATGCCGCCAAACGTTTCACAGCGGGCCATAGCGGCTCATGATGTTCACGTGCCGGCTGACGCACGGCAGGAATGCGGACAAACAACATGGCCACTAACAGCAACACGAGCACCACGCTCAACAAGGCATATGGCTGCACGAGCACACCCAGGTCACTTTGTTTCAGAGCCTCGAACTGCGCATCATCGAGCACCGCACGCTGGGTGGTGTCGAGCGGGGATAGACGGGATTGGATAAAATTCATCGCCACAAACATGCCCATTAACGAGCCGATAGGGTTGAACGACTGGGCCAGGTTCAGACGCCGCGTGGCGGTCTCCTTGTCGCCCATGAGCAGGATGTAGGGATTGGCGGTCGTCTCAAGGAACGACAGACCACAGGTGAGTATGAAATAAGCGATGAGGAAAGGGGCAAAACTACCGATGGTCTTGGCCGGAATGAACAGCAACACGCCCAGCGCATACAACGCCAGCCCCATCACGATGCCGCTCTTGAACGAGTGGCGACGGATGAACAGCGCCGCGGGCAACGCCATGCAGAAGTAACCGCCGTAGAAAGCGACCTGCACCAGCGTGCCGTCGGTAACGCTCATGCGGAAAATCTTGGAGAAGGCTTTCACCATAGGGTTGGTGATGTCGTTGGCAAAGCCCCACAGGGCAAAGCAGCAGGTCACGACGATAAAGGGCAGCACATAGCTCACGCCTTCACGGGTCACCAGCAGCCTGGATTTGTTTTCTTTATCGGTTGTCATTTTGCTTCAAGTTTTACAAACACCTTGAACAACATAAAAAAAGGGTTGTTTTGGTTGTTGTCAGTTGTTCCGGTTGTTTGATTGTTTTTCAATCATTCTTTTATGGTATAAACATTAAAACGACATGTATCCATTTCCGACTTTGATGACACCACAAAGAAAGATAAGAATACAGCTGGTGTATAGATTTTATCTCCCTTGATGATTATAGGTCCATGTTCGTTCCAAGGAAATGAGTGCTTCCATCCATTCGTTTTATTGATAACTACATGATCTTTATTATCAAAAAGAAAATTAAAAAATCTAGTTCTCTTATATTCTAAGACATAATTGTCGGTTAAATCAATAAAATCAATAGGAGCCTCAGTTTCAATTACCCAAGTTTCTTTTGTATGAGGATAATATACTGTTTTTTTAGTCAACTTCTTTTCTCCACTCTGCCAGATAGCAAACAGGGTGTCTTGTATTTCTTTGTCAAGTTCTGTGAATCTTACGGTATTAGGCTCTTTTACAACCGAAGAACGAGAACATTTAAAGGCGATTACACAAATAATCAGAATACCAATCAAAAACAAAACCTTTTTCATAAACTCATATAATAATATGACCTCGATGATGAGAATGATGCCAATCTAAAATAAATCCAGGATGATTTGCCCTGATGTTTTCACCAGCAGCCTGGATTTGTTGTGATTATCAGTCTCTCTCATCATTCACTAATCTCTAAACTCTAAACCCTAAACTTCAAGCTTCAAGCCTTATTGAAGCTTGAATATCAGTTCCATCAGTTGCCATTTAGCTGTCGAGGGGGCAGCAGGATCGCAGCCCTGGAATCGGGCGACATAAGCCTCCCACTCGGCCTGCCGGGGCAGGGTGGCCAAACGCGCGTTGTCGGCCTCCCAGTCAAAGTCGTCAACCGTGTCACAGATCATGAACAGGCGGTTTCCCAGGATGTAAATCTGCATGTCAAGAATGCCCACATTGCGGATTCCAGCCTGGATTTCGGGCCACACATGGGCATGGGCCTCGACATATTTCTCAATCAGCTCGCGGTCATTCCGCAGTTCTAAGGTTTGGCAATAGCGTTTCATATCACTGATTCAATAGATTAGAGGTTTTTACATGCCACCACGGCGGATGGTGAGAGAAATGGCGCCCTCGGGGAAATGCCCTCGGTCGCGACACACGAGTGCCAAATAGCCGCCACCGCCCGCGCCGGGCATCTTCCATGCCAGCACACCGTCCATGGCGCTATAGCGGTCGATATAGTCCTGCACGCCAGGCTGAATCATTGCAGGGAACATCGCCACCTGAGCGGCAAACGAAGCGCGATAGGCCGCGGCAAAACCGTCAATGTCCCGCTGCTGGATGGCATTCCAGCAGTCGGCTGCCGCGGCAGCCAGTGCCTTGACTTTCTCGGTGGTGATATCCTTGCCCTCGACCACGCTACACCCCGGCCGACGCGGAAACATGGGTATCATGCACAGGTGATCCTCAAGCCACCCCAGCAGGGCGGGATCTTGGGTATACTCAATCTTCTCGGGCCAAAATGCGCCGTTATAATAGTGACGAGCTAAACCAGGCACACAGATGCCAATGGCATCCTGGGCACCGCTCACGATGCCGTCGCTGCGCTCGGGGTCATTCTCAAGGCAAAAGACCAAACGCGCCAGCATCTCGGGATCCATGTTGGGCAGTTGATAGGGCCAAACGCGCTTGATGGTGTTACGCGTGCTGGTGGACAAGCCACAACGCTCACGTACCTCAAACGTAGGCTCCAATGAGATGGTCAACGCCCACCCGGGAGCATAGCATGACACATAGGGTTGGTCAATCCATGTCCCCGCCAGATCCAGGCGTGTGGGCAACTGGCTGGGCAACTGTTTCAGGTCGGTGCTGCTGCGAGCGGCAAGGCCATCGCTTGGGACCCGCTTGAGCACAATATACTCCATGCCGCGCTCACGGCACAAGGCGCGTTTCTCCTCACGGTCACCGTCCTCGTTGACCACCAGGCAGTCAGGCCGCACGATGTCCAGTGTGGGCAGGAAGTCGAGGTAACCGCCACCCTGGTTGATGTAAGCCTCCTTGACATAGCGGATAGCGCGAACCATGAACAGGCGCTCCTGTTCACTGTACATCGTCTTGTGCCCCTTCAATGCGGCAATGGTCTTGTCACTGCCGATGCCCACATACAGGTCACCATATTGCGATGCCTGCTTGAAGAACTCCACATGCCCCGAGTGCAATAGGTCATAGCACCCCGATATAAAGACCTTTCTTTTTTTCTCAGCCACTATTTCTCGTCATTTGGTTTCTAGTGCCACAAAGGTACAACATCCCAACGGCAAGAGCATCATGAAGGACGGAAAAATACTTTCCGCCCCCCAAAATCAACTTACTTCATTGTTTAACTAATAATCACGTGCTTATTTTGGTACACTTTTAAGGGTCTGTGCGATATCTTCATCCGAAATCTGGTAATTCATCAGGTCGCCGTTCAGGTATTGCTCATAAGCGCTCATGTCAATGAGGCCATGTCCCGAGAGATTGAACAAGATGACCTTCTGCTCGCCGGTAAGTTTACACTTTTCGGCCTCACGGATGGCGGCGGCAATGGCATGGCCTGACTCGGGAGCGGGAATGATGCCCTCGGTGCGGGCAAACAACATCGCGGCATCAAAGGACTCAAGCTGCGGAATATCCACACCACGCATCAATCCGTCTTTCAACAACTGGGAAATAATCACTCCGGCACCATGATAGCGCAAGCCACCCGCATGGATATTTGCAGGCTTGAAACTGTGACCCAATGTGAACATCGGCAGCAACGGGGTGTAACCGGCCTCGTCACCGAAGTCATAACGGAACTCTCCCCTTGTCAACTTAGGACAACTCTCGGGCTCGGCAGCGATAAATTCGGTATGCTTGCCATCCTTCAGGTTGTGACGCATAAAGGGGAAGGCTATACCACCAAAGTTTGAGCCACCACCGAAGCAAGCAATCACCATGTCAGGATACTCCCCGGCCATGGCCATCTGTTTCTCAGCCTCCAGGCCAATGATGGTCTGATGCAGGCCCACGTGGTTGAGCACCGATCCCAGGGTGTACTTGCAGTTGGGCGTCGTCATGGCCAGTTCCACAGCCTCGGAAATGGCTGTTCCCAGCGAGCCGGGGTGCTGAGGGTCACGAGTGATAATGTCCTTACCAGCCCGGGTAGACATCGAGGGCGAACCCGTCACAGCCGCACCAAAGGTACGCATGATGGACGAGCGGTAAGGCTTTTGCTGCATGGAGATTTTCACTTGATAGACCGCAGATTCCAATCCGAAAACCGAGGCGGCATAGGATAGGGCAGCACCCCATTGGCCGGCACCGGTCTCGGTGGTGACGTTGGTCGTCCCCTCCTGCTTGGCATAATAGCACTGTGGCAAAGCCGAGTTGACCTTGTGCGATCCCAACGGATTGACCGACTCATTCTTGAAATATATGTGAGCTGGCGTCTGCAATGCCTCCTCGAGGGAATAAGCGCGAACGAGCGGCGTTGAGCGATAAGCCTTGTACTTATCCATAACTTCATCAGGAATAGGGATGAAGTCGTGCTCGTTGTCCAGTTCCTGCACACAACACTCTCGCGGAAATATTTGGGCCAAATCGTCTACACCCAAGGGTTGCTTGGTGGCGGGATGGATGGGCGGCATGGGTTTGTTGGGCATGTCGGCCTGGATGTTATACCATGCTGTAGGTAACTCGTTCTCTTGCAGAATAAATCTCTTTTGTCTCATCTTGCTTTTGTATTATTATTAATAATGTTTAAAAGGCCTGTCGCGAGAACGACAGACCTTTTATTCTATTTTGTCATCTTAATGATTCCAAATGGTCAAGCGACTCACGACTTTTTCAATCTTGAGTTGCGCCACCACCAATATGCTGAAATCATTGTCATTATTATCTCATATTTATGTCAGCGATGCAAATATATAACCATATTTTGATTGCAACCAAGAAAAATCGAGAAAAAATGACCGATTGACATCAAAAACTATAAGAATCGGTCAGAACAAGCCATTAATTCCGCGTCAGGAACATCAAGAAAACAATGTAATTGCAGATTTGATTTGGATTTATGCAGATAAAAGCTTAATTTTGTGACCAAGTTGACATGGAAGAATACAAAAACCAATAATTATAACAATAAACATGTACACGCAAGAAAACGGATTTTACATTGCCCACGGCCCTAATGGTCCGATCAGCATCTTGGGCAACATGGCCAATCGCCATGGCCTCATCGCCGGAGCCACGGGAACGGGTAAGACGGTGACGCTGCAAGTCATCGCCGAGAGTTTCTGTAAGGCAGGTGTGCCATGCTTTATGGCCGATATGAAAGGGGACCTGTCGGGTGTGAGCCAACCTGGCCAGATGTCACGCTTTATCGAGAAAAGACTGCCTGAGTTCGGCATGAAGCAGGAAGACCTCACCTTTGAGGGCTGCCCCGTCAGGTTCTATGACGTCTTTGGCGAACAAGGCATCCCCATGCGTTCCACCATTGGCGAGATGGGGCCCGACCTGATGGGCCGCATCCTGGGGCTGAACGATACCCAAACGGGCGTGCTCAATATCTTGTATCGTATCCTCGACGAGAAAGGCATCCTGCTTGACGATGTCAAGGACCTGCGCAGCGCCCTGGACTGGCTATCCAAGCACGCTAAGGAATACACCACCCAGTATGGCAACGTGGCACCGGCCAGCATCGGCGCCATCCAGCGTGCCCTGCTGCACCTCGACAACCAGGGTGCCGACAAATTCTTCGGCATCCCGTCATTTGACATCCAGGACCTGATGGATACACGCGACGGCAAGGGCGTCCTGAGTGTACTCGCAGCCGACAAGCTTATGCTGCAGCCCAAGCTGTACTCCACGTTCCTGCTGTGGTTACTGAGTGAACTTTATAGCACCCTGCCTGAGGTGGGAGACCTGGAGAAACCCAAGTTGGTCTTCTTCTTTGATGAGGCCCACATGCTCTTTGAGGACACGAGCAAGGCATTGACCGACAAGATCGAGCAGGTAATTCGACTCATTCGCAGTAAAGGCGTGGGCATCTTCTTCATCTCGCAGCTGCCCACCGATATCCCCGACGTCATCCTGGGGCAATTGGGCAACCGAGTGCAGCACGCCCTGCGCGCCTACACGCCTCGGGACCAAAAGGCCGTCAAGGTGGCTGCCGAAACTTTCCGTGCCAACCCGGATTTCAAGACCGAGGATGCCATCCTGGAGCTGGAAACCGGCGAGGCACTGGTATCGTTCCTCGACGAGAAAGGCGCGCCCAGTGTGGTAGAACGGGCTAAAATCCTGTTCCCGCTGAGCCAGATTGGCGCCATTACCGAGGGGCAACGCCTCGATATCATGAACGCTAACCGCGACATCAACAACAAGTACAAGGAGGCCGAGGACAGGGAGAGCGTGTTTGAGGTGTTCTCCCGCGAGGCCGAAGCCGAAGCACAGGCAGCCGAGGAAGCAGCAGCCTCTAAGGAAGCCGAGAAAGAGGAGAAAGCCAAGAAAAAGGAAAAAGGCTTTTGGGACAAGGTTTGGAAATCGGTAGTCACGGCTTTGACCGGCACGCTGGCCACCATCCTCGGCAAAACCGTATCCGACGCCGTTACCGGTAAGAAAGGCAAGAACACGAGCGTCAAGGATGCCGCCGGAAGGGCAGTGAAGAACGCCACGACTGCCGCCACACGACAAATCGTGCGTGACGTCCTGGGCAACGTCGTCAAGGGCAAGTAAAACGCTTACACACGACAATACACATAGCGCAACCGCCGCCAGATGGAATGTCTGAGCGGCGGTTGCATGTTGTTTTATTGAAGTGCTTTGTTGGTAATAATTTCTTTCTTTTTTTGTTACTCACATTTCTGCCGGCTGCCACTCGATAGCAATGGTCTGTTTTTATATGGTATGGTTTGTTTTATTATTAATGTGTGGCAAAAGTCGTTGTCTAATTTAAATATTTGCAGCCGGCAGAATCAAGTGAGTAAAGTATCAACATTATTACATTAGATATTCAAAGTTATTGCGAAGGGCCAAACTCCTCAAAGCGGCCATCACTGTAGAAAACCATGATGTTGACCACGCGGCGCGCATCAGGCGAGGCCGAGCCACGCATACTACGCGCGGCGGTATTGCTACGCATGATGCTCTGGATGGCCTCATTCACCGTCGTCGGGGTCGCCATGCGCTGAGTGGACTTGGAAGCCGTTCTATAGCCCAGGGACTCATCGTCGTCAAACGAGATGGCACGCTGGCCCATATCGTCAACATGTCCATTTGAGCCGTTTGAGGCGTCTGACATTTTGTCAGCAGCTTTCGGTTGCTCACCTCCAGAGATGATCATCTCGCCATCACCAAACATGAGCCACATTACATTAAGAGATGGATAAGCACGATGGATCTTACCGATCACCTCGTCACTCACTTTCTTGTTACGTCCATTGAGCAGCTGGGAAAGTGTAGGACGAGGTATCTCACATGTATCAGCAAACAGAGAATTTGAAATCCCCGTTTGATCAAGAAACATTTTTAATCTCGTCACAATATCCATTTAAGAACAATTTTTAGTTAGCACTTAACGGCGCTAGAATCACAAAAAACTGAGCTGAAAATTATCTGGCTCAATAATACGACCGAGGAAACCCCCAAAAATCGCCTCAAAACCCAAAAATCGCCTGTTTGCGTTTTTTAATTTTGACAATGCAAATTTATAACAAGTTTTTGAACCGACCAAATTTAAAAACGAAAATTTTAAAATTTGCAATTAAATTTTCCATAAATTGTCGATTTTCGACAACTTCTCATTGGGTAAAAATTTAATTCGATTAATACTTTAGATTATACTTATTATTTTATTGATTTATAGTGATTTATGATAGTAAATATAGAGGTAATTTACAATCACACACCACGCAACCCCATTATTTATAGCCAAACTAGAGGTTTTGTGCTTAATTTATTGTTTTTCAGTGTATTGTAGCTATTTATAAAATATGTTAATGTGATTTTTGGACAGAATCGTAAACTTTACGGGCGTAAATTTCTATTTTTTAAAGGATCTGCACAATTGCAAACTGTCCCCAGGAGGCAAAAACCGGCAATTCAGGCATTCATCAGGCCATTTGAAAACGCAAACCAAATCCTGTTTCAAAAGCTGAATTCCATGTTGGTAAAATACCAATTTTGGTTTTCTGGACGCTCAACTCGATTTCCTTGCGATATTTTCCAGCCCACCCTACTACGGGACAAATTATAGAAATTTGAGCGATTCTAGCCAATTATCAAATTTGCAATATTTCGACAATTTCGTTTTATTAATCGGCATTATAAGGATATATTGTCTGTAATCTTAAGGTGTATTTTATCGATGCAGAAAAGTGAAAAATCACCCATTTTTAGCCATTTTGGCCATTTTGGGGCAAATAAGGGCCAAAAAGCGGCAAAATGCGACTTTTTGACCAATTTTCAAGGAGGGTGGTGAGTCTTCATTAAATCATGTTCTAGCCCACCCTACAAGCGATTAAGTGAAAAATACGTTAAAAAACGAGGCGCTTTTTTTAGGAATTTAAGACCCCAAAACCAGCTCTCTCAAGACGTGATTTTGGGGTTGAAAACGAAATTTTCTGACCTGAAATGTGTGCGAATTTTCAAAATATGACGTTATGCCCCACTCGAGCGGGTGAAAAAAACACGAAAAAGAATTCAGAAAATGGGTGATGACTTACCCTAAAGAATGATCAAAAACCTGACACGGACATCACCACAAATCGGGTCACTCAAGTTCAGATTTAAGAAAACGCGCGGTGATTGAAACAGGTGATTGGGCAACTTGCTCGGGGGTGCCAGTGGCAACAACCTGACCACCGCCCCGCCCTCCCTCGGGTCCCATGTCGATGATGTAATCGGCACACTTGATGACGTCGAGATTGTGCTCGATAACGATCACGGTGTTGCCTTTATTGACGAGTCGGTTGAGCACACCCAACAGCACCTTAATATCCTCGAAGTGCAAACCGGTCGTCGGCTCATCAAGAATGTAGACGGTCTTGCCCGTATCTTTCTTGGCCAACTCGCACGCCAACTTCACACGTTGGCACTCTCCTCCCGAGAGCGTGCTTGATGGCTGCCCCAGCTTGATGTATCCCAAGCCCACATCCTGGAGCACTTTGATCTTACGCAAAATTGATGGTTGGGCCTCAAAGAACTCCACTGCCTGGTTGATGGTCATGTCGAGCACGTCGGCAATCGACTTGCCCTTAAACTTGACCTCTAGGGTCTCACGGTTATAGCGCTTGCCACCACATTCCTCACAGGGCACGAGCACGTCGGGCAGGAAATTCATCTCCACCGTCTTGTAGCCGTTGCCATTACATTTCTCGCAACGGCCGCCACTGGTGTTGAACGAGAACCGACCAGGCTTATAGGCGCGGATCTTGGATTCGGGAAGGTTGACAAACAGGGAACGGATGTCGGTGAACACGCCGGTATAGGTCGCGGCATTGGATCGCGGTGTGCGGCCCAATGGTGCCTGATCGACGGTGACCACCTTGTCCACGTGTTCCAACCCCTGCACTGTGTCATAGGGCATCGGCGCGGTGTGTGAGCGGTACAGGCGCTGGCTCAGGATGGGCTGCAATGTGGCATTGACCAGCGTGGATTTTCCGCTGCCACTCACCCCCGTGACACAGATAAAAGTACCTAACGGGAATTCCACATCAACGCCCTTGAGGTTATTGCCTCGACAACCGGTGAGTCTCAAGGACTTTCCTTTGCCCTGACGGCGCTCTTTGGGTATTTCAATAGAGCGTGTTCCGTTCAGATAATCGGCGGTGAGCGTGTGCTGCTGAAGCAATTCTTGGGGTGTTCCGGCAAACACGATGTTACCTCCCTTGCGCCCTGCCAGCGGCCCAATGTCGATGACATAATCGGCCTGCAGCATCATCTCCTTGTCGTGCTCTACCACCAGTATGGTGTTGCCGTCATCACGCAAGGTCTTCAATGAGTCGATAAGTCGCTGGTTATCACGCTGGTGTAAGCCAATGGAGGGTTCATCAAGGATATAAAGCACATTGACCAAGCGCGACCCGATCTGGGTGGCAAGCCTGATGCGCTGACTCTCGCCGCCCGAGAGCGACGCCGAATTGCGGTTCAGCGACATGTAGTCCAGCCCCACTTCCAAAAGGAAGTTGAGCCTTGAGCTGATTTCCTTGACGATTTCGCGCGCGATTTCCCACTGCGTGGGTGTCACGTGATTGTGAAGGTCTTCAATCCAGTCGCGCAGCTCGCTGATGTCCATCGCCGCCAGCTGGGCGATATTCTTGCCGTTGAGCCTGAAATGAAGCGCCTCACGGTTGAGACGGGCGCCGCCACACTCGGGGCACACGGCACGTGAGAAGAACTGCCCTGCCCACTTCTGGGCTGCACTGGTGGCCGTATCGTCCTGTTGCATCTCGATGTACTTGACCAAGCCATCAAAGGTGAGGAAATAGTTGTTGGTGGAGAGTGTCTCGGTGCGCAGGTTCAAGCGCTCGTTGGTGCCGTTAAGGATGTCGTTCAACGCTTCCTCGGGCAGCTCACCCAGGGGTGTGTCGAGCGTGCAGTCATATTTCTCGCATATCGCGGCCAGTTGCCAAAAGATTTGGACATTCCTGTATTTGCCCAGCGGCAGGATGCCACCGCCACGAATGCTCAACGACATATCGGGCATGATTTTCTCACGGTCGATGAGATTCACATAGCCCAATCCCTTGCAATGAGGACATGCACCCAGCGGCGAGTTGAACGAGAAGTTGTGCGGAGCCGGCTCCATGTAGGACAGCCCTGTCGCGGGATCCATCAGCGAGCGGCTATAGTACCCTACCTCATCGTTCTCAGCATCCAACACCATCAGCTGGCCGTTGCCCTGCTTGAAAGCGAGGTCAACAGTGTCGGCCAACCGCTTGCCGTCCTTGTCGGCCACCTTAAGGCGGTCCACCACCAGTTCAACGCTGTGGTTGACGTAACGGTCAAGCTTCATACCGAAGGTGATTTCGCGCAACACGCCATCAACGCGTACATTCATGTAACCTTTCTTGCGCAGGTTCTCAAACAGGTCTTTATAGTGTCCCTTACGGTTCTTGACCAATGGCGCGAGGATATAAATCCTGTGGCCCTGGTAGCGTTCCAGTATCAGGCTCAAGATCTTGTCGGTGGTGTATTTAACCATGCGCTCGCCCGACAAGTAGGAATAGGCATCGGCAGCACGGGCATAAAGCAACCTCAGGTAGTCATACACCTCGGTTGTCGTGCCCACTGTACTGCGCGGATTGCGGTTTACGGTCTTTTGCCCGATCGAGATGACGGGGCACAGGCCAGATATCTTATCCACATTGGGGCGTTCCAAAATCCCCAACATGTTACGGGCATAGGACGAAAATGTTTCCAGATAGCGCCGTTGCCCCTCGGCAAAGATTGTGTCGAACGCCAGCGACGACTTGCCGCTGCCGCTCAGTCCCGTAACGACAGTGAGTCTGTCATGCGGGATCTCCACATCTATATTCTTGAGGTTGTGGACACGCGCGCCCAGCACCTCCACGCTATCTATTTCCTGCCCGTTCAGTTTCATGTTATTCTTTAGACGTTAGTCGATGACCCAGTCCTTGTTATAAACGGTGTAACTGCGCTTGCTGCGGTAGAGCTCGCTCTGCTTGGGCACACGCACCTTATATGTTTTCCCACTCGAGTTAGTGAGCTTAGTGGAACGTATCCAAGGGTTGGCTTCGCGCAACTGGGCATAGGTTATGCCCTTACCCTTAGCCCAATCGACCCAACTGGCCACACCGCCTGTCACCTCAACCGTGGTATAATCCACAGGCTGCCACAGGTTCTTGCGCGAGAAACGGTAACCGTAGCGCTTGGGTGATTCCATCAACAGCTTGTAGGCGATGATGCGGAACACATAGCGTGACGTTTCCTGCACCAGATACAGGTCAAACGAGTTGCTCACCTGCTGTTTGGATAATTCATTGGTAATACGCTGCATTCCAGCGTTGTAGCTAGCGGCCACAGTGGGCCAGTTGCCATATTTCTTATAAGCCGACTTGAGATATTTACATGCCGCTACCGTCGATTTCTCGGGGTCAAAGCGCTCATCAACCTCATCGGTCACTTCCAGACCGTAGTCTCGCGCCGTACCTGCCAATAACTGCCATGCACCCGCTGCCTTAGCGCTGGAATAGGCATTATAGTCCATCGAACTTTCGGTTACCGCCAAATAGAGGAAATCCAAGGGGATACCTTGCTCCTTCAATATCTTTGCCATAGCCGGAAAATAGCGGTTAGCGCGCTTGAAACACAGTTCGGTCGTGGTTTGCCCGTAGATGATGCCGGTCAACTCCCGGTCCAGGCGCTCGGCCATGTCCAGGCGGTCAAGGCTCACTTTCTCGCCTGCAAAAGTGACACTCATGGGGATATCAGGGCTGGCTGTAACGCCAAACACGGGGGACGACGCTCCCGTGCTTGACTGCTTACTATACTCTTTCTTGAGCTGAGCGTTCATCACGACAGTGGTTGCCATGAGCGCCGCGACAAGCAATATGATTCGTTTCATCGGTCTATAATGTCCAGTCTTTTTTTGTTAATCAATATCCGCCGTTGTTATTAACGGCTCCAGCACTATCACTGATTCGCAGGATGTTGATGTCGCCACTTCTATTGTGTTTGACACCATCGATGCCCTTACCTGTTGCCACATAGTAATAAACACCGGTGTCAACAAGCTTGCCATGATATTTGCCATCCCAACCACCCTCTGGGTCAGTGTATTCATACAACAGATTGCCCCAGCGGTCAAAAATCCAGCAATGGAACTCTATCAGTGACTTACAGGGTATTTTCCAAATGTCGTTAGTGTTATAGGTTGAATTAGGTGTGAACACGTTAGGAATCAACCCTCTCTCCCCCTTTCCAAGCTCGCTCACGCTAGGCGCGATGATGTAAGTCTCGCTGTAGATCTCGCCACAGCTTTCTGACTTGACCATGAAACGAATGTAGAAAGTAGTCATGTCATCAAAGTATTTTTCCATCACATCGCTGTCATAGGTTTCGATGATGTTCTCAAAACTCTCATCGGTAGCAATCTGCCACTGATAAGTAGTGGCCGCATCGGTTGGATAGCCAGTAAATATGATGTGATATGGAGCAAGACCCCGCATGACGGCATTATGTTCTATCAGGGTGTATTCGCCATTGTATTCATGCACAGCAATAGCGTTACAGCTTACGGCCTGGGGGTTATTGAAGTATACTGTCTTTTTCTTCTTTTCGAAATTCCACCTCTCCAGGTAGTAGTCGCCACTCATCTCAAATTCAGTGCTGCACAGCGGCGGAGCAACTGACACGTTATAGATTGATGGAAAGGTATCGATAACCTCTACCTGCTCCCAGCGGGAATTGGTACTGTCGTTAATAAATTCGAGCGTGTTATACTTCAACTCGATTTTCCTATCGAGCACATGGGAATTGCCGCCATAGGTTTTGTAAGTAATCGCGTCTCCACGGCCGTCAACATCCAGTGTAATCAAATCGCAAGGCGACTCATCGTTTATCGATAGGCCGTTGAGTACCAGATAATGATCGGCATAGTTCACCACCCAAAAGCGATAAGTGTCATTGATGATGTAGCCTCCCTCTCTGACCCGATTAAGCGTTGTCTCAAAACCATTCCACTGGACTCCATCGATTTCATCGGGATAACTCTCAAAGGAACACACCTTTGGCCGTTCACCGGTCTCCGACGGGTAGTGCATGATCACGTCCTGAATGTCATAGATGACATAGATTTTGAAGTCGTTGGTGCTCTCAGGTGCCACGATGGGGGAGTAAGTAGCCAAACTACCACCAGTAAATTCCACCTGACCGCTCGCCGACAACAATGCCAGCACAGCAGCCATGAGCATTATCATTCTCTTGTTCATTGTGCGCACTAGATATTTCTTTATTTATATAATATATAACGTGCAGCCACGCTGGTTATTGCCCCGATCAGGAAACAATAGTGCAAGCCGAGAGGAAAGCAAAAAGAATTCATTCTTTTTTATCCCGAGGTGACACCTATTGCGCCCAAGCCAAAGGCGCAGGGAAACATGACGTAACAATAAACCTTGATGGGCACTAGACTGGAGGCGCCCTACTGCCTATAAGAAATAGGCTAAGACAGCATTGATGTCGGTGATCATTACCTCGCCATCACCATTCACGTCAGCACGGCCCTCATAGATATCAGGGGCTCCCAGAATAACGTTGATAATGCAATTCACATCACTGATGTTTACTTCGCCATCACCATTCACGTCACCATCGAGTATACCATCTTTCCAAGTGAAATAACCAGGATTGTCTGGAGCATCATCTATATGTGCATAGGCGGCATCCACATGGTCCTCATCATAAACTGTCCCCTGGCCACCGACAAGTTTTTCACAGCCAGCAAACATTTCACGGGATTCAGTCACGGCATCTGTACTCCAGCCATTGCCGGCATATATGGTTTCCAAATGATCGCAGCCCTTAAACATGGTTTTCATGCTCCGCACATTTGAGGTATTGAAACGACTCAGGTCAAGGGATGACAAAGAACCGCAGCCTGTAAACATTCCTGCCATGTCAGTCACATTAGCGGTATTGAAGCTGCTCAGGTCAAGTGACGACAATGAACCGCAGTCTGTAAACATGCTTGCCATGTTTGTCACATTCGTGGTGTTGAAACGTCTCAAGTTTAGTGATGCCAAAGAATCGCAGCCAGCAAACATGCTTCTCATATCTTTCACATTTTTGGTATTAAAACCACTCAAGTCAATGGATTTCAATGATTTGCAACCATTGAACATAAGAGCCATGTCAGTCACCGAACTGGTATTCAGATTTGTAATTCCAGAAATGGAAGTAAGCTTGTCCATATAGTAGAACCAACTATGAGTGGAAGCGGGACGGGCGGCAGCAAATGAGGGGTCAAACACTACTTGGGTGACACTCTCAACATAACCAAACCAACTAGGATTGTTTTCTCCCGTATTCAGCAAATAGGAAATGCCTAAGCGGGAGAAACGCTGGTTATCGTGATAGAACGTTAAGGTCTTTTGATCAGAAGAAAGTTCTGCATAGGCAGCAGTAGGAGCAGGGGATTCATTGGTGGAGAAATAACCAGGATTGCTTGATCCTCCGTCGATGTGGGCGTAGTAAGCATCCACATGAGTAGAGTCATAAGCCGTTCCCCTCTCGCCCATGAGTTTGAGGCAATTTTTGAACATATTTTCTGATCTATTAGCGTTTGCCGTGTTCCATCCCTTGCTCACATAAATGCGCTCTAAATCCTCGCAATCGATAAACATTTGTGTCATATCAGTCACACGGGCAGTGTTAAATCCACGCAAGTCAAGGCTAGTCAAACTGCTGCATTGGGCAAACATACATTTTAAGGAATTATTCTTTGACGTGTCGAAGCCGAACAAGTCAATGGATGCCAAAGATTTGCAGCCCTGGAACATGAGAGCCATGTCAGTCACATTAGCGGTATTGAAGCCGCTCAAGTCAATGGAAGTCAAATATTTGCAGCCATCGAACATACCTGTCATGTCTTTCACATTCCCAGTGCTGAAGCCACTCAGGTTAAGGGAAACCAAAGTATCGCAGCCCTGGAACATGTACTCCATTTCGGTAACTCCAGAGGTGTTGAAGTGGCTCAAGTCAAGAGAAGTCAAGGATTTGCAGCCTTGGAACATCCAACCCATGTATTTCACATTAGTTGTGTTGAGGCTTTGTAGGCCAATGGAAGTCAAAGATCCGCAGTCAGCAAACATGCCTGCCATGTCTGTCACTTGGCCCGTATTAAAGCTGCTCAAGTTAATATACCTCAAAGAATCGCAGCCGGCGAACATGCGCGCCATGTTTGTCACATTAGAGGTATTGAAACTGCTCAAGTCAATAGACCTCAAAGAATCGCAGTCATAGAACATGGTCCACATATTTGTCACGCTATCGGTGTTGAAGTGACTCAAGTCAATGGTCTTCAAAGAATTGCAGCCAGCAAACATTCTTCTCATATCTTTCACCGAGCTGGTGTTTAAATTGGCAATTCCAATAATTGAATCAAGCTTATTCATTCCGCGGAACCAACTATAAGTGGTTGTGGGACGGGCAGCGACAAATGTGGAGTCAAACGCCACCTGAGTAACACGATTAGCGACACTAGACCAACCAGGATTGTTTATTCCAGTATTCAACACATAGGGAGTGCCCGGCAGGGAGGAAGTGAGGCGCTGGTCATCATGGCGGAATGTCAATGTTGTCTGATCGGTGGAAAGCAATGCATAGGCCTCCCTCTTTCTACTCAGGTAGCCAGGATTGGCAATACCACCGTCTAGATGGGCATAGGCAACATCCACATGGTTCTCATCATAAACTGTACCTTGCTCACCAACAAGATTGACGCAGCCGTAAAACATCTCGGCTGAATTGATCACTGAATCGGTTGACCAGTCATCGCCGGCATAGATTGTTTTCAGATTATTACAGCCCCAGAACATTTGTCCCATGTTTGTCACATTCGTGGTGTTGAACGTTCTCAGGTCAAGATATGTCAAGGATTGGCAGTGAGAGAACATGCTCGACATATCCGTCACATTCTGGGTATTGAAGCTACTCAGATCAAGCGATGTTAAGGATTGGCAGTGAAAGAACATGCCCGACATATCCGTCACATTCTGGGTGTTGAAACTACTCAAGTTAATGGAATCCAATGAACTGCAGTAAGCAAACATGGCATTCATAAGTGTCACATTAGAGGTGGTAAAACTTCTCAAGTCAAGAGATGTCAAGGATTGGCACTTTTGAAACATGCCGCTCATATCCGTCACATTCGAGGTATCGAAGTGACTCAGGTCAAGGGATGTCAAGGATCTGCAGTTCAGGAACACACATCTCATGTATGTTACATTAGAGGTATTGAAATCACTTAAATTAATGGATCTCAATGAAATGCAGTCAGCGAACATGAATCCAATCTTCTCCACCCGCGAAGTGTTGAAGCCACTCAGGTCAAGAGAATCCAATGAACTGCAGCCATAGAACATGCCTTCCATGTCAATCACCTTAGCAGCGTTGAAGCTACTCAAATCAAGGAATTTCAACCGTGCGCATTGCTGGAACATGCTCATCATGTCGGTCACACTAGACGTGTTAAAGCCGCTCACATCAACGGAATCCAGTGACATACAACCCTGAAACATCCTCCTCATGTCGGTCACCGAGTCGGTTTTTAAATATTCGATTCCAGAAATGGTGTCCAGCTTAGCCATCTCGTAAAACCAACTGCGAGTGGAAGTGGGACGGGCATCGACAAATGTGGTGTCAAATACCACCTTGGTAATGCCGCCTCGGTTCTCATACCAATCGGGAACACTATCCGTCAAAATCAACGAATAGGAAGTGCCCGGGCGGGAACTGCGCTGGTCATCGTAGAAGAACGTCAGTGTGCTGTCGGCCTCGGTAAAAACCGAGTAGGCTTCTTGAGCCGAGGCGGCAAATGTTGTAAGCGTCAGCAACAGCAACATCAGGCATCGGCCCATGGATATTTTGAAATTTATTGGTCGCTTCATTGTCAAATGTTTATGGCTGGTTAAATATTCGATTCAAACTGCAAAGATAGTGATTTTCCCTCAAGAAGACCAAAACCACACTTGTATTTAAGCAAAAACTAACAACTGAATCATCTGAATTATCTGAGGGTTTCTATATTCAGTCATTTACTGACACAAACGCAAATGCCCACAGAAAATTCAGAAATTTCAGTTGTTAATATAACCAGGACGCGGATGCCTCTAAAAAACGTAGTTTTTGTTGTTTAACGTTGTTCAAGTAGTATGAAAAACGGACGAGTCAAGGTTAACGTTCGGTTTGCTCAAATAAATTTGGCATTGTGTTCGCCTTGCACTACCTTTGCAACAGATTTTACACATTATATATAACACGACAATGGAACAGAACGAGATGTTGAGCGGGATGCCGCGACGCGAGCGCGCAGTGATGTATAAACGCGACCACAACTGCTGTCAGGCGGTGCTGTTGGCCTTCGTTCCTGAGCTGGATTTGCCCCAGGAGAAACTACTGGCCATGGGGGCATGTTTTGGCAGCGGAATGGGCTGCATGGAGGAGACATGCGGCGCCCTGTGCGGCGCCCAAATAGCGCAGGGTTTGCTAAAATTTGACAACCGCCGGATGAACCCTCAAGCCAGTCAGTTGAGGGCTGATTTTGAGCAGCGGTGCGGCGCCACCAAGTGCAAGGACCTGAAGGGCGTGGGTAGCGACCGTGGGGTGTTGTGCTCTTGTGAGGACTGTGTGCGTCATGCCGTCGAGGCTCTGGAATATCTTCTCTAAGGGCTCCATGAACCCCGACATTCCCGAGCGCTCCTAACCGTCCTACCAAGAGCGATATTTTTTATTTTTTAATTATGTAAATATAGCGGTTGTTTTGCAAGATTTCACTAATTTTGCAGTCCATTTAACGGGTGTTTTTAACAAGAAATATTATAACAATCTATCAAACATAGAGATACATCATGGGATGGTTTTCATTCACTCAAGAAATCGCTGTCGATTTAGGAACAGCCAACACCATTATCATCCATAACGACCGCATCGTCATCGACGAGCCGTCGGTAGTCGCACTTGACTCCAAGACCAACAAGCCCATCGCCGTGGGTGAGCGTGCCCGCGAGATGCACGGCAAGGTACACGAGGGCATCCGCACCGTCAGGCCGTTGAGCGACGGTGTGATTGCCGACTTTAACGCTGCCGAGCACATGATTCGCGGCATGATCAAGAAAGTGAGCGCCAAGAACCACTGGTTCTCGCCCTCGCTGCGCATGGTCGTGTGCGTTCCCTCGGGCTCAACCGAAGTTGAGATCCGTGCCGTGCGTGACTCGAGTGAGCATGCTGGCGGACGTGACGTCTATATGATTTATGAGCCCATGGCTGCCGCACTGGGTATCGGCCTTGACGTGCTGGCACCTGAGGGTAACATGATTGTCGACATCGGCGGCGGTACCACCGAGATCGCCGTGATTTCGCTGGGCGGTATCGTGAGCAACAAGAGCATCCGCACCGCTGGCGACGACCTCACCGAGGATATCCAGGAGCACATGCGCCGCGCCCATAACGTTCGCGTGGGTGAGCGCACTGCCGAAGCCATCAAGATCAACGTGGGTTCGGCCTTGACCGACCTAGGTCCCGACGCCCCCGAGGACTTCATCATCCATGGCCCCAACCAGGTGAACTCGCTGCCTCTGGAGGTGCCCGTGACCTATCAGGAGGTGTGCCACTGCATCGAGAAATCTATCTCCAAGATTGAGGCCGCCGTGCTGAGCGCTCTGGAGCAGACTCCTCCCGAGCTGTATCAGGACATCGTCCACAACGGTATTTTCCTGACCGGTGGCGGCGCATTGCTGCGTGGTCTTGACAAGCGATTGACCGACAAAATCGGCATCGAGTTCCATGTTGCCGAGGATCCCCTGCACGCTGTTGCCAAGGGTACCGGCATCGCTCTGAAGAACATCAAGCACTTCAAGTTCCTCATGCGCTAACCTTTTGAGGCTTTAGGTTTCAGGCATTAGGCTTTAGGTAATTGCCGTTAGGTCATTCCACCTGGAACCCATCACCAAAGCCTAAGGCCTAAAAGCTAATAAAGGCACGATGAACAATCTGCTCAACTTTTTCGTCAAACACAGTGCGTGGTTCATTTTCGCAGTCTATGTGATTCTGAGCCTCGTGCTGCTGTTTAAGGATAACCCTTACCAGCAGAGCGTCTATTTGACCTCGGCCAACTCGGTGAGTGCCGCGGTCTATAAGGCACTCAACAATGTCACGTCCTATTTCCACCTGCGTGACATCAACGAGAGCCTGCAGGAACGCAACGCTGCGCTGGAGACGGAACTGATTGAGCTGCGCAACCTGATGAACGACATGGCGCTGCAGTCGCCCGACTCGCTGCGCCAGCCTGCCTTGAAGCAATACAGCTTTGTCATGGCACAGGTCATCAGCAATAGCATCGCCCAGCCTAACAACTACATCACCATCAACCGAGGTGGCCTTGATGGGATAAAACCCGAGATGGGCGTCATCGACCAGAACGGCGTGGTGGGCATCGTCAATGTGGTGGGACCTCACGCCTCACGCGTTATCTCGTTACTCAATCCCCACATGAGGCTGTCGTGCAAGCTTAAGGGTAGCGGATTTTTCGGATCACTGGTTTGGGACGGCAAGAGTCCCCAGCTGGCTGTGCTCGAGGAACTGCCCAAGCACATCACGTTCAACAAGGGCGACACCATCGTAACCAGCGGTTACTCGGCGGTGTTCCCCGAGGGCATCATCGTGGGTACAGTCGAGGGACTGGCACGTGGCATGAGCGACAGCTTTGTGTCACTGCGCATCAGGCTGACGACTAACTTCAGCCAACTGAGTAGCGTGCGCGTCATCACCAACAGCATGAAGGAACAGATCGACGCCCTGCGCCGTGCCGAGCAAGGCATCGACACCGCTGCCAACATCGAGACCCGCCCCGAGATCAAGCCCGAAATCGTTGATGTCCTGCCCGAGGACACCAAACCGGCCAAGCCCGTCAAGCATGACGAGCCAGTCAAAAAGACCCAGCCAGCTTTGCCTGAACAGCCCGTACAACCAGTTGAACCCGAAAACCAGGGAGGAGGAGAAGACCAGCCATGACCAAGACCGTGATACAATTCATCGTGCTGTTTTTCGCCCTCATGATCATGCAGCTGGTGTGCAACAAGATCGTGTTGTTCAACGTGGCCATGCCCATCGTGTTCATCTACCTGATCCTGCGCCTGCCTGTGAACCTTCATGGCGGCTGGGTGCTGACCATCGCCTTTTTCACCGGGCTGTTGCTCGACATCTTCACTAACACACCCGGCATGAACGCGCTGGCTTGCACCATACTGGCTGCTGTGCGCCGTCCGGTGTTCAACCTGTTCGTTTCCCATGAGAACGACATGAACATCCCCATCCCCTCGGTGGACTCAATGGGTGTGAGCGACTATTTCAAGTACATGGCAAGCCTGGTCACGCTTTACTGCACCCTGATTTTCCTCATCCAGGCCTTCACGCTGCATAACATCGTGCTCACATTGGCACGCATTGTCGCCAGCAGCGCTTTGTCAATCATCATCATCTTTGGGTTGGACAGTTTAGTTAGCACTCGCCGTGAGAAAAGATTATAACCTCGAGAAACGCAAGTTTGTCATCGGCGGCTTTATCGTGGCGATTGTGCTCATCTATATCGTCCGCCTGGTGCAACTGCAGGTGCTTGACAGCTCCTACAAGGCCCACGCCGATAACAACGCCTTCATGGAGAAGGTCATCTATCCCTCGCGCGGACTCATCTATGACCGCAACGGCAAACTGGTGGTGTACAACACCCCCGAGTATGACCTGATGATGATTCCTAAGGATGTGACCCCATTTGACACAGTGGATTTTTGCAACACGCTGCAAATCAGCCGCAGCGAGTTTGACCAGCGCTGGCAGGAGATGAGAAAAGGGCGCAATTACTCGGCATTCACCCAACAGGTGTTCATGCACCACCTCACGCCCGAGGATTATGGCCGGTTGCAGGAGAAACTGTACCGTTTCCCGGGTTTCTTTGTCGTGCAGCGCATCCTAAGGCAATACAGCTATCCGGTCGCAGCCAACGTGCTGGGCGACATCCGCGAGGTCAACAACAAAGACATTGAGAACGACGACTACTACCGCCCCGGAGATTATACCGGCGACTTGGGTATAGAGAAGAGCTACGAAACCTGGCTGCGAGGCATCAAGGGCAAGGAAATCCTTATCCGTGACGCGACAGGAAAGATCAAGGGACGCTATAACGACGGAGCCGATGACGTGTCGCCTGTAGCAGGCAACAACCTAAAACTGAGCATCGACATCGAATTGCAGGCCTACGGCGAGCTGCTCATGCAGGGTAAGGTGGGCGCTATCGTGTGCATCGAGCCCAAGACGGGCGAGATCCTCGCGCTGGTGTCCAGCCCGAGCTACGACCCGTCGCTGCTCATGGGTAAGGAGCGCGGCAAGAATTACCGCGACCTGGTAAACAACCGGCTCAAGCCGCTGTATGACAGGTCCTATATGGCGGCCTACCCGCCCGGATCGACATTCAAGCCCACCCAAGGCCTGATTTTCCTCCAAGAAGGCATCATCAGCACGAGCACACTGTTCCCCTGTCGTCGAGGTTATGTCAATGCGGGATTGCGTGTGGGATGCCACGGCCACTACTCGCCCATCTCGCTCAAGCCCGCCCTGCAGACGTCGTGCAACGCCTACTTTTGCTGGGGCTTCAAGTACATGATGGACAAGCGTTCCAAGTATGGCTCGACGGGCAAAGCCTTTGAGGTGTGGAAAAACCACATGGTGTCGATGGGCTATGGTTACAAGCTGGGCATCGACATGCCGGGCGAAAGCCGAGGCTTTATCCCCAACACCGCTTTTTATGACAAGATTTATGGCGAAGGTAAATGGGTGGGACAAACCATCATCAGCGACGCCATCGGACAAGGCGAAATCCTCGCCACCCCGCTGCAAATCGCTAACCTGAGCGCTACCATCGCCAACAGGGGCTATTACATCACGCCCCACGTGGTCAAGAACATCGAGGGCATTGGGGTACTCAAGAAAAACATCGAGCGCCACGATACCGACATCGATAAGAAGTATTACAACGACATCGTCGAGGGTATGCGTATGGCTGTGTTGGGTGGCACCTGTACCCGCGCCAATATTCCGGGACTGGACGTGTGTGGCAAGACGGGAACGGCCCAGAACCCTCATGGCCGCGACCACTCGGTTTTCATGGGTTTTGCTCCGATGAACGACCCCAAAATCGCGGTGTGTGTCTATGTTGAGAACGCAGGCTTTGGCGCAGCATTCGGCGTGCCCATCGGTGCGCTGATGATCCAGCGGTACCTGCGCGGCAACTCCCCCGGCCTGCAAGCCCAGGGACGCGCCATGGCAAGCCGCCATACAATTTCAGTCCCCAAGGTCAAAAAGACCACCAATTCCGGCACCCAGGCCGACAAGAATAAGAAACAACCTTCAAAACCCGTGTCAAGCGATGGAAGTAAGGAATGAAGATGAGAATACCAACCTATTAGGATCGGTGGACTGGTTCACTATCATCCTGTACCTGATCATGGTCGTGGCAGGCGCGGTTAGCATCTATGCCGCCACCTATGACTATGATAAGGCCAGCATGTTTGACCTGAGTGAGTACTCGGGCAAGCAGTTCATGTGGGCAGCCATGGCCTTCCTCATCGGCTTCTCACTGTTGCTCATCGACAGGCGCATCTATGAAGCCTATGCCTACCCCATCTACGGGTTTATGATATTGCTGCTGATTATCACCATCTTTGTCGCGCCTGACATCAAGGGATCGCGCTCATGGCTGGTGTTCGGCCCCGTGAGCCTGCAACCCGCCGAATTCACCAAGGCGGCCACCGCACTAGCGTTGGCTAAACTGTTCAGCACATACGGCTTCACGCTGAACGGATGGCGCAACTACGCCATCGCCTTTGCTATCATCGTTTTGCCCATCCTGTGCATCATCCTGGAAAAGGAGACGGGCTCTGCACTGGTTTACACGGCGCTCATCTTTGTCCTCTACCGCGAGGGCATGTCGGGTTTCGTGCTGTTTGCAGCCTTGATGGCGGTAGTCTATTTTGTGGTGGTGCTCAAGTTTGCCGCCATCACGTTCATGGGCATCCCATTAGGCATGGTCATCGCCTTTATCCTTGTCATGACACTCATCGTGGGGATGCTGCTGGTCTATTGCCGCTCGTGGATACTGGGGCGCAACGTGCTGTTGGGCTACCTGGCTGCAGGTGCGCTGGCAGGCGGGCTGACGCTGGCGGGTGTGCATGTCAACGGCTATGCTTTTTTCTTGCCGGTCATCTTCCTGTCGTTGCTCTACCTGCTGTGGGGCATGTTGCATGACGACTTGAAGAAAGTGCTCATCACCATGTGCTTTGCAGCGGCATCAATCCTGTTCATGTTCATGGTGGATATCGCCTTCAACAAGGTGCTGGAGCCGCATCAGCAAAAACGCATCATGGTCACCCTGGGCATCGCCGACGACCCTCGCGGCGCGGGCTACAACGTCAACCAGAGCAAAATCGCCATTGGCAGCGGCGGCATCATGGGCAAGGGCTTCCTGAACGGAACACAGACTAAACTCAAATACGTCCCCGAGCAGCACACCGATTTCATCTACTGCACCATCGGAGAGGAGAAGGGCTTTGTGGGCAGCGTGGCTGTGCTCTTGCTGTACCTGGCACTCATCTTGCGCATCATCACCCTAGCCGAGCGCAACCACTCGACCTTCGCGCGAGTTTATGCCTACTGTGTCGCGTCCTACCTCATCTTCCACCTCACCATCAACATCGGCATGGTCATCGGCTTGTGCCCCGTCATCGGCATCCCGCTTCCCTTCTTCAGTTACGGCGGCTCCTCGCTGTGGGGCTTTACCATCCTGTTGTTCATCCTCTTGCGCATTGACGCCGACCGTCACTCCTACGGCTCCTGGTAAAACTCAATGCACTATATAAAAAAGCAAAAGTCCGGCTCTCACGAGTGGGACTTTAAATTTTATGAATAGAATCTGTATAGAAAAGTGCAATATCTCTTTTTCGTGCTGCAAAGTTCGTCATTATTTTTTTCCCCACAAAATATTTTTGTAAAAAAATGCACATTATTTCCTTGGTAAGCTATTTTTCCCTATGAGAATCAATAGAATAGCCCAAATTTTCTACTCAGTATAGATTCATTTTTCTCATCAAATGTGCCCCATGGTTTTAAAAATGGCATTAAATTTGCAAATCCTTAACTATTAGTGATGCAACGGCTGCTGCGATCATATTATGTGACAATGTTGTGTGCCCTGTGTGCAACGGGTACACTTGAGGCTGCGCCCGAACTTCCCCAATCAATGCCCAAAGAGGCTTTAGAAGAGGATTCGGTCAAGGTGAGTCTTGTCACGTTCTATCCTGGCAGTGAGCCACACAACATCTGGGGACACAGCGAGATACGCGTTCAGCAAGGCCCTGTGGACCTGTACTTCAACTACGGCGTGTTTGACTTTCAAGCGCCTGCGTTCATGTGGCGCTTCATGCTGGGCGAAACCGATTATATATGCCAGCCCGTGCCGCGTTTCTATGCCACTATGGGCATGGAGGAGCGACGCATGGTCGAGCAAGAACTCAATCTGCCCCAAGATAGAGCCATTGCCGTCAGAGACTTCCTGTGGAACAATGCCCAGCCCGAGAATCGCACCTATCGCTACAAGTTCCTGAGTGACAACTGCTCTACCCGTCCCCGCGACATCATCGAGATGGCAGCGGGCGAGGGACTGCAATATCCCGCAATGACCGATACGGCTGTCACCTATCGTGACATATTGGCACACTACTGCCGCAACTATGCATGGGAGCATTTTGGCATCGATCTGGTGCTGGGCTGGAACATCGACACAATACTCGACCAGCGTGCTACCATGTTCATCCCCATGCTGTTGATGGATGCCGTAGCAGAAGCCACCATCACGACCGACAGCGTGACGATGCCACTGGTCAAATCCACCACCGTGCCCATCGACAAGAGTACCGAAGGCAATGTAAGACCGCCCACGCCATGGTATCTGTCACCCATGACCGTCGCTCTGCTCGTGCTGGCATTGACCCTGCTCGTGACGGGCCGTGACATGAAGCGCCGCGATGTCTCAAAATGGTTTGACACGTTATTATTCACCACGGGTGGTTTAGCAGGTTGCATCTTGTTTTTCCTCATCTTTTTCTCGACCCACGAGGCCACATCGCCCAACATCAACATCGCGTGGCTCAACCCGCTGTTGCTCTTGCTGGCCGTGCTGCCCTGGTTCAAGAAAACCCGCAATGCCGCACGGTGGCTTCACGCCCTGAACGCGCTTGTCGTTGCCCTGCTCATGCTGGCATGGCCCTGGCAACCCCAAGTGGGTAATATCGCCTTCTTCCCCCTGATGACGGCACTGGTGATGCGCTCGCTCACCAACGTCTGGCTATTGGGTAAACCCACCCGCGGCCCCACCCGAGCCTAAACCTTCTCACCCCTCCACACACCTTTTCCTCCCTCCCCAAAAACCGCCTTTTTGAGCCATATGGGTGATTTATACATTATTAATAGCCCATAATCGGCTAAAAAAATGTACCTTTGCGGTTTGAGAAAAAAAACAACATCAAAAACATATAACAAAAAATGGGACTTAGTGACATTTTGAAATCAATGTTTGGCAACAAATCTACGCGTGACCTCAAGAAGATCATGCCCGTTGTCAATCAAATCAAAGCAATTTATCCCGAGATTGATGCATTGGATATCGACGCACTGCGCCAACGCACTGCCGACATCCGACAGATGCTCAACGACTCGGTACAAGACAAGCGCGACGAAATCGAACGCATCAAGGCCGAAATCGAGACCCTCGAGTATGAGGAGCGCGAACCCCTGTGGAAGAAAGTCGATGATATCCAAAAGGAGATTCTCGACGTGTTGGAGGATAAACTCAACGAGGTACTCCCCACCGTGTTTGCTATTGTGAAATCGACGGCTCGCCGCTTTACCGAGAACGAGACCATCACCGTTACCGCTACTCAACTCGACCGTGAACTGGCCGCTCAAGGCAAGGACTTTGTGAGCATCGATGGCGACAAGGCCATCTACACCAACCATTGGATTGCCGGCGGTAATGAGATCAAGTGGGACATGATCCACTATGACGTGCAGCTTATTGGTGGTATCGTACTGCATCAGGGTAAGATCGCCGAGATGGCCACTGGTGAGGGTAAAACCCTCGTGGCTACCCTGCCCGTCTTCCTCAATGGTTTGACTGGAAACGGTGTTCACGTGGTAACCGTCAACGACTACCTGGCCAAGCGTGATAGCGAGTGGATGGGTCCGTTGTATATGTTCCATGGCATGACCGTGGCTTGTATCGACAAGACCGAGCCCAACTCACCCCAGCGTCGCGATGCCTACAACTGTGACATCACCTTTGGTACCAACAGTGAGTTTGGTTTCGACTACCTGCGCGACAACATGGCCATGCGCCCCGAGGACATGGTGCAACGCCCCCACAACTATGCCATCGTCGATGAGGTCGATAGCGTCTTGATTGATGATGCCCGTACCCCGTTGATCATCTCTGGCCCCGTGCCTAAGGGCGAGGACCAGATGTTCAATGACTTCAAGCCCAACGTGGAGCGCGTGTATAACGCACAGCGCCAACTGGTAACCGGACTGCTCGCCGATGCCAAGAAAATGATGGCCAGCGACGACCAGGATACAGTTAAGGAAGGTACCCTGCGACTCTTCCGTGCTTTCAAGGGTCTGCCCAAGTACAAGCCACTGATCAAGTTCCTGAGTGAGGAAGGTGTCAAAAACGCCATGCTCAAGACCGAGGCTTTCTACATGCAGGACAACAACCGCGAGATGCCCACCGTCACCGATCCCCTGTACTTCATCATCGATGAGAAGAACAACACCGTCGAGATGACCGATAAGGGTATCGACGTGCTGACCAAGGGTACCGATGATCCCGAATTCTTCATCCTTCCTGACATCGCCGCTCAATTATCGGCTGTCACCAACGAGCCTCTCACCGAGGAGGAGAAGATGAACAAGAAGGACGAGTTGCTGGCCAACTACTCGGTTAAAGCCGAGCGTGTCCACACCGTCACCCAGCTCTTGAAGGCTTACACCCTGTTTAACCGTGACGACGAGTACATCGTTGATGCCGAGGGCAAGGTGAAGATCGTCGATGAACAGACAGGTCGTGTGATGGAAGGTCGCCGTTATAGCGACGGTCTGCATCAGGCTATCGAGGCCAAGGAGGGCGTGAACGTCGAGGCTGCTACCCAAACGTTCGCCACCATTACGTTGCAGAACTACTTCCGCATGTATCACAAGCTGTCAGGTATGACCGGTACCGCCGAGACCGAAGCTGGTGAGTTCTGGGACATCTACAAACTGGATGTTGTCACCATTCCCACCAACAAGCCCGTTATCCGCAACGATATGGCCGATCGCGTCTATAAGACCGAGAAGGAAAAATACAACGCCGTCATCAACGAGATCGAGGCGATGCGCAACTCGGGCCGTCCTACCCTGGTAGGTACGACTAGCGTCGAAATCAGTGAGAGGTTGAGCCGTATGCTTAACCTGCGCCACATCCCCCATAATGTGCTTAACGCCAAGTTGCACCAGAAGGAGGCCGACATCGTTGCTCAGGCTGGTCAGTCTATCGACGGCAAGGGTGTCGTGACCATCGCTACCAATATGGCAGGTCGTGGTACCGATATCAAGCTCTCTCCCGACGTGAAGGCCGCAGGCGGTCTTGCCATCATCGGCACCGAGCGCCATGAGTCACGCCGTGTGGACCGCCAGTTGCGCGGTCGTTCCGGCCGTCAAGGAGACCCGGGTTCATCAGTATTCTTCGTGTCGTTCGAGGATAAGCTGATGCGCCTGTTCGCCAGCGAGAGCGTTGTTAAGACGCTTGACCGACTGGGACTGAAGGATGGCGAGGCCATCGAGAGCAACATGGTCACCAAGAGCATCGAGAATGCTCAGAAGCGTGTCGAGGAAAACAACTTTGGTATCCGTAAGCATCTGCTCGAGTATGATGACGTGATGAACGCCCAACGTAAGGTGATTTACACCCGCCGCCATCACGCACTCATTGGTGAGCGTATCGGTCTGGACATCATTAACATGCTCTATGATAGTGTTGAGGATATCGTGGAAAGGTTTGGTCCTGACGAGTACGAGGACTTCCAGATGCAGGTTCTCAAGACCTACGCTATCGAGCCTCCGTTCAATGAGGAGGAATACCGCCGCATGGATGATAGCAAGAAGCAGGAAATCTTGTACGACAACGTCATCAAGGCCTTCAACCGCAAGATGGACCGCCTGAGCGAAGTTGCCGATCCCATCATCCAACAGATTGTACAACAGCAAATTGCTGACGGCATTGAGCCTCAGGGCCTCATCCGTGTCCCCATCACCGACGGCAAGCGCACTTTTGGTATCGTGATCGACATCAAGGAGGCTGCTGACACCCATTGCAAGTCGCTTACCAAGGCTTGGCAGAAGGCTGTCATGCTGCTCACCATCGACGATAACTGGAAAGAACACCTGCGCGAGATGGACCAGTTGCGCCAGAGCGTTCAGAACGCCAGCTATGAGCAGAAGGACCCGCTGGTTATCTACAAGACCGAGGCCTTCAACATGTTCAAGCAGATGGTTGGCATCATGAACGGCAAGTCAATCGCCATCCTCATGCGTGGCCAGATTCCCGAGGCACCGCCCCAACAGAACGTGCAGGAGCGCGAGCCGATGCAGCGCCGTCCCCGCTATAGCGAGGGTCGTGGTGCCGCAGCCAATCCGAACGCCCCCCAGGGTGGCGCGCCCATGGCTGGCAATCGCCCGCAGGGTCCCGTCGGCCCCATCCGCAACGAGGGTCCCAAGATCGGACGTAACGATCCTTGCCCCTGTGGTAGCGGCAAGAAGTATAAGAACTGCCACGGTCGCGGCATAGCTTAAGTCAGCATCCGTACCCACTAAAAAAGGTGTGCCAATCCCCCGATGGATTGGCACGCCTTTTGTCATAATTTCCTTGAGAGAATATAGAAAAAAGAGTATTTTTGCTGACGAATAACTATTAAATCCAAAATGACTATGAGACAAACGGCACAATGGTTGATTGTTGCAGCAGTAATTGCACTGTGCGGCATGACGACGGGTTGCAAGGACAAAGCCCAGCGCCCAGCGAACGGAACGATGGAAGAGGCTATCGCACCAGGCGATGCGCCTCAGGCAGTGGTTGATCTGATGAAACGAGTGAACATCGACGAATGCTACGAGACATTGATGGAGGACAAGACAACTGGCGTGAGCGTGTGGAGCTTGATGAAATGCTCCGACACGGTGTCCAGCGAGGGCTATGGAATGGTTGTCGCCAAGGGTGACGTGAAAACCGCTTTGCCCCAACTGCGCCATGGCCGCATGCCACGGGCACGCTATGACGCCGCCACGGGCGATTTATTGATTGTGGGTGCTGATACCGAGGGCACAGGGGTCAACATCGAGCGGATTTACATGCTGCGCTTTGATGACAACGGCTACGCGAGCATCACCAACTCCATCGATCCTTACGAGATGCAGCAAGCATGGTGCAAAGCGCTCACCTACTCCATCGATGGGCAGGACATCACGTTCTATGCCGATGGCAAGCCACTGACCACGGTAACCAACCACATCGAGGACATGGGCGGCTTTATGGACGACGCCATTTACATCGGCGAGCAAATCAGCTATAGTATTGAGGGCCCGATAACAGTCCACGTCACGCCAGGCGTGAACTTCGTGGTGGGCAAAGTGCTTCACTACGACGACATGCCCACCTTGAGCGCAACCGTCACCATGGACGAGAGCGGTCCCAAGTTGAGCAACTTCACCGTCGAGCAATAATTGCTTACCATTATGGTAACTCGTCATCGATGATGAGGCGAAGCCACTGAGCGGTGCTCAGAGGGATAGGACCAGCAGGCTCGGTGGACATCAGGCGGTCGTTCAGGTCTTGCAACAACGGGCGTGCGTCACTCTCCCCGGCGCGGGCGATAATGGCATGCGCCTCAGGCATGGCACGCTCCATCACGGCTCGAGATGATGGCCTGATCAGGAAACTGCGCCAATAGAGCCAATAAGCGTAATCATAGATGCGCTGGGCATCCAGCGGATTATCCAGGTCAACCTCGCTAGCGATACACCACTGGCGGGGTACAGGCGCTTTTTCATATTCCTCATCGAGCAGCATGTGGAACGCCATCGCGAGAGCCTCCAATTCAGCATCATGCGGGTCGAGGACATCATCCCCTACTTCTCCGGCAATTGTCCACCAGATGACATAGCGCACGTCGTCGCGGTTAAGCTCGTAGTCGATGTAGTCCTCATCCCTGCCGTAATGGGGCAACGGAGTACCATGACGAAGGGCGTGCAGCCGCGTGAACGAGCGCCACAGGCCACTATCAGCCACCACATCCTGGAAATAGCCCGTCACCGCAAGCACCACGTCGCGCCTCACGTCATCATCCAGACCGCGCAACCATGGCGACTCATCCCACAGCTTCGCTAGCCTGAGTGCTATCCATAAGTAGTACTGGTCAGTCTCGGCCACTCGCGGGTGGTTGGGCTGCCGCTCCATAAAATCCTTAACCCTAATTTCCATAATCACCTAAATCTAAAAAAACGGGAGAGCCAAATACTGGTTCTCCCGTCTTGTGGTCGAGCCGCGAGCGGGACTCGAACCCGCGACCTTTTCGTTACGAATGAAATGCTCTACCGACTGAGCTATTGCGGCTTAGTGCACTGCGATACTTGCAATGCGGGTGCAAAGGTAGCACAATTTTTCTGACCCCGCAAACTTTAATTGACAATTTGTTTGCTGTAGGTAATTTTTGTCTTGGCTTGGTCTAGTAGCAGTCTGACGATAGCTGGCCTCGACACCATAGGCGAGATTTTGGTCACCGTCGATGTTGAGCCTCCATAATAATAGGACTGCGTATAAGTGTAGTTGGTCACGTCAACGGGGGTGATGGTGAAATTAAAATCATCCTCGGTGGCGATGCCCCCCTGGTTCTTGATAATGTTCAACACATAGTTGCGCAGGCCAGTGAACGTGTAGGTCTTGTTCATCGCGTCATAAATGGCGTAGAACGAGTCCTTGTTGTTGGCCAAACTGTCACCGTTAATGAAGGTATCCTTCTTGGAGGTCTTCACCATGAGCAGATAAGTGGGCGGCTGGATATTATACTCTGTCTCGGGGATGCTCACAGGCAACTCCAGTGACAACGAGTTAATGATAGCCTGATTATTACCCACATTGGCCTGGAACCTGTCGATGATATCCTGAATGGGGAAGCGCACCTGCACTTCATATCCTGCTGGTGCGGCAATAATGGCTTCGCCACAATTGACCATCGCTTTCACCTCATCGGCGATGTCATAGTGGATAATGTTGTTGGACACGACCTCGGGCGTGGATGCCAAATAAGATTGAGCATAGGTCGAATCGGTCTCGGTGCTGTCATTCAGCTGCACATGCCTGTGGTAATAAACATCCAGCTCGGTAGCCTTGATGTTCAGCACATGGCCACTGCCGTAACTGTTAGTGATATAGATACCCGGGAACACATCGGCAAACGCCTTAGGTGACGAGAACTTATCAGGGTTGTTCACATAGGTGGTAAACAGCTCACGACCCAATTCCACCGGCATGGGCACCGAGATCACACGCACCGTATCACTGGCCATCGTGCCCGATACATAGGTGGTAGTCGTCTCCATCCATCCCGACATGGGAGAATAGGAGTCCGAAGCCAGCAAGTCATTGCTGTCATAATAGTCGGTGGGATCAAAATCACTATAGATAGGGCTTGGCAGTGGTTTATTCAAGCGATAAACATTCAAGCGCATGGGGGCCAGCGGATCGCCAGTGTAACCATTAGTGTAAGGCACACGCAGTTTCAAGCGGCAGGAGTCAATCCACTCCGGTTTGATGCCAGTAGTATCAATACTCATCGCGGGCATCCACATCGTCACGGCCGAAGCGTTGATGCTGCCAAAGCCCTCAGCACTGAACGCGCCCAACATCTTGGTGGTCGTGCGCATTTGCACGCGGTCATTGAGTACCGATTGACCCTCGATAACGAATGATGAATCCTCGATAACAGACGACAAGCTGTCGGTGATTGAAACACCGATGGTCTCGTCGGTACATGCGTACAGGCTAAGCAGCGCAGCCGCTGCCAGTATCACATTGAAGAGTTGTTTCATATTCTTGAAAAAATAAAAAGCGATGGATTTAAGAATATAGAAAATATCTATCAAGCGGGCGAAGACCGTCAATCAAACAGCGACGTGTAGAAGTCTTTCACCTTCATCACATCGTCATCATCGATGAACTGCAGCTTGGGCAACGCGCTAGCAGCCTCAAGCACCTTGGGGCTCACACCGGCCTCACACTCAATCACCGCATCGGTATACTTCAGCGAATAGGCCATCAGGTCTTCATAGGTCAACTCATTGCCGGCAATTGGCTTGAGTGCGCTCTTGGGCACGCCGTCCATGTGTATTTTCTCAGCCATACGGGCATCAAGCGGAGCTCCAATCTGCTCGTTGAACAATGCAGTCACAATCTTTGCGTCGCGGAACGACGGGTCATCGCCATAAAGAGTGCGGATATATACTGGTGCCAGCGCCGAAATCCAACCCGTGCACTGAATGATGTCGGGCACCCAGCGCATCTTACGGATCGACTCGATGACCGCACGCACAAAGAATATGCTGCGCTCGTCATTGTCATGAGGCGAGCAATTCATCTCGAGGTCATCAATGCGGTTGCTGGCAAAATAGTCCTCGTTATAAATGAAATAAACCTGGAAATGAGCTTGTTGCAGGGTAGCCACCTTGATGATGAGCGGATGGTCGGTATCATCAATGATCACATTCATACCCGACAGCCTGATCATCTCATGCAGCTGGTTGCTGCGCTCGGCAATCATACCATACTTGGGCATAAAAGTGCGTTCCTCAATGCCTTGCTCCTTGATGCCCTGAGGCAAGATGCGACCAATCTGGGACAAACGGCGCTCGGGCACGTATGGCGCGATCTCCTGCGATATAAATAAGACTTTCTTTACTTCCATGTTGCTTTCTTGTCAATAATAAATGCAAAGATAGCAATTTTTTTTCATTTTCACGATATTTTTTGCAGCCCTATAGGTCATTTTTAAGTAAAAACACCCCCTTTTTAACATCTTCTAATTATTTTTCCCTACCAACAACCCCATTAAACTGTAAGCGTTTAGCCTACCAAAGATAGCCCGTAAAGCCCATTACCCCATCCTATCAGCCCTGTAGGTCCTATTAGCCTTTTAAGAATCGGCCACCCATAAAAAGCGAGAGAGCCTTCCTTCAACCAGGAAAAGCCCTCTCTATCAAACACACACACGATATTTTCCTCACTACTTCTTGTTGCCCTTGCAGTCACTGTCACAGCCCTTGCAGCCATCGTGGCCGCGGTCGGGCTTAACCCCATCGTGGCGGGGACCGCCGTGCTTCTTGCCGTGGCCACGCTTGCCCTCATGCTTTTTGAATTCGGCAAACTTGGTAGCCTGTTCCGGAGTCAACAAAGCCTCAATCTTGGCATTGGTAGCCTCGCGCTGCGCCTTCATCTTCTCGTGCATCGCCTTCATCTTAGCCTCGTCAGGCTTTTGGCCTTTCTCGGGCTTGGCGGGACGCTCTTTAGCCATCGATTCCATCTCGGCGGTGTAGATCTTGGTGATCTCGGCTTTCTGCGCCTCGGTCAGGTTCAAGGCCTTCTCCATGCGCTCAACACGTTGCTTAACCATCTGTTCGGGATTACCGTGACGGCGTTGGGGTTGTGCATTTGTCACAATCGTGCCCATCAGGGCAATCATCAATACTAAAACAATCTTTTTCATCTTAAGTGGTGTTTTTGAAATGAATAATAAAATTTGATAAAACGTTTCTTTGATTCACATGCAAAGAAAAAACCAATTTTTGAAATAAAAAAACGCCAAATTCCCACTTCGTGACCAATCGACAAAACACGTTGACAAACTCCCCGAAAACCAAGACTAAAAACAAACCCAAAACCAGGGCGAAAAAGCGCTACTACCATCAGATTTTCTTAAACATTCGTCAAGAAATCAAAAAAAATGTAACCACTACATACAACTTATCAAAAAACGATGTATATTTGCAGTTCAAGGATAAAAAAGATTGGGGATGTTGACTCAGATTTATAACGGCCATGTACTCACTCCTGAAGGTTGGATCAACGGCGGATCGGTAATCATCGAGGACTGCCGCATCAAGGAGGTGAGTAAGAGCAGCCGCCAGTTGGATGGCATGGACAAGGTCATTGATGCCCACGGCATGCACGTTGTGCCGGGCGGTATTGACCTGCATTGTCATGGCGGTGGTGGCAGTGATTTCCAGGAGTGCAGCCGTGAAGCTTTTGAGACAGTGGCCATGACCCACCTGCGCCACGGCACAACTGCCATTTATGCCACGCTATCCTCCTCACCAATCGATATGATGGAGCGGGCTTGCCAAACCTGTGATGACATGATGAAGGATTCCAAATCCACCATCATGGGCATGCACATGGAGGGCCCCTATTTCAATCCCAGCAAAGCGGGTGCCCAGATGCCTGAAGTCATCCGCATCCCCGACCCCAACGAATACCGCCACATAGTTGAGGATTTTGACTGCATGCGCCGATGGTCCTCGGCACCCGAACTGCCTGGCGCCGTCGAGATGGGCGAATATGTCACCGGTAAAGGAATTGTTGCCGCCATTGGGCACACCGCAGCCGAGTATCCACAAATCAAGGCCGCATGGGATGCGGGATATACCTTAGCAACCCACTTCTATAACGGCATGCCGGGTTTCCACAACGTGAGGGAATTCAAGCACGCCGGCACTGTCGAGAGCGTCTATCTGCTTGAGGACATGGCCGTTGAGGTGATTGCCGACGGTATCCATGTGCCATCTACCCTGCTCAACCTGGTTTATCACATCAAGGGCGTGGAGCGCACAGCCCTGTGCACCGATGCACTAGCCGTGACCGACAGCGACAGCGAGCACGCCTTTGACCCGCGCGTCATCATCGAGGACGGCGTGTGCAAGCTTTCTGACCGCAGTGCCCTGGCCGGCAGCATCGCCACTATGGACCGCCTCATCAAAACTATGGTGCGCGTGGTGAACGTTCCCTTGAACGACGCCGTGCGCATGGCCAGCGAGACTCCTGCCCGCATCATGGGCATTTATGACCGTAAGGGCTCGCTGCAACGCGGCAAGGATGCTGACATCCTGCTGTTTGACAGCGACATCAACCTGCGAGGTGTTTTCTCGATGGGCGAGTTTGTTAAGGGTAGCGATCGCATCGCTCCTGCAGCCATTGTGGAGCAATAATAAAGAAAAAATCTGAGTTTTTTCACGATATTCTTGCACAAGAACAAAAATGGTATTATCTTTGCACCCGCGTTTCGACAGAAATGCGTTATATGGTGGACGTAGCTCAGCTGGTTAGAGCGTCGGATTGTGGTTCCGAAGGTCGTGGGTTCGAGCCCCATCTTCCACCCAAAGTGAATAAAAACCTGTACCGCTTAAGCAGTACAGGCTTTTTTGTTTTTTACACGTCAGGACCAAATATTACAGCCCAAGTATCGACTTGACCATCGGGGTGATGTCGACAGTGTTGGGGCCAGTATAGGCCACTGGGGTGACGGCGGTGTCAAACACCAGGTCAAAACCGCCCTGCTCACCAGCGGCACGGATAGCCGCCTGAATCTTGTCGGTAATGGGTTGGGTCAAAGCGGTGCGACGGGCAGTCAAGTCATCGGCAGCTCTGCGCTCAAATTCACGCATTTTCTTGTCACTCTCCTGCAACTCCTGCACTCGTCTCTCCTTGATGGTCTCGGGCATCGAGGCATCGGCGGCAACCGTCTGGTAGTCGGCATACTTCTTGTCAAACTCCCCACGCAGCAATTCATACTCGGCATGATATTTCTCGCTCATCGCTTTGAGTTGGGCTTCGGCAGCCGCCTTCTCGGGCATAAGCTCAAAAATATTCTGGGAGTTCACAATTCCTATCCTGGCCTGTGCCATCAGCATGAGCGGCAACAGCGCCACTGCAATCATGAGAATTCTTTTCATCTTTTTTATCCTTTTCTATTACATTATTTATTATAGCGCAAAGGTAGTCTATTTTTCCAATAACAGCAAGAGACGTGACGGGTTATTGAAACGAAAACTCCTGCCGCAACAGTTACCGGCAGGAGTTTAGTATCTAATTATCGGTCAATTGTCAGTCATCGGTACCGAAGAGCGGGTCTTCGGGCATGACCATTACGGGCTTGGTTTCGGCAGCCTTGAGGATGTTTTGCGGCACATATTTCTTGTCCACAACCAAGCGGAAGGAGTACTCGTTGAACCACTCGTTGGTCATGATGATGTATCCCTTTTGTCCGCTGTCGCCACCCCAAGAGTTCTCGACCTTCCACTTGATGGGATTGCCGTTATCGTCAAGATCGACGGCGCAAAGCGTCATCGCGTGCGTTGAACCGCTGTCAAAAGTGGAAATGCGCTGGGCCTTGTCCATAGAGAATGTGGTGCCGAACAGGGTCGCATAGTCAAAGTTGTCGAGTGCGAGATAGCCGTTATCGCGGTTGAGCTGCTTGCCCACGTCAAAGCTGGCATAGAGTTTGGTGGAATCCTTCAGCGAAGCGATGGCCATGGCTGCAATGTCCTCCATGGGGAGGTTGACATAGCGCCAGTTGTGTCCGTCATAGGTGTGACGATCATATTCCACCTCATAGGTCTTGTAGTATTCCCTGCGGGGGTCGTTCATCGCCATGATGAACGTGCCGTTGATGGGGCCGCCTACCGTCTCGCGGTAGAATTCCAGCGGGGTGTAGGTGCGTGCCGGGCCTACGGCCTTGCCATTCTTGTCACGGAAAGCGTAGGTGAACGACTTGATGGGTTCGCCCAGCGTGAGCGATAGCATGTTATAGATGGTGCCCAGCATCTCGGTCTTGCGCTGGTTGATAGCCTTTTTGCTCTTTTTGGCGGCAACCATCTGACGCAGTTCCAGTCCGAATTCACGCAACTTTGACGAGACAAGCTGGCTCATGCGCGAGGTGCGTTCAGCCGAGAAGGTCTCAGGCTGTGCCTCAACAGGCACGAGGCCATATTTCTCGGCAAGGTCGGCCACGCCACAGAAAGTGCCGCCATCGTTCATGGGATTGTGGAAGAAGAACTGCACACGCGTGTCATCAATGGGCTTGTCGGCACAATCGATCACGCCTTGCAACATGAGGTTGGCCTTCTCGAGCTGGTCGTAGAAGAAAAGGTAATCGTGAGAGAACTCCACATTAATGGAGTCGCAATGGCGACGCGCGAAGTTGGCGCGCAGCACGTTGAAACTGGAGTACATCCAGCAGCGCCCGCTCTGACGCTGGTTGTGAATCGATTGCTTGGGCGTCTCGATGCTGAAGTAAGTGTCTGAAACTTTGGTGTTGCGGTAGTTTCTGGCAAGATCGTCGATGGAATTTGTCGCCATGGCATTGCTGATGGCCTTGTTTTGGTTAGATGCCGAGGATGCAACAATCTGTCGCATCATATCGGGGCTGATACCTCCTTGAGAACGATCTTGTGCTGAGGCGGTAAAGGCGAGGCCTATTGCCAGAGCAAGTGTGATGAATTTATTCATATTAAGTTGTGAAATGGTTTAGAGCGCGGCACTGGGCCTTAGCGCAGGATTAATAGCTTCGTTGACTGCAAAGGTAGTGCAAGTCGAATACAAAAGCAAAATAAATTTTGATTTTGTTGAAGCGCCGCCTGCCTTGGCTGCCAGATTATGTTTGAGACCGCTAAAGAACGCAGGACTTCAAAAAACTGCCGCCAGCGAGGTTTTCTCTCACTGGCGGCAGCCTGTTTCAAACAGCTAAAAGCTGATGTCTTGTATTACTTAATGCCCAATTTGGCTTTAACCTTAGCACTCACGTCCTCGGCATTGGTGCCGGTGTAAAGGATTGAGCCGGCAGCCTGGTCAAAGATGAAGGTGTAGCCGCCCTCGGCACCGACAGCCTGGATGGCGTTCTGGAGCTTTTGGGTGATGGGGGCAAGAAGTGTATCCTGCTGGCGCTGCAAATCCTGAGCAGCGGTCTGCTGGAAATTCTGGATCTTCATGTAGTCATCCTGCAGTTCCTGGTTGTGACGGTCCTTGATGGCCTGGGGAGTGGTGGCATCCTTGTCGGCAGCCTCGTATTCGGTCATCTTCTTCTGGAAAGCGTCCTGCAGGTTCTTGAATTCGGCCTCATACTTATCGCTTACCGACTTGAGGGTACTTTCAGCCGTCACCTTATCGGGCATGACGTTGAAAATCTCGGTGGTATTGAGATAACCGAATTTCTGAGCTTGCGCACACAGGCACATGGTGGTAGCCGTGATGGCTAAGAGCATAAATCTTTTAAACATGTCTAAAAATTAATTTTGTTATTATAATTGTTCTTTTTCTTAATAAAACCTCGACTAAAGCCTAAAACCTAAAGCCTATTTTACTTGTAACCCATCTTCTCGAGCACCTCGTTGCTCACGTCGATGCGAGGCGATGCAAAAATGATGCTTTGGCTGCTGGCGCGATCAAAAATGACCTGGAAACCACGCTCCTCACACACCTTCTTGCAGGCGTTGTACACGTCGTCCTGGATAGGCTTGATGAGCGACTGGCGCTTCTTGAACAGCTCGCCCTGGGGGCCAAAGTACTTATACTGCAGCTGCTGAGCCTCTTTCTCCTTCTCGGTGATTTCTTCCTCTTTCTTCTTCTTCTGGTCATCGGTCAGGAACACCATGTCGGCCTGATAGTTCTTATACATGGTATCGGCCTCTTTCTTGAGTTCATCGACCTCGCGCTGCCAGCGCTGCGACACCTGGTTGAGTTGCTCATTGGCCATCTCATAGGCGGGAATGTTCTTCAATACATACTCCATGTCCACGAGAGCAAACTTCTGCGCGTTGGCGGCCATGAAGCCGGCAACAAGCGCCACTGCGATTAAAGCTATACGTTTCATTTCTTTTATCAGATAATTTTTTTGTTAATATTCGACCTTTAGACTGCGGCAACCGCAAATCGTTTATTGATAACGTTAAAAAATTAACTTAATTGTGTTAATGCCTTTAGAATTCCTGTCCCAGCACGAAGTGGAAGTTGCTGCCACCCTTCTCGCCAAAGACGGTATCGAAGCCATAACCCCAGTCAATACCCATCATACCAATCATGGGCAGGAAGATGCGGGCACCGACACCTGCCGAACGCTTGATGTTAAACGGGTTGAAGTCCTTGACATCGGTCCATGCGTTACCACCCTCGACAAACACGAGAGGATAGATCGTGGCACTGGGCGAGAGCATGAGCGGGAAGTGCAGCTCGATGGCAAATCGGTCATAGGCATAGCCCTCAGAGCCATAGGGAGTCAATGCACCATTCTCATAACCGCGCAAGGCGATCGTCTCGGTGGCATAGGTATAAGAACCTGACATACCGTCACCACCCACATAGAAGGTCTCGAACGGCGACTTCAGGTACTTGTTCCAGCTACCCAGCAAACCGATGTCGGCACGGGTCATGAGCACGAGTGTCCAACGGCCATAGGGGTCGGTAAGCGGCGTGTAGGTGCGTGCCTGGAACTTGAGTTTCCAGTACTCGATCCACTTGTAAAGCTCCTTCTTTGAAGCCTCGGTGTTGCTCTGGCTCAGCTCTTTCCAGTTTTTCTTGCCAAACAGGCTGGCTGGTGGTGTAGCTGTGAAACTGATGCTGAAAGAGCTTCCCCTTCGGGTATACAAGGGGTTGTCGATACTGTTACGCGCCAGGGTCACACCCAGCAGCAACGAGTTGGACACACCGTTCTTCATATAATAGAGGTACTCCCAGTTCTTCAGGCTGTACCACTGATAGCCAAAGGTTGCTGACAGCTGGAAATAATCGTCGGGCCACTTCAAGCGTGTACCAAATCCCACCGACACGCTTGCCATCTGCAAGTACTTGTTGGGGTCATAGGCATTCTCATAGTAATTGTTTGTACCGTAACCATAACCGCCATAACCGCCGTAACCATAGGCACCATAACCGCCATAGTAGGAGTTATAGTAGTTGTACATCGCGTTCTGGTACAACTGGTTATAGTAGGATGAGTTGATACCTGTCTGACGGCTGTAGTAGGCCGATACCGACAGCGCATTGGGACGCTTGCCACCAAACCAGGGGTCAAGGAACGAGATGCTGTAAGCCTGATAGTACTTGGCATTGGTCTGGGCACTGATTGACAAGGTCTGGCCTTCGCCCTGGGGGATAAGACCCTTGTAGGACGACGGGTGAAGCAGGTTCTGCAGAGAGAAGTTGGTGAACTTCAAACCCGCCTTGATGATTACACCTGCCTGGCCCCAACCAGCACTTAACTCGACTTGGTCGTTGGCTTTGCTCTCGAGGTTAAGGACAATGTCCACGGTTCCGTTATCGGGATTAGGCTCGGGACGCGGGTCAATCTTCTCGGGGTCAAAGTGACCCATCTGGGCGATCTCACGCATTGAGCGGATGAGGTCTTCCTTAGAGAACAGGTCACCCGGACGCACACGCAGCTCGCGGCGCACGACTTTCTCATACAGGCGGTCATTACCATTGATAATCACGCGGTTGATTCGAGCCTGCTTACCCTCAAACATGCTCATCTCCAACTGGATGCTGTCTCCCTCGATCTTGCGCTCGATGGGTACGAGTTGATAGAACAGGTAACCGTTGTTCAAGTACAGGTTGGCAATAGCGTCGTCATCTTCCTGAGTGCGCTTGTTGAGCAGTTTCTGGTTATAGACGTCGCCCTTCTTGATTCCCAACACTTCTTCCAAGTAGGCCGAGGGGTACACGGTATTACCCACCCAATCGATGCCCGAGATATAGTACCGCTTGCCCTCGTCGACCTTGAGATAGATGTCAACAGTCTTCTCGTCATAGGGGACCACACTGTCACTCAAGATGACGGCATCGCGGTAACCTTTCTCGTTATACTTGTCAATGATTAATTGCTTGTCGGCCTCAAAATCGCTCTGGACGAACTTCTTTTGGCTGAAGATCTTCCATATATTCTTTTTCTCGTTGGTCTTTTTCATGGTGCGTTTGAGCTTGGTATCGCTCAGCACCTCGTTACCGTCAATATAAATCTTGTGGACCTTGATTTTCTCGTGCTTGTCCACGTTGATGTTGACAATCACCTCATTTGGCTTACTCAAGTCGGGTTCCTGAACGACCTCACAAGTGGCCTGTCCAAATCCCTTGCCGGCAAAGTATTTCTCAACGATGATCTTGATGCGGTCAGCGATGTTAGGAGTGATTTGACTACCCGTCTGGAAATTCAGACGTTCGATGAGTTCCTTCTTCTCACCGCTTTTCACGCCGTTATAGTTCACCTGGGATACGCGCGGCTGCTGGCGAAGGTTGAATACCAGCCATGCCTGGTCCCCGTACATCTTCTCGACAACAATCTGAACCTTGGAGAACAATCCCTGCCTCCAAAAACGTTTAGCAGCCGTTTTGAGATCCTCGCCAGGTATCTCGATGCGTTGCCCCACGGCAAGCCCCGAGTAGCCGATGATCATGTTCTCATCATAGTTGTCCACGCCCTCGACGCGGATACCTGCGATCTCATATTTATTAGGTGCGTTGGTAAAAACGATTTTAGGGTTATAGATGGTATCGTTCACCGTGCGCATCTCTTGCGCGTTAGCCCCCATGGGCAAGCACATGGCTACTGCCACTGCTGCCAGGAGGACGTGCATGATATTCTTTGAATTACTCTTCATTTTTCTTCTTTAACCTGTTCGCTCGTTTTCCCGTAGCGGCGCTCGCGGGCTTGATAGTCGGCGATCGCATCCACAAAGTCTTCCTTGGTGAAATCGGGCCAATATTTAGGGGTGAAGTAAAGCTCACTGTAGGCAATCTGCCACAGCAGATAGTTGCTCACGCGCAGGTCCCCACCAGTGCGGATGAGCAGATCGGGATCGGGCATGTCGGCTGTAGCCAGATGGGCAGCCAACACCGAATCGTCAATGTCATCAGGATTAAGGTTGCCGGCAACGGCCTCCTTGGCCATTTGGCGGCATGCCTCGACAATCTCCCAGCGCGATGAGTAGCTCAATGCCAAACACAGCACCAGTCCGGTGCAGTGTCCAGTATCCTCCATGCATTTGCGTAGGCGGCTAGAGGCAAACTCAGGCATACGCTCCATATTGCCGATGGTGGTCAAGCGCACGTTGTTCTTGATCAGGTCGGGGGTCTGTTGCTCGATGCTCACCACGATGAGGTTCATCAGGGCATCCACCTCGTCCTGAGGGCGATTCCAATTCTCGGTCGAGAACGTGTAAAGCGTGAGGTATTTCACGCCCACCTCGCTGGCAATCTCGGTAGCCTGCCTAACGGTAGCCACTCCGTTCTCGTGGCCAAAACTGCGCTCATGGCCGTGCTGCTTGGCCCAACGCCCGTTGCCGTCCATGATGATGGCAACATGACGCGGAATGCGCGTCGGGTCTAGTTGCTGTATTTTGTCGCTGAGTGATGACATAGCTATATTATTCGATATAATTACACTTGATGCACCGCTTGCCAAACGCATAGGTCACCGAGAACACGGCAAACGAGTACCAGTCGGTATTCTTGGAAAACGAGTGCTTGATGCCAAATAAATCGCTCAAGCCATCGATGCGGTCGCTGAATTCCTTTCGCATCGTGAACTCAAAGCCCAAGTCAATACGTTCCTTGTACTTATATTTCACACCAATGCCGATGGGTATCGTGAACGACGCCTGATCGCCCACATCGTTCAGGGCAAACACAAAGCCCACTCCAGCCACCATATAGGGGGAAATGGCCTTATATTTCTTGTAAGCGGGACCACGGCCGTAGTTCAGGAAATTGAACTCGGCAGTGAGACCCAAATCAAAGAGACTCGATGAGAAATGATATTGCTCCTCATCGGGAAACTTCATCTCTATATCCTTGCTATCACCACTGATGCTGGCATAATTCAAGGTGGCCTTGAATGCCCAGCGGCTGTTGTGAGCATAACGGAAAAGGCCACCGCCAGTCACGCCGGGATGCTTGAAAACATTACTGTTGTTCACGTCGCCCAAGTAGCCACTGATGCCCAATGTCGGCCCCACCTCATACTTGTACTGCTGGGCAGCCAAGGGCAAGGTAGCCAGTAAAAAGAGCAGTGCTATGAACAATGATTTCTTCATATCAATTTAATAAACCGGATAGTGGGTCATGCGGTTATAAACACCACGCCACAGATAGGGCAAGGGCACACCCTGATCGTTATACCCGCCAAACAGGTAAATAAACGGGCATTCCCACGAGGTGACAGCTGTTGCCACGCGACGCGGAGCTCCGGCAGTGCCGGCCGCCGTCAATGTCTCAAAGTTCACAAACGCCTGAGCGCCATAGAACTTGGGCATGAAGCTAGCCTGAGTGATGGTCGAGTCCCCCTTAGTCCAAGTGATACCTTGGGTATTTGACAGGTAGATGTTGCTATTCAGGGTTCCATCGGCCAACTTACCACCCATCACATACCATGTCTCCTGCCGAGCATAACGGCGAACACCGCTCAACGCCTTGTAGGTATAGTAGGAAAACAGGGTTGCGTCAGTCAAAGCGGGCAATGAACTGGAATGGATATTATTGATCTTACCCCAATGGATACCATCAAATCCCCAAACGTCACTCAACACGTTACCCTGGCTGTCCTGACCGCCCACAATCATGGCCTGCTGGGAAACGGTCCACGTGTTGTCGGTAACGATCATACCCGACGAGTGGCACACGGGGAAGCCTTCCTCAACAGCACTTGATGTGAAGCCTTCGCTGTGGGGATACTCGTCGTGATAATATGCGTCGGTGCCTTTCACAATGCCTAACACGCGATCCTCGTAAGCACCTAAAATACTGTACCATGTCACGCCACACGAGGTCCACTCAAAACCATCGAGCGAGGTATAGAGCATGCCGTCGGCATCAAGCATGTAAAGCGCGTCATCGGTAGCTACCAGTGAAGGTATCTGAGGGATGAACGGCAAATTCACGCGTTGCTTATCCCATGTTACCTGATTGGGCGATGTCGCGGTAAACAGGAAGCTCTCAATGCCATTATAGTTCATAACACGGTACAAGTCGCCATGTTTCACCGCTTTGATGCCTGTGGCAGTATAGCGGTAGCCTGGCAGGTCACGCCGCCACGACTTGGGCCAGATGAGCGTATCGGGGTTCTCCTTGTGGACGAGCACCTTGACGTCATAGGTTTTCACCTGTGACCCATCGCTCGAGGTTACGGTCAATATGGTATTGCCCGTGAAATCCAGGCTCTTGGTCATGGAGGTCGTATAGCTGATGGTCGTGTCCGACTGCTCGGTCGCCCCTGTAATCGTGAATTCAGCCGATTTTACCGTGTTCAGGAATTCAACAACCACCTTCAGCGCTGTGATGTCAGTACCCTTAGGCAACGAGTCGGCATTATAGATCAACCCTTTGTTGTAATCAATAGTGAAATGAACCGAGTCTAGATTGTCAAGCACCTTAGAATCGGCCTGTAAAGCAAAGCCCGTCACTAGCGTTGTCAACTGGCTGGTGCTGTAGGTGTAAGTGCTGTCATCATCGTCTGAGTCCTTGTTGCATGACAACAATGCGGGCAACGACAAGATAACCATTGTCAGTGCCAGCAAGATATATAGCGGATGTCTATTTGTCATTATCTTCTTTCTAGTTCTTTTTTAACAAACGGCAAAAGTAGTAAAAAATTCGGTAACTAGCCCATTTTTATAGCTTTTTAACGACATGCCAAGCCTCGCTAGCCATTGGTCCCAGGACTCTAGCGGGCATCTTCACTTGGAGTTTGAAGACAAGAAAGCCAACAATAACCATAAAACAAATCTTAAATCAATGCTAAAGTCAAGGGATTAGATAGGTGATTTGGTTCCCGTCAATGAGGTATTGTTTTCGGACACTTCCCTTGATGGATGGGGCTGCTGTACCCTGCCCCACCCGTCGCGGACTGACCTCAATACGGGCCTCGTCCCAGGCTCCTGCATCAATCATCTGTTGAAGCACGTCGGTTCCACCCTCAACTATGACGCTGGTTATACCTCGGCGATAGAGGTCGGTGAGCCACATCTGGGGGTCAGAAGTGTCCATTTTGACATATTCCACCACGCCTCTTGTCTCGTTTTTCATGCTGTTATAAATGATGGTAGGCATGCCGTCATTGAGCAGCTTCAAGTTGTCGGGAATTGACAACTGGCACGACAACACCACCCGCAGCGGCGACTTGCCCGGCCAGTAGCGGGTCGTGAGCGAGGGGTCGTCAATGCGGGCCGTAGCTGCCCCAACGACAATGGCGTCACACAGTGCCCGCTGGCGGTGCATCAGCCGCATGGTCACCGGGGTGGACATGTGCAGGGGGTTCTCGCCCGCTTCAGGCGGTAAGGCGATAAACCCATCGGCGGTTTGTGCCCACTTGAGCTGCACCCAGGGCCTACCCGTCGTGTGAGCGGTCATGAAACGGCAGTTCAACATGCGGCATTCCTCCTCGAGTACGCCCACAACAACCTCCACGCCCGCCTCTCGCAACATGGCCACACCGCGCCCCGATACCTTGACGAAGGGGTCAAGTGCGCCCACCACCACACGTGGAATGCCCCGCTCAATAATCAGTTTGGCACACGGGGGAGTCTTACCAAAATGGGAACATGGCTCAAGGGTAACATAGATGGTGCTGTCTTTCAACAAGCTAGGATCATTGACGCTGGCCACGGCATTGACCTCGGCATGACCCTGGCCACACTTGCGGTGCCAACCTTCACCGATAATCGTGCCATCAGGCCCCACAATCACCGCACCCACCATAGGGTTGGGCGACGTGTGACCAGCACCCTGGCGAGCCAACTGCAACGCACGGCGCATGTATCTCTCTTCAACAATCATTCATTCAATGCTTAACGGCTAACTGCTGCGACAAAACGCGTCTTACCGTAACTATCCTCGATAACGCGCACCTCGTCAAAACCATTGTCCTCCAGCAGGCGCTTTACCTCAGCGCCAAAGCGCTGGTTAATTTCCAAATAAAGCTTTCCGCCACGCACAAGTGACTGAGCCGCATAGGGCGCTATGGCCTTATAGAACAGCAACGGGTCGTTATCGGGCACGAACAACGCCTGACCAGGTTCATAGTCCTTGACATTAGACTCCATAGCCTCACGCTCACTCCAGCAGATGTAGGGTGGATTGGAGACGATGATGTCATAGGTCGATGATGGTTGCGGGGCTAGCATATCGCTCTCAAAAAACCGCACCTTGACCTTTAACGCGGCAGCATTATCACGCGCCACGGCCAATGCGTCACGCGAGATATCGAGCGCATCGACCTGGGCAAACTTCAACGCACGTGCCAACGAGATAGCAATGCAGCCGCTGCCCGTTCCCATGTCAAGCACACGCAGGTCGCTCCCTGGGTTCTCGTCGATGATGAGATCCACGAGTTGCTCGGTCTCGGGACGGGGAATGAGCGTGGCTGGTGTCACCTTGAAACGGTGACCGTGGAACCGCGCTGTGCCCACAATGTACTGCAACGGCTCGTGACGGCGCAACCGTGCGATGATGTCCACTATTCGCTGCTCGGCAAAATCGGGCAGTTCACTCTCCTGGCGCAAAGCCACATCCACGGGATCATGATTGAAAATGTCCTCACAGATGACGCGTATCATCGCCTGTACTTCCTGGGGCTCGGCAACGCCTGCAAGCCCGTTCCTGAGTTGTTCTATTGCTTCCTTTAGTATCATGGTACAAAGATAGTGCAAGTCGAGCACAAAAACAAAAACTTGTTTTAGTTTTTGTCAAGACGCAGCCTATCTTCGCCGTTAGGCAACGGAGTGCAAGTCGAGCACAAAAACAAAACTTGTTTTGATTTTTGTCAAGACGCAGCCTATCATTTGAAACCATAAAGGTTAATTTTATCATGTTTTATTCAAAAAATCGGGTTTTGTCTTGGAAATTTGAATTTCTTTCACTTATTTTGTGAGTTGTTTAACATTTTGAGCCATGAGCGATAACCTAGCACCTAAACAGGGATTTTGGTCCCAAGTGTTCCATCTTTACTATGATGGTTTTCGTAGCATGACTGTTGGCAAGACACTGTGGGTGATCATCGCCATTAAGCTGTTCATCTTTTTTGTCATTATCAAACTACTGTTTTTTCCTAACTTTCTGAATTCCAAGTGCGACACCGAGCAGGAAAAAACCGAATACGTGCGTCACCAGTTGACAGACCGTTAACCCTACTTAACACTATACTATAAACTCTAAAATATGCACAATCATGGAAGAATTAATCAATGTTGTTGACTGGTCGCGAGCGCAATTTGCACTCACGGCAATCTACCATTGGCTTTTCGTGCCCTTGACACTAGGTTTAGGCATCATTATCGCCGTGATGGAGACAATCTACTACAGGACAAAGAGCGAGAAATGGCTCGCTACTACCAAGTTCTGGATGACCATCTTCGGGGTGAACTTTGCCATTGGTGTGGCAACGGGAATCATTCTCGAGTTTGAGTTCGGCACCAATTGGTCCAACTATAGCTGGTTTGTGGGCGACATCTTTGGCGCACCGCTAGCCGTGGAAGGCATTCTTGCATTCTTCATGGAATCGACGTTCATCGCCGTGATGTTCTTCGGTTGGAAGAAGGTGAGTCCCAAGTTCCACCTGGCCGCTACTTGGCTCACCGCTATCGGCGCGAGCCTGTCGGCCCTATGGATCCTTGTCGCTAACGCATGGATGCAATATCCCACGGGATGCGAGTTCAACCCCGCCACCATGCGCAACGAGATGACGAGTTTTGCCGCTGTGGCGCTCTCGCCCATGGCCATGAGCAAGTTTTTTCACACCGTGCTAAGCGCATGGACACTGGGCGGCGCGTTCGTCTGTGGCGTGTGTGGATGGATGATGCTCAAGAAACGCAACATCGACCACTGCTGGCGCAGCCTCAAAGTGGGCGCCTGGGTCGGTGTCATCGGCATCGTGCTAACAATGATCACGGGCGACACGAGCGCTGTGACCGTCGCCAAGTACCAGCCCATGAAGCTCGCCGCGATGGAGGGTCTATACAAGGGCAACCAGGACCAAAGCATTGTTGCATTCGGTATCCTCAACCCGTCTAAAAAGGCTTTTGACGACCAGGATCCTTTCCTGTTCGACATCAGCATCCCTTATGGCTTGTCCTTCCTCGCCACCCATGACTTCCACGCCTTTGTTCCCGGTATCGAGGACATCATCAACGGCGTGTCGTTTGACAAGGAGGGCAACCAGGTCAACACTGTGCCTTATGCCGAGCGCATGGAGCGCGGACTGGCCCTGAGGGAAATGCTCTCCCAGTACAGCGCCGCGATGAATAGCGGCAACACGCTCATGACCGACAGCTTGAAGAATGCGATCAATGCCGACTTCAAGAACTTTGGCTACTCCTATCTCGACACTCCCGAGGAGGCAATACCCAACGTGCCATTGACGTTCTACACGTTCCACTTCATGGTGACCGTGGGCGGCTACCTGCTGCTGTTCCTACTCTTGGCGTTGTTCTTTGTTTACAGGCCTAACATTCTCAACAAGGCCAAATGGGCGAAATGGTGGCACATACTGGCCATCATCACCGTGCCGCTCACCTACCTGTGCAGCGCGAGCGGATGGATTGTAGCCGAGGTGGGACGCCAGCCATGGACCATCCAGGACCTCATGCCCAACAAGGTCGCCATCAGTGACCTGAGCGCGGGTTATGTGCAAATCACCTTCTGGATCTTTGCTGTGGTGTTCACGGCACTGCTCATCGCCGACATCGGCATCATCTGCAAACAGATTTCCAAGAAATCACAGACCAACTTAGACACCGTTAACGATTAAAGCAAAAGGAGGAACCAAGTCATGACTACATATAATTTATTGCAGAATTACTGGTGGCTCATCATGTCGGTGTTGGGCGCGTTGCTGGTGTTCCTGCTCATGGTGCAGGGCGGACAGTCAATGCTCATCCACTACACCAAGCCCGACAAACGCGCGTTGCTCATCAACTCGATGGGCCGCAAGTGGGAACTCACTTTCACAACACTGGTGACCTTTGGCGGCGCTTTCTTTGCTTCCTTCCCGCTGTTCTACAGCACGAGCTTCGGCGGTGCCTACTGGCTGTGGATGCTCATCCTGTTCAGCTTTGTCATCCAGGCCATCAGCTATGAGTACCGTTCTAAACCAGGCAACATTTACGGCTCACGCTTCTATGACGCGCTGCTGCTCATCAACGGCATCGTGGGACCCGTCCTGCTGGGCGTGGCTGTGGCGACGATGTTCTTCGGAGCCGAGTTCACGGTGACCAAGAACAACCTGCTCAACGTGCAGGGCGCTACCATCTCTCAGTGGGGACCCAAACATGGCATTGAGGCCATCCTGTGCTGGAAAAACCTCCTCTTTGGTGTGATGGTGTTCTTCCTGGCACGCACGCTCGCGTCGCTGTACTTCATCAACAACATCAACGATGACGAGGTCAACACCAGCCAGCGCCACTTGCTGCTGATTAATGCCGGCGTGTTTGTGCCGCTATTTATTGCGGTGGTAGTGGTCATCCTCACCTCACCTGGTGTGGGCTATGATGACGGCGGTAATGCCCAGTGGATTGCCTTTAAATATCTGAAGAACTTCCTGGCTTTATGGTGGGCGCTGATTATCCTGCTCATCGGTGTGGTGATGGTGCTCTTCGGCATCGGCAAGACGCTCATGAAGGGCAATTACAAGCAAGGTATATGGCCCGCCGGTATCGGCACAGTACTCGTGGTAATGACGTTGTTCTGGGTCATGGGCTATAACAACACCGCCTATCTGCCCTCACTGCTCGACGTGCAGAGCTCGCTCACGTTGCGCAACAGCTCGTCAAGCCAGTTTACTCTCACCGTGATGAGCGTCGTCTCGATTCTGGTGCCCTTTGTCCTAGCTTATATCGCCTATTGCTGGTACAAGATGGACCACAAGAAACTCACCAGCGACGAACTCAACTCTACCGACCATAAGTATTGAGGTTTTAGGTTTTAGGCTTTAGGTATAAATCCGTGGCATCCACAAAATTGATGGGTGCCACGGATTGATTTGCCATAATATAATTGTTTAGGCAAAAGTCTTTTAGTTGCCGCGTTGCTGGCGTCTAGTGGTAAAGCCTTCGGTGATTTGGCTATAGTCGTCCACGTCCTTGTAGAGAATCCAATAGGTGGTGCCACTGACGTCACCGCCGCTGCCCTTAGGCAGGACGTAGGCCTGGGCGAAGCGCCATCCAAACTGCGTCAGGTAGTTCAACGCGTCAATCATTGAGTTGAACTTGATTTCCTTGCCGTTGCGGTCAACAAGGCGTGATTCGCTCATCGAGGTCAGCCACGACGTGCTCTGGCCGAAATCAATCGACACCTTCACCTTGGTGCTGAACAACTGTTCCTCACACGACAACTGGGCATAAACCCGCTTGGCAGCAGGGTTATAACCCTCAACTTCAGTAATCTGTGCGGGGGCCACTTCGATGGCCTCCTGTGCAAAACCCATCAGTGCTGATACCAGCAACACTAGCAATAAAGTAATTTTCTTCATCTCAATCATATTTTTGTTCAGTTCTTGAATGTAACGCTACCAGCGTTCCCTATATTTTATCAATCAGCATTTTTTTGTACTTTTGCGATGCTATTAAACAATCTTTATACCCGCCATCGATAATGAAAGCAGCTTTAAAATACTTTTTCCTATATGCCCTTTTAGTTCTTGCTGGTTTCACCTCACTCACAGTGATTTATAAAATAGCCAGCTATTGCATTCCGGGTTTCACCTATAGTGATAAAGACATGTTAGACGGCTCATGGCTTAGTTCATTATCATTAATGGTCGCCTCACAATTATTGCCCATCTACGTGTTCTTGAAACGAAAATACACCAATTACAGTTTCAGTTTCGGTTATCAATTTGGCGATGGCTTTTCTAAAAAGAAATTGTACCTCTGGGCTGCAGTGGCAAGCGTGGGGTGCCTGCTGTTCGACATAATGATAATCATGATTTTTCCCGTTATTGATGAATGGAATATCTTAATTTTTGGAGAGGACTCTGGTCCTGATACCTTTAATTTTATAGACCTCATCTCTGGCTGTTTGCTTGCCCCTCTCGTCGAGGAGGCCATCTTCAGGGGAGCCATTGAACGGCGATTGCTGGAAAAAGATTGGAATCCCTGGTTCGCAATCGTTATCTCGGCGATTATATTTGCGATTCCACATTTCTCGCTTTACACATTGTTCTTTTCTTGCTTCGGAATCCTTGTCGGATGGTTGTACTACCGCACACGCTGCATTTGGCCTGGAATCCTGATTCACGCCCTTTACAACTCTCTAGCATTTGTTCCCGGATATTTATTTTCCATTTTTGCTTCATCGGACGCCTTGCCCGAGGATGATGCATCATTGCCACTGAGTGCATCAATTCCCTTGCTATTAGTGGGAATTGCCATTCTATATTATAGCGTGAAACAGATTGCCCTCCTCACCAAGGACCGCACCCCTATCAACGTGACTGCCACACAGACCGAGAATTCAGAATCATCTATTTGACCGTTAGTCGATGCGCTGTGGCAAGCTCCTGTTAAATGTTCTTGATATCTTCAGAAGATGCCATCTGGGAATTCTGACTATGGATCATGGCGCAAGTTTTTGTTTATCCACTCGAGCAATAAGGATAAAACTAAAACATTTTTAGTACCTTTGCAGCCTAAAAAACGCAACAACCATGAATGTAAAGATTAACGATATCGTGCGCTTCCTCAATGATGTGGGAGGAGGCAGAGTGTCCAGAATTGACGGCAAGACCGTCTATGTGGAAGATGAGGACGGCTTTGAGCGTCCTGCATTGGAGCGCGACCTGGTGGTCGTGGGACAAGCCGGGACCCAAGCGTCGGCCTACGAGCGCCCGTTGGATATCCGCAAACGCCAAGTGGAGCCCGACAAACCTGCGCCTAAGCCCCAACCATCACCTGAGCCCGTGTTGCCCGTCGAGGAGACCCCCGAAGGCGAGGTGCTCAACGTGGTGCTCGCCTTTGAGGCCCGCGAAATCAAGCACTTGAATACCACTACATTCTATGCCTCGCTGGTCAATGACTCAAACTATTTCCTCTATTTCACCTATATGACGCGCGGTGACGGTGAGGGCGAGTGGATCACCCGCTATCACGGCATCGTTGAACCTAACATCCAGGTACAACTCGAGGAGTTTGGTCACGACGACCTCAACGACATGACTCACATCGCCGTGCAGTATGTCGCCTTCAAGCAGGGCAAAGGCTTTAAACTGAAAAATCCCGCGCTCATCGAGCAGCGCCTCGACGTGACCAAGTTCTACAAGCTGCACTGCTTCCACGAGAATCCTTACTTTGACGTACCCGTCATCGCCGTGGAGATTGTCACCAATGACCGTCCCGCGCGACAGATGCACATCGACAGCGGCGAACTCGAGCGCGCCATGAAGGAGAAAAAGCGCCTTGACCGCCCCCAGCGCAAGCCCGTGCAGAAAAAGGTGGACAACAACGGCATCATCGTCCAGGACCTGCACATCTCATCGTTGATGGATAACCTCAACGGCATGACACCCGGCGCCATTCTTGAGTACCAGTTGGACAAGTTCCGCGAAGTGATGGACGCCAACATCAACAAGCGGGGTCAGCGCATCGTCTTTATCCACGGCAAGGGCGAGGGCAAGTTGCGCCAGCACTTGCTCAGCGAACTCAAACGCCGCTACCCGCGCTGCACCGCCCAGGACGCCAGCTTCCGCGAGTACGGCTTCGGCGCCACCCAAGTCACCATCCACTAGCAAAAAAGCCTATAGCGGCTATAGAAACAACCGAGAGTCCGATAAAATAAAGCACTAGAGATTAATGCTTTATTTTATCGGGCTCTTGTTAAGTCGCAATCGATGTATTAGGCGGATTTAATGAAGATTCAGCAAGATGCTGATGAGATCCACCACATCATCAATGCTGATGTGTGTGTCGTCATTGACGTCGGCACAGGTGGCACAGATTTCGTCCCCGGACAACAGATAGCTGATGAGATCGCTCACGTCCTGAATGTTTAACGCGCCGTCGTGGTTCACATCACCAATCTGGTAGTCGTGGCCGCTACCCGACAAAACCACATAGCGGCTCTTGCTCCACGGGCTGATGGTGCCGTCAATATAATGCGCCTTGACCCTGTAATAGAAGGATCCGCCAGCTGCAAGACCTGTGACAGCGTAGTTCTTGTCGGTAATGCCCGTGATGAGGCGATAATCGGTACCGCCTTCCTCGGTGACAGCACTCATCAGGAGTTGGTCATTCTCGCCAGCATAGACACTAATACTCTGGAACGCGGGGAAACTGCTCTTACCGGCGATTGTCACCTGGTCCAATTCGCTGCAGTCAAGCACAGCCACATAGTCGGTGAATGGGGCACCGCCAGGAGCTGAGAACTCCTGCTGACCGACACTCGTCGAGACAATGAATTTTGAACTGCTCTGAGACATGGTGGACTTAGCCCTGACGACAACAGTCACCTTTTCATAACCTGACAGATCATACATCGGTGTAATCAGCGAACTCTTGTTGTTGATGGAAATGCCTCCCTGCTCACACCACAGTCCGGTGCCACTGAATGACCATCCCTCGGGCAACAACTCCTCGGGGTAGTTAGCATAGTTGCTGGATTCCTCCTCAATGCCGCTCCAGTCAGCCTCACCAATGAGGGTAAAGCCGGGTCTGGTATTCACCTCGAGGGTGTAGCTGTTTACATACTTGCTTGCAGTTTCGTCGGTCCACTCAGCAAGGAACTCGGTCATCCCGATGCGGGCACTGTCAGCTGGAAGCATCACGGGGGTGTACACGTCCAGAGTTGCCGTTCCGTTGAGGGTAATGGTCACATCCTCGGCCTCAGGGCTGCTCAACGTAATCGTGGCGGTGTTGCTACCGCTCGCCAGCGGCGCATAGGTCACAGTGACGACCTTTCCTGAATCCAAGTCATTGAGGGCAATGCTGGTAGCATCTAGCGAGAACACGCCGTCAGCGTCATCAACGGTCATCACCACATCATCGGTCAAGAACTTGCCATTGACAACGAATGTGGCCGTCGAATTCTGGTCCACAAAAGCCTCCATATCAATGTGGCGAGGTGCCACAATGATAGTTGGCGTGGTGATGGGCGGATGGACTCCCACGATCATCTGCTGCTCAATATTGAACGTGTAGTCCCTGTAACTAAAGGCATTTAGCGCAAAGTCGCCGTTGCCGCGGCCACTCCAGCCCCAATTCACATGATAGGTGTCGGTATCGGCATTATAACCGTCCACATCAAAAGCATGGCCGCTCCACCCGCGTTGGCTATTGTAGTCAAAGGCACAATACACCACGGGGCGCCCCTCGAACAACTCGTTCTGGAGCATAGCGGCCCATTCCTCGTCGCTATAGATCTGCTGCATCTCATTGCCGTAGTTGTCGGCCAGGGACTTCGTCAGCAGTTTGGCCTCCTCGTCATAGCCAAAAAACTTGATCGTGCGCAAGATATCTTCACCCTTAGCACCGCTGCCATCCACCGAATAATCCATGTGCTCCTCCTGACCGATGTAACGCATTAGCCAAGCCACGGCATCGGCCTGAGCCTCGTTATAGTTGCCCTCGACATACTCATCGAGCATATTCTCCCAATCAAATGTGATGGAAGGCAACTCGGGCAAACTGACGGTGTAGTTGAAGGCCGGAACAGGAGGTGTCGGCTCAACAGGAAATTTCCAGTAGTGAAACACCATCGACAACGAGGTGGCCGCACAACCCGTCACGCAATATTCGCCATTGACCTTGGGACAGTGGTTCCAGTAAGGTTCCGCCTGGTCCCACATGGCAGTGAGCATCGGAAGGATAGTTGGCGTAGTTGATCGGCTCGTGATGCGGGGCGCATCAACCTCCAGATCGGGACGTTCCTGCAGGAAAACCATCTGGCGCTTGTAGGTGTCGAGCCAGTTTTTCATGTTCTCGGGCATCGTTGCGATGTCCAGCGGGCGGTCGCCCCATGCCAGAATCTGGCGTGCGCGGTCGTCGCCTGCAACGATGACAAAGCCTTGATCGCTATTGAAAATATAATACACAGCTTGGCTGCTACGCGAGGGATTCACCTCGGTATGAACCAATTTCACATCAGCTACCATAGCGGGGGCGCCACGGCGCATCGAGGGCGCGAAATCTTGCAGAAAAAGCGTCGCGGCGGCACGAGCCTGCGTAACATCAACATCAGCTGCCATCGCCGGCATCATCGCCAACAACAGCAAGGCATAAAACAAAAATTTCCTCATATTCTATAATCGGTTAATTAAACTTCAATGGCTAATCATCGTTGCAAGGTACTATGACTGACAAGTGGTGTGCAAAATTACAAAAAAACATTGAATTGTTCATTCCCGACTATAAATAACGTCAGTTTAATAAAGCTTTTAGCATCATGGACACAGATCATTGATAATATTCAGCGGGTTAATCCCTTGATAGCTTTATTCCCATCAATTCCACATTAAAAATATAGCAGCCTAACACCTAAAGCCTAAAACCTACAAAACGATAGGGAAGCGGAATTGGCGCAGTTGGCGCTCCAAGGCTTTCTCCTTGCCGCCGCAATACTTGTCGCACAGAGCGTGGAACTGGGGCGAATGGTTCTTGTGCGTAATGTGTGCCAACTCATGGCAGATGATATAGCATACCAGTTCCTCGGGCATAAACATGAGATTGCGCGAGAGCTGAATGACGTTGCGTGACGTGCAATGTCCCAACTTCCTCATGCCACGGCCCACCTCGAAGCCTGCAGGCTGGAGTCCCAACTCGTCAGCCACGCGCTGGGCAAACGGCAACAGGACGGCATGGGCTTGAACGTCCATTGCACGCCCGATGACGCTGGAAAGGGTACGCTTGACATTGTCATCTTCAAGATTGGCACTCTCATGGACTTGAAGGTGTAACGTGTCGCCTTCCCAATGGTTGAGGATATAGCCCGGCATACGGCTCTGTGGCTCAATGATGACCCGGCACTTGTAGCACTCGATGAACTGCCCCAAGTGGAAAGTTACCGAGTCTGGGCGCGGAAATGTGCGCAATCGCTCGCGGTTCATGTCCACCATGCGCTGCATGTCTGCCACCGAGACGCCCAACGGAGCACGCATGAGCAGATGGCCATCGGCATGATAAGTGAACCGCACCGAGGTCATGCCCCGGCGCAGTTCCACATGTATCTTCCCGAACTCTTTGTCCTCGATATATCCTTTCATGGCCAAATTGAAGACAATAAATACAACAAATACAATATTCTGATGACGAACAGTTTGTATTTATTGTACTTATTGTTTTCCTTTTAACGCACGGTGACAGCTGTCGTATTAGAACTTGGTGATGCCCATGATCTCGCGCACGTCGGCCAGCGTCTTGCCTGCACGGGCGCGGGCACGCTCGGCACCCATCTCCAGGACGCGGTGCAAGTAAGCACTGTCATTCTCGATGTCGATGATGCGCTCGCGGATGGGCGTGGTCAGCGCCACGATATCCTCGGCAATCTCCTTCTTGAGGTCGCCGTAGCGGATGGAGCAGTTGTTGTAAGCCTCGGTGAAGAACTCCACCTTGTCGGGGGTGCCGACGAGCTTGAGGATGGTGAACAGGTTCTGCACAGGCTCGGCCATGGGCATATTGGGCTCGGTGGGACCACCATCGGTCACGGCGCGCATCACCTTCTTGCGGATGGTCTTCTCGTCATCCACGAGGTAGATGCAGTTACCCTCGCTCTTGCCCATCTTGCCGCTACCGTCCAGACCAGGCACCTTCACGGGTGCGCTGCCGAAGTTGAAGTTCTGCGGCTCATTGAAATAGTCCACCTTGTAGAACGAGTTGAAGCGGCGGGCAAACCTACGGGTCAACTCGAGATGCTGCTCTTGGTCCTTGCCAACGGGCACAAAGTCGGCGCGCTGGATGAGGATATCCACTGCCATGAGCGTGGGATAGGTCAGCAAACCGGCGTTCACGCGCTTGTTAGTGCTGGCACCGATAATCTCCTTAGCAACGTCCTCATCGTCATCGCCCTGGGTGGGAGCCGTGATGCCTAATGCCTTGCGGGCCTTATCCTTGAAGGCGGCAGTGCGCATCAGTTCACCTATGCCCACGTGCATATTGAGCAGCAGATACATCTCACTCACCTCGGGAATGTCACTCTGCACAAAGATGGTCGATTTCTCGGGGTCGAGACCAGCTGCAAGATACTCGGCTAGGATGTGGCGCACGTTGGTGTGCAGTTCCTTCGGGTCAGGGTTGGTCGTGAGGGCGTGCAGGTCAGCAATAAAGTAATAACTGTCATACTTGCCCTCGTTCTGCATCTTCACAAAGTTACTCAATGCGCCCAGGTAGTTGCCCAAGTGCAACTGTCCTGTGGGGCGGATTCCGCTTAAAACAATCTTCTTGTTATCCATATTCTGATTTTTTGTATTTTCAATTAATAGACTGCAAAGGTAATGCAAATATTGTCAATACAATGTATAAGTGCATGAGATTTTCAATTGACGCTATCCTAAATTATAGGCAGTCCGAAGCAAATTATTGTTGGCTGTCGATGATTTCAATTTCGAAGATGAGGGTTTCGTTGGGACCGATTGAGTAGTTGATAGAACTGATGCCATAGGCCAAATTGCTGGGGACGACAACGATTGCCTTGCCGCCGGGCTTCATGAGTTGCAGTATTTCGGAAATGCCTTCAATCTGAAATTCGATACTAAGGGGCATGAGTTCGCCTTCGCTCGAGTCAAACACTGTGCCGTCAAGGTGCTTGCCCACATAGTTTCCCACATAGTTTCCCTCATCATCTTCGGTATAATTCTTACCCTTGCCCTCCTTCAGCATTTTATAGGCCAGACCGCTCTTGGTGAACTTGAAACTCTTGTCCTTGCGTAATTGTTCCATATAGGCCTCGCCGGCTTTCTTGTTGGCAATACCATCGGGAGAAAGTCCGGCGACCCTTTCTATCAACGAGTCAATTTTTTCATCCAGTGTTCGATACTCTTCTTCGTCAATGGATTCGACACTCAATCCACTGATCAGGTGCTCCATGAAGAGGCCTTTGTTAAGTGGCATGCATGCTCGCCTCTGGATATCATCAAATGTTTGAACGATTTGGAATCCCACTTGTTCATCCTCGGAGGTTTTATCGTATTCCTGTTCAAAGCCGTATTCAATACCTTTGATGATTTGTTCAAAGTTGTATTCAATGCTTTTGAAGAACTGTTCAAAGTCTGCGTCCGGCTCGCTAAAGATGTTGCGCAACTTGAAACCATCCACAGTGCCTATTGTGCTGCTTAACGAGTCGATTAAGGCGTTGCTTGGGCACTCGCTGTTGGAATTGATTTGCTCCAAGAAATCATTCATTTTTACGTCCATGGCGTATGCTGTGAGATCGTCAATGGGATTCTCGGTCAATAATTCAGCCTTCAGATGCTCTAAAAGCAGTTGTTTGTTGAGATCGCAGCCATGGTCATTCCTGAACTCCTGATTTATTTGGGCTAACGTTTGTCCGAACAGCTTTCCGAAGATGAAATATTTGCCCTCTGGGCTATTGAACATCTGGTTGATGGTTTTGGTGACTTGCGCGATATGGATGTCTGCATCAGGAAAGCCGCGCCATTCCTTGCCTAAATCAATTCCATAATAGTCGCCGAGAATAATACTCAGCGAGTCAACGGCCCTGGTTGCTTCGAGCGAAATGGACTGGTATTCAGTATTTTGGTTCTCGTCATGGGTGATTTGTTGAGTGGTGTGGCCAAAGGCTGTGAATGCCACAAGTATTATCACAACAGAGTAAAGGAGTCTTTTCATCATAGTATTATGGACATTTTTTAATCAGGATGATTGATGCTACAAAGTTACGCAGTGCCCAATGCTCAACAACGAGTGGATTTGTTAAACATCGTTAAAGCCCGTGCGTGCTATGGCGTAGTGCCGTTTACTCGACCATCTCCAGCAGTTGCTGGGCGATGCCTGGACAAGCCGCGAGGATGCAGATGCCGTGGTCCTCACGGTAACGCTTGACGAAGGCTCCAGCTTCAAGGGCGATGAGTTCGCCGGCACAGGCATCCCATTCCTTGAGGTTCAACTCCCAGTAACCGTCGAGCCATCCGGCAGCCACATAGCTCAGGTCCATCGCTGCCGACCCCAGTCGCCTGATGCCTCTCACGCGGGGCATGACCTGGGCAAAACGGTCCAGGTTGTTATCAGGGTTGGTGGCTTTGTCATAGGGGAAGCCTGTCGAAACGACGGCGCGCTGCAATTCGGTAGTGCCTTTGGCCTCCAGGCGCCCGTAAGGCCCGTATGCTCCTTTTCCCTTGATGGCAAAGAATTCCTCGTCGAGTGAGGGCGCATAGACGTAGCCCATGCGGGTCTCACCATCCACCTTCAGGCCGATAGAGACACAATAGGTGGCAATGCCCGCGCTATAATTCACTGTGCCGTCCAGCGGGTCGATGACCCATTGATAGCTCGCCTGGCGGTGATCATCACCGCTCTCCTCGCTCAGGATGGCGTGGTCAGGGAAACGTGTGTGAATCCGGTCGATGATTAAGCGCTCGCTGGCCTTATCGGCCTCGGTCACGATGTCATAAGCACTACCCTTGTCCTCGATACTCAAGTCACGACGGCGAAAGTAACTCCTCAGCACTTCGCCTGCCGCATGACCCATCTCACGGGCACACTGCAACCACTCGGCTTCCTGGAGTGAACATCCCATCATAGCAAATTCATTTTCCATGTTTTTCTCTCCTACTTTTTAACCTTTATAAAACCTATTTTGAAACCTGATATCATTAAAAAGGGGGCTTCAATCGTGCCCCCTTGTTAATCGTCTTATGCGTTTCCTTCATCTCCACTATCGGGAGCAATCGGGATTTGGCGCTTAAATACTTCCTTGAACGTGATGAGCGTCTCGCTGCGGCCCAGACCCATCTTCATGAAGCGGTCATGGATAATCTGCAGCAGGTCGTCATTATTTTTGGCATAGAGCTTGATGAACAGGTCATACTTACCTGTCGTGAAATAGCATTCCACCACCTCAGGAACTGTCTTAAGCCTGGAAACAACCTCGTCAAATTTTGACGGGTCATTCAGGAAGAAGCCGATGTAGGCACAGGTCTCATAGCCAACCGATGCTGGATCTATCAACGAGATTGAACCCCTAATGACACCCATGTTGTACAACTTCTGGATGCGTTGATGAATAGCAGCACCTGACACATTACATGCTCGAGCAATCTCCAAATAAGGCTTGCGAGCATTGAGTGATAACATTTTTAGAATCTTGTAATCGAGTGAGTCGAGTTTAGTAGCCATAAAATATAGTTTTTTAAATATTAATGCTGAATAGTAATGTTCCCGCAATCATGGCAATCTACCATCCAATTTTAGACTGTTCGCATGACTTACGGCCCACAAAGATACAAACTTTTTTCAAAATAATGATAATTTATCATATTTTTTTATATTATTCTTCAAATTTTAAATGATTTTACCCATGCATCTTGATAATTTCCTTAGTCTAAAGTGGGTCTTTAGAATTTACATCCCATAAAAAAGTGGCAGCATGAAAAACCACACTGCCACTCCAAATCAGGTATAAAGTTTTTTCTTTACTTCATGTATTTAGCCACGGCCGATTTGAGCATGGCCGCATCCTCGACACGCTCAACAATCTCACCATTGCGGATGATGAACGTCGTGGGAATGCCGGTCACATTGTAGTAACCCACATATTGCGAATTGATACTGCGCGGGTCAAACACCGTGATCCACGGCAAATTCTTGGCGGCCTGCCTCCAAGCCACGTTATCCTGGTCAACGCTCACCTGATAGATGGTCAAGCCACGAGAGTGATAACTCTGGTAGATGTCATTCAGCAGTTTGTTGAGCTGCGGCGAGATTTCGGTCTGATAGGCCGTGAAGTCAAGCAACACCACGCGGTTTTCCTCAGCCACTTTGGCAAGGCTGTATTCCTTGCCGTGATAGTCCTGCAACTTAATGTCGATGAGCGAAGTGACGTCGGCATACACCGTGTCGGTGGGGGCTGTCATCGCGCGGCGACGACGCTGGCCATCCAATAGCAGGTTGACCAGGTAGTCGGTGCGGGGGTCATCGGGCCTAAAGGAATTGAACGCATTGGCTACCGCGCCGATGATGCGCAAATCGTTATCGTTCAACGGGTCGAACAGCGGTTTTCCACCTATATACTTATTGATCGTATAATAGGCTACGATACCGCTCGGGTCGGCCACGATTTGACGCGACAACTGGTCCTTCCAGGCCTGTAATTCAGCATCCGTCCCTTTGCCATTAGCAAATTTCATAGCCTCCTTGTCAATCTTCATCACCTGCTCGGCATGCTCGCTACCGGCAAGTGTATAGTCGGTAGCAAAACCTGACAGTTTGGTGTTAATCGTCAAGTGATCCAGGCTATCGACCGGGAAACAAATCGACTGGTTACCGTAACGCAACTGATAGATGCTGGGCACCTCGGGAGCGGGAGCGCTCACGCTATACTTGCCGTTCTTGTCAACCTTCACGGTGTCGACAGTGTACCACTCACCGTTGCTCGATTGCTCAAGCACCACCACGGTCGAGTCGGTAGCGCCATCGATTGTGCCATCAACCTGGAATTTGTTGCCGTTACATGCCGTCAAAGCTGCAATGGCAATCATCATTAATAAAACTTTCTTCATGTCTTTAATGAATTCCAACGATTATTTAGCGGAATCCTTGCGGGCCTTGAGGCTATAAACGGCAAGGAAGATAATCAAGGCGAGGTACATCACAACGCCCAGCGTGTTGGTCAACGTTTCGCTCTCAGGAGCATTGAACTTGACATCACAGAATGCGAGGGCTGCACAAACAACACCCATCAATGCACCGCCGGCAATGAAACCGCTGGCGATGAGCGTGCCGCGCTCCTTGCGAGCGTTATTCACGGCCTCATCCTTGCTGCGGCTACCCACGAACCAACTAACGATGGCACCGATGAGCAGCGGAGCATTCAACTGGAAGGGGATAAACATACCCAGCGAGAAAGGCAGGGCGGGAACCTTAAGCCAGTTAAGCAACAGGGCAAGAACAGCGCCCACGCCGTAGAGCAACCAAGGAGTATCGCCACCCATCATCAGGGGGTCGATAACAGCGGCCATAGCGTTAGCCTGGGGAGCAGCCATGACGTTGGGATCGGTAAAGCCGTAAGCCTTGTTCAAGATCATCATCACACCGCCAACGGTAGCTGCCGACACGAGGGTGCCGACAAACTTCCACGTCTGCTGCTTGGCAGGAGTGGTACCAATCCAGTAACCGATCTTCATATCGGTTACCATACCGCCAGCCATTGACAGAGCCGTGCAAACCACGCCACCGATAACCATAGCGGCCACGATACCTTGAGAGCCTTTCAGACCAATGGAAACAAAGATCACACTGGCAACGATAAGTGTCATCAGGGTCATACCCGACACGGGATTACTGCCCACGATAGCGATAGCGTTAGCGGCTACGGTAGTAAACAGGAAGGCAATGACAAGGACGACTAAGAATGCGACAATAGACTGCATCAGGTTGTGGATAACGCCGATATAGAAGAATACGAAGGTGATCAACAAAGCTGCCAACAGGGCAAACACGAGCACCTTCATCGAGATGTCACGCTGATGGCGCTCCACCTGCTGCCCCTGGCTCTGCTCCTGGCTCTTGAAGGCCTGTCCAGCCAGTCCGGCGGCACTCTTGATAACACCCCACGACTTGATGATGCCGATGATACCGCTCATGGCGATACCGCCAATACCGATAAACTTAGCGCCACCAGTGAAAATGTCTTCGGGAGATGCCGTAGCCAGTTCAGGATTCATTGAGCCCATGAGCGGCACAATCACCCACCAAATGAAAGCACTACCTGCAAAGATGATAAAGGCATAAGGCAGACCGATGATGTAGCCCATACCCAGGGCTGCGGCACTGGTATTCACCTTGAAGATCATCTTCACATTCTCGGTAAAGCCGTTCAGCGCGGGAATAGCAGCGGTGGTAAGCACTTCTTTCCACCAGTGGAAGGTAGAGAGCATGAAGTCATAGGCACCGCCCACGATACCGGCAATGAGCAGATGACGCACCTGGCTGCCACCCTTCTGACCGCTCACGAGCACCTGGGTGGTCGCGGTAGCCTCGGGGAACGGGAACTTGCCATGCTGGTCGCTCACAAAGTACTTGCGGAAGGGGATAAAGAACAGGATACCCAAGCAACCGCCCAGTAACGAACTCAAGAAAATTTCCAGGAAGTTCACCGTGATGTCGGGATACTTGGCCTGCAAGATGTAAAGAGCCGGCAGGGTGAAGATGGCACCGGCAACGATGATGCCCGACGCGGCACCAATCGACTGGATGATGACATTCTCGCCCAGCGAGTTCTTGCGCTTGGTCGCAGCGCCAATGCCAGCGGCAATGATGGCAATGGGGATAGCGGCCTCAAACACCTGACCCAGTTTCAAGCCCAGGTAGGCGGTAGCGGCACTGAAGATGACCGCCATAATCAAACCCAGCGAGACTGAGTAGGGCGTAATCTCGGGATACGTCTTGTCGGGCTTCAAGATGGGGACATATTTCTCCCCCGGCTTGAGCTCGCGCGTAGCGTTCTCGGGCAACGACATCTCGTCTTGCTCTTGAATAATGATTTCTTCGTCTTTCATAAAAAATAGATGTTTTTGTTATTGATTTGGATGTTTTAGCCAGTTAACAAAAATAGTGCAAGCCCAATTCAAAACCATATATAAACTTGAGTTTTGTCTAGGCAAAGCCAAATAAATTCAAACTGCGAAGATAGGCATAATTTAGCAATCCCACATCATGTCATGCCTGAAATATGCGTTTTTTCTTTTCAGCAGGACCTTATGGACACACCAGCACCGATAGATACGTTTCTTTTTGCGAGTTGGAAAGATTTACATTACCTTTGCCGAGGAAAACATTAAACACAAGACTATTATGATAAAGAGATTCATATTGCTGGCCATTATAGCCGTGGCATCAATAGGGACACTGAGCGCCCAAAACAACGACGAGCGGACGGCCTATGACGAAGCCATGAACTCGGGCACTGTTGAGGCTTGGAACACATTCCTGAACGAGTTCCCGCAAGGGCACTTTGCCGAGCAGGCCCGTAAACTGCGTGATGCGGCTATTGTCAACACTTACTGCAACGAGCAGGTGACCCTTGATGACCTTACGGCCTATATGGACACAGCCCACGTCTTTGAACCCCGCATCAAGCTCTTTTACAGCAACCTCGTCAACAATCCCACCCACAGCTACCGCATCGAGCACCTGGATGTGGGCTTCAACGGTTGCACGGGACGCGTCGATGAACAGGTCACCATGGCCGATGGCAGCAAGCGTAATAACATCTTCATTTTCAACAAGCAAGGATTACTCACCCAATCCAGCATCCAAGGCAGCAAAGGCGTTAAAACAGTGATTGACTATGCCTATTCCTATGACAACCTGCACGGTTTTAGCCTCAAGCAGAGCAAGCGTAAAGGCAAAACCATCAACTTCGCGCCCATCTATGATGAGAACGACCGTCGCGTGACTATCAAGGGGGACAACGGCAGCCGCCAGGATTACACGTTTAACGAGAAAGGACAACTCACCAAACTCGTCATCACTCAGGCGAAAAACGATAAACGAACGCTGCTTTACAAAGATGGTTATGTAATTAGAGAGGAAGTGGGAGGCAAGGTTTTCCGCTATCATTACGACTTTGACACCGCCACCGGCAAGAAATTCCTCATTGCCATCAAGGAGCTTAAGGGCAATGACGTGGTGCATGAGCGCACTTTTGATTACGACATCGACACCCACGGCCGCTACACCCGCGTGGCTATTGCCCTCGACGGCAAGAAACAGATGACAATTACAAGAAGTTACAGCTTTTAACCGTTAAGGCACCCTATACAATAAATGGGGCGGGTTTATCGTTTTAATCTAAAAGCACTTGTAACGCATCTCATGAAACAAATTCTATATATCACATTGGGATTGGTATTGGCCTCGATGATGATGTCTCTCGCCTCATGCAAGGGACCTCAGCTTAAAGCAGCCGACGAGGCCTATGACCGCGGTGAGTATTATGACGCCTCGGTCATCTATCGCAAATTATACAACCATTATAACCGCAAGGAAGATAACTGGCTGCGAGGCGAACTGGCCTACCAGTTGGGCATGTGTCACTTGAAGCTCAACCAGGGCAACCGCGCTATTGCGGCCTTCCAAAACGCTATCCGCTACGAGTATGAAGACTCGACGACACTACTGCGTCTGGCCCAAGCCCAGCAGCGCGAGGGATTATATGCCGCAGCCATCAATAGTTACAACGCCTATCTTGATATGTGCCCCAATGACTGGGAGGCAAAAGCGGGCATCCGTGGTTGTGAACTGGCACCAAAATGGAAGGAAGAGGGATCCCGATACATTGTCAAGGCTTTTAAGTTTTTAAACTCACGTCGTTCAGAGTACTGCCCGATGTATCTTGACAAGAACATGGAGTACCTTTATTATACCTCGACTAACGAGAAATCGACAGGTGAAAAACATAGCGAGATCACCGGCACTAAGAAAGGTGACATCTATTTCATCAAGAAAGACGAGAAGGGCGATTTCACACGCCCTGAGGTCGTTGATGGCGGTCTAAACACCGAACACGACGAGGGCGCCGCAGCATTCTCGCCCGACGGGTCGACCATGTATCTCGCTCGTGCCGTGCGTCAAGACTGGCCCACCAACGTCGAGATCTACACCAGCACCCGCAGCGAGGCCAAGTGGGGCGCTCCACAAAGGTTTGAGATCACTGCCGACACATTGAGCAACTACTCTGACCCCTTTGTAAGCCCCGACGGGGAATGGCTATATTTCGTCAGCGACATGCCGGGAGGACAGGGCGGAACCGATATCTGGCGCATCAACCTCAAGGATAAACATGGTACCCTAGAGAATCTGGGTCCGCAAATCAACACCAAGGGCAACGAACGTTTCCCCAACGTGCGCACCGATAGCCTGCTGTATTTCGCCAGCGACGGACATCCAGGCATGGGTGGTTTGGACCTGTTTCTTGCTACCCTTCAACCCCGTGATGAGAAAGACCGCACGGCTATGGACCGCTGGGTGGTCGAGAACATGGGTGTTCCCATGAACTCGTCGGCCGACGACTTCGGCATCACCTTTGGCGAGGGCGAGAGCGGTTTCTTCTCCAGTAATCGCGGCGATGCCCGTGGCTATGACCACATCTTCAGCTTTATCAAGCCCGATTTGCAGATTTGGATCTCAGGCTATGTGGTCGATAAGGACGACGAACCCGTGCCCAACGCGGTTATCCGCATCGTTGGCGATGATGGCAGTAACCAAAAGACCGCCGCTAAACCTGACGGCTCATTCCGTTTTGACCTGCAGCGGGGTGTGAAATATGCCATGTTGGCCAGCGCCGAGGGCTACCTCAATGCACGCCAGGAATTTGAGAGCGACACCACCGAGGAAGACGCCGAGTACAACGTCGATTTCATCCTCAACGCAATGTTCAAGGCCAATATCATCGAGAATATCTTCTATGACTTCGATAAGGCCGTCTTGCGCGATGAGTCTAAACTCGCCCTCGACAGCATGGTCATGCTCTTGAAAGATCACCCCAATATCGTCATTGAGATGGCATCACACACCGACCGAGTAGGTAGTGCGAAATACAACCAAGGTTTGTCGCAACGACGCGCACAAAGTGTTGTGGATTATCTGATTGCTAATGGAATACCTCGTGAACGACTGAAACCGACTGGATATGGCGAGTCACGTCCTAAAACTGTCACCAAGCGCATCCATAGCCAGTATCCTCAGTTTGAGGAGGGCGTTACGCTCAACGAGGAATTCATCAAGACGCTGAGCAAGGAGGATCAGCAGGCTGCCGACCAAATTAACCGCCGAACCGAGTTTGAGGTCATTGATACCGATTTCCAATACTGATCAAATAAAAACCGCCTCACGAGAGGCGGTTTTATTATACCATAAGCTTTAACCCTAAAGCCCTTAATGGCCCTAAAGCCCCTAAAAAACTATCCTATCGTCCGATGCAGTAATAAGTGAAGCCCATGTCTTCAAGCTCGGCGCCATCATAAACGTTGCGGCCATCGATAATCAGTGGCGTCTTCATCAGCTTCTTGACATCATGCCAAGCGGGAATACGGAACTGGCGCCACTCGGTAAGCAGCAACACAGCATCAGCGCCCTTTACCGCGTCATACATGTCCAAACCACAATACACGTTGCTCCAACGGCGCTTTGTGGCATTCATCGCTACGGGGTCATATACCCTGACGTTGCAGCCGGCATCCATGAGCAAATTGATGGTATCAATTGCTGGCGCGGCAGTCATATCATCAGTCTCGGGCTTGAAACTCAGACCCCACAGGGCTACCGTCTTACCAGCAAGATCTCCCTTGAAATAATTGTACAATTTCTTGAAAAGGATGCGTTTCTGACGGTTATTGACATTCTCAACAGCCTTGAGAATCTCCATGTCAAAATTGTGCTCACTGCCTATCTTAATCAGGTCGTTAATGTCCTGAGGAAACAGCGTACCGCCGTAACCGCAGCCCGGGAAAATGTATTTGGGACCAATGCGGCTGTCGCTACCCACACCATGGCGAACGATGTTAATGTCAGCACCCACAATTTCGCACAAGTTGGCAATCTCGTTCATGAAGCTCACACGAGTGGCAAGCATCGATGTAGCGGCATACTTGATCATCTCGGCGGTGCGGGTATCGGTATAAATGACTGTGCGGTTATTGTGCATGAGGATTGTACGGTACAGGCGCTCCATTGCCTGGCGGGCACTGACGGTTTCGGTACCGATAACAATGCGGTCGGGTTTCATGAAATCCTTGATGCCGTTGCCCTCGGTGAGGAAATCAGGATTGCTGGCCACATCAAATTTGATGTTCCGGGCGCCTCGCTCTTCCAGCGTCTCGTTAATGATTTTTGTCACATGCTGGGCTGTGCCCACGGGTACCGTCGACTTGATGACAAAAACGCTGTAGCGCGTGATGTTCTCGCCAAAATCCTTCGCGATTTCAAGAATGGGGCCCAAATCGGTGGAACCATCCTCGCTTGCAGTAGTATCGATGGCACAGAAGACAAAGTCCTGGTCAATAAAGCCCTTCTTATAATCACTAGAAAACGTGAGCCGTTTGTCATTGACATTACGGTTAATCATATTGTCCAAGCCGGGCTCATAAATGGGTATCGCGCCATAGACCAGTCGATTAATCTTTTGGCTGTCACGATCTACACAGGTCACGTTTACCCCAAGGTCGGCAAAGCATGTGCCGCTCACCAGACCCACATATCCTGTTCCTACTATTGAAATGTTCATAGCACGTTTTCTCTTAGTCTTATCAGGTTTACTATTGTATTTAATTTGCAAATATACTAAGATTTATTAGAAATTTCTTGCGTTTTCCATTAAAAATTGCTAAGTTTGCCCTTCATAATTAACAACCCGATAGCAAAGTAATTGAATTTAACCCGTTTAACCATAATAATCATTAATTAAACTATGAAAAAGTATTTAGCTGAATTAGTTGGTACATTTGTACTCACGTTTTTAGGCTGCGGCGCAGCAGTCGCTCTCGGATGTGGTGCTGACACTGCATCAGTTGTCGGTACAGCCTTTGCTTTTGGTTTGGCTGTTGTCGCTATGGCCTATACCATTGGCGGTATCAGTGGTTGCCACATCAATCCCGCCATTTCGCTGGGTTGCTTCTTGAGTGGCCGCATGACTGCTAAGGATTGTGGCATGTATATTGTTTTCCAGGTGATTGGTGCTATCCTTGCCGCAGCAGTGCTGGCTGGTATTGTGGGCACTGCTCCCGCCGAGGCCATCATCACCACCAAGACCGGTGCTAACGCATGTGCCTTTGGCGTGACCAACGGCCTGATTGTTGAGATTGTGCTCACCATGCTCTTTGTACTTGTGGTCCTGGGCGCTACTTCCAAGACCAATGGTGCTACCAATAACTTCGCGGGACTGGCCATCGGTTTGTCGCTCATCCTGATTCACTTGGTAGGTATCCACTTCACTGGCACCTCGGTGAACCCCGCCCGTTCAATCGGCCCGGCTTTGTTCGAGGGTGGACAAGCTCTGTCCGATCTTTGGGTATTCATCGTCGGCCCGTTCGTAGGTGGTGCTTTGGCTGCATGCATCTGGAAAATCATCGGCTGCGATTGCTGCAAGAAAACTGAGGACTAATTCCCGACAAGAAACTTATTCATTTATTTAATAATAACTTTTATCTTATGAATTACAAAATTATTGACATCGAGGGTATAGGAGAAGTGTATGCTCCCAAATTGATCGCTGAGGGCATTGAGACCGTTGAGCAGCTGCTTGACGCTTGCTCAGGTCCTAGTGGACGCAAAATCATCGCTGAGAAAACCGGCATCAGTGAGAAACTGATCCTCAAGTGGACCAACCATGCCGACCTGTTCCGCATCAATGGCATTGGCCCGCAATTCGCCGAACTGCTCGAGGCAGCAGGCGTTGACACCGTGAAGGAACTGCGCCACCGCGTGGCAGCTAACCTGGCTGCTAAGGTGGCTGAAATCAACGAGGAGAAGCACCTGTGTGGCCGCGTTCCCGTCGAGAGCGAGATTCAGCGCATGATCGACCAGGCCAAGGAGCTTGAGCCCCGCATGACCTACTAAGATCTGGAACCTTATTTGATCTTACTACTTGGAGTTCTCGGAGTTTTCTGAGAACTCCGAGCTTTTTATGGGATGGTAACCTCACCGCAGAGGTCACTGGCCATGTATTTCTTCACCATGCCAGGAGTGTAGCCTTGTCCAAAAAGGAACATCAGTTTAGTCACCGCGGCCTCGCTGGTAATGTCATAGCCGCTGATGACGCCCGCGTCAAGAAGAGTTTTGCCTGTCTCATAAAGAGAACAGTTCACACCACCATTGACACACTGGGTCACGTTGACGATGACCACGCCGCGGTCAACAGCTTCCTTGATACACTTGATGAACCAGGGATGGTTGGGCGTATTGCCAGCGCCATAGGTCTTCAAGACGATGCCCTTGATGCCTGGGGTGTGTAGCAAGTAGTCAAGAGTTTGCTCGGTCATGCCCGGATTGAGCTCGAGGAACATGACATTGCAATCCATGTCGGTGCACACTTTCAGCGGTCTGGGAGGTACTTGGCGCAGGTAAGGGGTATTGTACTCGATATCCAGACCGATTTCGGCCAATTCGGGATAGTTGAAACTCTTGAACGCGTTAAAGTTGTCGGCACTCATTTTAGTGGCTCGGTTTCCACGCCACAGGTAGTTCTCGAATAAAATGGCTACTTCCTGGACACGGGGACGTCCTTTCTCATCGATGGCTGCCGCTACCTGCAAGGCGGTGATGAGGTTTTCCTCACCGTCGGTGCGCACCTCGCCAATGGGCAACTGAGAACCGGTGATGATGACTGGCTTGCTCAGGTTCTCGAGCATAAAACTCAGTGCTGAGGCCGTGAAGGCCATCGTGTCGGTACCATGCAACACGACAAAACCGTCAAAACGGTCATAGTTTTCCTCAATCGCCAGCGCGATGTCCCGCCAATGGGTGGGATCCATATTGGAACTGTCGATGGGAGGATTGAACTGGATATTGTCAATGTCATAATGCAGTTTCTTGACCTTAGGCACATTATCCATCAGGTGCGAAAAGTCAAACGGCTGCAAGGCATGGGTCTCGGGGTTCTCGATCATGCCAATCGTGCCGCCGGTATAGATAATGAGTATCTTGGGTTGATGGTTACTGGTTTTCATCGTGGTTAGTAAAAGTAACGGGTTAATTATTCATCAGTTCTAAACCTCGGTCAAATGCCTTCTTAAAGAAGACCATGTGGTAATCCAGGGAGTTCACCCAGTAATCCCAACTGTGACGGCCAGGACGCACGGTGAAATCATGATCGATGCCTGCGGCCACAAGCTGCTCGTGCAAGGCGATATTGTTCTTGATGAAGATGTCGTTCAAGCCATCGTCAATGATGATATTCTGGGCAGGCGTAAGCGTGGAGTTCTTGAGGCGGTCCACTTGATTGCACACCGCGTGGTCGCGCCAACGCTGCGGGTTGGCCGCCTGCTCACCTAGGCGGTCCTTGATGTGCCAGCTGTCAGGGAACTGCGTGATGTCCATGTTGCCGCTCATGCTACCGCAAGACCAGAACACGTCAGGATGTCGCCATGCTAGGAACAAAGCACCATGTCCTCCCATGCTCAGGCCAGTGATGGCGCGCATGTAGCGGTTAGCATAAGTGCGGTAGTGGCTGTCGATATACTCTACAAGTTCCTTGCTCACATAGGTCTCGAACTGCATCGTCGGGTCAATAGGTGAGTCAAAATACCAACTATCCTGGCCGTCGGGGCACACGATAATCACTCCAAACTCGTTAGCCAGCAGGTTGAGGTCGGTTTTTTTAGGCCAGTCACTATAGCAGCCATAGGCACCATGCAACAGGTAAAGCACCGGGTAACGTGTAGCTTGAGCGTCATTAAAATAGATGTACTCCATGGGCACAATAACAACATTCTTGATGCTACGGCCCATGGCCTCACTCATTACCTCGACAGTATCGGCTTGAAGCTGTGTGGCCGACGGTTGATCGGGTGTAACGGGCGAGAGTGTACGATGAGCACATGCGCTAGTCACCATGAGCAACATAACGGTAAGTAGCATAATCGGTTTCAGCGACACCTGTTTCATTTCTCCTTAATTTTGATTGGTCGTTTTTTCTTGAAAAAGTCGGTCATCAGTTGGCCGCATTCATCAGCCAGCACGCCACCCGTGACCACTGTCTTGGGGTGGAACGGTGCCTCACACTTGGTGTGGTAGCCACGTTTATCATCGCTCGCACCATACACGATGCGTGCAATCTGGCTCCAGGCCAGCGCTCCGGCACACATCAGGCATGGCTCAACTGTCACATATAGCGTGCAGTCGGTCAAGTACTTGCCGCCCAAAGTCGTAGCGGCTGCGGTAATCGCCTGCATCTCGGCATGAGCAGTGACGTCGATTAATGCCTCGGTCAAGTTATGTCCTCGCCCGATCACGCGCCCCTTGCTCACGATGACGGCCCCGATGGGCACCTCGTCGCGCTCTTTGGCCTTATGGGCCTCATCAAGCGCCATGCGCATGTACTTGATATCGATGTCCTCGGTCTTCAGCATCAGTTCAAAGTAACACTTTACGGACCGTGTTGCCCACGCGCACGATGTAAATGCGCTGGCCGGGCAGGCTGATCCAGTTATTGACTGCGTAACGGCTATACCACTCACGCCCATACATATCATAGACGTACATCCGTAATCCATTGGTATAACCGTTGATATAAATCATGCCATCAAAACCGATAATCTTAAACTCGGGTTCGGCATCGTCAACCACATCCTCGATGGCTGCAGGCTCGGTCTGTGCCACGAGTTCCAAGTCCTCCTCATCATACATCAACGTGGTGGGTACGACCAAGTACTCCTCACTGGGTGCTCCAGCAGGCAAATAATAGCGGTCTGCTGCCGTAACGGCAGTGAGATAGCCGTCAGGACCATAAATCTTGTAAGCCAAGTTATTGCCCAAATTCAGGGCAATCCAATTCCCGCCGATACGCTCTTGCTGCATCGTCGGCAACACGGCCAAACCTTCGTCTATCCATAACGAGAACAGTTCATCATCTCCCCACAGGTCATCGTTCTGGTAGCGGCGGGACGTCGCTACATCGGGCAACATCACGTGCACGCCACTAACGCCTTCAAAAATCTCATCGCCCAGCATCAATGGCGGTACCGAAGCATCACAATAAACCTCTTTCAGGCTAGTGCAATAACTAAAAGCATTCTCGTCGATCGTTTTCAATGTCATGGGCAAGAAGATGGTGCGCAGCTGTGAGCAATCTTCAAATGCGCCCTTCTCAATATCGGTGACACCCTCGGGCAGCACCACATTGGCCACAGCAGTGCCCGCCAGCATATACCTGCTCACGGCGGTCAACCCCAACGGCAGGGTGATATTGGCCAAATCCTCGGCATCGGCAAACGCTGCCTCGCCAATCATGGTGACGCTATTGGGAATCTGGATTTGTGTGACACCAGACTGCCAAAAAGCTCTGGGAGCAATGGCTGCGACCTCATAGTTCACGCCATCGCAATAAACCCGTTCGGGCAGGATGATGCAACCCTCGTAGTGGTTCACGCCATCATAAAATGCGGGAGCGACAGCGACCTGTGTGTCACTAATGATATTGTAGTATATGCCATTGGCCTCGATGTCCTGGGCTCGCATCCACATGGCGCAACCCATCATCAAGGCAATGACAGCCAATATGTTGAATCGATATCTCATCTTATTCTCGATAATAAACACGCTTGACACGAGGCGACACACTGGTCAAAATCTCATAGGGGATGGTGCCACGCGCCTCGCTCAACTGCTCGACAGGCACATGCTCACCAAAAATCTCAACCGTGTCACCCACCTTGCAAGGCACGTCGGTCACGTCAATCATGACGGCATCCATGCATACCGTTCCCACCGTGGGACACAGTTTGCCGTTGACCCACATGCTTACCCGGCCGTTACCGAAGTGCCGGTCAAAGCCGTCGGCATAGCCGATGGTCACCGTAGCGATGCGGCTATCGCGCTCGAGCACACCACGACGGCCATAGCCCACCGTTGTGCCAGCAGGCCACTCCTTGATGCTGATGATGATGGAGCGCAAGGCTGACACGGGCATCAAAGCGTCCTCGCTGCCATCAAATAGCGTGCGGATGCCGTACAGACCGATGCCGATACGTACCATGTCATACTGGCGGTCAGGGAAACGTACGATGCCACTGGTGTTGAGCACATGACGCATGATATAGTGGTCAAATGACTGTTGCAGCAGGTCGCTGCATGAGTCAAAGTAGTCAAACTGGCTGAAGGTGTACTCGTCTTGGCTTGGATCATCGGCAACGCTCAAGTGGGTGAATACCGAGGCAGGAACAATAACATCCTGATCCTTCAGCATCTCAATTAACTCGGGTAATTGCTCGCGGGTGAAACCCAAACGGTGCATACCGCTATCTATCTTGATGTGGACGGGGAAACCATGAACACCATACTTCCGACCCTCTTTAATCAAGTCGCGCCCCATGTCCAAGTTGTACAATTCGGGCTCCAATCGATACTGGAACATCGCCTTGTAGTTCACGCCATTGGGATTGAGCACGATAATCGGCATGGTGATGCTGGCTTTGCGCAGGTCCACCCCCTCGTCATGCACGGCGACAGCGAGGTAGTCACAGCCACAGTCCTGCAACGTCTTAGCGATCTCATAACTGCCAGCGCCATAACCGCTCGCTTTAACCATGCCCACTGTCTTGGTACCGGGTTTGATGAGCGACTTGAAGAACTTGAAATTGTGGGCCAACGCGTTCAGGTCCACTTCCATGACGGTCATGTGCTGCTTGGCTTCAAGCAGGTCAATGATCTGGCTGAAACCGAAACTCGGGTCGCCCTTGATGAGGATGGTCTCGTCGTCAAAGTCGCCCTTGGCCACATCATTAAGGAATTCCTGGGTGTCCTCAAAGAATCGCGCATGAGGCAAATCATTGAAATAGCGGCTATAGCGCCCCATCTCCTTGCCGATGCCCATCAGGCGATTCACACGCTTGGTCTTTAACAACTCACTCACGCGGATATATAGCTCATCACCGCTATAGCTCTCGGTGGCGAGGTCGCTCAGGATGACCGTGCAGGGCCTGTTGCCCGCCCGGCGCGTCATGAAATTGAGCGCGGGCGTGAGGGAATTATAATCGCTGGTATAGCTGTCAACAATCACCGTGCAGTTGTTCACGCCCTCGATGACGTTCAACCGTGTGCCCACAGGCGTGAGTGCCGCCATGCGCTGGGCGATGGTGTCACCATCCAGCCCAAGGTGCAACAGCACAGCCAGGCAGGTGATGGCATTGTCAATATCGCGGTCGGCGATAAAGGGAATCACCACCTCTCCATCCTCGTCACTAAACGTGTAGTGCAAGGTCGTGGCATTTTCGGTGCGGTCAGCGCTATCCACCTGCAAGGGCGCCTCACAGTGGTTGCGTGACCATGAAATGGCCAACGCCACATCGCTCTCGACAAGCGGGGCAATGGTGTGGGTCACTAGCGGGTCATCGGCACAATAGACGATGCACTCGCAGCTGTTCAGGATTTTAGCTTTTTCCTGAGCCTTCTGCTCCATGGACTCAAATCCGGCGTTGTGCTCGCTACCCAGGTTGGTGATAATACCTATTGTAGGCCTAATCATTGCATGCAGATTATCCATCTCGTGGATGGTCGAGATACCTGCCTCAATAATCGCCAAGTCGGTATTGTTGTCGATATCCCACAACGAAAGGGGGACACCAATTTGGGAATTGTAGCTGCGGGGAGACCTCACGATACGGTAATCTTCCTTGAGCAGCTGATATAGCCACTCCTTGACGGTGGTTTTGCCACGGCTGCCCGTGATGCCGATGACCGGCAACTCACGGAAACGACGACGGTGGAATGTCGCCAGTGCCTGCAAAGCGTCAAGCGGCGAGTCCACGGCGATGAAATTGGCGGCCGAGCACTCAGGCGGAGCGAAATAATCGCTGGCAACGACAAAATTTCTCACACCCTTGCCATACAGGTCGGGTATGTAGTTGTGTCCGTCATCTGCCTCGGTACGCAAGGCAAAGAATATCGTCTCTTCAGGCTGGGTGAGCGAGCGTGAGTCGGTCAGCAACTGGCTCACGATGGCATCCTCGTCGATGATTTGCCCGCCAGTCACTTCCAGCACGTTTGATATTTCGGTGATTGAATAATTCATTGTCTGTTAATCACTTGTTGCAGTTCAGGATTTTCGGCCAGATAAGGATATTCCTTGATGAGGTTGCGCACGACGCTCATCGTGTCGGCATTGAAGCGATCCACGGTCTCGCGGCTGGTGCTCATGGGACGATGCTGCAAGCGCTTGTGAACACGCTCACAACGGGCGACAGCCAGCGCGCTGCGGTCATCGAGATAGGTAGCTTGAAACGCCTGCCAAATGTATTCCACCGCCACGTCGCTGGGATGCACCATGTCGTTGGCATAGAATCGGTAGTCGCGCAGGTCGTCCATCATGATCTCATAGGCGGGGAAATAGTCGCAGTACTCACGATGACGCGATACCACCTCGTGGATGGCGACACGCAACGATGCCTTACTCAGTGAATTGGTATCCAGCCCGTCGGCGATGTGACGGATGGGGCTCACCGTGAGGATAATGCGCAACTCGGGATTGAAAGTCCGCAGCCTCACGACCATGTCGTCAAGCACCTGGACCATCTCCTGCACGGTAGCCATCTTGCGCTCAAACTCGTGCTGCGGCACCTTGTGGCAGTTAGCGACAACCTCGCCAGTGGCCTTCAGGCGATAGACCATGGCCGTGCCCAGCGTCACCGTGAGCAGGCGGGCAGCGGACAAAGCCTTGTGCCCTTGCTCGATGCGGCTGTTCATGCGGTCGATGGCCGCCTGCTTGTCGGGCAGGGAATAGCGCGAGTGGAAGTCATAGCTATTCCACACACCGCCCTGCATGAACAGGTCCTTGCCGGCAACAGGCTCACAGTCAATGAGGCGCTGTACGCCACGCGCGATGCTCATGGGGTTGTATAATGTCCCCATGGGATTCACCATAGCATTAAACAGGGCACCGTGCATCTTGCCGCCGATGTTGTCGCTGAAACACGACCCCAGCAGCATCACGTGGTCACTGTGATGCAACCATGCGCGGTTTTCGCCCGTCTTGACTGTCGTTCTGAACTCCATTGTTACTCAGTGTGGTTGTTTTAACTAGCAAAATTACAATATTTCCTTGAAACCATCAACCTCCAAGCGGGATTATTTTGATTTTCGCCCTAAAACACCACGTTTCACTCCTTTCACCCTATCACTCCCATCAACATCAAAAAACACTTCCCAATATTGCGATTTTGAGAAATTGTGGCTAAATTTGCGTTCAAGATACGTCATTAACAACCAACAATAAATCCTAACCACAATGAAAAAAAACATCCAATTCTTCCTACTGCTTCTGGCCCTACTATTGCTGACCACGGTATCATGCTCTGGCAATCAGAGTGTGTCAAAATCAGACTCAACGTCCGAGGTTAACGGCGACTTTGACTTAATCAACGATTCCAAGTTCGAGGTTAACGGCATCTATTACTTCATCAACGGCACCACCGCCACCGTTTCCTTTAGCGGATCACATCATTACGACCATACCGATGAATACACCGGTGATTACTCCGGCTCAGTAACCATCCCCGCCACGTCACCCACGACGGCACAACCTACTCCGTCACAATCATCGGCGTAGGTGCATTCGATGACTGCCGCAACCTGACTGCCATCAACATCCCCAACTCCGTTACAACCATCGGCGACGGCGCGTTTGAGGGCTGCACTGGCCTGACCGCCATCAACATCCCCACCTCCGTCACAACCATTGGCAACAGCGCGTTCTCTGGCTGCTCCAGCCTAGCCACCATCTCAGTTGCTAGCGATAATCCCAAGTACGATTCTCGCAACAACTGCAATGCCATTATCGAAACGGCAACCAATACATTAATTGCTGGTTGCAAGAACACGACCATCCCTAACTCCGTCACTTCCATCGGCGAAGGGGCGTTCAATGGCTACTCCAGCCTGACTAACATCAACATCCCTAACTCTGTCACCGTCATTGGCGAACTTGCATTCGATGGCTGCATTGGCCTGACCGCCATCAACATCCCTAACTCCGTCACAACCATCGGCGAAGGCGCATTCTCTGACTGCTCTAACCTAACCTCCATCTCAGTAGTTAGCGATAATCCAAAGTACGATTCTCGCAACAACTGCAATGCCATTATCGAAACGACAACCAATACATTAATTGCTGGTTGCAAGAACACGACCATCCCCAAATCCGTCACCGTCATTGGCGAACTTGCATTCTCAGGCTGCACCAGCCTGACCGCCATCAACATCCCCAACTCAGTCACTTCCATCGGCAGATCTGCATTCTATGGCTGCTCCAACCTAACCAACATCAACATCCCTAACTCCGTTTCAAGCATCGGCTTCGAGGCGTTCAATGGCACTGCTTGGTACGACAACAAACCTGACGGATTGGTCTATGCAGGATTGGTCGCTTATGAGTACAAAGGTGACATGCCCGAGGGAACAAGCATTACACTAAGAAAAGGAACCAAAGGAATAGCAGAATATGCCTTCGCTGACTGTAACTGCGATGGCCTCACCTCCATCAACATCCCCAACTCAGTCACAACCATCGGCATCTGCGCGTTCGAAGGCCGCACTGGCCTAACCGCCGTCAACATCCCCAACTCAGTCACAACCATCGGCTACCAAACGTTCCGGGGCTGCACCAGCCTAACCACCGTCAACATCCCAAACTCCGTCACAACCATCGATGAAGATGCGTTCATGGATTGTCCTTCTTTATACGACGTCTATTGCTACGCAACCACTCCCCCCAGATGCAATAACTCTTGTTTTATCAACTATTCCGCTACACTCCATGTGCCAGCAGCCTCATTAGCAGCTTATCGTGCAGCACCCGTTTGGAGTAAGTTTAAGAATATCGTGGGGAATGCCGACGCCACCAACATGCATCGCAGTAAGTCGCGATAGTGTTGAAATCCAGTCAGGTGAATAAATCGAATTGCCGACCACCGTTACCCCCGTTAACGAATTATACAAGACTACACAAGCGCCTGTAATTCAATAAAATAGTTGATTATATATCTTGTATTTCTTGTTTTCGTTATATAAAAAAGGACGACAATTGTCGTCCTTTCAGGCGGAGTGACCGAGATTCGAACTCGGGATACGCTTTTGACGTATACACGCTTTCCAGGCGTGCCTCTTCAGCCACTCGAGCATCACTCCATTCGTCAAATGCGCGGCAAAGGTAATACATTTTGGCGGATTATTGCAAGAAAACGTGTTTTTTTTGCTAATTTTGTAGCACGATGAGCGAGCAGCGATTACATAGCTACAACAACACCGGCGGGGCCGACAGCCAAGACACACGGGTGAAGCAACTGGCGACCGATGTGCTGGGATGGCTCCCCTATGACCCCAACGATGACCAGATGCTGGTCATTGTGGCGCTGGCCCATTTCCTGATGTATGCCCCTGAACGATCGGTCTTTATCCTGGGCGGTTATGCTGGCACGGGAAAAACATCGCTCACCGGAGCCATTGTCAAGGCCCTGAACCAGCAGGGGATGAAATCGGTACTCATGGCGCCCACGGGCCGTGCGGCGCACATCTTCAGCGAGTACTCGGGTCATCCGGCGTTTACTATCCATCGCAAAATCTACCGCCAGCAGGGCTACGGCATCGACAGCTTTGGCCTCGCCGACAACAAGCACACCAACACTGTTTTCATTGTCGATGAGGCGTCAATGATCAGTAACAACGGAGGCGAAGGCACCATTTTCGGCTCAGGGCGGCTGCTGGATGATCTCATAGGTTATGTCTATAACGGCTTGGGATGCAAGCTGGTGCTTATGGGCGATAATGCACAGCTGCCACCTGTAGGGCAGCTGGTTAGTCCCGCACTTGACGATGAGATTCTGCGCTCAATGGGATTGACGACCTATGGCGTGTTCCTGAGCGAGATTGCCCGCCAAGCCCAAGAGAGCGGCATCCTACACAATGCCACGCTGCTGCGCCAAGCCATGGAAGAGGGTGTGCTGGGCCGACCGCACTTTGACCTCGATGGCATGGAGGACATCACGGCCGTGTCGAGCGAATTCCTGCTGGAGACCATCAGCGACAGCTATGACCGCGACGGCATGGGCGAGACCATCATCATCACGCGCAGCAACAAGCGGGCAACGCGGTTCAACATGGGTGTGCGCAACAGCATCCTCTACCGCGAGGACCTGCTCGTCAACGACGATATGCTGCTGGTAGCCAAGAACAACTACTACTGGGCGCGCGACTATGACGAGATGGACTTCATCGCCAACGGCGATGTGTGCCGCGTGAAGCGCGTTTGGGGCGATATTGAGCGTCGCTACGGACTGCGTTTTGCCAACGTGACGGTCGAGTTCCCCGACCATGATGGTGTGGAGATGGACTGCAAGATTGTGGTAGACTGCCTGCTGAGCGACACGCCCGCCCTCGACCGCGACCAGAGCGAGCGCCTGTTCAACGAGGTCTATACCGAGCTAACGGGCGACAAGCGGGAGCGCTACAAACAACTCAAGGAGCATCCCTACTTCAACGCCCTGCAGGTGAAATATGCCTATGCCGTGACCTGCCACAAGGCCCAAGGCGGCCAATGGCGCAACGTGTTCATTGACATGGGCGGCATTATGCCCGACGCCATGCAGTCGATGGACTTCTACCGTTGGCTCTACACCGCCATCACCCGCGCCCGCGACCGCGTCTATCTCATTAACTGGCATAACGATGAGGAATCCAACTAAAAACTAAGGACTAACGACTAGGGACTAAAAGCTTTTCACTACCTTTGTCGCCTGACAGACAAAATCATAACCAACATGAAGAAAAAGACTTTACACCGATTGACCATAACAGTTGCGTTGATTACAATGTGGTTAGGGGCTGGCGCTGCCATCCCTGACGGCTATTATAACTCGCTTGACGGCAAGAGCGGCCAGGCGCTGAAAGACGCTATCTGCAATCTGGCGAAACATCACACGGTGCTGAACTACTACAGCCTGTGGAATTATTTCCCCCTGACCGACTGCCAACTCGACGACAACAGGAAAGTTTGGGACATGTATAGCAACAAGACCTACTACTTTGGGCACACAAGCGGAATGAACCGCGAGCACTCCCTTCCCAAGAGCTGGTGGGGCGGCTATAATGAGACCCAAGGTTATGCAGCCTATACCGACATCAACCACCTTTATCCCTCGGACGGTGAAGCCAATATGGCTAAATCCAACTATCCGTTAGGCGAGGTTTCCACTCCCTACTATAACAACGGCGTGACCAAGGTGGGATCACCCAAGACAGGTCAGGGCGGCGGCTGCAGCACGGTCTTCGAGCCCGACGACCGCTACAAGGGCGACTTTGCCCGCACCTATTTCTATATGGCCTGCGCCTATCAGAACTATACCTGGAAATACACCTACCAGATGTCGAACAACAACTGGAAAACGCTCAACGAGTGGAGTATCGATTTGCTGTGCCGCTGGGCTCGCAACGATGCCGTGAGCGACAAGGAAGTGTACCGCAACGATGCAGTACAACATTGCCAGAACAACCGTAACCCGTTCATCGATTTTCCTGAGCTGTTTGAATACATCTGGGGCAATCGCCAAGGGCAGGTTTTCCTCCTGAGCGATGCGGGCGTTGATACCACTACCTATACTGGAGATCCCGAGCTCATCGCTCCTACCCAGAACACCGTACTCGACTTCGGTGAGGTTGCTATAGGCAAGTCACTGGAATACATTCTCTACATCAAGGGCCGCGGCTTGACCAACCCGCTATCGCTACAGCTTTACCGCGATGACTACCAGATGTTCAGCATCCCCGTTTCGTCGGTAAGCCGCACGGCGGCCAACAGCGTCGACGGCTATCCGTTGAATATCTCCTACACGCCCACTACTATGGGCGATCACACGGCACGGTTACTCATTTCTGACGGCGGCCTCATTGGCAGCGTGGGTGTGGAACTGCGTGCCCGTTGTGTACCCATCCCCACCCTATCCACCCTCACGGCTCTTCCCGCCAGTGACATCACTAATGGCAGCTATCTCGCTAACTGGAGTGCAGCCCCCGAGGAAGTGGACTATTATGTCATCACCCGCACAATATATAATAATGAGAACAACACCTCGAGTACCGAGGAGTTCACTACCGATGACGGCGACATGACCAGCTACCTGTTTGACGACTTGCATCCTGGGGAGTCTCACACCTACTATGTTCAGTCTTATCGATTGGGCTACATGAGCGAACCGTCTAATGTCATCACCATCGACTTTAGCGGCATCACGGGCATCGAGGCCGAGAAGCCCCTGCAGGTGCTGTCGATGGAAGGCGGTATCCTTATCAAGTGCAGCGAGAATGTAGGCTCGGCCACGGTCTATGACATGGCGGGACGCGTGGTGCGCCACATCGACAACCTGTGTGACGACATGATAATCAGCCTGCCACGCGGCATCTACCTGCTCAAGACCGCCACCAGCCGCACGGCATGGAAAGTCGCCGTGAGATAAAGAAGGCATATTGAATGTGTCAATACCAACATTTTGACACACCCCACAATAAAACAAGAGACGCAAAATTTTTGCGTCTCTTGTTTTGTCCAAATAAAGGATGTCGTTTACTCCTTGATGAGGTTGCCGCCTTCCTTCAGAGCCTCCTCGTTGAGGGGGATGAGGTGCCAGTGGCGCTCGGGAAGGGTCTTCTTCAAAGCCTTGAGGACGCTCTCGATGGTCACCATGGGGCGAACCTTGAGCATCGAACCCAACACGATCATGTTGAAGGTCTTGGAGTTCTTCATCTCGATAGACTTCTCGGTAGCATCGATAGGATAAATCTTGATGTCGGTGCGGGTGGGTTTCTTGTGGATGCCATAGGTGTCATACATCAGGATACCACCAGGTTTTACCTTGCTCTCAAACTTATCCAGGGACTGCTGGTTGAGGACAACCACCACGTCATAGGTGTTGAGGACGGGCGAACTGATGCGCTCATCGCTCACGATAACAGTCACGTTGGCGGTACCGCCACGCTGCTCGGGACCATAGGAGGGGAGCCAGCAGACTTCCTTGTCCTCCATCAGACCAGAGTAGGCAAGAATCTTACCCATCGACAGTACACCCTGTCCGCCGAAACCGGCAATAACTATTTCATTAATCATAGTGTCTTCTTAATTTTAGCGTTGAATACCATCTTTCAAGTCCTTCAAGTCTCCCAGGGGATACTTGGCGAACATATTCTCTTCCATCCACTTGTTGGCCTTCTCAGGAGTGAGTTTCCAACCGGTGTTGCAAGCGCTGACGATCTCGACAACCGAGGTGCCCTTGCAGTTGATGCTGTTCTCAAAGGCTTTCTTCAGGGCAGCTTTAGTCTTGCGGACGTTGGCTGCAGTGTGAACACTCTGACGGGTAACATAGCATGTACCGTCGAGTTGAGCCAGCAGCGGAGTGATGGCCAAGGGATAGCCATTGAGGTCCGGACGGCGGCCGTAGGGGCAGGTAGCGGTCTTCTGGCCCAGCAGGGTCGTGGGAGCCATCTGACCACCTGTCATACCGTAGATGGCATTGTTGATAAAGATGATGACGATATTCTCGCCACGGTTGCAAGCGTGAATCGACTCGCAGGTACCGATAGCCGAGAAGTCACCGTCGCCCTGATAGGTAAACACGAGGTTCTCGGGCCACAGGCGCTTTACAGCGGTAGCCAGTGCGGTTGCACGGCCGTGGGGAGCCTCTTCCCAATCAACGTCGATGTAGTTATAGGCAAATACTGCGCAACCAACGGGCGAAACGCCGACGGTCTTCTCAGCAACACCCATTTCCTCAATGACCTGTGCGACGAGTTTGTGCACAACGCCGTGGGAGCAACCCGGGCAGTAGTGCATGTGGACCCTATTCAATAATTTAGGTTCTGAATAGACCTTATTCTCAGGTTTAATGATATCGTTAAGTTCCATTGCGATCTTACTTATTAATGAGTTTCTCTTTCAGTACGTTCAACAGCTCGTCGGGAGTGGGCACGTTGCCACCAAAGCGGCCATAGTGCTCAACCGGCATCTTGCATTCAACGGCAAGCTTCACATCCTCGACCATCTGGCCGGCGTTGAGCTCAACGCACAGGATGCCCTTGACGTTCTTGGCGGCCTCACGGAGTTGCTTCTCGGGGAAGGGCCAC
>JAEEGI010000580.1_pt1 | contig 106172 bp, 73 predicted proteins | sample 8958751 | NCBI WGS metagenome assembly JAEEGI01 (sample SAMN16246545, study PRJNA631951) | gut metagenome | biome: gut microbiome; feature: rumen; material: KS-attached | host: Bos | place: Iran: Karaj | collected 2018-10
AGCAATTGGCTTTGGCGCTGGGAAAGGGCAATCCGTTGTCGGCCGTTACGATAATAATGGTGTTCTGCATCATGCCGCGCCTCTCCAGTTCCTGAATGATTTGCCCGAGGTGGTTGTCGAACCATTCAATCTCAAAGGCATAGTCGAGCAAGTCTCCACGGACTTCTTTCACATCAGGCAGGTAGGCTGGAACTTTTGCACTGGCTTCCGTCTTGCCGTTCCTTTTCCATGCATCACGCGTGTATGGGCGATGGGGCTCGTTGGCTCCATACCAGAAGCAGAATGGCTGGTCTGGCGGAAGAGAATCGAGGAAGGCACGGAAGTTAGCCGAGTAGTCTATATCCGAAATACCCTTCACGGGAGGCACGAGCCGATGCCTGTTGTATTCCGGTCCTGCAGGATTATGTGTTCGGCCCGACACTTTCCAGTCTCCAGGCCCCCATCCCTTTCCTGTATAGCCCACATGATAGCCAGCCTCATGCAGGACATCGGTATAGCAGACATATCTCGAGGGGAAACTGCTGGCATGTGTGCCCGCTTCCTCTATCTGCCAGGGGAAAAGGCCTGTTAGCATGCTGGCTCGCGAAGGGCTGCTGCCGGGAGAACATGCATAACAATTGCTGAAGAGCAGTCCTTCGGAAGCCACGCGGTCGAAAGCAGGGGTGTGTATCCATGTCGAACCGTAAGCCGAGGCATGGGGATACGACTGGTCGTCGGCAATGGCAATGAGTATGTTTGGCCTGTCTTGCTTTTGAGCCAAACAGCAAACGGGGGAGAGAAGTATCAGACTGGATAGTTTCATGTGAACGAGAAAAATTACTTTTTTATTTGTTTACCACTTTCTTGTTGTTCAAAATGATTACGCCTCGGGGCAGTCTGCTATTTGATATTTGCTGCCCTCGAAGATTGTAAACACTTATTGTACCTTGTTCGTCATTTATTGGTTTTATGGCTGTCGCATCGTTGAATACCAATCCGTAGAAAGATTTCACTAAGTCGCCTAAAAGAGGGAGATATGCTTCGCCTGCAGCAAGGGTGCTTCCAATGGTGGCCCTGTAGAAGCCGATCCCATTCTCTCCGTCTGCAAGACTGAATTGCGTTCCGTTGCAGACGATATCTTTCGTTGCTGCTCGAAGGAGGTTGATGGCAGGGCTGGGCGCTGAGGCCACAGGGTTGTAACAGTACTTGTCTTCTGCACCCTTCACCAGGACTGGCTCGCTGATGGGAACCTCTGTAATGGCTTCGGACAAATTGGCATAGTCGTCATTTACAGAAACGATTGTAAAAGCCTGTATTGTAGATGGAAATTGTACATTGCCTTCAGCTACATAAGTGGCGTACCCGGTATCTGTGATGGCAATCTGCTTGACAGACTTGCTGGTGTTGAAAGGAAGCGGATAGTTGTCTTCGCCGAGTGTCTGGAAGAAGACCTCTTTGCCTGCCTCTTTATTTGCGTAATACGTCAGCACGCCGCTTGCGATGTTATCGGAGGTGAGCCCTTCCACGATGCCTTGAGTCTTGTCCTCCGTATCCGAGAGGTCTATGATGCCCTTTATACTTCCCATCATTCGGCCAATGTTGCCTCCGAGGTGACCCGTCACGGTTCCCAGGTTGATGAAGTTCTCGATGGTGTTCTCGTTGTTCCCCAGATAGCAGCAAAGTCCTCCGGCATATGGGCTGGCATGTGTGGAAGTAATGTTGCCGGTGTTGACGCAGTTGCGGATGATGAAGCGAGGGTTCGTGTCGTTCTGTCCGCCGATGATGCCTGCTGCATCTTGCCCTGATACGGTGACGTCGGCTTCGTTCACGCAGTTCTCGATGGTGATGGTAGCACCTGTGTTCTGGCACGAACCGGCCAGTCCGGCTGCTTTCGTGAACGCTATGACGGAACAGCTCTTGTCGATGATGAGGTTCTTGACCGTGCAGGAAGAATTGCCCTGAAGGTAGCCGAAGAAGCCTTGTGCCTCGTCGGCAGGACGATAGATGACCATGTTCCTGATGCGGTGTCCCTGTCCGTCGAAGACGCCCTTGAACTTGTTTCCCTTTGTCTTGCCGATGGGCAGATGCAGGTTCACCTCGCGTTCGAAGTCGATATCTGCAGTCAGACGGGCATAGTAGGCTGTCGAGCCGCCATTAGCTGCCACTTGGTTCGAGAACCATTCCACCTTGCCGGCATTGTCGAGAAGATAGTAGGAGCCTGACTTCTCGGGTGTCTCGAAGCGTTCTGGTCCGTCGCAAGTGCAGATGCCGTTGTGGGTATAGTCGTGGACATGCATCTCGGCTATGGCATAAAGGCGGAAATAGTCTGTGCGGAAACGTCCCTGATTGGAAGTGGCGCGACTGCCGGACTTCAACATGTTGCTGGTGCGGATGCCCACTTGAATCTCAGTATCTGCATCGAGTGTGAACTCCATCGTCATTTCCCTCATGACGGGGTCGCTGCCATCCAATGTTGCGGTATAGCCCATGAAGGTGCGGTTTGTCTCAGGTCCGAGGTTGGCGCCGTATTTGTCGGAAGAGCCGAAATAGCATGCGTTGTCGCCGGCAAAGAGGCGCAGGTTGGTGAGGAAGTCATCGCCCGTGCTCATGGGTGCCAGCAGGCATTGGATGCGATAGGTGCCTGCCGGAAGGCTGATGGTCTGGTAAAGTTTGAAGTCATCGGGCATGGGCGTGCAGTTCACCCAATAGCTCTTCTCTCCATGCCTCGAACTGCTGCAACCTCCGTTCGAGCCGTAGGAAGCTTTGGGGAGCAAGGTTGTGTTGTTGACGCCTGGCTCCTGGGTATATTCCTGTGTTCCCTTCATGCCCCAGCCGTGCCAGCCTGTAGGAATGCCGCGGAAGTTAGTTCCGTCCACAATCATACCAGTTGTTTCTTCGAAGTCATTGTTGGAGATGAGCGCGGTCAAGTCCTCGTCTTCTTGCTGATTAGGGTCGGTATAGGTGGTCTCGTTGAGTTTCCAGAAAGAGCGATGGTTCGTGCCGGCTACGGCGGCATAGGTCTGCACGGTATTGTCGCCCTTCCAGTTCCATCCGATGCTTCCTGCTGTGAAGTCTGTGACGGACATGTTGGTGGAAGTGAAGCCGAAGCAATGGCTGCCTTCCTGCTCCGAGCAATCTACGATAGCGTATTCCACAGGTGTCTCGCCCATGGTGATGCTGACCTCGGTTGTGGCGGAACAAGCCTGGGCATATCGTCCCGTCTTCAGGTTCTTGACGTAGAAGCAATTGGGCTTTCCCGTTGAGACGAACTCCCAGCAAGCGTTGTCGCTCATGGCTCCCAGTTGCAGGATGTCCGAGCCGTTGTCCTGCACAAAGAGGTTGTTGTCGTTGCGGCAGGCGATGGTATAGGCCTTGCCTGCCTCAATGGTAAAAGGGGGCGTCTCGTCGAGCCGTTGCTGAATCATCTGTATCTTGGCATCCATGGCGAACTTGTCGTCGCTGGCATACCAGGTGGAGAAGATGTCGTGCTGCGAGTCGGTAAGAGCTTTCTTGGCAGCCTTCATCTCGGCCAAAGAGAGTTCGAGATTGTCGTAGCGGTTGGTCTTGCTCTTATAAGCGAGCGCAAAGTAGTGCAGGCAGGCGCTGACATGCGACATATAGTGCGCGTAGGCCGAGAGGTTGTCGTAGAAGAACGTGCGCTGAGCTGCGGGTATCTGGTTAATGATAGCGTCGCAACGGCTTGCCACGTCTGCAAAGGCTACCATCTCGCGAGCTGTTCCTGCTATGATGCTGTCCACTTGATTCGAACCCTCAATGCGGAAGGAACGACCGGGTATCGACTCGTAGCCAATGTCTGTAAGGGGATTTGGCGTATAGCTGTTCCACTTGTCGTTGATTTGCTTGATGGCACGCTCATGGCGCAGGTCTTGGAAGATGTACTGGCGGTCGAAGCCTCCGGGGAAATCGCTCTTCTTCTGGCACCAGTAGGAATAGTAGTAATCGTGGTAAAGGTCGGCAATTTCTTGAGCATGTTCTTCGCCGAAGTACTGCTTGCAGTAAGAAAGCAGGAAGGCATCGGTGTCGTATGTCTCGGAGTTCCACATCATGGCGGCGTTGGCAGCCATTTCCATAAGGAACTCGCGCACGTTACCGGCATTCACCACGCTGAAGGTCTGCTTGCCTTTGCTTTGCACGTAGCGATAGTTGTCCTCCATCTTCCACGGCCCCTCGGCTGGAGCCAAGTGAGCGCCTGTCGAGTAGAACTGCAGGTTCATGTAGTAACCCAACTGGACATTGTTGGTGTTCTGCCAGTTGACGAGGTCGTCGAAGGGATAGTGGTCGCGGCGTCCTGCCACAAAGGTCCAGAGCATATTGGTGGCTACGGGTGGCGTGATGTAGCCCTTTGCCAGGAGCGAGGAAATCTCGTCGTAGAAGGTCATGCGGACGAAGGGATTGGGGTCGCCTGTCGATTCGCAAATCATGTCGTATTGAATCTTGACCATTTGGCTGATGATGCGTCCGCGCTCTGATTCTGAGGTCGGAGCGTCGGAGAATATCTCCCAGAAGGGCTGGTCGGTCTTGCCTCTAAATGCCACTTGCCACAGGTTCTCCACGTCGCTGTTCATCACGCAGTCGATGCTGTACTGCCAGAACTCCTTCAGCGAGGTCAGGTCGTTGACAGAAAGCGTTGGGGGATTAACCTTACGCACATTCTTCCAATAGCTGTCCCAATTGGAGAAAGAGTTGTTGAGGGCAACCATGTGGTGCGAGGTCAGCACCAATCCGTATTTCTTGTAAAGGAGCGCCTCGTTGTTCAGCGTTCCGTTGTTTGTGCAGGTAGCCGTATATTCCACGGTATTGAGTTTGAGGCGAAGCATCGTCTCCAGCCAACGCTCGTTGTTGTCGGTCGATTTCCGCCGCCAAGGGATGAACAAGTCCTGGTCGTTGGGAAACCATGCACGATAGCGCACCTGCGGCGAGGGACAGAAGTAGTCGTAGTTGGCGGGCAACTGAACGGACTGCTTCACTTCCGGCTGCCAGCTGCACCAGTACCAAAGTGGTGGAACGCCCAAAATCCTTTCACTAAAGCTGTAGATGGCGTAGATGGTGCCTCTCATGTCTTTACCGTGCAGGACAATGCTGCCCGATGGTTGGTCCACATAAACGCGGTGACTTTCAAAGTCGTCCAAGTCGCGAGGATTCTCAATAAGTGCCTTGCCGTCGGGGTTCTCGTCGTTCACGACAACGATTCTCACGCCCGTCCCCGTTACGCCACTTTGCACGATGGCAGGGGTGAAGTTCATCACTTTCTTGAAGTCCTTCTGCAAGGCCTGGACTGCAAGCATCACTTGGCTTTTCTCGTTTGCAGGGACACGAATCCACACATTGTCTTTCTCGATGACAATATTGCCACCCGGCTCTTGTGCGCATATCAGAGCAACTATAGGAAGAAAGAATAGGAAAAGGAAAAACTTTCTCATAATTGTGTAGTTTAAAACGTATTATTTAATACAAAAGTATTATAATTGTATAGATTATAAGCAAATTTAGTCAATTCTTTAAGAATAATTAACACTAAGAGCTTCTAAGTCTTGCTGCACAAGAAAAGAGAGGTACTTGGAAGAAAATCCTTATTTGTGTCAATGATTCAAATGTTGAAAGTGATGAAAATGACTGGGATTAATCAGACTAGGAATGGCAGATGCGGGGTGACTTGTGCTGAGAGATTAGATAGAAGGTGCTGTGAAAACAGATAGATGATGCAGAGAAAAAGGGAGGAATGTGCAGAGAAAAAGGTTTAAATGTGCTGTCGATTCCGTTCTGTTCCGCCCGCCCTCATATATTGGGGCGGCCGCCCCAATATATGAGGGCACTCGACCTTATCTGTGCGAGCGGCCGTCCAAAACCATTTTTAGACTGTTATTCATAGGAGAAAACTCCTTTTGTGCCAACAGCTATATTATTTTAGTTGCCAATTTTTAATTGTCAATTTAATGTTGTAACTTTGCACCGGAAGTGAACACGAATCAGACGATGTTGACCGAAATAATAACATGATGAAACGCTTTGGGACATTTTTGTTGGCACTTTTGACAGCTGCCCTAATTGCGGCACAGAACAGGAATGCTCCTGTCAATTACGACGAGAGCAAGGTACCGGCTTTTGAACTGCCCGACCCTTTAAGGTGCGAGAACGGGCTGCAAATCGAGACTGCAAGGCAATGGGAGAGCTTGCGCAGACCCGAGTTGCTGCAGATGTTTGGCGAACAGGAATATGGCGTGACGCCTCGGCGAACTGGCATCAAGGTGAAGCATGAGGTGATTGCTTTGAACCCTGATGCGATGGGCGGTTTAGCTACGCAGAAACAAGTTCGCTTCACCTTCACGGGCAAGAACGGAAAGTCGCTCAATGCCTTGCTGCTTCTTTACATCCCTAATGCGTCTAAGGGACGTGTACCTGTGATTGTGAGCTACAATTTCCATGGCAATCAGACGACCACGATGGAGCCAAATGTCATTCCCTCTCCCTCGAAGGAGGTGGTGAAGCGTCTGGGTTCGGAGGCATGGGTTCGAGGAGAGCAGTCGAGTCGTTGGTCTTATGAATTGGCGCTCAAGCGAGGCTATGCAGTAGCTACGATGAACTACCACGATATCTGTCCCGATTCTCCGGATTTGATGGCGCTGGGCATTCCATCGCTCCTTCCCGATTATGATGTGGCGAATCGCAAGCAGAACGAATGGGGAGCGATTGGCATCTGGGCTTGGGGCTATAGCCGGATTGCAGACTATCTGCAGAAAGAAAGGCGGATTGACAAGAACCGGATGGCAGTATTGGGGCATTCGCGATTGGGCAAGACGGCGGTTTGGGCTGGTGTACAGGACAAACGCTTTAAAGCAGTCCTATCGAATGATTCGGGTTGTGGCGGAGCAGCCCTCTCGAAACGCGTCTTCGGCGAGAACGTGGGTCGCATCACGGCTAACTTTCCGCATTGGTTCTGTCCTGCCTTCAATCGGTATTCCGAAAACGAGGCCTCGTTGCCTTTCGACCAGCACGAACTGTTGGCGTTGATTGCTCCTCGCCACGCTTATGTTGCTAGCGCAGAGGATGATAGCTGGGCAGATCCAAAGGGAGAGTACCTAAGCCTCTATTATGCTGGACCGGTCTATCGGCTTTATGGCATGCAAGGGCTTCCGAACATTGAACAGCCGGCAGTTCATCTGCCACAACATTATGATGTGGGCTACCATATTCGTGCAGGAAAACACGATGTCACGCCCTACGACTGGCAATGCTACCTCGACTTCTTGGATGCAATTTGGCATTAAAGAACAGTAGTTACACAAGACGATTCATGAGCACAAAACTGATTATATTCGATTTCGATGGAACATTGGGCGATACCCGTCGGAACATCGTCACCACGATGCAGATGACCATCTCCGAAATGGGGCTGCCTTGCCGTAGCGAGCAGCAATGTGCTTCCACCATCGGGCTCCCGCTGGCAGGCTGTTTCGAGACGCTCTTTCCTGACCTCCAGCCTGACCGGATTCAACTTTGTGCTGAGACTTATAGAAGACTTTTCGACGAGAACCTTCGTGCCATCAAACCCCAGTTGTTTCCTCGTGTCGCAGAAACATTGAAAGCTCTCAAGATGCAAGGATTCGTGCTCACAATTGCCTCCTCGCGTTCGCATGCCTCCTTGTCTGGGCTCACGAAAGATTTGGGCATTTCGGGCTGTATCTCGCTCCTGATTGGAGCCGACGATGTGGTGAATGCAAAACCCAATCCAGAACCGGTTCTTAAGACGCTATCCGCTATGCAATTCTCTAAAGATAAGACACTTGTTGTTGGCGATATGGCAGTCGATATCCTGATGGGAGCAAATGCAGGCACCAAGACTTGTGGCGTGACCTGGGGCAACGGAACGAGGGCAGAACTGGAAGAGGCTGGCGCAGATTATATCATCGGTGATATGAGTGAACTCATAAAAATAGTGAGCCCCGTCTTTTGACAAAGCTCACAAATCTTTTCCTGTCTCTTTATTCTGCCTCTCGGCACTTCTGAACCAATCTTTTTCCCAATTCGTAGGCATTCTTGAGGTCGGTCTCGAAATGCTCGTCACGATAGCGCCGCTTCTCTTCTTCCGAAAAGAGGTTAAAGTCGTAGCGCGAATAGTCGTTGAACTGATAGGTATTGCAGACGTAAAGCGTCTCAGAGTATCCGTAAATGTCTGCCATCACCTTCGTGTTTTCCTCTAAAATAGGTGGATAGCCGATTTCTTTCATGTAATCTCTGGGGCAGTTCATCGTAAAAATCATGGCAGTTGGAATCACTTTGCTGCGAAGGGTAATATGCTTGCCGTTCTCGTAGAGATAGGTGCCGATTGGGAACATCAGTCGCTCCATGAACGAGCGAATCTCACCTGTCGGATAGCTGTAATAAACGGGCGAACCAAGCACAATGACGTCGGCTTCGCGGCAACGCTCAAGGATGGGGCGAAGGTCATCTTTCAAGGCGCAAACGCCATTCGTTTTCGAGTTCTTGATTTTGCAGGCAAAACAACTCTTGCAGCCCTTGAAATCAATGTCGTAGAGGTTCACCAGCTCGCATTCTGCTCCAGCGTCCTGAGCACCCTTCATGGCACTCTCCAATGCTTTGAATGTGTTCCACTTCTTTCGTGGGCTGCCGTTAATAAAGATAGCCTTTAATGTTTTGTTTTCCATAGTTTTATGTTTCTTTATTTAATTGGTTGTTCAATGTTACTTCAAGGCTGGCAGGATGTAATCCCATATGAGGTTTTGCTCAGCTTGCATGTCGTTCAGTTGGGCTGTGTTGACGACTACAGCATCTTTCTCTGGAATGATGATGATGTATTGCCCGCCAGCTCCATCAGCACGGAAAGCATTATGGCGGCAACGCCACATCTGGTAGCCGTAACCTTGCACCCAATCACTATTCTCGAGCGTCAGCCCGCTCTCGTTCACCTTATCCGCCCTGACCCAAGAAGGTTGGCAGGGCACTTGCTTGCGTGTCATCTCGATGGCGTAGTCTTTTGGCAGCACCTGTTTGCCTTTCCATTTGCCTTTTTGCAGCAAGAGCTGTCCCATCTTCGCCAAATCTTCCGTCTTTAGATATAGTCCCCAACCTCCACAATTGATGCCTTGCGGACTCTCCTCCCAACGAGGCTTCTCAATGTCGAGAGGGTCAAAGAGGCGTGACTGCAGATAGTCCACAACTTTCTGTCCTGTAACCTTTTGCATGATAGCTGAGAGCATGTATGTGCCCATGCTATTGTAGCAGAAATATGTGCCTGGCTCATGTTCTACAGGCCATGAGAGGAAGGTCTTGACCCAAGTATCATCATCTTTCCTTCGAGGCTCGGAATCGTGTCCACAATTCATGGTCAGCAGGTCGCGAATAGTTACCTTCTTCAGGTTCTCCGAAGGAAGGGCAGGCAGGTCATCGGGGAAGAAGGAGACCAGTTTGTCGTCGAGCGAGAGCAGTCCTTCGCCGATAGCAAGCCCCACAGCAGCCGAGGTGAATGTCTTGCTAACGCTGTTCAGGATGTGTGGCTTCTCGGCTTCGCCGCCGTTCAGCCATTTCTCGTAAAGCACTTTCCCATGCTGTAATATCATTACGCTATGGATGTTAAGTTTTTGGTCTGCAGCAGCTTGAATGTATTTCTCCATAGCCGAATTAAGTGTGCTTTGAGGTTTAGCTCGTTTTATCGCAGCCACTTTCTTCGGCATTTCTTTTGGCAGGTTTTTAGTCAGGGCTTTGCCGTCTATGCAGCAAAGACAAAGACAGAGCAGACAAATGAATCTTGTTGTTATATGCATATTAGTAAACATTAGAGTTATTCTTCGCTGAGTTTTGCCAAACCGCCTTCGGAGGTTTCTTTGTAGAGCGATGGCAAGTCTTTTCCTGTTTGTTTCATGACACGAACCACGCGGTCGAAGCTTACCCTGTGCTGTCCATCGGAAAGCGAGGCGTAGAAGTTTGCGTCGAGGGCACGAGCGGCGGCAAATGCGTTGCGTTCGATGCAAGGGATTTGCACCAAACCACATACGGGATCGCATGTCATGCCGAGGTGATGCTCAAGTCCCATTTCAGCCGCATATTCTATTTGAGCCACGCTACCGCCAAAAAGTTGGCAGGCCGCTGCAGATGCCATGGCACTGGCAACGCCCACTTCTCCCTGGCAGCCTACGTCGGCACCGGATATGCTGGCGTTGTGTTTGACAAGATTGCCTATCAATCCAGCTGTGGCGAGGGCGTGAAGTATGCGCTCTTCGGAGAATAAATGGTTGTGTCCCAGGTGATAGAGGACTGCGGGAAGTACACCGCAAGAGCCGCATGTCGGAGCCGTCACGATGAGTCCTCCGGAAGCATTCTCCTCGCTTACGGCAAGGGCATAGGCATAGACCAGTCCCGAACTCTGCAGGTTGGCTTTATAGCCCTTCGCTTTCGTATAATAAATGGGAGCCTTCCGTTGCAACCCAAGCGGACCGGGGAGGACGCCTTCGTGGTCAATTCCGCGCTCCACAGCATCTTGCATAACTCGCCATACCTCTCGCAGATAGTCCCAAATCTCTTGTCCCTCGCATTGCTCCACGTACTCCCAGAAGGCATGTCCAGTCTCTTGACACCATGCCATGATGGCTTTCATCGTAGTGAGCGGATAGAGTGGGGCGTCGTCGTTTGCCGACATATCTTGCTCTTCACCTTCAGAAAGAGCACCTCCGCCGACACTATAAACCGTCCATTCGTCCACGAGAGAACCGTCAGGCTGGCGTACTGCAAACTTCATCCCGTTTGGGTGGAAGGGCAGGAAGACCGAGGGTTCCCAATGAATGGTGACCTCTCCTTGAGGCTCAAGGACGCGAAGGATGGCGACATCCGTCATGTGACCTTTGCCCGTTGCGGCAAGCGAGCCATAGAGTGTGACGTCGAAAGCCGTTGCTTCCGGATGCTTCTCGAGGTACTCGATGGCAGCAGCCTGTGGTCCCATTGTATGGCTGCTTGAAGGCCCAAGACCGATGCGATATAGTTCTCTTAGTGATTTCATAATCTATTTGTTATTCAGATATTTATCAAACAATTGGCGAAGTAAGGCTTCGTCATCTATCATCTTGCGTAACTCTTCCAGTCGAATGGCATTTGGCGAGTCGTCGAACCACAGTTTCAGGTAGCCTCCGCGACCATATTTCTCCTTTAGATGAGCCACCATTCGCTTGAAATGTTCCTCGCGTTTCAACTCCGGATAGTGGTCCAAACCGAATTGAACAGTCCGTTCGATGATGTTCTGCGGGTCGATGTATCGGTCTGCTTCAGCCACGATGCGACCATAAATGGTTCGAGGCTCGTGACCGGCAGAGGCGCGATGGTCTTCCGCGGCATCAGCCATTACGGCAATCTGCTCCTCCGAGAACCAGCGACGCAGGTTCTGATCTGCTCGTATGATTCTGGCAGAGGCTTCGTGATGATGCTCCCGACCCTCGCAGAGTCCCGTGTCATGATAGGCAGCAATGGCATAAACCATGTTGATGTCCACATGCATACGTTCGGCTAAGTCCATGCTCTGGCGTATGACCATTCGGGCATGATCCTGCTGATGAGCCTTATCGAAAGCATCATATCGAGGCAGGATTTTTGCCTCGACATATTGCAGAAGGTCTTGACTTATAGACTTTTGCGTCATCTCTGTACTTGGCTCTACAAACCTTTCACCCAATTCTCGATGTCTTTCTTCGAAGCGCGGTTCAGCAACTTGCCTTCCTTCCAATTGAGGTTAGGATAGGCGTTTTTCAAGTCTTCACAAGACTGCTTGATGCTGCTGCCGCCAGATGTTGCGAAAGGAATGATGGTCTTGCCCTTGAAGTCGTAAGCCTCCATGAAGGTGTTGATGATGGTGGGGCAGGTGTTCCACCAGATGGGGAAGCCCACGTAGATGACATCGTATTTCTTTATGTCTTTGAGCTTGCCGGTGATGGCAGGACGCGAGCTTTTGTCCTTCATCTCCACAGAAGAGCGACTTTGCTTGTTGCGCCAATCGAGATCGGCATCAGTATAAGGTTGTTCGGGCTTAATTTCGTGCAAGGTCGCCTTCGTCACCTCAGCAAGTTGTTGGGCAGCAGCCTTCGTTGTACCAGTTGCCGAGAAGTATGCCACCAGAACATTCATGCCCTTGCTTTCCTTTTGTCTCTTCGTCTGTGAACTTGCACTCAGGCAAATCGTCAGGAGTGCTACAATCATTAATGCAATCTTCTTCATAATATATAGGTTTATGGTTTCTAAAGCTTTTTTCTTAACTCTTCCAGCACTTTTAGGTCGGCAGGAAGCCATTTCACGCTGTCCATTTCGTCCTTCTGGAGCCACTTTGCCGCTTCGTGCTCATTGAGGCTCAGTCCATCCGAAAGCAGCGAGCAAAGGAAGCAATGCATCCTGAGCCTGAACTTCGGATAGTCGTATTCCACGGTACAGAGGAAGTCGTCCACCGAGATTTCTGCCGACAACTCCTCGCGAATCTCGCGCCGTAATGCTTCTTCTCGAGTCTCGCCAGCCTCCATCTTTCCTCCAGGGAACTCCCACCAGTCTTTCCATTCGCCATAGCCTCTTTGAGTGGCGAAGATGCAGTCTCCCTTGCGGATAATGGCAGCAACGACTTCAATCTCTTTCATGCAGAATATGTTATTTCTCTCGCAAAATTACAAAAAAAAGAGGAAAGAGGTATGATGAGTGAAGAATTATTTCGTAAATTTGCAATAGAAAAGTCCTTATTCCTTATGAAACAGATTGTCCTTTGGCTTCGCATTATTCGTCCGCAAACTCTTTTCGCGTCTCTTTGTCCGGTTTTGGTCGGTCTGATGGTTGCCCAAACACTTATTCCGCAATCCCGTCCCTGCATGCAGTTGACGGCTATGCTGTCCGTCCTTTGCGCCCTAGCTTTGCAAATCCTCAGCAATCTCATAAATGATTACTACGACTACAAGCGCGGTACAGACAAGCAGGGCAGGGTAGGATTCAAACGTGCATTGGCAGAGGGATTGGTCAGCGAACGTGAGATGCTTACCGCTTGCCTCGTTACCCTTTCGATAGCCCTGATTCTTGGAGCAGTTCTCTGCTACATCGGTGGCTGGGTAATCGTGCTCATCGGCATTACAGCCATCCTGTTTGCCTGGCTCTATACTGCCACACCTTATTCGCTTTCCTACCTCGGCATTGCTGATATCTTTGTGTTCCTCTACTATGGCGTTATCGCCTCTTGGGGAACGGTCTGGCTGCAATTCCAGTCAGCAGAGCAGCCTTTCGACTTCAGCCTTTTGACACCCATCTATGCAGGAGCAGTATGCGGACTTATCTCGATGTGTGTACTGGCCATCAACAACATTCGCGATGTGGATGACGACCGCTTGGTTGGCAAGCGCACCATTCCCGTCAGGGTGGGGAAGACGTGGGCACTTGTACTCTTAGGAGTCGTAGTAGCCCTCATGCCTCTGTTCGCTTGGCTAGCCTTTGGACTGAACTGGGCTGTTGGTATTATCATCCCAGCCATTGTTCTGTATCTCAATGTTTTGCGAGCAAAAGGAGCCCAGTACAACCTCTGCCTGCTTCAGGCAGGTGTTGTCAACCTCGTCTATGTTGTTCTTGTGTGGATGAGCATCTGAAAAAGGTTGTTCCTAAACCCTCTAGTGAACTTCATCAAATCCACACGAGGATTTCATCAAATCCACACGTCGATGTTGCCAACACTTCATAATATCAAGAAAAGATCTCTATAATACCAAGTAAAGACCTCCAATGGAACAAGCAAACGGCAAGGTAATATCTCCTATACATGCCCGGTACTTGTCCGGTACTTGTCCGGTACTTGTCCGGTATATGTCCGGTATATGTCCGGTAGAAAAGCGGACATGTACCGAACAAGTACCGAACTTATAGCGGACAACAATAGGAGGAACATAGGAGCTCCCCGTGAGCAGCTATATAGATAGAATAGAGGTCTTTATGAGAAGTACTAGAGGTTGACATGAACTTTCACTGACTCTGACTAGTTTGAGACACGGATTTGTCTTTAACCTTTAACCTTTTTCCGCGCATAAAAAGCGCGCCTTTGTGCTAAAGCATCAAAGAACCTTTAATCTTTAACCTTTTTCCGCTTTCAATTTTCTATTTTCAATTTATAAATTATAATTCTATTGGCGCGCGTGTGCTTTCTTGTTTTGCGATTGCACTTTTTTAGCCTTGCGAAGAGGTTAACTTTGCCGCTTATGGTACATTATCGCAAATAAATTTGAATTTTTTTGGTTCGAATCCTCAAAAAAACTATCTTTGTGACGAAATTGCCATAATATGGGAGCAATTATAAAGCGACAAGAATAAAACTACAACTTATAACATTCATAAAAACATGAAAAGATTTACCCTATCCATCCTGATGCTCTGTTCCACCATCATGATGACGGCAGAACCAGTCGGCAAACAATCGGCGCTCTACACTGCCCAGAACTACATGCTTGCGAAAGGCAAAACCATCCAGTCTGCTCAGCCCTCCTTCAAATCCACGAGAAAAGGCGCTGCGCAAACCTCGGATGATGCCTACTACTACGTTTTCAATGCCGGAAACGACGGTGGCTATGTCATTGTGTCTGGTGATGACCGCACAGAACCCATCCTCGGATACGTGGACCATGGTTCGTTCGACCCCGAGAATATCCCCGAGAATATGCGTTCGTGGCTGCAAGGATATAGCGATGAAATCAAGTACATCGTAGAGAACAACATCCAGCAAGGCGATCCTCGCATCAAGAAACGCAACAAAGTGCGCGGCACCAAGCACAGCGTGCCTGAACTGCTTACTACTAGATGGAACCAGGGAAGGCCATACAACCTCACCTGTCCTGACTATTATCTGGAGAAAGACAAGAATGAAAATACCTCTCTTCCACTGAGAAACGGCCCCGCGACAGGCTGTACAGCCACGGCAATGGCTCAGACTATGGCCTACTACAGGTATCCTGACAAGACGAAGGCCATTATCCCCGCTTACAGCATAACCTATACGTCAGAAAAAGACGGATCGAAGAAAACCACCACGCAAAAGGCTATTCCACGCAACACACCAATTGACTGGGATAACATGTTCGACACATATTCCTGGAAAGATGGTCAAGTAGCCAATGTGCACGACTCGGCCGTTGCCAACCTGATGCACTACTGCGGACAAGCAGTAAACATGCACTACGGTCCATCCTCCGGCGCGAACTTCAACGCTGAGGTCTTCATCAAGTATTTCGGTTACGACAATAGTGCCTACAGAGGCAATCGCAGCGACTACAGCATAGACGATTGGTTCGATATGTGCTATAAGGACATTTCGGAGGGCTATCCCGTCTGCTTCGCCGGGTTCTCGTCTGGCGGCGGACATGCGTTCGTGCTCGATGGCTTCGATGGCGACAACCTCTTCCACGTGAACTGGGGCTGGGGAGGCGGCAGCAACGGCTGGTTCCTCGTCGGAATTCTCAATCCGGGCGACAATAGCGGTATCGGTGCAAGTAGCAGTAGCGATGGTTACAGCATGGGACAGTATGCACTCTTCAACCTTCGCCTGCCCGACAACAATAGTGCCGACACATATCTTTTCATAAAAGACGTTACAGCAACAGGCACTTCCATCAAGGCAACCTTCGAGAACAGAACTGGAGCCTCGGGTAGTTTCCATACGGGTATTGTCAGAATGGAAGACGACGGCACTTACTCACTCGTTGGTAGTCAGCAGACCATCTCTGGAATGGCCAACAACACTACGCAAACCAAGACTTTTGCCATCAAAGGTAAACTCCCAGAAGGCACCTACAAACTCTCGCCAGCCAGCAAAGCTACAAGGAACACGGAATGGCGACCCAAGTACAACCTATACAACCACTACATTGAAGCCGTTGTAGATAGCGAGGGCAACGTTACGTTAACGCCTGTCGATATCAATAACGGTAACGATATTAGCATAGATACTATCGTCTTCCCGGGCACTCGCATTGTCGGAAAAGAGCAGGAAGTGAAAGTAACCTACCGCAACAATGGCAACGAATATTTCAGAGAAATTCACTTCTTTGCAAGCAAAACACAAGACAAGATTTATACAGAGCATCGCGCTCCTGTAGCCGTAAGAAAAGGCGAGACGGTAGATGTCTCCTATTTCTTCAAACCCGAAGAGACTGGCACCTACAACCTTTGGTTCTGCACGAGCAACAACGGAAGTGGAGTGGTCGGTCAAGGCACAGTGGAAATCATCGAGGAAGCACAAGCTGTCAAAGCCAACCTCTCAGTCAGTTCCATGACTGTAACCAATTTGGTCAGCAGCATAGCCTATGGCAACCGACTGGTCGGAAAAGTCTCCATCAGGAATAATGCGAAAGTCCCATACAACGGCGGCGTACGTCTCCAGATTTGGACACAGTACGGCGGCAGCGGTTCGGCATATAGTGGCTCAAGCCAGACACACAACATTGATGTGCTTGCCGGCAAGGTAGCCACTGTGGATTTCACCTTTGACAACCTTGCTCCAGACAACAAGTATTTCGTTGCCGTCTATTACGTCAACCAAGATGGTAGTCTGGGTAGTGGCGGAGTATGGGATCATGGCTGGATGGTGAAAGATGGACTATGCTACTGGAAGTACGATGGCACCATTGCAGCTATGGCCTATAAGAGCACCATCTCCTTCGCAACCGCCACTGCAAGTGGCGTCTATGCAAATTGCACAGGAAAGATCTCGCGCTTGACGCCAAGCAGGAACAATCCCAACGTAATTTATGCATTTGGAGAAGGAAAAGAAACGCCAGCTAATCTGGATACTACAAACGTTGTGAAAGGCAAACACGCCGACCACATCTGCCTCATAAACAGCAAACCATACTATGTTCCAGTATCCTTTGATGCCGACACCGCTTCCTACACCTATACCTTCCCCGAAACAGAGAAGGGAACAGGATGGCACGCCATTACAATGCCCTTCGAAGTGGACTCTATCTATGTGGATGACGAATACGTCTCGCTCGACGATACACTTAAGCACTTTTGGATATACGAGTTCACAGCCGAAGGCGATAATGGTGAAGTAATCTTCGCACCAGCCAAAGTGTTGAGAGGAGCCACACCGTACATCATTGCAGCTGACTCCACGATGGCAGGACGTTCTATCGTCTTCCGCTCGCTCGACGTTCCGTTCTTCAAGACTGGTTCTGACAAGATGGTAGTCACTTCGCCAGATTATCAGTTCCATGGTACAACGTTTGCCCCCAAACTTAAAGATTGTTACATGCTGAACGAAGAGGGAACTGCCTTTGAGTATGTTACTACAACAAAAACTCTCAATGCCCAATCTTCTTACTTCTCCACGAATCTGCCTGAAGAATTGCAGCCAGAAAGCATCGTCCTGCCCGACGTTCCAGTAGTGCAAATGCATGTGACAACCCTCGACGAGATGGCCACTAATGAAATCGTTGCAGGCAAATACGACCAGATTACTCTGAAGCGCGCATTCGAAGCCGGATGGAACACCATCTGTCTGCCCTTCGAAATCAGTGACGTAGAAACCATCTTTGGAGAAGGCTCCAAAGCATATTCATTCCTTGGCTTCGTTCAGGGAGAACTTGACTTCCTGATTACCGATAAACTCGAAGCTGGTCAGCCCTACATCATCTATCTCCCCAACGCCATCACAGAGGATATCGTCTTGACAGACATCCAGATTGACGCAAGCAACACCAGCGCTGGATACATATTCGTGAACGGTGCTTATTTCCACGGCACATACTTCCCCTTCACAGAAATAGTGACAAGAGCAGAGGTGATTAACTTCTATGTCCTGAACACCGACGGTTCGATTATAATATACGACGAAGAGGCTGGCTTAGGTGGTTTCCGAGGATACTTCGAACTGCCTGTAGAAGAAGGAGAGGAGGAAGTAATTCTCCGTCCCTATGATGACCCAACGGGAATCAATTCCATCTCTAATTCCCTGATAAAGGGTCAGGCAATCTATAATCTTGCCGGTCAACGCTTGAACAAGACACAAAAGGGCATCAATATTGTAAACGGAAAGAAGATTATAATCAAGTAGCTTAACAAACTGCGCTTGGCTGAATTTCCCTGACCTGGAACAAGGCCAAGCGCAGTTTGTATCTCCTCAGAACTAAAACTAACAACAATTATCTTTAAATGAAAAGGTTGTCTTTATCTTTCCTGACATTCTGCTGTATCATGATGGTCAATGCAGAACCTGTTGGGAAACGAGTTGCGCTATACACTGCACAGAACTACATGCTGGCAAAAGGCAAAAGCATCCAGTCAGCTCAGCCTTCCTTTAAATCCACAAGAAAAGGCGCCGCGCAAGCCTCGGATGATGCCTACTACTATGTTTTCAATGCCGGAAATGACGAAGGCTATGTGATCATTTCAGGTGATGACCGCACAGAGCCCATCCTCGGATACGTGGAGCAAGGTTCGTTCGACCCCGATAACATCCCCGAAAACATGCGCTCGTGGTTGCAATTCTATGCCGACGAAATCAAGTACATCATCGACAATAACATTCAGCCAGATTCACCCCTTCTCAAGAAACGCAACAAGATTCGTGGCACGAAGCATAGCATCCCCGAGCTAATGAGTTCACGCTGGAATCAAGGTAACCCCTATAACATTACCTGCCCCAAGTACTACAAAGGCAACGGCTCTCTTGCTTATCCTGCAACAGGTTGTGCTGCGACTGCAATGGCGCAGGTCATCAACCATTACAAGTTCCCGGAAAAGACAAAAGGCCTCATTCCGAAAATCTCCAAAACATACAAACTGGATGATGGTACGGAAAAGACTGTAACGACAGAGGATATTCCGCGTAACACTCCTATTGATTGGGAGAACATGTGCGACACATATTCTTGGGAAGATGGTCATGTGGCCAATGCTCAGGACTCGGCCGTAGCCAACCTGATGTACTATTGTGGGCAGGCCTTGAAGATGGGCTATGGCGCTACTTCTGGTGCCGACACATCCAGGTCGCGTGATGCTCTTGTAAACTATTTTGGTTTCGACGATAGTGCCTTTTGGGGTAGTCGCGCCAATTATGGCATTGACGAATGGTTCGATATGCTCTATAATGAACTGGAAGCCGGTTATCCTGTGCTTTATCGCGGGCACTCGTCTGGCGGTGGACATGCATTCGTGCTCGATGGTTTCGACGGAGAAGAACTGTTCCACGTCAACTGGGGCTGGGGAGGAGGAAGCAATGGTTGGTTCCTCGTTGGCATCCTTAATCCACACGACACGAGCGGTATGGGTGCAAGTAGCAGCAGCGACGGATACAGCATGACTCAGGGAGGTGTGTTCAATCTTCGCTTGCCCGACAACATCAAGGCAGACACATATCTTAATATTAAAGACATTAGCATCAGTGGCACATCTGTCAAAGCTACGTTCGAAAATCTAACGGGCCTTAAAAGCAGCTTTAATACGGCTGTCGTGAAACTGGAAGATGACGGAAGTTTGTCTCTCGTGGGCAGTCAGCAGACTATCTCCAGCATGGCCAACAATACCACGAATGCCAAGACCTTTGCCATCAACAATAAACTTCCCGAAGGAACCTACAAGCTCTCTCCGGCGAGCAAACCGGTAAGGAGTGACAAATGGAAAGCCAAATATAACCTGCGCGACCAGTATATCGAAGCCATTGTTGATTCGGAAGGCGTTCCAACAATGCGTATCGTCAATCCGGTTTATGACATCAGCATTGACACCATCATCTTCCCTGGTACACGCATTGTGGGACAAGAGCAGGAAGTGAAGGTCGTCTTCCGTAACAATGCCGACGAGTATTTCAAGGTCATATATTTCTTTGCCAGCAAGACTCAGGTGAAGACCTACACAAAGAGCAAATCGATGGTTGCGGTCCGAAAGGGCGAGACCGTAGAAGTATCTTTCTTCTTCAAGCCCGAAGAGACAGGCACTTACAATCTCTGGTTCTGCACTAGTGATAAGGGCGAAGGTTTGGTGGGGCAAGGCTCTATGGAAGTAATAACGGAGGCAGAAGCAGAGAAGGCGAATCTTGCCGTCAAATCGTTTGACATTCATAACCTCGTCAGTGGAGTCGCTTGTGGCAAACGTCTTATCGGCAAGGCTACTATCCAGAACAATGACAACAAAGCCTTTCGTGGAAGCATACGTCTGCAGTTGTGGAAACAGAAGATTGGCAGTAACTCTGCTACAAGTAGTTCTACCCGCACGTATAACGTTGACATAGCTGCAGGTGCGACAACCGATGTGGAGTTCAACTTTGATAACCTTTCTGAAAGTAATTACTATCGAGTCAAAGCAATGTATGGCAATCAGGAAGGAAGCCTAACCAATGGTGGCCTTTGGGATCATAAGTGGGAAATGAAGGAAGGTGTTATTTACTGGAAGAATGACGGTTCTGTTGCCGGACTGGCATATCGCAGTATAATCTCAGTCAACAGGGTTTCCCTTTGTGGCTTGTTTGCAGATTGTGGCAGTAGGATTGCACGTCTCACACCATGCGAGGACAACCCCAACGCTATCTATGCTTTTACCGAAAGCATGGCGCTTCCGACTAACATCGACGCTTATAATGTGGTGAGTGGCAATCACGCCAGACACATCAATCTGTATGACGGCAATCCCTTCTTCCTGCCAACCAGTTTCGAGGCAGACAGTGCGTCCTATACTTATACGTTCCCTGAAACAGAGGCTGGCACGGGTTGGCACGCTATCACAGTGCCTTTCGAGGTTGACTCTATATTTGTGGATGACGAATTCGTTTCGCTCGACGATACGCTCAAGCACTTCTGGATTTACGAATTCGCAGCTCAAGGTGATGGAGAACTCATCTTCGCTCCTGCAACTGTGCTGCGTGGAGGCACACCATACATCATTGCGGGCGACACCAATATGGCTGGTCATTCTGTTGTTTTCCGGTCGCAAAACGCATCATTCTTCAAGTCTGGCACAGACAAGATGGTCGTCTCTTCGCAGCACTATCTGTTCCGTGGCAACACACTCTCACCAGTTGTCAAGGATTGTTATGTCATGAATCAGGAAGGGACAGCCTTCGAATATGTCACGGACGACACGCCTGTGTCTGCTCTGAGCGCTTACTTTACCACTCGTTTGCCTGCGGATTCGCGTCTGCCAAGCATTGTGTTGCCGGATGTTCCAGTAAGCAACGATGTAGATCCTGACGGCATAACTTCTCCCCGAACCACGCTTGACGGAAAGGACTTCCACAAACAAGGCTCGACGATTGTTAACCTTGCCGGTCAAAGACTCAGCAAGATGCATACGGGCATCAACATTGTGGGCGGAAAGAAGATACTGCGATAGGGATGATTCTCCACAAAAAGAAAGGCAACTTGTCTCGCGACAGGTTGCCTTTTTCGGTATTAACTATTTAAGGTAAAAAGATTGTTTAGTCAACATTGACGCTGCAAAGATAATACTTTTTACGGTAATAGCAAGAAACAAAGCCTAACTTTTTATGCATATAGGCATAATAAGGTACATTTTTCCCCTTTGTCCTGCGAGTATTTTGGAATTTTGCCGTATATTTGCACATTATATAAGACATTAAACTCGACATTTATGGTAGAGACTACAGGCACAGTTGAGGAGAAGAAGAGCCTCAATTTCATAGAACAGAAGGTAGAGAATGATTTGGTGGAAGGCAAGAATGGTGGACGCATTCAGACGCGTTTCCCGCCCGAACCAAACGGCTATCTTCACATCGGACACGCGAAGGCCATCGCCCTCGACTTCGGCATAGCCGAGCAATATGGCGGCAAATGCAACCTTCGCTTCGACGATACAAATCCGACGAAGGAAGATACGGAATACATCGAGAGCATTGAGAACGACATTAAATGGCTGGGGTTCCAGTGGAATAACGTGTACTATGCGAGCGATTACTTCCAGGAACTTTGGGACTTTGCCGAGTGGCTCATCATGCAGGGACGTGCCTATGTTGACGAGCAAAGCGCCGAAGTGATTGCTCTTCAAAAGGGTACAACGACGAAGCCCGGCACCAACAGTCCTTTCCGAGACCGTCCTGCAGAAGAGAGCCTCAAACTGTTCCGCTTCATGAACAGCGGCGAAGCAACTCCCGGAACACTCGTGCTTCGCGCAAAGATCGATATGGCTCACCCCAACATGCTCTTCCGCGACCCGTTGCTCTATCGCGTCATGAACATCCCTCACATCCGGACCGGCAACAAATGGAACGCCTATCCGATGTACGACTTCACCCACGGACAGAGCGACTACCTGGAGGGTGTGACACACAGCCTCTGTACGCTCGAGTTCGTCGAGCACCGTCCCCTCTATGACCTCTTTGTAACTTGGATGAAGGAGTATAAAGGCGAGACCGACAACATTGAGGACAATCGCCCCCGCCAAACGGAGTTCAACAAGCTGAACCTCAGCTACACGCTCATGAGCAAACGCAATCTGCTGGCTCTCGTCAAGGAGGGTTTGGTGAGTGGATGGGACGACCCACGCATGCCGACCATTTGCGGCTTCCGCCGTCGCGGGTATAGTCCCGAAAGCATCCGTGGTTTCATTAAGAAGATAGGCTACACCACCTTCGATGCCCTCAACGAGATGGCGCTCCTGGAGAGTGCCGTTCGCGAGGACCTCAACAGTCGCGCCATTCGTGTCAGCGCTGTCCTCGACCCCGTGAAGGTCGTCATCACGAACTATCCGGAAGGTCAAACAGAGCAACTCACCGCCATCAACAATCCCGAGAATGAAGCTGACGGAACCCACGAGGTTACCTTCAGCCGCGAAATCTGGATTGAGCGTGATGACTTCCAGGAAGAGGCAGAGAAGAAGTTCATGCGCCTCGCTCCCGGAAAAGAAGTGCGTCTGAAGAACGCATATATAATAATGTGTACCGGTTGCACCAAGGATGCCGACGGAAATATTACGGAAATCCAGTGCACATACGACCCCGAAACACGCAGCGGAATGCCTGGAGCCGACCGAAAAATCAAGGGAAAGACCCTGCATTGGGTAAGCTGCCAGCATGCCGTGAAAGCCGAAGTGCGCCTCTACGACAGGCTTTGGAAAGTGGAGAACCCTCGCGATGAACTCGCTGCCATTCGCGAAGCGCAGGATTGTGATGCGGTGACTGCCATGAAGCAAATCATCAACCCAGACAGCCTCACTGTCCTCAAAGACTGTTACATCGAGGAGTATGCGGCCACCATGAAGCCCCTCTCGTACCTCCAGTTCCAGCGAATCGGCTACTTCAACGTGGATACCGAGAGTACTCCGGAGCACCTCGTCTTCAACAAGACCGTAGGTCTCAAGGACACTTGGGCAAAGAAATAGCCCCATTCAGCATGTTTAGTTACTCAACACAACAGGCCTAGTTGGTTGATTCATCATGATGAATCGATTGGTGCATCATGATGAATCAAAGTATTTGACGTGTTAAGTTACCCGACAAAACCTGTTAAGATGACAAAGTAAACGTGTTAAGTTGAGAAACTAAGCCTGTTAAATCGGCAAATAGTAAATAGATAAATCGTTAAATAAAGAGGTGGAAGACAGCAATCAATACTATCAGTCTCGGCATTTCCTCAGGTTGCTTCATCGCTATGAAAAGGCAATCTCCGAGGGGCAAACGCCTTATATGGAGGCGGATGAGCTGACGGATATTGCCGAATACTACATGACGGGCAAGCAGGACGCCAAGGCTAATCAGGCCATTCAGGCTGCCATCGATATGCATCCGGACAGCGTAGATCCGCAAATCTTCCTGGCTCGGCAACGGATGTTCTACGGTAAACTCGACGAAGCACGCAACATAATCGACGGCATCACCGAGCAAGACGATCAGGAAGTCATCTATATCCGAGCCGAACTGCTTATCAAAGAAGGACAGGCAGACAAGGCATCCGATTTCCTCCTCGAGCAAATGCCGATGATGCAGGACAGTCTCGACACCTATCTCTACGATTGTGTCTCCATCTTTATGGACTACGACAGATGGGAATTGGCACAGGATTGGCTGCTCCAACTCAAGGATAATTACCCCGATCACCCGCGTTTGCCCATCATGGAGGCTGAGATAAAGATGGGGCTCGACGACTATGAAAGCGCTTACACACTTCTCAAAGCGATTCTCGAAGAAGAGCCTTATTGCTCCGAAGCCTGGAACCTATTGGCCGAAACCTGTGTCGCTCTCGACAACATGGCTGAGGCAATCGAGGCTGCCGACTACTCTCTCGCCATCAATCCGCAAGACAACAATGCCCTCCTGATGAAGGCAAATGCATTCATGCATGATGGTCAAATGCCCGAAGCGATAGAGCATTACAGGAAATATCTCGAGGCGCAACCGGACGATCTCAGCGTTACGCTTTCGCTTGCGTTGTGTTACTGCAACGAGGAACGCTTCAAGGAAGTGCTGCCTTTGCTCGATAAGGCTGAGCAGTATGCACTCAAATTGCCCGACAGAGAAGCAGATCTCTCGCAGATTCTGCAGCTTAAAGCCTTCGCTTTGAGCCGTTTGGACAGGACTTCCGAAGCAATAAGCCTCGTGGAAAAGGCAAAGGAATATACCGACGAAACGTTGCTCTGGAAGTGCTACATGACGGAGGGAGACATCTATCTGCAAGCCAAACAGACCAAGTTGGCCGAGGATCACTTCACCATAGCCTTGGAGAAAAGCCCGGAGAAGGGCGATACACTCTTCAATATTGCACTCTCTTACAGCAATGCAGGCTATAATGATGTGGCTATTGATCTGCTCGACGATGTCTGGACAATATGTGGAACGCAGGAAGGTAAGTTTGTCGTTCCATACCTGGCGAACTGTTATCTTCGCAAGAACGACATGGAGAACTTCCTCATGTACCTCAAGTTGGCACCACTTTGCGACCGCGAAGCCACCCGAATTCTCTTTCGTGATCGCTTCCCAGACATCGATCCGGAAGACTACTACGCCTATGCCTACAAGGAAGTTCACGGCGTCTTCCCGAAGGATTACAACGACCTTCCATTTTAATCAAAGCGTCTAAATCACAAAAGACATTCAGCCTTTTGACGCTTTGACAGCATTGAAGTAGAAGCTTCGCCTGCCTTTATCTAATGAAGTGCATTGGCTCCCAAGGCTCTCGCTCTGGGTAGTTGGGGCTGCCATCCGCATGAATCTTCTTCAGTAGCCAAGCCATATTGTCTGCCATGGTTCGCATGGTCTGCAAACCTTCCTTGTCGAGTGAAGCCTGGCCCTCTTCCCTGCCATAAACTATGTTCCAGTATTGCGAGGTAACAACCGGCATGTTCATCATCATGAAGGGCATATTCATCGTCTCGAAAGCTGCGGTAGCTCCGCCTCGGCGACATACGCAAACGGCTGCTGCAGGCTTGTTCTGCACCTTCTTTCCTGCGGAGAAGAACATACGTTGCATAAGCGAAAGGACGCTGCCGTTGGGCTGTCCGTAATAGACAGGCGAGCCGATGATAAGGGCATCCACAGCATCAAGCTTCTCTGAGATACGGTTGCAGATGTCATCATCAAAGACACAACGGTCCAACTCCTTCATCTTGCATTGTCCGCAAGCGATACAACCTCGAACAGGTTTCACGCCAATCTGCACAATCTCCGTCTCGATACCATTCTTCTCGAGTTGTTTAGCCGCCTCGCTCAAAGCAACAAACGTGTTGCCATTCTTGCGAGGACTTCCGTTTATCAACAGGACTTTCATACAAGTAACAAGTTTTATCGTTATCTTCTTTCTGCCACCACTTCAATCTCCAGCATGGCACCTTTGGGCAAGGTCTTGACTGCTATGGCCGAGCGAGCTGGGTAAGGTTCCGAGAAGAACTCAGCATAGACGCCATTCATGTCGGCAAAGTCGCCCATATCGGCCATGAATACAGTCGTCTTCACCACATTATTCATCGTCAGGCCAGCCTCCTTTAGGATAGCCTGGATGTTGAGCAGCGACTGACGGGCCTGCTCCTTGATGCCACCTTCGGGAAATGCTCCAGTAGCAGGATCGATGGGAAGTTGACCGGAAGTAAAGACAAGATTGCCGACCTCGATAGCCTGGCTGTAAGGTCCAATTGCAGCCGGAGCCATATTCGTACTGATTGCTTTCATAATAATCTTAGTTGTTTATCTGTTTCTGCCACAAAGATACGAATAATTTCATTTTTTCATTCATTCATGCTTTCATTTTTAATATTATTTCATACCTTTGCAGCCGCAAAATCGTGAAACAGCATGTTCGGATAGACGAAATCATACGCATGAAAGTGTAACAAGAAGGGCCTTGCGAAGCCCTTAAAGCGTCCTTGCGAGAGGACGTTCCGTGTGTTCTTTTACTTATTGTTACACTAAATCATGTTGTTATGAGAAAGCGATTTCATCATTGCTGCCTCTGCTCATGCTCTCCTGAGAAAGGTGTCGAATTCATGGATGTCAAGATACTAAGAGACATCGTGAATCGAGGCGTACATGCCATCAGCTGCGCCTCAACTTGTGCGCACAAAGCACATCGCGGCATCTTGCTGGGTGATCTATGTGCAGAAGCACACCATCCGCTTTGGGCACTAAAAATCTGGAAGTTTACCTTGAGGCAGATCCATATCAAGGACTACAACGACTGGATAGATGTTAGTTTCAATACAAACCTTGTCAGGCTGCAGGATGTCATTTCCGAAGGTATCTGCGAAGTCATTGGCAGGAGAATCGATGAGGTGGAGCGCAAAGTGGGACTCTCTGACGCTCATGGCCGCAACAGTTGGGAGTACAAGGCAGGCGAAGGCTGGTATAATGGCTTGCGATTTGACAAGTACGACTACGACTATGAAGCTATTGAGCAGGAATTCTCTGAGATTATCCAACCTGCCTTCGACTGGCAGCAGACCGAGCGCATCTTCCGTGAAGGGCAAAACGAAAGTGTGACTCAACCACAGGACTTCTTCGACTATTGGAACGACACATCGAATCAATCACGAGAAGCCCTTTAGAGTACAGAAAGAAAGAGTTCGATTTATGGTCGAACTCTTTCTTCGTTTTTATTCGTAGCCGTTGGGATTGTTTTTCTGGAAGCGCCAGGAGTCGCGGCACATCTCTTCGATGCCGAACTTGGCTTCCCATCCGAGTTCGCGCTTAGCCTTGGCGGGGTCGCAATAGCAAGTAGCGATGTCTCCCGGACGACGCGGCTTGATGGCGTAGGGCACCTTGAGGCCGTTTGCTTTCTCGAAGGCCTTGACGACATCGAGCACAGAGTAGCCGTGGCCTGTTCCAAGGTTGTAGATGGCGAGGCCTTTGTTCTCCTGGATAGCCTTAAGTGCGCAGACATGTCCGTTTGCGAGGTCAACGACGTGTATATAGTCGCGAACGCCTGTGCCGTCGTGTGTATCGTAGTCGTTGCCGAAGACGCCGAGTTCCTTGCGGATGCCAATAGCAGTCTGCGTAATGTAAGGCATCAGGTTGTTGGGAATGCCGTTTGGGTTCTCGCCAATGAGGCCCGACTCGTGTGCGCCGATGGGGTTGAAGTAGCGAAGCAATACGACGTTCCATTCGGGATCAGCCTTCTGGACGTCCATCAGCACTTGCTCGATCATCGACTTTGTCCAGCCATAAGGGTTCGTGCATTGTCCCTTGGGGCATTCCTCGGTGATGGGAATGATGGCAGGGTCGCCATAGACGGTTGCGCTCGAGGAGAAGATGATGTTCTTGCATCCGTGCTGCTGCATGACGTCAACAAGCACGAACACGCCGTTCATGTTTGTTTCGTAGTACATGAGGGGCTTAGCCACCGACTCGCCTACAGCCTTGAGGCCGGCGAAGTTGATGACGGCATCAATCTTGTGCTCCGTGAAGACCTTGTCCATTGCGGCACGGTCGCGAATGTCGGCCTCAATGAAGATGACCTTGTGGCCGATGATTTGCTCTACGCGACGAATAGCTTCGGGTTGGGAGTTGTAGAAGTTATCAACAACGACAACACTATGCCCTGCCTTGTCTAACTCAATGAGGGTGTGGCTTCCAATATAGCCAGCACCGCCTGTCAAAAGAATGTTCATATAAACGAGTGTTATAAGTTATAAGCCGAATAGTGTCTTCAGTCCGTTATCAACGCCGCTGAAGCCCATGAATGCCATCGCCAGAAGGCCTGCAGTGATGAGAGCGATGCTCATTCCCTGCAATCCCTTAGGAACATCCATCATGGCGAGTTGCTCACGAATGCCTGCAAAGACGACGAGCGCCAGAGCAAAACCAATGGCTGTGCTGATGGCAAAGACAACACCGGTCAGCAGGTTGGGCTCGAGGCCCTGAGTGGCGTAAGTGCCGTTAGCTACGAGTATTGCGACACCAAGGATGCAGCAGTTTGTTGTGATGAGCGGCAGGAAGACGCCAAGTGCCTGGTAGAGGGCAGGAGCGCTCTTCTTCAGGATAATCTCGACCATCTGTACGAGGGCTGCAATCACCAAGATGAAGGCTATTGTCTGCAAATACTCGAGACCGAACGCATTGAGCACATATACTTGAATGAGATAGGTCACGATGGTTGCAAGCGTGAGCACAAAAGCCACGGCTGCACCCATGCCGAGGGCGGAATCCACTTTCTTGCTGACACCAAGGAAGGGACAAATGCCCAAGAACTGCGACAGGACAATGTTATTAACAAAGATCGCTGTAATGAATATAAGTATGTATGCCATAGTTATGCCTTTTTAATCTTGTTGAAAATAGCAATGAGATAGCCCAGCGCAATGAAGGCTCCGGGTGCCAACACGAAGACAAGTGCTCCATATTCCTCGGGGAAGAGTGTTGTGTTGAATACCTTGCCAGTTCCGAGCAACTCGCGAACTGCTCCTAAAAGAGTCAGGGCGAGGGTAAAACCAATACCCATGCCGATGCCGTCGCAAATGCTGCTCACCACGCCGTTCTTGGCTGCAAAGGCTTCTGCACGGCCCAGGATGATGCAGTTCACCACAATAAGCGGAATGAACAGGCCAAGGCTCTTGTCCACCTCGGGCGCATAAGCCTTGATGAGCATCTGCAGAATCGTTACCAAAGAGGCAATCACAACGATGAACGAAGGGATGCGCACCTTGTCGGGAATCAGGTTCTTGATGAGCGATATGATGAGGTTGGAGAAGATCAGGACTGCCATTGTGGCGAGGCCCATCGACATGCCATTTATGGCGCTGCTCGTCGTGCCGAGCGTCGGACACATGCCCAGCAGGAGCACAAACGTGGGGTTCTCCTTTATAATGCCGTTAAGCAGGACTTTCATGTTATTCATTTCTGTTTCCTCCTATACATTATATATTATTATTAGGTTCGCCTGCTTGCGGACTTGCACCGCTTTGAGCATCAGAGTTCTCGGATAGTGTCTCGTATGCAGCATTGATGCAACGCAGGAAGGCACGGCTGGTAATGGTTGATGCCGTGATTGCATCCACCTCGCCACCATCTTTGCTGACAGTCAGATTGCCTGCCGTCTTGCCGATGATGTCGCCCTTCTGACCTTTCTGGAACCAGTCTTGAGCCTTAGCACCAAGTCCCGGAGTCTCGCTCGACTCAAGCACTTTGTAGCCAAGTATTGTGCCGTCTTGAGCAAGGCCGACCATTACAGTCAGTGCTCCACCAAAGCCTTTCGGGTCGGTTATTTTGATGGCAGTACCTTCCTGACCGTTCAAGACTTGCTGCTCAGCCTCTTTCTCTTGTTGAGCCTTAATGGCGTCGATGGTCGGAGCAGTGACGCTATTCACATAACCAAGTGCGGCTCCTGCTACGACGGCGATACCCGTCAGCACGAGAGCCATATTGTACCAAGTGGATTCAAGTTTCTTCATTTCTTTTCCTCCTTTCTGATGACTTCGCCGAAACGCTCTGGCTTGCAATAGGTGTTGATGAGAGGCGTGAAGGCGTTCATGATGAGAATTGCGAAGGACATGCCTTCGGGATATGCTCCCCAGTTACGGATGATGACGGTCAACAGGCCGATGCAAACGCCATAAATGAGTTGTCCCTTGCCCGTCATAGGTGAGGTGACGTAATCGGTAGCCATAAAGCAAGCACCGAGAATCAAGCCACCGCTCATCAGCACAACATGTGGCATTGCGTATATCGGATTGACAACGTGCATGATGCCCGAGAAGACGGCAACCGTTCCAAGTATGCTGACGGGAATGTGCCATGTGATAATCTTCCTCCAAAGCATGAAAGCACAACCCAAGAGAAGCAGCAATGCGCTGACTTCACCAAGGGAGCCTCCCGTCTGACCGATAAGCATCTGTGTAGCATCAGGCAGTTTCTGAAGTTCTGCGGGGTCGCCGCTTGAGATGGCGTTCTGCATGATGAAGAGCGGCGTGGCTGCCGTTTCAGCATCTGTATAAGCAGTTACTTGACCGCTAACCGGCCAAGAAGTCATCTGAACGGGGAAACTGATGAGCAGGAACACGCGGCCAACAAGGGCAGGATTGAACGGGTTCTGACCTAAGCCTCCGAAGGTCATCTTGCCGATGCCTATGGCGACAAGTGCGCCAACGATAATGAGCCAGATTGGCAAGTTACTCGGCAGGTTGAAGCCCAGCAGCAAGCCTGTCAGGATAGCACTGCCGTCGCAAATTGAACAACCTGGTCGCTTCAACAGGAACTTCGTGATAGCCCATTCGAAGAAGACACATGAAAGCACCGATGTGGCAAGCACGATGGCTGCGCCAAGGCCAAAGAACCAAAGGCTGGCAAGCAGTGCAGGCACCAGTGCGATGCAGACACCATACATGTTCTTGCTGACAGAGTCGCCGCCATGAACATGAGGTGAAAGGGATATAATTGGTTTCATTGTATTAATTCTTAATTCATAATTCTTAATTCATAATTATCGGGAAGCAGCTCTACTCTTAATGATTCCCATGACGGTTGACTTTCCGACGCGAATCATGTCGAGGAGTGGACGATGGCTTGGGCAGGTGAACTGGCAACTGCCGCATTCGATGCAGCTAACGACGTCGTTCTTCTCTGCACCTTCCCAGTCTTCCATAGCACTCATCTTGCTGAGAAGATAAGGTTCAAGTCCCATCGGACATGCGCTGACGCACTTGGCACAACGGATGCAAGGACTGGGTTCTGCACGACGGGCTTCCTTGTCGTTCATGATGAGCAGACCGCTTGAGCCCTTCGTCATGGGAACATCAAGACTCAAAAGAGCCTTGCCCATCATGGGGCCGCCGCCAATTATCTTGCCTGTATCTTCAGGCAGACCGCCACATTCGTCAATAAGTTGTTGGAAAGGAGTGCCAAGTCTTGCAAGGAGATTGCTTGGCTGCTTGACGCTCTTTCCTGTAACTGTGATGATGCGGTCAATCAGTGGCTTATTCTTCATGACAGCCTGATAGATGGCGAAGGCTGTGCCGACGTTCTGCACGACTGCCCCCACATTGATGGGAATGGCTGGAGGTGCAGGCACTTGACGACCGATTACTGCATCGATGAGCTGCTTCTCGCCGCCTTGGGGATACTTGACCTTGAGGGGCACAACCTCGATGCCTTCGTAGTTCTTTGCCTTTTCTTTCATCAGGGCAATTGCGTCAGGCTTGTTGTTCTCGATGCCGATGTAACCCTTCTGCACATCTACAGCCTTCATGATGAGCTGCAATCCGACGAGAATCTCCTCGGGATGCTCGAGCATAAGACGGTGGTCGGCAGTTAAGTAAGGCTCGCATTCTACGGCATTGATGATGACGCATTCTGCCTTGCAGCCTGGAGGTGGAGACAACTTAACGTGGCAGGGGAAGGTTGCACCGCCCATGCCTACGATGCCTGCATTCTTTATCTTCTCGACGATTGCCTTGCTGTCGAGGTCGGGACGATCGCTTAGCTTAACGAGAGTCGTGCTTCTGTCGATGCTCTCTTCCCATTCGTCGCCTTCCACATCGACGTATATTGCTGTACGACGAGTGCCGCTGGCGTCGAGTACGGCATCAACCTTAGCAACCTTTCCGCTGACGCTGCTGTGGATGGGAGCGCTTACGAACCCTCCTGCTTCGGCCAGCAAAGTGCCGACCTTCACCTCGTCGCCTTTCTGAACGACGGGCTTTGCAGGAGCTCCGATATGCTGGAACATGCTAAAGACTGCCTGTTTTGGAAGAGCCGCCTCGCGAATGGGACTTGCAGCAGACAGCTTGTTCTCTGCGGGATGAACACCGCCTATCTTAAATGTCTTCATATCTGCTTTTCCTTTTCTGGTTCTACTTGTGGTTCTGCCGTTGCAGGCTTCTCTTTCTTAGGCGGGAAGTTAAAGCCGTGGATGGCTCCCTTCGGACAAGCTTCCTCGCACTTGCGGCACATCTTGCACTTCTCGGCATCGATGTAGGCGAGGTTGTTCTCGAGCGTGATTGCCTCGAACTTCTCGCAGGTCTTTACGCACTTGCCGCAACCGATGCAGGAAGCCTTGCAAGCCTTGTTGGCGATGGCTCCCTTGTCTTTGTTGTTGCAGAGAACGACGACACGACGGCCTTTCGGACCTTTCAGACGAATCTCGATGATGCCTCGCGGGCAAGCTTTTGCGCAAGCGCCACAAGCCGTACACTTCTCTTCATCTACCTCGGGCAGACCAGTCTCAGGGTTCATGTGGAGCGCGTCGAACTGACACTTGGCGACGCAATCACCGCATCCCAGACAACCATAGGCGCAGCCAGTCTCGCCCATACCAGTCATCTGCTGGACGCGACAACTCCTGGCTCCATCGAACTGTGCCTGTCGAGGACGATTCTCGCAAGTGCCGTTACAACGAACGACAGCCACTTTCGGTGCAGCAGCCTCGACTGCCAAACCAAGGATGCTGGCCACCTGTTCCATGACAGGCTGACCACCTACAGGACAGAGCTTGCCCTCCAGACTGCCTTCGTTGGCAGCCTTTACGCAAGCAGCGGCAAAGCCTGAACAACCAGGATAGCCGCATCCACCGCAATTGGCCTGAGGCAGGACTTCTCCCACCTGCGCAATGCGTGGATCTTCATGCACAGCAAACTTGTGAGAGACTACAAAGAGAATCACCGCAGAGGCGAGTCCGATGAGTCCCAGCACACATACTGCAATCAGAATTACATTCATAATGTTTATTTTGTTTTTGTTTAATTGTTTTCGATTCTAAACGAGAACTGCCCCGCCAGCTTGTCTTTCAGCAGGAAAAGCACGCCGTAATAGAGGGCCAGAGCCAGCAGTGCGGCCAAAGCACCCAGCTTTTCTCCGTAATGATGGGTGACGAGAAAGAGGACGGCAAGCATGATGACGAGCGGAACGACGTAGGCCAGAACGCTCGCTTGCAGCCCTTGCCGAACGGAGCCGACAAGCATAACGCGGTCGCCAACGTGCAGAGTAGGGTAGTGCCCCCTGACTTCCACGAGTTTCTCCTTGCTTTCGCTGCTGCGGCAAAGCTGACGGGCACTACAACTACTGCAAGCGGAAGCCTGCAGGATGCGAACTGTGCAACCTTCCGCTCCCAAGCTTTCTATGATGCCTTCGTGCCGAATCGTTTCTGCCTTACTCATTCAATTACTTCATCAAAATCATGCAAAGATACATCTTTCTATTTAAAATACCTAAATATAATTAATAGTTTTTGTGCTTTTTGCATAAAAATACATTTTTAGCCACCTGTTTTGACGACTCAGGATGTGAATGAAGAAGCAAATAAAACTATTATATTCTTCCTGATATGATTGTATGTTGAAACAGTCGCGCAGAACAATGCAAATAACAATATGTCAGTTAATTCGCTGAATCAGCTTTCAATGTGTCACTTTTCAGAGTGGCGAAAAGGGCCGCAAAATACGTCGAATTTGCTGATTCCCTATAGGGCGTTACTCAACGCCCTATGGTGCGTTTGCAATTCCCCTACGTTGAGTTGAAAAACTCGGCTGCATTCTTTGGGCGAGAAAATGTGTCGAATTTGGTCGAAAATCACGTTAAAATCCCTGATTTTGCCATATGGAGATGTCAATTCCTCGTAATTTGTTTGCTCTGCCGTTTTGTAACGTCTTGATTTTCAGTATGGATTCGATTTAAGCGCATTTCTTTGAAAAAATGACTCTAACTATGGTCGGAGGCAATTTTGGCGATTTTTGCGCGTTGGCCTAAAATCAATAAGAAAGCAAAAGCCCGTATTCTGCAACAAAACGTCAGTCCGTATATCGCGTGGGCCCTTAGCTTAGTCAAACAAGATTATCCTCAGAAAAACACAATTTTTACTCTGTTAACAAAAAACTTTCAGCTTTCGACATTCAACTTCCAACTTTATTTTGTACCTTTGCAGCCGTTTGTAAATAAACAATGTATTATTCCCTTTTGAAAACAAAATTATAGAACAAATAATATCATGAAATTTAAAAACTATTTAGTTATGCTTGGACAGCGTTGTGCAAAGCTCGTAGCAATTCTTTTATTAACGTTAGTTACTTCATTTCAGGCTGTTTTTGCCTCCGACTTAAACTGGGATTTCAAGTTCAATTCCTCGGATTTTACTCTCACCCCCAACCGCGAATACACAATCATATCTCTCGCTGATGGTTCGGATACACGCGATGCAATAGGCGCACCAGCCATACCGGCTAAATTCGTGAATATCCTTCTCCCAGACGGAGCAACCAACGTCACCGTCACAGCAACAGGCGCTCTGGAACTTCTTGCCTCAGACGTAACACCTTGGCCCGTTCAACGTCTCGCTCCAAAGAGCAAGGTTCAGCCTCCCTTTACACAACCCGATCCTGCTGCTTATGCCTCAGCCAATCCTTGGCCAATGGCTGCCGCAACCTTTGAGGGACTGCATGAGATGCAAGGTTCCACCTTTGTATCCGTTCGTGTGAACCCGCTTGTTTATGTCGGTTCGGAGAAGGCTCTCTACTATCGTCCCAATGTTACTGTAAGCGTTTCATACACAGCCCCATCCGCGCCTCGTGGCAGCAAAGGCATGCGCAATAGTATGGTCAGCGATATGGTCAACGCTCTTGTTGTAAATCCTGCTGCACCTTCATCCGCTCCTCGCAGCAACAAGCGCGACGCAAACACAGTCGATTATCTCATCATCACCAGTTCCAGCCTCTCTTCTGCCTTCCAGAACCTGGCCACCTATCGTTCTTCGGCCATTGGCGGAGGCTACAGTACTCTCGTCGTAACCAAGGAGAGCATCTCATCCAACTATAGCGGCGATGATGTTCAGATGAAGATTCGTAACTGCATTAGCGACTATGTGTCGAATCACGGAACTACCTATGTCGTCCTTGGCGGCGATGATACCGTCGTTCCAGACCGTGATACATATTGTTATGCACAAGAAACAGAGGAAAAGCGTATGCCAACTGACCTCTATTATTCCGACCTTACGGGTACATGGAAAGCCAGCGGCAACTCAAACTTCGGTGTAAAGGCAGCCGAAGTGGATATGGCTCCGGATGTTATCGTGGGACGTATCCCCGTTCGTACTGCTGCCCAGTTCAACGCATATCTGGCTAAGGTAAAGGCATTCGAAGCAGACCTTACCTATACACGCAATTCTATTATCTTAGGAGGCCCCGCTGCATGGTGTCGTTATTACAGCAACAAACGTCCCAGCGACGATGTGACAGGCGACGGACACGTAGGCTTCCGCGCTTCCACACACGGCTATGTTTCCGATTCCGAGATGTGGCTTCGCCGTCTTTATCGAGATGGCATCAAGCCTTATTGGGATAACGCAGAGAACTCCGCAAGCAGGACAGTAAATCTGGCTTGCGATGCCATCACCTCATGGGATACCTCAACCAGCGGCGACAAAGCCCTCTCTGCAAACAACCTCAAGAGTTGGTTGAACAACGGCTATACACACCTGATGTTCTCGGGTCACGGCTATCCACAAGGATGGGGCATGGAGACCTCTGCCGATTACTCAACGACTCAGGCAGCCGCCCAAACAAACCTCATTGCCTTTGTCTATACCGACGCTTGTCTCACAGGTGCCTTCGACCAGGACGGCTACAGCGGCACAGGCACCATAACCCCAGATTACGGCACAAGCGACCAATATACCTATACATCCGAACCCTGTCTGGGTGAAGCATTCATCCGTAACGCCAATGGTGGCTCACTTGTTCACATGGGTTGTGCTCGCTATGGCTGGGGTACTCCTGACTATTTGGATTCAGATCCCGATGATACGGATTCGGACGATTACTACATACAATGTACCGCCAGCAACTATTCAGACGGCGGTCCGTCAACAGTTTATGCGTATAAGTTCTACAAACGTCTTTACGAATCTGACGCAATTAACGAAAACAGAACACTTGGAAAGGCATTTGCAATGTCCAAGGCCGACATGATTTCACAATGCTCAGAATATGATTGTGAACGCTGGATACAGTTTGGTTTGAACTTCCTTGGTGACCCGGCCATTGCTCTCTATCCCCGTTCGGCTCTATCTGCACCTCAGGACCTCGCTATATCTGATGTTACTCCCGTTTCATTCAAAGCATCATGGACAGCTGTTGAAGGTGCTGACGCATATCAGGTTGATGTCATAAAGGGCACATCGTTCGAAAGTTCCAATGGCGCCCCCGTGCTCAAAGCCGACTTCTCTTCCACAAGTGGTTGGACGCTTAGCGGCACAGGCACATATACCGGCTCTGGTTATTATGGCAATGCAACTCCTGCTATTAAGTTCGACGGGACAGGCGACTATGCTATCTCGCCCGACTTTGGCTCCGGTGTTAAGCTTCAGTTCTGGGCACTTGGCAATAATGGTTCAGGCAGCACATTCAAGATATCCGGTCTGGTAAGTGGAACTTGGACTGTCATTACGACGGTCAGCATCGCTCAAGGCGGCAATACTTACGAAGTAGAACTGCCGTCTGGCACATCGCAGCTTCGTTTCGACTTTACGAAGTCTGTCAATTGCGCGCTTGATGATGTGGTCGTCTTTGGTCCAGAAGTAGAAGCTGGCGAATACGTTACAGGATGGCAAAACACAACCGTCAATGCCACCAGTGCCAATATCACAGGACTTATGCCAAACACAGCATATTCAATTCGTGTGCGGGCTATTAACAGTGATGACACAAGCAAATGGTCTGATGTCGTCTCCGTCACTACAGTTGCAGGTAACTCCGCTCCAGTATGGTCTGCATTCCCTGAAGAAACATATAATATATATGTAGGTGAAGGCTTTGAGCTTGTCACTGGTAGCTATGTTTCCGGTGTACCGACCCCGACACTATCAATGGTTTCTTCCGATTCGGATGATGCTACGTTCGATGCTACTAATGGCAGGTTCCTCTTTACGCCTTCTGCTACGGGCACCTACAACTTTACATTCAGAGCAACCAACGCATTGGGCAGTGCCGATGCGAGCATTGTTGTGAACGTAGCTAATCCTCCTGTCACAGTGCCGACGCTGGCTGTTAGTGAAACAGACATCACATCTGCTACGGCTCCTGTCTCTTGGACTCCTTGCGATGGCGTGACAGGATATACCCTCCAGCTTGCTACGGACAACCTGTTCACGGTCGGCAATCCTGGCACTTCCGTAACGATTTTGGAGAATGCAGCATCCAGCAATACTGCTCCTGCAGGTTGGACTTATAATATCAGCACCGATAAGTCTAAGACTTATCTCGTCCTGTTCAAGGGTCATAATGTTATAACAGAAACATTTGACGCATCTAATTTCGACGACCTCACTCTGTCCTTCTATATGCGAACCTATGGAGGTACAGATAATCCCAGCGTAACGATAAGTTACTCTACCGACAATGGCAACACTTGGACAGAAATCCCTGGCACGCTTTCTGCCACAAATACAGCCATGTCACAACGTACTTTGGATATTTCGGCAGCTGCGGGTTATTCTTCTGTCCAGATTCGAATCAGCTCCACCTCGACTTCTACCTCTATGGGCGTTGGCATTAAGGATATCGTCATTAGTGGTACAAAGGTTGTAGGCTCTTCTATCGTCTCCACGACAACTGTCAACGGTACAGACTATACTTTCACTAACCTTGAGCCCGGAACAACGTATTTCGTTCGTGTTAAGGGCGAGGCAGAATGGTCGAATGTGGAAAGCTTCACCACAAACAATGTATTGATGCTTGCCAACGGTAGCAGTAATGCTGATGCCATAAGTACAGCTGCCACGAATGGAGGAAGGTATGATGTCACTCTTCAAGGCAGGACACTATATAAGGACAATAGCTGGAATACACTCTGCCTGCCATTTGCATTGAATGAGGCTCAGATTGCCAGCTCTCCTCTTGCAGGTGCCGATATCCGTACGCTTAACAACGTTATTCAAAGTGATAAGACTGTGATAATGAACTTCACGGAAGAAGGTACTCTGGGTGCTATCGAGGCAGGTAAGCCATACATTATTAAATGGGCTGCATCCAGCGATAACATTGTCAGTCCTGTTTTCCGTGGTGTTGTTCTTGATGACACAATGAACAATATAGCATGCGATGTTGTCGGTTCAACGAGTAATACATCCATTATCTTCAAGGGAACCTATGATAATATTGCCTATACATCAGAAAATGCAAGCGTTCTGTTCGTTGGTGCAGAGAATATGCTCTACTATCCTTTGGCTGGTGCCAGCATTGGTGCCATGCGAGCATATTTCGACCTTGATGGCTTCAATATGTCGTCCAATGGTGTAAAGCAGTTTGTCATGACCTTTGCCGAGGAAGATCCGACAGGCATTACAGACCTGAATGGCATGAAGGAATCCGACGACTCATGGTATGATCTTGAGGGTCGCAAACTCTATGGCGTGCCTGTCAAGAAAGGACTCTACATTCATGGCGGCAGAAAGGTCCTGTGGAAGTGAGTTGAAATGTAATATATGTCAAGTGGCTTGTAAATGATTATCGAACCAAACTTCACGACAACCTGTTGCAAGATAAATCTGGGCTTGAACGTCGTCGAACGTCGTCCGGATGGTTATCACAATCTGGAAACAGTCTTCTATCCTGTCCCGCTATTCGACAAATTGTCGATTAGTGAGGGACAAGATGAAGATGTGCTTTCGCTTGGTGGAAACCCGTTGGAAGGTGAGGTGCAGGACAATCTTGTTCTGCGAGCTGTCCGTTTGCTTCGCGAAGAGGGCTTTCAGGTTCCTCCTCTCAATATTGACCTTTGCAAGGTTATCCCGAGTGGTGCCGGACTTGGTGGAGGCAGCAGTGATGCAGCCTGCATGGTCCGGACGGTTGCCAGGCTTTACGATTTGCCTCTTTCGGAGGAACAGATGCGAGTGCTTGTCGCGAAGTTAGGTGCTGATTGTCCTTTCTTCATCAATTCCCAGCCGGTATTTGCCGAAGGCATAGGCGATGTGTTTACGCCTATCTCTTTGGACCTCAGTGGTTGGTACTTGATGCTTGTAAAACCGGACGTTCACATCTCAACGCGTGAGGCTTATGCAGGGGTTCGTCCTTACAGGCCAGTATGCTCTCTGCTCGAAACGATAAAATTACCTGTCGGTCAATGGCCGGGGAAAATGGTGAATGATTTCGAGGCAAGTATCTTCCAGAAGCATCCTTTGCTTGCCGAGATAAAAGAGAGTTTGTATAGCCACGGAGCTGCTTATGCCTCGATGAGTGGCAGTGGCAGTACAATCTTCGGTTTGTTCCGTTCGCGTCCTCATTGCGAACAGGCTTTCGAAGGGCACTTCACGTTCGTTTGCCAACTATAAATCAATCAGGAGAGCGTCTTCGTTCTCGTTGCGAAGGCTACGCAGTGTGTCCCATTCCGGTGTTCCGGTCTGCCATACGAGCGATGGATTCTCTATGCCATGAGAGTCGATGCGTCGCGTTATCATTCCGACGGTAATGCGATGGATGTCGATTGCAGGCAGGTAACGTGGCTCGTCGCCTGGTTCATTCCGCACCTCTACGAGTAATTGCATGCGGGTCAGTTCTCCCAGCAGAATGCCGACCAGACTGTCTGGCAGATGTGTATCGACAGCCAGTCGATGTGCCGTGAAAGGTTTCAGCCCAGCCGAGAAATGTTTACAGATGCGGCTCATCAACAGCAGGATGAGCGTGTCGCGATAGCGTCTGCTCAGTTCGTCGCTGATGCGTTCGAATGCGTAGGTGTGCAGGCTTTGGTTGGCATAGCAGAGTTGCGCCCCGAACAGACAGATGCACCACGATATCTGCAGCCACAGCATAAACAGTGGGATGGCAGCAAACGAACCATAGATGGCGTTGTAGGCACTCAACTTTATCTGATAGTGTACGTACAGCCATTCGACAATCATAAACACGGTGCCCGTCAGGATGCTGGGCAAAATCGTGTGTTTCCACTTGACGCGTGTGTTGGGCATCAACGTGAAAAGCAGCATGAAGACAATAATTGCAAAGGCTATTGGAGAGACGTGCAGGATGAAGGACATCGTGTCCGAGAGCAGCCGCGTGTTGGGCAACAGCGTTCGGAACGTCTGCAGGAAGATGCTCAGACCACTTGTGATGACGATGACGAAAGGCAGGAGCAGGAAGACCCCGAAGTAATCGATGACTTGCCGGTAGATGGTGCGCGAGCGCTTGACGAACCATATCGTGTTGAAGGCCTGCTCGATGTTTGCCGTAAGCGAGAGCAACGTGTAGAGCAAGAATATCAAGCCAATGCCGATGAAGACGCCTCCCTTGGTATGCTGCAGGTAGGAATCGACGAAATAGAGAATCGTGTCGGCAATGTCGGGATTGCCTTCCAATGAGTTCCTAAGCTTTGTCTCGATGATGGTGTCGAAGCCGAAGCCACGGGCAATGGCGAATATGATGGCGAACACAGGAACGGCTGCCAGCATGCTGCTGTAGGTCAGCGCAGAAGCATAGTTCATGATGTTGTTCTTCGTGATGCACTCCCAGGTGATGACGAATCGCTTCAGAATAGCCAAACCAAGCCGCTGAAAGAAATTCAGCCGCTTCTCGTTGACGCTCCATATATGCTCTACACTTACCATATCATTCAGTAAAGAAAAAGCCAGTGAACCTGTAAGCCGGGTTCTGTGTCCTTGTGAAAGGATGCTTGTCATTTATCTACGAACAGTGTCGCCACTGCCCTCTATCGTTCTACCCTCCAGCTCGAGCGGGCCGCCCTCTCTTTTGGTCGCTGGTTTACATGAACTTTCAACTCCCGGCGTGCACAGCATCGACATCACTGCCGACCTGGTGAGCTCTTGCCTCACCTTCTCACCCTTACCTCTGGAAGGAGGCGGTTATTTTCTTCTGCACTTACTGACCCTTGCGGACCACTTCCCGTTAGGAAGCGGGATGCCCTGTGTTGCCCGGACTTTCCTCTCCCTTTTGTGGCAGCGACAAGCCGGTTCACTGTCTGTTTCTGGGTGCAAAGATACAACATTATATTGAAAATTGAAAATTGAAAGCGGAAAAAGGTTAAAGATTAACGGTTCTTTGATGCTTTAGCACAAAGGCGCGCTTTTTATGCGCGGAAAAAGGTTAAAGACTAGTCAGAGTCAGTGAAAGTTCATGTCAACCTCTAGTACTTCTCATAAAGACCTCTATTCTATCCATATAGATGCTCACGGGGAGCTCCTATGTTCCTCCTATTGTTGTCCGCTATAAGTTCGGTACTTGTTCGGTACATGTCCGCTTTTCTACCGGACATATACCGGACATATACCGGACATATACCGGACATGTATAGGAGATATTACCTTGCCGTTTGCTTGTTCCATTGGAGGTCTTTTCTTGGTATTATAGAGGTCTTTTCTTGATATTATAGGGATATTATAGAGATCTTTACTTGATATGCTGGAGTTTTTCCCTGTAGTTCGCTGACTTGGGTTGTCAGTTTTCTGTCTGACGACTGGATAGAGTTGACTGGTTATTAAATTACGACTGCTCTCTGTTGTCAGTCTAAGTAAATCCGGCCTGTAGGGCCATTAAGCAGTCAGCCCAGGGCCACGCCCTGGGTATTTGGTGCAGAAATAACATACGCCCCATCGGGGCAAAAGCCCTATAATATCAATGCTTTTGCCCCTGCGGGGCGTGATATACACATGCGTACTTGTACCCAGGGCGAGTCTTGCGCTCCGGTAGGTGCTCAGGCGGCAAAGCCGGACGTCCCTGGGCTGACAGTTTTTTGCCCCTGCGGGGCGAACCAAGCCCCCCTGACAAGCACATTTTGCTCTAAATGCCTGGGTCTGTTTCTGTCTAAGGAGTTTAGGAGGAAAGCAGTCTCGACTCAGTCAACCGTTAACCGTTACAAATTCGTGTTTTTCGATGTTCTATCATTATTTTTGAATTTAATAATTTTGAATTTTTAATAAAAACTCCTATCTTTGTCCGCAGAAACATACAAAATAAACGACAAATAACCACTAAACAAATACATACTATGAAGAAACTATTACTCCTCCACTTGCTCCTTGCTTTGTTCCTTGGAGTGCAGACAGTCAAAGCAGATGTGGTGCTCAACGCCACCAACTTCCCCGATGACAACTTCCGAGCATATATATCTACATTGACTGGCGTCAGCGTTGGTGGTATGATTTCCGATGCCACCCTTGCAAGTATAACTAATATTAACGCCAGTTACAAGAACATCTCTTCTTTGCAGGGAATCGAGTATTTTACCGATCTGACCCATTTGCTTTGCATTTATAATAATCTCACCTCGCTCGATGTAAGGTGGAACACTAAACTGACCTATTTGGATTGCGATCAGAATAAACTCACTTCGCTCGATGTCTCGAAGAATACAAATCTGACCGAATTGCTTTGCTATCGTAATCAACTCACCTCGCTCGATGTGTCGAATAATACAAATCTGACCGAATTGGAATGCTATCGTAATCAACTCACTTCGCTCGATGTGTCGAAGAATACCAAGCTTACCAAATTGGATTGCGATTATAATCAACTCACTTCGATTGATGTATCAAAGAATACCCAATTGAACAGGTTGAACATCGAATACAATCAACTCACCTCGATTGATGTATCAAAGAATACCAAATTGACCTGGTTGAGCATCGGAGACAATCAACTCACTTCGCTCGATGTGTCGAAGAATACCAATCTGACCGGTTTGATCTGCGGCGCCAATCCAATTTCTTCGATTGATGTAACGAAGAATACTAAGTTGTTACATTTGGATTGCGGCGCCAGTCAACTCTCCTCACTTGATGTGACGAAGAATATGCAGCTAAAAAAACTGTATTGCGGCAGGAATAACATCAGTACTCTCAATCTCTCAAACAATACGGAATTGGAGATATTGACTTGCGCCAATTGCAAAATCAACCAATTAGACTTATCGAATAAAACAAAGTTGGAAATTCTAAGGTGCAATGACAACCGCTTGACCTATCTGAACCTCGACAACAATACCGCCCTGACAAATTCAGATAAAGTAGATGTTGGCAATCAGTCATCCACTCGCCGCTTCCAGATAGCGAGCAACGGCAGCAACACGAACGATTGTTGGGCGCTCTATGTAGGCACGACTGATGCTTCACGCATCCGTAACCTGAAGATAGACGATGTAAGCAAGACGCCTACAATGGCACGAAATTTCGTTGATGGTTGCTGGATGGTGATTTCTAACGACTTGAAGAAGATACCGCAGAAGGTGGAGTATGAAATCTACACGGGCAACGCGGTAGCAGGTTGGATGCCAGTCACGGTGAACTACGATGTGAAGAAATACGGCGTGTACATTGCCGGCGAGGAACTCACCTCGGTCAACTTCTATGATATCCCTGGTCTTAAGGAGGGCACAGCCTACTTCTACGACGAATCCTATGGCATCGGTTGGAGCGGCATCTCGCCAACACTTGTGCTCTACGATGCCAAGATAGAAGGCGAGAAAGGTTTATACAATAAAGATTGCTACGACCTTAATATTATTGCACGAGGCGATAACAGTATAACAGCTACCGACAGGACAGGCTTTGACATGGATCCCGTGGTTATTACGACCATTTCAGGCGGCGGAAAGCTTTGGATTACAGCAGGAGGCAACGGGATGAGCGGAATCTATAATGCCGATGTGGCAATACTGAAAATCATAGACGGAACGACAGTCATTTGCCAAGGCAACGGCTACGGCTTCTTCGATGACGGCGGCAGTCTCTACCTTCAAGGGAACTCCAAACTGGCGTGCTACGGCAATAAGTCTGCAAGTATAGAGTTGCCCGTAGAGTCCAAGTGCATATTCGATGAGAACATCGGCATTCGCTATCCTGTCGGCGCCTACATTGGCAACAGCTACCATGTGTTCTACGAAGGCACAACGACCGACGTGCAAAGGGATTGGGTAGTGATTGGTCCTGACAATCAGGCAACACAAGACTTGATAACAGGAATAAGCCTGACGGAAGAAGGAAGAAGTCAGATGGAAGATGGTGCCATCTATAATCTCGCCGGACAGAAAATAGTAAATAGCCAATGGTCAAATGGTAAATTGCCACGTGGCATCTACATCGTTGGAGGACGAAAAGTCGTGATAAAGTAAGAAAGTGAAAGACAGAAAGTGCATGGAAGCTCCTAAATGTTCGCATTTGGGGGCTTTCATGTTATTGTTTAGACTCTCTTTTCCCTTTATATAAAGCTGAAGCTGCACAAAAGCAAAAATAATTCTTCATCCTTCATTCTTCATTCTTCATTTTTTCGTATCTTTGTCCGCAGAAACATACAAAACAAACGACAATTAACCAATAAATCATAATATTATGAAGAAACTCATTACCCTCTTATTTCTGTTGCTGACGTTCTTGGGCATAGAGCAGTCTCATGCAGCCAAGTTCAGTGGCTTGAAGTCCATTCAGTCTGGCGGCACGACGCGCCAATACTACCTCTATGTTCCAGATAACCTGAAAGAAAACAGGCCCCTTATGATTTCATGCCATGGTATGAATCAAGATTATCAATACCAAATGGAACAAACCCAATGGCCCCTAGTGGCCGACACCGCCAATTTCGTTGTTGCCTATCCTGTAGGAATAGCGGGGTCTGCCTGGAATACGAGCTATAGCACTGGCTGGGATGTTGAGGGAATGACAGATGTTAATTTCATGCTGGACATCATCAATGACGTGAAAGCCAATTATCATATAGACGACACGAAAGTTTGTATTTCGGGATTCAGCCTGGGTGGTGCGTTCGTTTATCATTGCATCAACAAGGCAGCGGATAAGTTTGCCGTTGCTGCGCCTATAAGTGGTTACATTCTTCTTAACCCCAGTTACTCATGCAGCCGACCTGTGCCTATTGTCCATGTGCATGGAACAGCGGATAACATAATGCCTTACGGCCAAGTAAAAGATTATCTAAAGAAATGGGCAACGGATTATAAATGCAACATGACTCCAGAAGAAACGCAAGGTAATGGTTACACAAAGCTTCGCTATAAGGATGGTGACCTAAATTCGGAGGTGGTTCTCTATTCTGTTACGGGCCGCGACCATGTACCAAGCGACAAGAACTTTCACACGAGCTTTTGGATTTGGCGGTTCTGTTTGAAATACTTCACCGCCGGCGTTGTCGGCGATGTGAATGGGGATAAAGTTGTTAACTTCACCGATGCACAAAGCATCCTGACCCTTATGGCAAACGAGAACTATGATTCCTCTGCCGACGTGAACAACGATGACGCCGTCAACTTCACTGACTACCAATCCATCCTGACCATCATGGCACAATAAGGTCATTACTGACAATAATTAACCAATAAACAAATACAATATTATGAAAAAACTATTACTTCTCCACTTGCTCCTTGCCATGTTCTTAGGAGCGCAGACAGTTAAAGCCTCTGTGGTACTTAACGCCACCAACTTCCCTGATGCTACCTTCCGAGCATATATCTCGAATCTGACTGGTGTCAGCGTCGGAAGTACCATCTCCGATGCCACACTCGCAAGAGTTGAAAGTATTGACGTAGCTGACATAGATATTTCCTCTTTGCAGGGTATCGAGTATTTTTCCAATCTAACCAGATTGAATTGCGAAGGTAATCAACTTACTTCGCTCGATATAAGGTTAAATCCTAAATTGACCCGATTGGTATGCTCCTCTAATCAACTCACCTCGCTTGATGTAAGGTTGAATACAAATCTGACCTTTTTGTCTTGCAATAATAATCAACTCACCTCGCTCGATGTAACGAAGAATACCAATCTGACCTGGTTGTATTGCTACAATAATCAACTCACCTCGCTCAATGTGTCGAATAATACCAAACTGACTTTTTTGTATTGCGATGATAATCAACTCACCTCGTTTGATGTGTCGAAGAATACCAAACTGACCGAATTGCAGTGCATAAATAATCAACTCACCTCGCTTGATGTAAGGTTGAATACAAATCTGACCTATTTGAATTGCAATAATAATCAACTCACCTCGCTTGATGTAAGGTTGAATACAAATCTGACCTCTTTGAATTGCAATAATAATCAACTCACCTCGCTTGATGTAAGGTTGAATACAAATCTGACCTTTTTGTCTTGCAAAAATAATCAACTCACCTCGCTCGATGTGTCGAAGAATACCGAACTGACCCAGTTGGTTTGCGAAGATAATCGACTCACCTCGCTCGATGTAAGGTTGAATACCAATCTGACCACATTAGAGTGCAACCATAATCAACTCACCTCGCTCGATGTGTCGAGAAATACCAATCTGACCACATTACGGTGCTATAGAAATCAACTCACCTCGCTCGATGTAAGGTTGAATACCAATCTGACCACATTAGAGTGCGGCTATAATCAACTCAACAGGCTTGATGTGTCGAATAATACCAAGCTTGAGAAATTGGCATGCTCCTCGAATAACATAGGTACTCTCTATCTCTCAAAGAATACAGAGTTAGAGGTATTAAGTTGCTACTCTAACAAAATCGACCAGCTAAACTTGTCAAATAACACAAAGCTGACAGAACTAAAATGTAATGACAACCGCCTGACCCATCTGGAACTTGACAATACAGCTTTGACAGACCGAACCGCTGTTGATGTTGGCAATCAGTCATCCACTCGACGCTTCACAGTAAATAGCTATGGCAGCAGCTACAACAACTGCTGGACGCTTTTTGTCAACACGACCGATGCTTCGCGCATCCGAGCCCTGAAGATAGATGGTGTGAGCAAGACGCCAAAGGTAACAGCCAGCGGATGGCTGGTGGTGTCCGAAGACTTGAAGAAGATACCGCAGAAGGTAGAGTATGAATACAACACAGGCAAAGATGCAGCCGGTTGGATGCCAGTCACGGTGAACTACGATGTGAAGAAATACGGCGTGTACATTGCCGGCGAGGAACTTACATCGCTCAACTTCTACGACATCCCTGGCCTTAAGGAGGGCACTGCCTACTTCTACGACGAATCCTATGACCTCGGCTGGAGCGGCATCTCGCCAACACTCGTGCTCTACGACGCCAAGATAGAAGGCGAGAAAGGTTTATACAATAAAGATTGCTACGACCTTAATATTATTGCACGAGGCGATAACAGTATAACAGCTACCAACTGGACAGGCTTTGACATGGATCCCGTGGTTATTACGACCATTTCAGGCGGCTGAAAGCTTTGGATTACAGCAACGGGCGACAGAAACGGAGGAATCTATAATAGCGATGCGTCAACGTTGAAAATCACAGACGGAACGAAAGTCATTTGCCAAGGCGACGGCTATGGCTTCTTCGATGACGGCGGCACGCTCTACATTCAAGATAACTCCATACTGGCATGTTACGGCAATGAGTCTGCAAGTGTAGAGTTGCCCACATTATCCCAGCAGAAGTTCGATGATAATATTAATGTCCGCTTTCCTGTTGGTGCATACTTTAGGGGGACTCATGTATACTATTCCGGAACAGCGACCGACGTTCAAAGGGATTGGGTAGTGATAGGTCCAGACAATCAAGCGACACAAGACTTGATAACAGGAATAAGCCTGACGGAAGAAGGAAGAAGTCAGATGGAAGATGGTGCTATCTATAACCTCGCCGGACAGAAAATGGTAAATGGCCAATGGTCAAATGGTAAATTGCCACGTGGCATCTACATCGTTGGCGGCAAGAAGATAATTAAGAAATAGGAGATAACCACGAATTGCACGAAATGCACGAATAATATAACAACGGATTACATGGATTCTGTTCTATGCAGACAATCAGTAATCAAGATAAATTCGTGCAATTCGTACAATTCGTGGTTTTCATCGTTGACTTCGTCGAGCTAAAGCTTCCGCCTGCGTCTGAGGCTTGCCGAAGAACTCACGTTAAATAAATCGGACTCCGCGCATTTTTCATTTCTTCATTCCTTCATTCTTTCATTTTTTCATTCTTTCATTTTTTTTAATATTTTCATTTTTTCATTTTGAATTAAATGTCGTAACTTTGACTATCGTCGAAAGTACTCTCGCTGACTTCGTCTTCTTCAGACGCGACTCAGCCATTAAAAAGCAGCTTTTTATGGCGTTCGCTGCTCCTTCAGTTCGGAAAAACTCAAATAAATTTGGTTTTTCGCTCACTTATTCGTACCTTTGCAGGCGATATGGGAGGTATGTGGCTTGAGATAGTACTTATCATTGTTTGCTTCGCAGTTGTTCTGTGGGGCGCTGACCGCTTTACCGATGGGGCTTGCGGGTTGGCAAGGCGGCTCAATGTGAGCGAGCTTGTCATCGGTTTGACTGTCGTATCGCTTGGTACGAGTCTGCCTGAGTTCATTGTGAGTTTCATGAGCATTCTGCGCGGCAGCGGTGACATGAGCGTGGGCAACGTGATGGGCAGCAATATCTTCAATATCCTCGTCATAACGGGTGCTTCTGCCCTGATGAGGAACATCAAGGTGGAGGGCTCGCTCTTGCATCGTCATTTCCCCATCTGCTTCCTGGCTTCGTTTCTGCTCTTCAATTTCGCTAATAGCGAGGGTGTAATAACTCGCTGGGAAGGCTTCTTGCTTGCTGCGTTCTTCTGTGTCTATATCTACTACAACTATCATGTGGCCATGAAGGCGAAGAAGAATGCTCAGGCCACTCAGTCCCCTTCAGAGGGAGAAACGGCGAGCAAGGATATTTCATTGCTTAAGTCGCTTGGGCTCATCGTGGTGGGTATGGCGGCTCTGGTCATTGGCGGACGTGTCCTGGTGGACAATGCGGCTTCTCTGGCTCGCGAGATTGGCATTAGCGAGAGTGTGATAGGTATGACTATTCTGGCTGGCGGAACGAGTCTTCCGGAGTTGGCCACCAGTGTGATTGCGGCTCGCAAGGGCAGCTTCGGTCTGGCGCTTGGCAATGTGGTGGGCAGCAACATCTTCAATATTGCTTTTGTGGTAGGCTTCTGCAGCAGTTTTGTTCCTATGGCTGTCACGCAAATTACGCTCGTTGACTGGGCTGTGTTTGTGGGCAGCGTGGTGCTCGTGTGGGTCTTGGCAAAGACGGGGCGCAAGCTCGACAAGCGGGAAGGCATCGTGCTTGTCAGCTGTTACCTGGCTTATCTCATATCGCTTATTATGGGTTAGCAGCCTGTCCGATTTGTCGTGCAGGAGCGTGAATTGTACCCTTTTGTGGCACGAAATGCAAAAAAAAAGTCGCTTTTCTTCGCGTGCGTGAACATTTTTTATTATCTTTGTACCCAAATATGTTCGCACAAAACTAAATCTAATATATTATGAAGAACTCTATCAAACTTGTTTTAGCATCACTTCTCGCTGTGTTTGGCGCCGTTTCCGGTTGGGCACAGACGAGCGAATTTGCAGGTAAAATCATCAATGTGGGCGGCAATGCCACGACGCTCGAAGCGGGGCAGTGGTATGTCCTCTACAATCCTTATTCCTCTTCTTTCACACTGGAGGGGGCTAGCAACACGCTGGGTGTCTCGACGACTTCGCCCAATAATGGCGATGCGCTGTCGAATGCGGGCTACCTGGTGCAGCTCGAGGAGACAGGCACGACGGGGAAGTACTATCTGAAGTCTGGCTTGGGCAACTACTACTGCAACGTGACGACGTCGAAGAACAACGGCACAGACCCCACTGCTGTGGGTAAGTATATTTATACCATCGCCCAGTTCTCTACATCTACACCCGGGCATTGGTCTCTGCGCAGCAACAACCTCTATTATCTGCAAAACAATGGTGGCACCCTCATGGGGGCGTCGTCGAAAGGCAATTCAGGCGGCGACCGCGACTGGGTGTTCCGCACGGTAACGTTCAGCGACCTGAGCAACCTCACGGGCAAGGCTTACGTCAACTACGTGCTGAGCAGTAAGAACATCGTGCGTATCACCAGCCGTCGCAATCAGAACATCCGCCTCTCGGACAACGGAACAAATACTGAGGGCGCTGGCAAGAACGACAACACCTTCGCTCAGGTCTGGCTCCTCAATAAGGCAGGCAGCGGCTATACCCTTCGCAACGCAGCAACAGGCCGCTTCCTGAACGACGACGACAACTTCCGTACGCCTTCTACTGCGTCGAATACCATCTACGTCCAGTTCAGTCCAAATAATGGCACGGACGACGCCTACATCAATCTCTCCGAGAAGGAAGACTTCTCGGGTAACGTCAGTCTGAACCTGGGCAACGATGGCACCACGCTCTTCAAATGGAACTGCCAGGGCGACCAAGGCTGCGACTGGAGTATCGCCCTCGTGGAGAACTACACCATGCAGGAGGTGGAGGACAACCTGCTCGCCCAGAGCGGCCTCTTCGAGCCTCAAGCTGGGAAGTACTATCGCATCAAGAATATCGGCAAGTCGAACTACATCAACGAGAACATCGGAGCAAACGTCCTCAACTGCGAAGGCAAGGATGCTGACAAGCTCTCGCAGTACTGGACACTCGTTCCGTCAGGAAATCGATGGAACATCCAGAACCTCTGCACCCAACGTTACATCACGCAGCAGAACGGTGCCCTCAGCACCCAATACCGCACCACAACCTCCAAGACTTCGACCTTCTCAATCGAAAGGACTGACGATGCTGCGAACCTGACCTACTACATCCTCGACAACGGGAATATCGGTCTGCATTGCGACGGCAGCAATGTCGTGGTAGGATGGGGCAGTAGCGCAACCAATAGCGTCTGGGGCTTCGAGGAAGTGGAACTGGACGAGGCGTTCATCGAAGAAGGTCGGGCAAAGCTCAATGCCTACAACGAGCTGCAGCGCAACCTCAATACCTACAAGGCAGCCCTCGCAAACCTCTTCCAAGACAAAGCCTGCACGATCCTCAAGGACGAGATTCAAGCCCTCAGCGACGAAGCACTGGCAGCTAATTTCGACTTTGCCTCCCTCAATGACGACATGAAGGCAATGGTACTCAAGGTGAAGAACAACACTTGGGAGAGCTTCACCAGTTCGACAGGCTATACGCGCGAAGGCTTCGAGAAGTTCTTCCGCGTTCGCGATGACTACTATGTATATAGCAACAACCAAAAGATGTGGTGGAGCGATTATGCCGGCATGAGTAATGCTTTCGGCAAGTTGTCTGGTCCTACAGGTATCGTGGGTCAGGCTGGCGACATCATCTATATTTATGTGGACGAGGAACCCAGCTTCGACTGCACCCTGCAAGTGGAAGTCGTGGTGGATAGCGACAGCCCAGGCGACCACCAGACAGGTTCCGTCACGAACCTCCATGCAGGACTCAATACCGTGCTAATCAGCACTCCAAGCACTGTTTACATCTTCTACCAGCTCAACAGCCCAGAGAAATACCTGGCCGACTATCCTGCTGCCAAGATACACATCGAAGGAGGACAGCTGCAAGGCTACTTCGACTACACAAGAGATATGACCAATCAGGACTGGACGCTTCTCTACGAGAAACTCCTGAACAAGAGCAAGGTCGTCAACCTCAAGTGCGAGCGAGTTGTCTTTGCCATGCTCACCAATCTGGTGAAGAACGCCATAGGCAAGACAGGCGAGGTGGAAGGCTTGATGCGCATCTGGAGCAACTTCGTCGATTGCGAAGAAGATCTCATGGGCTTCAAGGAGGACCTGCAGGGACGCTTCCGCAACATCTGGAATGCCTTCTCAGTCAATCACGGCTACATGTACTCCACAACTTATGGCACATATTATAGCGACGGCACCATCTCGACGGTAATGAACTACAACGAGCTCACGGCAAGCGGTGGCGCCATCTGGGGACCGTCGCACGAGATAGGTCATAACCATCAGGCTTGCTTCAACATCGTGGGAGCAACGGAGGTGAGCAACAACCTCTTCTCCAACGTGAATGTCTTCCTGCACGGCGTTTCCACCACTCGTGGCACGAAGGTGACCGATACGCTCGAGGACTTTGCGAAAGGCAAGGGCTGGTTCGGCATGAACATCTGGGAGCAGACACGATTCTACTTCCAGCTCTATCTCTACTTCCATGCCCAGGGTCACAAGCCCGACTTCTATCCGACGCTCTTCAAACTCCTGCGTCAAGACCCCATCCAGAAGCGTACAGGACCTTACGATGCAACCCTTACCAATGGCGATGGCGAAATCGTGGGCGGACGTATCACCTACGGAACTACTGACTACCTCCACATGGCAAAGAAGATGTGCGACGCTGCCCAGCTCGACCTGAGCGAACTCTTTGAGGTGAACGGCATGTTCGTGCCTTACGAAAAGAAGTACATCGGCGACTACAGCGACTATTGGGTAACGACAACTCAGGCAGATATCGATGCAGCAAAGGCTTATATGGCTCGCTATCCGAAAGCTCCAAGCATCTGCTTCATTGACGACCGCATCAAGCCTTCGCCAGCCATCTTCGACGGTCCCTTCGAGGGAAAGCCTAAGGGCACGAACAGAGTTGCCTACGATGCAAGCGAGGCTGCAATCGGCTATGCTGATGTGGGTCAGTGGAGTGACTTCGTTGATGAGTATCAGACGAATGGATACTACTATGGCACAACCACCAGCAGCGGTGCAACAACCTATACCATCTACGGCTCTGGCGCCATTGGCTTCAAGATTTATGACAGCGAGGGCAACCTCGTTTACCTCTCGAACAAGAAGAAGTTCACCATTCCATCTTACGTTCAACCGAAGTTGCAAGGTGGCTTCAAGATTGTGGCTTGCGAAGCCAACGGCTACGAAGTGCTCGTTCCCTACGGCCCATCTCTCTATCGCGGAGAAATGACGGCATATTATGAAGGCAATCCTACGCCACATACGCTCTACTATTATGGTACAGGAACATCGGCCAAGAGCGATATGAGTCCTTTGCCAGCCAACTCCATTGCTTACGTCAAGCCAGGTCAGACGGCAAAGCGACAACCCACAGAAGAACTTCTGGCAAACGTCAATGTGGTCGGTCCGGATAGCATCGCCCAGTCTCTCGTTATCGACGGCGACAAGCAGTTCTACATCCCGACTGAGTTCAAGGCCCAGAACCTCTCCTTCACCAAGAGCGGCGAAGGCTATCAGGCTCTCTGTCTGCCTTTCATCACTTGGAAGGGACTCGGCATTGTGAATGAGGATGGTACTATAGACCAAGATATCGAGACTTTCAGTGCGGGCGAACCAGTCCTTTTCGAGGATGCAGTCAGCATCAATGAGTCAGGCTGGTCAATTTATCCCGGCTTCTTCGCAGAGACAGAGCGCGGCTACATCTTTAACGGAACTTCGTTCGTCTTTGCCGAGAACATCTCGCCCTTCACTTATGTTTGGGACGAACCAAATGGCATTAAGGAAATAGACAACGGACAACGGACAAGCTTTAGCTCGACGAAGTCAACGGATAACGGACTGCCCGTTTACAATATCGCAGGCCAACGTGTAAGCAAAGCCGTAAAGGGCCTCTACATCGTTGGTGGCAGGAAAGTAATGGTGAAGTAAAGATAAGTTACAAAACTCGGCACGCCAAATTGCCAAACATGGCACGTTAAGTTTGCAAACATGGCACGTTAAGTTTGCCAACGAACCTAAGGTTATTTAGAAAACATGAGCAAGAAATCATCTCAGCCGTCACGAAAGGCCGCACCACAGACGCAAGCAGCCGCACCCTCTAAACAGAGGAAGAGGTTGCTGCCCGTGTTGCCCATCTTCTTTGTCCTCACTTGGCTTTGGGCAGCATGGTATTATGGTAGCGTCTTCTACATCAGTCGCGAATACAGTTTCTGGGTAGCAGACCTTCGCATGATGGACTTCGTCCTGTCATGTCCCTATGGTGGAGTCCGCTATCTTGGCAGAGCGATGTTGCAGCTCTACAAGTTCCCGTGGCTTGGCGGACTGCTTCTGGCTATGATGCTTACCGTGGGTAGTTGGCTGACGGGCTATTGCATGAGGCTCAAGGCATCGTGGCGAGCCATCCAGTACGTGCCGGCATTGCTCTATATGGCCATCGTGACTTGGCATGGATTGGACATCTTCTTCGAGGCTCGTACGGGTCTCATCTTCGGCATTCCCTTCGTCGCGTTGGATATCCTTTGCCTCTGGGCTCTCATCATCCGCAGCTTCAGTCGCAAACCTGCCCCTGCTTTCATAGGCATTCCGAAGGATGAAACGCCTCGACAGAACGGCCTGCAACTTGTCGTCATTGCTGTGGCGATGGCTGCCATCATTGGCTTCGACATGCTGCAGCGTCCTTATGTTCGCGTCATCTGCCGCTTGCTCGACATGGAGTACAGGCAGGACTGGGCAGGCATACAGAAGCTTGCGCGTGCCAATGCCATGATGAGCAATCGTCCGATGGCTTGCTCCTATGCTATTGCCCTCGTGCAGACGGGTCAGATAGGCGAGCGTCTCTATGATATTCGCTTGGACTATGACTCGCTCCACCTTCATGGAATGGATTGGCAGCACAACAATGCGAGTTGCCTTTATGTGCCTGAAGGCAACTATTATGGCGGCTTCATCGAGCCGTCGCAGCATGCTTGCATGGAGCAGATGGTAATGACAGGGCCCACCATTCGCCTGTTGAAACTCTCAATCAAGTGTGCCTTGATGCGCGAGGAGTGGGAGTTGGCCGAGAAATACCTGACGGTGTTGCGTCGTGTTCCCTTCGAGGGAGCGTTCTGCAAGAAGTATGGAGCGATGGTTCGTCACATAGACTTGGTCAACTCAGACAAGGAGATGGCGTTAATCAGGCTGACGGAACCCATTCACGATTGCTTCGAGAGTCAGTTCCAGCAGCCGCTCTTCATGGGCTACAATCTGGTGCTCGTGGAGGGACGAAGCCAGCAGGCACTCATCAATAGCCTGAGCGTTTGTCTTTATACGAAGTTGATGCCGCAGTTTGTCGAGCGCCTCGAACCGCTCGCAGGCTCAACTCCGCCAAGCATCATCATGGACGGCATCATGTTGGCCGAGAACAAGAACCCTGGCATCTCCCAGCATTTCTCAGGTCTCAACTTCCGCCAGCCGCAACTACAATCCTTCCTGCATGCCACACAACCCTACATGAAGGACCGCCCAGGGCATGCCTACGAACTCTTCCCCAAGTACAAGGGATACTATCCTTATTACTATTTCTTCGGCAACCTCAAGGCAACAAAGAAAGGATATACCAGTCTTTCATCAAGCAATTCAGGAGTCAACTAAGTTCAAATTACAGTTATGAGACGCCACATATTATATATTGTATATTGTATATTGTTCATTACTATCGTTGGTTGCCAGCCAAAGGCTGAATTGCCAAGCCAGTTCGCGGAGAGCAACACAGAGGCAGAAATCTATCCTGACTATAAGGATGTAGTGGTGCCGCCCAACATCGCGCCGCTCAACTTCATCTGTCGCGATTCCGTCGCCACAGCTTATGTTGCCCAACTTAAAGGCAAGAGCCAGCAACTCCTCGCAGCAGCCGCGGAAGACGGCGTCATTAGGATGGATTCTACTGAATGGAGGAACTTGCTGACAACCAGCAAAGGTGGCGAAATCTCTGTTGACATCTATGGCAAGCGACCTGATGGCTGGGTGCACTTCAAACCTTACAAGTTCAGTGTGGCCGAGGAACCCATCGATGCTTTCCTCAGTTATCGACTCATCGAACCAGGCTATGAACTCTACCGTCAGCTTGGCATCTACCAACGCAATCTCACGACGTTCGACGAGAAGCCCATCTATGAGAATAACCGCGAGTACAACGACGGAGAGAATCACTGCATCAACTGCCACAACTATCGTATGGGCAGCACAGAGAGTATGCTCTTCCATGTTCGTGCCAATCATGGCGGAACCATCATCGTGCAGGACGGCAAGGCTCACAAGGTACAGCTCAAGGACAGCACCATCATTACGAGTGGCGTCTATCCCTCTTGGCATCCGACCGAGAACCTTGTGGCTTTCTCTACGAACAAGACAGGCCAGGCCTTCCATGTCTATTATCCGGAGAAGCTCGAAGTGATGGACGAGAAGAGCGACTTGCTGCTTTATGACGTCACGAAGAACGAGGTGAGCCACATCTTCCGTACTGCCGACGATATGGAGACCTTCCCCTGCTGGTCTCCAGACGGACGTACCTTGTATTATTGTACAGCCAAACGCAACTATCTGCTCGATATGTCTTTGCCCGACAGCCTTGTCACCCAGCAGCTTCTCATGAAGTTCGATAGCGTTCGTTACAACCTGATGTCCATTCCATTCGACCCCAAGACACGCAGCTTCGGACAGCCGCAGATGGAGGTCGATGCTGTGTCCGAGGGCCAGAGCATCTCTGTGCCACGTGTCTCACCTGACGGGCGTTACATTCTCTACACGTTGGGCGACTACGGACAGTTCCACATTTGGCACAAGTCGAGCGACCTTTGGGTAAAAGACTTGCAGACGGACGAATGCTATCCCTTGACCGAAGCGAACTCACCCGACGTCGATAGTTTCCATTCCTGGAGTAGCAACAGCCGTTGGTTTGCCTTCAGTAGCCGTAGGATGGACGAGAACTACACACGCCTCTTCATTGCTTATTTCGACAAGGACGGCAAGGCGCATAAGCCTTTTGTCATCCCGCAGGAAGATCCCGAATGGAACATCTTGCTCCTGAAGAGCTACAATGTACCTGAGTTAAGTCGTGATGCGGTCTCCATCTCCATGCAAGATTTGCATCATTGCATCTATGAGACGGAAGGCGAGAATGCCGTGTATAAGCCCAACCCAACGGCAATTGTGAACCTCGACGGCACTACAGGCGCATCACCAAAGAAGCCTGTTGACGGCACATCAGGCGCAAGTCCTAAGAAACCATAAGGAAACCTATTTTGCTCCTATAGGGCGTTAGACGCAGCAGTTGTGCTGCTTTTCCCAGCCGATTGTGGAAGTCGGTCCGTGTCCTGAAAGGATGTCAGTTTCGTCGGGCAAAGTGAAGAGTTTGTTCTTAATGCTGTCCAACTCTGCCTCGAAGTTTCCGCCAGGAAGGTCGGTGCGCCCAATGCTCCCTTGGAACAGGGTGTCGCCACAAAGCAGGAGCCCTGAATCGGGTAGATAGAACGAGGCAGAGCCAGGGGTATGCCCCGGTGTGTGGATGAGACGGATAGTGCTTTCTCCAAGCTTCAGCGTGTCCCCATCGTTCAAAAGGCGTTCTACGGGAGGCATTCCGCCACCGATGTTCAGCCCGAACTGCGCAGCCATTGCAGGCATGTCACGGTAGGTCTGGTCTTCCTTGACGTGGAAGATGGGCTTAAGTCCGAAGGTGCGATAGACGAAAGGTAAGCCGAAGGTGTGGTCGAAGTGCGCGTGAGTCTGCAGGGCATACTTCATCTTCAGGCCATGAGCCTTGATGCTTCCCTCCAGCAACTGCTCTTCCTGTCGGTTCCAGCAACCAGGATCTACGATGGCTGCCTCGAGTGTCGTCTCGTCCCACAGCAGGTAGGTGTTCTCTTGTATAGGGTTGAAAGTGAATGATATGTACTTCATAATGGAAGATATACGAGTTTCTTTGTCTCGAAGAAGGGCTCTTCGAAGTATTCGCTAAGTGAGGTGATTTGTGCGGCTTTGCCAAACGGATGAGCTTCCTGCTCCAGTTCTCCGCCCTTGAGACAGATGAGGCCGTTGGGCAGACCGTTGAACTGTTCCTTGTTGACAGCCTTGCGTATGATTTTCACCAGGTCGGGTAGGGGCATCACGGCACGCGACACGATGAAGTGGAACAGCTGTTTCACCTCCTCTGCTCGGCACCATTGTGTAGTGACATTCTGCAGTCCGAGCGCTTTGCTGACCTCCTCGCAGACACGAATCTTCTTGCCGATGGAATCGACGAGGTGAAACTTGGCTTCCGGAAACATGATGGCCAAGGGGATACCTGGGAAGCCGCCTCCGGTGCCGAGGTCCATGATGTTAGTGCCAGGCTTGAAGCGAATCAGCTCGGCTATCGCGAGGCTGTGCAGGACATGGTGTTCGTAGAGGTTGTCGATGTCCTTGCGCGAGATGACATTTATCTTGCTGTTCCAGTCGTGATAGAGTGCGTCAAGTGCCTCGAACTGCTGCCTCTGCTGGTCAGTCAGGCTGAAATATTTGCTGATGAGTTGCATTCTTTACGAGGGATTAAGATGTAGATGAGTGCCACTACACCTAAGATGTATGGATAGTAGAGGTATGGAATGATGTCGAGAGGGTTGACTGCAGACAGGCCGCTTGCTATGAGCATTTGTGCGCCGTAAGGGATGATGCCCTGAGCCATGCAGCTGAAAGTGTCGAGGATGCTTGCTGCGCGTTTGGCTGGGATGTTGTAACGCAGAGCAAGATAGCGGGCAAGCGGACCGACACTCAGTATCGCAATCGTGTTGTTGGCAGTGCAGAAGTCCGTCAACACCACCATTCCTGCCATGCTTAGCTCAGCCTTCCTTCGGCTTCCACGACGGCTGTTGAACAATTGCATCAGCCAATCTATGCCGCCAGTCTGTCGGATGACTTGCATCAAGCCTGCGGCCAGGAGCGTCACAATAATGAGTTCACTCATGCCCATGATGCCGTCGTTCATCGCTTTGAGCCATCCAAAGGGTGTCAACGCGCTGGATGCTATGCCAATCAGGCCTGCCAGAACGGTTGCCGAGGCAAGCACAAGCATCACATTCATGCCGGCGAGGGCTGCCACTATTATATATATATAAGGTATAATGGCAGGGTAGAAGACCTCGCTCAGATTGTCGGGCTGTACGCTGACGGCTGGCAAACAAGCATAAAGTATGAGACAAATGATGGCAGCAGGCAGGGCAATCCAGATGTTTGCACGGAACTTGTCCTTCATCTCGCAACCCTGAGTTTGCGTTGCAACAATGGTGGTGTCGGAGATGAAGCTGAGGTTGTCGCCAAAGTAAGCGCCACCAACCACTATTGCCACCATCATGGCTGTGCTGGTTCCGGTCTGCTCGGCCATATTGCTTGCAATGGGAACAAGGGCTGCAATGGTGCCTACGCTGGTTCCCGTAGCAAGCGAGATGAAGCAAGAAGCCAGGAAAAGACTGCTCAGCAAGAAGCCTGGAGGAACCGCTGTAAGCGCAAGATGTATGGTGGCATCAATGGCTCCCATCTGCTTTGCGGTAGCGGCAAAGGCTCCAGCAAGGATGAATATCCACAGCATTTGCATGACGCTTGGCGATGCTGCGCCTTCTGCCAGTCGCTCGAAACGCTTGCCTATCGACAGCCCTCGCATGATGAACAGGCTGTAGATGGAGGCTGCAAGGAACGCAACAGTCAGGGGAACCGCATAGAAATCGTCTGCTGCAAGACTCAAGAACAAGTAGAGCAACAGGAAAACTATCAGCGGACTCAGGGCAAGTAGCCCTTTCGATGTGGAAATCGTGCCATTCACGCTGCGAAGTTACAACATTTTCCCTTGCCTTTCCCCCTTTTTCGAATAAAAAAACAACTTTTGCAAAAAAATATTGCTCATTAGTATTTTCTTTTCCAAAAATAATGTATATCTTTGCACAAGATAACATCAAAAGACATAAGATTACACATCGAAATATGGCAAAGATTGTTACTATGGGAGAGATTATGCTGCGTCTCTCTACGCCAGGAAATAGCAGATTCGTCCAGTCCGACAGCTTTGATGTCAACTATGGAGGTGGCGAAGCAAATGTTGCTGTCAGTCTGCAGAACTATGGCAACGAGGCTTTCTTCATAAGTAAGATACCCGCACACGAGATAGGACAAGCCGCCATCAACAGCCTTCGCCGGTTTGGCGTGCACGTGAGCTTCGTGGCTCGTGGTGGCGACCGCTTGGGCATCTATTATCTTGAAACGGGTTCGAGCCTTCGTTCCAGTAAGGTGATTTACGATAGAGCCAATAGCAGCATCAGTCAGGCCTCGCCGGATGACTTCGACTTCGACGCCATCTTCCGTGGTGCGGACTGGTTCCATTGGAGCGGCATCACGCCTGCTTTGGGCAAAAACACGGCCGAATGCATCGAGAAGGCCTGCATCGCAGCCAAGAAAGCCGGCGTAACTATCAGCTGCGACCTCAATTACCGACACAAGTTATGGACGGCAAAGGAGGCACAGAAAGTGATGTGTCCCTTGATGGAGTACGTCGATGTGTGCATCGGAAACGAGGAAGATGCCGAGAAGTGCTTGGGTTTCCGTCCCGATGCTGACGTCGAGAATGGCAATACGGCTGCCGACGGCTACAAGAATATCTTCCAGGGAATGGCGAAAGCCTTCGACTTCAAGTACGTCGTGGGCACTCTGCGCGAGAGTTTTAGCGCGTCGCACAATGGCTGGAAGGCTTTGATTTACGATGGCAAGGAGTTCTGTGAGAGCCGTCGCTACGAGATAAATCCCATCGTGGACCGTGTTGGAGGTGGCGACGCTTTCAGCGCTGGCATCATTCACGGCTTGGCAAATGGCAAACCGATGCAGTGGGCGTTGGAGTTCGCGGTTGCCGCAAGTGCCCTGAAACACACGATTCCAGGCGACATCAATCTCGTCTCAGTCAGCGAGGTGGAGAGCCTCATGAACGGCAACGGCAACGGAAGAGTGGAGAGATAAAAGACCCCCCTGCCCCCTTTAGGGGGAGAGTAGGAGGATGGTTGCCGCCTTTAATTATGAATTAAGAATTGTGAATTATGAATTTTGATAAGCTTCAAGTGCTGCAGAAGTTGCAGCAGACGGGCATGGTGCCTGTGTTCTATCATAGCGATGTTGAGGTTGCAAAGCAAGTGATAAAGGCTTGCTACGCTGGTGGTGTGCGGGCTTTCGAGTTCACGAATCGTGGCGACTTTGCCCACGAGGTGTTTGCTGAATGCGTGAAGTTTGCGGCGAAAGAGTGTCCCGAGCTGGCGATGGGTGTCGGCTCGATTGTGGATGCGCCCACGGCTGCCCTGTATATCCAGCTCGGAGCCTGCTTCGTGGTAGGTCCGTTGCTCAATCCCGAGATAGCTCACGTCTGCAATCGCCGCCTCGTTCCTTATGTTCCTGGATGTGGAACGGTTAGCGAAATCGGTACGGCTCAGGAGTTGGGTTGCGACGTGACGAAGGTCTTTCCGGGCGACGTCTATGGTCCCGCTTTCGTGAAAGGCACGCTGGCTCCCATGCCTTGGAGCAAGATTATGGTGACTGGAGGCGTTTCTCCTGATAAGGAAAACCTGACGGCTTGGTTCAAGGCGGGTGCTTTCTGCGTCGGTATGGGCAGCAAACTCTTCCCAAGCGACAAGGTGCAGGCCAAGGATTGGCAGTACATCACCGACCAATGCCGCAGTTCACTTGCCTACATCGCTGAGGCGAGGAAGTAATCGACACATTATATATAATATAAAGGGGGACGCCGTGTGGTGTCCCCCTTGCTGTTTAACGACTCAACGTTGCAGTTCGTGTGAGCCGTTATTGCAGCCTGTCTTACGCTACTTGACAGGTTAACTTCTTTGATTTATCATGATGAATCAACGAACTCGACACGTTAACTTTGACAACGAAGCGTGTCAAATCATCTGGTGTGATAGCACTCGAACATCTTCTCGACGTAGCTCTTCTGGAGTTTCGGGCTGACGAGGCTGGCAATCCAAACTACTGGGAAGCCGCCTATCATGGCGAGGGCGCCGCAGTTAATCGGGTTGATGGGGTTGCCCAGAAGCATGTTGACGACCGTCAAGCCTACGCCCCAAATGAAGCAAGCCCAGACTGCCGACTTCGTGACGCCTTTCCAATAAAGTCCCAACATGAAGGGAGCGAGGAATGCTCCTGCAAGTGCACCCCAAGAGATGCCCATCAATTGAGCGATGAAGGTTGGCGGATTCAGCGCTATCATCAGCGAAATGACGATGAAGAAGACTATCAGAACGCGCATCACAACGACCTTTCTGCGCTCCACCTTCTCGGCCACAACATCGTCGATGCTGCCTTCTTCTACCTCTCCGGGCAAGGATTTCTTGTCGCGATAAATGAGGTCGAGGGTCATGGTGCTCGATGAGGTGAGTACCAAGGAAGCGAGTGTGGACATCGAAGCCGAGAGAACCAGCAGCACGACGAGTGCGATGAGGGCATCGGGAAGCGTGACAAGCATGGCTGGAATAATGCTGTCGAAAGCGATTTTGCCTGTCGCTTCGTTGATGACGGGCTCGTAGAGGCGTCCGAAACCTCCGAGGAAATAGCATCCGCCAGCAATGATGAAGGCGAAGATGGTGGAGATGATGGTGCCACGACGAATGGCGCTCTCGTCGGTAATCGAGTAGAACTTACCCACCATTTGCGGCAGACCCATCGTGCCAAGCGAGGTCAGGACGACAACGCCAAGCAGTCCCCAAGGATCTGGACCGAACCAAGATGCAAAACCACCATTGACTGTCGGGTCAGCATCGGATGGAAGAGTGGCCAACTTCTCTACCGCTGTCACCAATCCTCCCTGCGCATTCAGCACTGCAATGATGACTGCCACGATGCCGAAGAGCATGATGATGCCTTGGATGAAGTCGTTCATCGCGGTTGCTTTGTAGCCTCCGAAGATGACATAGATGGCTGTAAAGGCTGCCATACCGATGACACAATACTCGTATGGAATGCCGAATCCCATCTCGAAGAGACGCGAAATGCCGCTATAAACACCGGCTGTATAGGGAATCAGGAACACGAAAGCGATGATGCTGGCCACGACTCGCAGGTTCTGACTGCTGTAGCGAGTGCCGAAGAAGTCAGGCATCGTGCGACTCTCGATGTGCTGCGTCATCAGTTTCGTGCGCTTTCCCAGCAAAAGCCAGGCAAGCAACGAACCGATTACAGCATTGCCGATGCCTATCCAAGCGCTTGAAAGACCGTACCGCCAGCCGAACTGTCCTGCATAACCGACAAAGACGACTGCCGAGAAATAACTCGTTCCGTAAGCAAACGCCGTGAGCCATGGACCAACGGCACGCCCGCCAAGAACGAAGCCGTCAACTGATTTGGCCTGTTTGTGGGAGTAGATGCCCACGCCAACCATCACGGCCAAGAAGATGATGGTCAGGAATACTTTTATAAACATTATTGTATAGAATTAAATTCGCAACGCTCATGGAAGTTAAAAAGGAAGTTAACTTGCTTCGCTGACTTCGTTGAGCAGAAACTTCGTGGAAGTTAAAAAGGACAATACAACAAGCGTTCCATTCTGTCGTCCAGCACGAAGTGCTTTACTTCCAGCCTGCAAAGCGGGCGTAACTTCCTGTTTTTACTTCATCTATAACTTCCTCTTCTTTAGTTGAACCTTACTTGCAACTGGCATTGGATGCTGTGGTTGGCTCCGTGAACGAACTGAGAGGTGGGGTCGCTCGGACTGCCGGTCAGATAAGCATTCTTGTAAACATATTGCACCTGCAAGCGGCACTTCTTGTAGAACCAGTACTGCAAGCCACCGATGGCTTTGTGCTGGTCCATGCCCAGGTCCGTGTTGAAGTTGAAGAAGTCGTACGAGCCAACCAGCTCCAGCCTCTTCCCCAATTCAGGAGCGCCAAAGCGAGCCAAGGGAACAGCTCCAGTCAGGTAAGCGCCCCAACTGTGCACATCGCCGTCCCAACCATTCAGGTATTCGCCATGCACATTAAAGGCTCTCGACTTGTAGTCAGCACCGATTGTGCAACGATGACGCTTGTAGTCCTGACCAATCGCAATAGTCGGATTGTAGGCAGATTGGGCGACGGCATGACCGCGACCGAACTGTCCTGTCGTGACGATGTTCAGTCCTTGTACTGGACGATATTCGAGTCGGGCAATGATGTCCTTGAAGTTGTTGCCGTCCTTCTTGTTGATGCCTTGGCCGTTCATCACATCCAGCTCGTAGCGGAACTTGCCGTTGTTCGTCTCTCCAAAGAGTGAGAGGCCCAGGTCACGACCATACTGAACGCCCAGCAAGGGGTCGCTGCCGCAGCCCGTCAGGAACGTCACAGCCTCGCTATAGACGTCGATAGCCTCCATCGAAGTAGGGGAGAGGGGGTTCTCGAGCGATAGACCATTCTTGAACTGGCCAAAGCGAATGGTAAGCGCCTTGTTGCGCGTAAGGCGATAGTCCGTGTAGTACTCCTGTACGACGCTCGAGAAGTCGTGCATGAAGAGGAACGACCAGCGGTCAGTAATTTTGGCTTCAGCCCAGAAGAGGACGCGCTTCAGGTCGAACGTGTTCTTGTTCTCTCCGCCCTGATGCGAGTAAGTGTAGCCTGCTTGAGCATAGCCGTGGAGTTTGATGCGGCTCTGCAGTTCCTGGAACCACTTCTTGTCCGTCAGTTTGTTAAACTCTACTCGGCCGTTCTTTGTGATGGTTATGGCCGCTCCATCTGCATTAAGGGAGTCAGATTGCCCCATCGCTGCCGTGCTGCTGAAGATAGCCAGCGACACAGCCAGCGCCTGCTTAAATAAAGTGTTCATTTGTTTAATAATATTGGTTAACTTTGTTATCCGAGTGCAAAAATACAAATAATGATGGACAAAAAGGCATGGAATGTGAACTTTTTTGTATTTTTGTGTTACAAAACGAATGTTTCGGCGTTATATAAGAAAGAGCATGTGAGAAAATGAGTAAGAACTTCTTGATAGCAGCCTACAGGAAGTTGCAGCAGAGGTTGCAATCCGATCTCTCGCATGCGGAAGGCGATGCCCTCCATGATGCCTTTTGTAAACTATGGGTTGCAGACTATCATCCAAGTGGCGAAGAAGAGGGAGAGAAACTGCTTTACCAGAGTATGCGTCGCAGACAGATCAGCCTGTGGCGAGCTGGCAAACGACATCCGCAGGCATCTACCTTAGATGTTCAAATCGAAGACCCGCCTCCTGACAATGATATCGAAGATACATACAAGCGAATATGGGAACTGATAAAGACGCAACTGACACCTCTGCAACAAGATATATTAAAACGCCACGATGTAAACGATGAGACATATAGCGAGATAGCCGACAGACTGGGAATGCAGGAAGCGGCAGTTAGGATGCAACTCAGCAGAGCACGAAAGAAGATAAGAGAAATCTATAAAAAGACAAGGAAATGAAACAGCACGACCTATCATATTGGGAAGACTTGGCAGAGCGCTACTTCCTGGCAGAGACTTCCGAAAGGGAGGAGGTACAGCTGCGTAAGTTCCTTTGCAGTAGTCAGGCTCAAGACCCACGTTTCGACGAGATTAGAGCCACGATGTCTTTTTTGCACGTCTGCCGTCCAAAGAAGGAGATTTCCTATGTTAACCTTCCCTTCAAAGCTATTACTATTGCTGCATGTCTCTGTCTCGCAGCTTTCCTAGGATGGTATCAATATCATCAATACAATATCAGTAGCGTGCGTGTGGCTGGTGAAGAAATAGAAGCAGATGCCTCCATGCTGATGCAGAAGCAAATGGCAGAAATGTTTAACCCCATCGACCAAAGCGAAAGATGAAAAGGATGCTCTTGCTCATATTGATACTTGGTGGTGTGAGCATAGGTGTTCATGCCCAGAAGGGGTTTGCCATACAGGCAGTCTTCGACGAGTACGCGGTAGGAAAGAACGTAACGGAAGTAATGATGGGAGCAGGAAGACTAAAGAAGTACAACCTGAGCCTCTTCCATAGTCTGGAGATAAATAGACCATCAGCCACAGAGAGGCAGCACATTGAAGCATTGGTCCAGACAGATGCAGCCCAAGCAATACTGCAAGAAGAACATGGCGGGCACAAACTCTACGAACTTCCTAAACGCAAAGGGATGCACAGCTACATCTTCTTCCGACAGACCAGCCAGTCTCTTATACTTATATATATAGAAGGGAAAGCCAGTCTCAAGCAAATTGAGTCACATTTCTTAAAGAAACATAACTAAGCACATGAAACATAACAGCACCCTTTACGCAATACTCTCCTTCGTGATGTTCTGCTTCCCATCTTTCCTGAAAGCAGAAAGCGACAGCCTGATGTGGGACTTCTCAGACATTTTTCAGGGCACAAAGGCGAACCCGACTCTTCCTTCGTCGCTGGAGGGCTGGAAGGAGCATCTTGAACTCTTTGGCAGGAACATACCACAGGAAGAAGTGTTCCTCCACATGGACAACACCTGTTACTTTGCTGGTGACACGCTCTACTTCAAGGCATACGTCCGTCGAAGCGACACAGGCAAGCTCACGAACCTGAGTCAACTGCTCTATGCTGAACTCTGGAATCAGGAAGGCTATATGCTGGAGCGGCATCTGGTGAAGTTGAAGGACGGGCAGGGTGCTGGCTCATTCGTGCTGAACGATTCACTCTATGGTGGTTTCTATGAACTGCGAGCCTACACGCGTTGGCAATTGAACTGGGGTGAGTATCAACACCCTCACACCTGGCCAGCCGAGCAGTGGTTCTTCAACAAGAAGATGGCCAAGGAGTTCTATCGCGACTACGAGAAACTTTACTGCCGCATCTTCCCCCTCTATGATAAACCTGAGGTACCAGGCGTCTATAGCCACGACTTGACGGAACGTCCGCACATGCGCTATTTTCGTACGGAAGTGAAGAAGGCTCCACCCGTCCTGAACTTGTACCCTGAGGGTGGCGTGATAGTGGAAGGCACGAGGGCACGGGTTGCCTTCGAGGCGAACGAGGCAGATGGCGAGCACTTATCTGGCACAATGCGACTCTATGGCAAGGGAGGTCGCCTGATTCAGGAATGTCGGACAGAGAATCGCGGACGTGGAACGCTGGAGTTCGACTACGAGCATGGCGTAACCTATTCAACTATCTTCACCAGTGACAGCAATGCCGTAATACGCCAGCGAATGCCAAAAGCCGAGACAGACGGATGTGCTGTTCGGGCAGATGTGTTGGACGACAAGTTGCTGCTTTCTCTACAACCTCGTGGTGAGGCAGCTAACGAGACTTTGGGCGTTACAGTCATGGTGGGAGGTGCCCTGCATTACTTCCAGAAGTTCCGCGCTCAGGACACGCAGATAAGCATTCCGACGGATTCGCTTCCAACTGGTGTGGCTCAGATAACGGTTTATAATGCCCAAGGTCGCGTGTATAGCGACAGGCTTTGTTTTGTCCGACATCAAAAGGACATCGATGATGCCGATATGCATTTTGGTGACATCAAGACAACTTATGAGCCTTTCGATTCCATACATCTCTCTGTACAGAACCCTATGGCAGCGGGCTCGACAATCTCGTTGGCTGTACGTGATGCTTCCACATCCGAGTACCTTTATGACAGCAGTAACATCTTGACTGAGATGCTGTTGTGTAGCCAGATACGAGGCTTCGTGGAGCAGCCTGACTACTATTTCGAGGAAGATGACGAAGAGCATCGTCGCCATTTAGACCTTTTGCTGATGGTGCAGGGATGGCGACGCCACAACTGGATAACGATGGCCACGCCTGGCATCTTCCGCATCAACCATCCCATAGAGAAGACGCCAGTCTATTTCGGTGCTGTCTATCGCTATGTAGCCATAGGTCACGAAGGCTGGGATGGTTGGGGCAACATGACCGACCAGGAAATCAAGAAGTACGACTTCGCAAATCCTGTGGGCGGTGAGTGGTTTTCTTCTCGTCTCAGGAAACCTCAAGGCATGATACCTCTATTGGGTAATGCAGGCGAGGAGCGCGACAAGCACAATGCCTACAGCTATCTCCTGAAGGACAACGAGTCGGCTTCTTTCGACGGACGTAACTATTATGATGAAGGCAACCTGAAGCGTGAGGTGCGCGTCCATGCAGAGTATCGTCAGATGTCGACTATCGGCTTGAAGAGCGTCTATGGCGACATCACGACAAAGAAAGGACGCTTCGTGCTCGAACTTCCTGGCTTCTATCACGATTGCATCCTGGATCTGTCGGCTTCAGATACGACGAAGTGGAAGTTGTCGAAACCGGAAAGCAAGAAGACGAAACGTCTGTTGCGCAAACGCAAGAAGAAACTCGACAAAGGCCGTGCTGTTCCTTCGCTTGAGCATCAGTGGATAAAGCCGACCGAAACAGAATATCCCGAGTTCTATGTTCGTCTGACGCCCTATCATCCTCGCTTCTGCAAGCCGTTCAGCTATTATCATACGCACGTAGCACCACCTCGTGAAGGCACAGTTTTGATTCCTTCTCTTCGTACAGGTCAGACGCTTGCTCAGGTGACGGTCCGTTCCAAGCATGGTGGTCTGCGAGACTTCGACCCCTCGCATCCTGCTATTACTCGCGATGCTTACGAGACATTCAATGAATGTGTGGATGCAGGTTTCACGCCAGGCTGGTTCCCTGGTCCGCAATCTTTTGCAGAGTGGACGAAGCGGCTTTATGTGGGCGACATGAATATGTATCGCGATTACACCACATATGCTGGAGCACAATTTTCAGCGCAAAGATCTGCTTTTGAAGGTTGGAGCAGTGGCGAGAGTTATGGAGGCTTCTATAATTACGGTGGTTGGATGGGACGCGACTCCAGAGACAATTACCACGGAGCAGGGCGCTTTGGTGGAACCGTTCTCGACAATGAACAGTATCTTTCCCTTAGACCCGATAACTCGTGGTCTGCGCGTTACAGATGGCCTGATCCTGCTGACTATGTGGGTGGTTCGTATGTTGCAGACACTTATTCCCGTCGTGGCGGAGGTTGGAGCACTTCAAACATAGTGGCGTACTCGCTTACAGGCCTTGATGTCACAACGCAGTCGCTCAACTTCCTGCGCTCGCTTCGTTCGGTTAAGCTCATTACCGACTATGCACCTCGCATGGAAGGCAGCCGTCGCTATTGGGGAGCCAACCAGCCGACTGTTGACATCGGATTAGATCCCTTGACAGAAGGTGTTCGTCCTACTTATCGCGACCGACACTTCGTCCTGCATGGCTACGACGTCAGCGAGGAGTTCTATAGCCCCTGCTATCGCCAGCGTCCGCTTCCATCTCTTAAAGATTATCGTCGCACCCTCTATTGGAACCCCAATCTGGAGCTTGACGAGAATGGTCACGCCGACGTTACGCTATGGAACAACAGCCTCTCTACAAGCATTACCGTAAGTGCTGAGGGTATAACACCATCGGGAAAGGTGTTGACAGGCATTAGCTATCCGGAAGACCGTTAGATATGAGGACATTTCTTACTATAATATTGTTCGGATTTTCAAGCCTGACTCAAGCACAGGAATTGACTGATACCCTGACTGCTGTCGTTGTGGATGCAGAGACTCGAGAGCCTGTACCGTATGTCAGCATTTATGTCTCTTCCTCATGTGGCACCATCAGCAACTACGATGGCGAGTTTTCGCTGCAATGCCTCCCCTCCGATGTGCTCCGCATCTCTAGCATCGGTTATAAGAAAGTCAGCCATAAGGCCTCCGAGCTTCCTGACACCATTCTTCTGAAGCCTGTCGCCTCTACGTTGCGCGAGTTGACAGTGGTGGGCAACGACGATGTCCTGTATCGGCTGGTTCGCAAAATGCTGAAAGAAGCCAATAAGAATAAGAAGGCAGAGGCTGACTACTTCTTCCGCCTTACTACGCAGTACCCGGGAACCGACGAACTGGCGGAGGCTTTTCTGAGTGCCAAGTCATGTGTGCAGTTGCGCAATATGACTTTCCATAGCGGCAATCGCGGTATGCTGAAGGAACCCGGTGTTCTTGACAATCCCGACCTGAAAGGTTTGGGACATACCAACATGCATTCTTTCCTGTATCTTGCTCCCGTACTTGCATACTACAACGAGTGGGACTTCGCCATTGTTCCTGCCGACATCGTGCTGAGCAGGCGAGGGAAACTCTACGACGTCTCGTGTACAGCATTCACGGAAGAAGACGGCACGGAGATACGCAGGATTCAAGTAATGGGGAAACCCGCTAGTGCCGACTACGTTATCCTTGATGGGACGCTCTATGTCGATTACAAGAAGTGTCGGTTGCTGCGCTTCGACGGACTGGTGCGAGGGCTGTATCTCAGGGCTTTCGATGATGCACGACGACGTGTGACCATCGACACCGTCAGGTGTGAGTTACATGTCGATTATCGCCACGACCACGGCTTTACCGAGATAGCCAATATGTCGGGCATAGTAGTCAGAGACAAAGTCATGCTCAGGTACTTGCTCTTCAATCTGGGTGACAAGGGAATGATGTTCACGAAGTCGAAGCGGGTGGGCAGTAATATGCTTCGTACAATCGATGAAGTCGGGTACGACTCCCTGCTTTGGACTACGGCGGACATCGTGAAGCGTACCAAGTTGGAGGAAAGCATCGCCTTCGGGGACACAACTTTTCACATGCCAAACAAATCGAAGTACGACGTAGCCCTCTCTCAGCAAGAACGCGAAGCCAATGCTTTCCTGCGAGACGCCATCCGTCAGCTCAAGGCAGGCACCATGCAACTGCATCGCGGCCTGCCGCAGAAATAGTTGAGAGTAATCCCCGCAAACTTTCATGGAAGCCTTTGAACTGTATACTTTCCACGTATATAGTTATCTAATGAAGAAGTTGATTCAATCTGTTTGACAACAGGTGTGCCGTTGACTTCATCGAAATCCATCCGATAGTGTTGGCAGAGGGTGTTGCTTGGTATAAAAGCCTCCGCGTTATCACAACGCAGAGGCTTTGTGGTTTCGTTTACTAGCATGAAACGAAATAACCTTTTTCTGTTAGGACATTTCATATATATAACGCCACAGAGCGACTTTTGTAACACAGAACAGGATATGGTTAATAATTTTTAACAAACATGCGGGATGTTAGTACATACAAAGAAAGGCGGCAGCCCTCAGAAATGATTCATAATTTTAAATCTAAAGCCAATAATTCTTCATTCTTCTCTCTTAATTCTCAAATTCTTTGTAAATTTGCACGCAAATTTGCAATGAAGCGCTTAATGAACAGCAAGAAAAAGAAGAAACTGAGGTGGTTCGTCCCTGCCGGTATGGAGCCGACGGAAATGGACCTGAAGATAATGGCTTGGGAGGCGAAAGGCCGGCTCGTGCCCACTCCAAGCCTGATTCGCACTAAGGAACAGATTGAAGGCATCCGCAAGGCTGGCGTGCTCAACACGGCCGTTCTCGATGCTGTGGCTGCCCAGATTCGCGAGGGAATGAGCACAGCTGAGATTGACCGCATCGTCTATGACTACACCACTCAGCACGGTGGCATCCCTGCTCCGCTCAACTTCGAAGGCTTCCCAAACAGTTGCTGCACCAGCATCAACGATGTGGTCTGTCACGGTATTCCCAGTGAGGACGACATTCTGGAAGAGGGTGACATCATCAATGTGGACTGTACGACCATCCTCGACGGATACTACGCTGATGCCAGCCGTATGTTCATCATCGGCAAGACCAGTCCTGAACGTCAGCACCTCGTGGATGTGGCGTGGGAGTGCCTCAAGATAGGCGAGCAGGTCTGCTCGGAGCCTTACGTCTTTGTGGGTGACCTGGGCAACGCTATCGCCAAGCATGCTCACAAGAACGGCTACAGCGTGGTTCGCGACCTTTGCGGGCATGGTGTGGGCATCGATTTCCACGAAGAGCCCGATGTGGAGCACTACGGCAAGAAGGGCACTGGAATGCTCCTCGTTCCAGGCATGACGTTCACCATCGAACCCATGATAAACGGCGGCGACTGGTACGTTTGTGGCGACGCTGAGGACGAGACGGAATGGATTGTCCTGACCGAAGACGGAGCAGACAGCGCTCAATGGGAACACACATATCTGATGACCGAAAACGGAGTGGAAGTGCTGACGCATTAAGGCACTGACCCCCTAACCCCCTTTAGGGGGAACTTTTTGACAAAGAATGTATGAGAAAAAATATTGACGATATAGAAATCTCTTCTCCCCCTAAAGGGGGTAGGGGGGTCTTCATTCTCGGCATCGAGAGTAGTTGCGACGATACTTCTGCAGCTGTCATTCGTGATGGCGTTCTGCTCTCGAATGTGACGGCCAGTCAGGCTGTGCACGAGGCTTATGGTGGCGTGGTGCCTGAATTGGCGAGCCGTGCCCATCAGCAGAACATCGTTCCTGTTGTGGATGCAGCATTGAAGCAGGCTGGAATAGAACGCGAGCAGTTGAGCGCAATTGCTTTTACGCGAGGCCCTGGACTTCTGGGTTCCCTGCTTGTCGGTGTGTCGTTCGCAAAAGGACTGGCAGCCTCGCTCGGCATTCCCATGATTGACGTCAACCACCTTCACGGCCACGTCTTGGCGCACTTCATTCATGCTGAGAACGATGATTACATTTCGCCTGAGTTCCCTTACCTCTGTCTTTTAGTGAGTGGAGGCAACAGTCAGATTGTTCTCGTCAAGAGTTACAAGGATATGGAAATCATCGGTCAGACCATCGACGATGCGGCTGGAGAGGCCATCGACAAGTGCTCGAAGGTGATGGGCTTGGGCTATCCAGGCGGACCGATTATCGACAAGTTGGCGCGTCAAGGCAATCCCGATGCGTTTACCTTCTCCAAGCCCAACATCCTTGGCTACGACTATAGTTTCAGCGGCTTGAAGACCAGCTTTCTCTACAACCTTCGCGACTGGATAAAAGACGACCCAGACTTCATCGAGCACCACAAAGCAGACCTTGCTGCTTCGCTCGAAAAGACCATTGTCGATATCCTGATGAAGAAGCTTCGACTGGCTGCTAAAGACTTGAAGATTAGGCAAGTAGCCGTGGCTGGTGGTGTTTCTGCCAATACAGGCTTGCGCAATGCTTTCCACGACTATGCCCGTCGTTATGGCTGGAAGATTTTCATTCCTCGCTTCAGCTACACCACAGACAATGCCGCCATGATTGCCATTGCAGGCTACTTCAAGTACCTCGACAAGGACTTCTGCCCCATGTCAGCCCCCGCTTACAGCCGAGTTGCAGAATGACGTATCCCTAATCCTTAATCCTTAATCCTTAATCTTCCTCCCCTTCTTCTTCGCTCGATGGAAGAGTTCCTGCCAGCGGCTGAAGTCGCGCTGGAACTTGATGCCGATGCCTTGAGTGGTGAGCGATGATTGGGTGAAGTAGCGGTCGTTGGTCTGGTTGTAGGCTTTCAGCGAGAACGGACTGCGTGGTGAGAGTCGGTACTGGATGTCGAAGTCGCCGATGAAGTTGTTGCTGTTCATCTTGTACTTGTTCTCGCGATAGCCGAAGTTGCCGTTGAACTGGAGTCTGCCGCTCAGCATCTTGCCGCTCACGAGTGCCTCAGCATCCAATTCCTGCCAGCCTTCTTCGCCAGTTCGAAGGTTAGTGCCAAACGTCCAGCCTGTTCCACCAAGGGCTTGCGACATGATCTGGTTGAAGCGTGAACTGAGAGCGCTGCTCAGGACGGAGTTCATCGCCAGTCCACCTTGCGTTTGCTTCTTGTCGAGGAAACTGCCGTAACTGTAGAACCTGCCAACGCCAAGCAGATAAATCGCTTGCATGTCGCGCTCCTCTTCGCTGCTCAACATCGAGCGCACCATCTGCTTCTCGTCCTCGTTTGCGTTGGGGATGTCGAAGTCGAAGCTGATGACTGGCTCTCGCGCAATGCCTCCAATGTTCATGATGCAATCGACGCGCGTATTGGAGAGACCAAGACCTGTGGCTGAGAGGTCGTCGAGCGAGACGTTGGGTACCGTGTGTTTGGCAGTCAGATTGAGTGCAGCCTGCATCGCGTCACCACCAAAGACGATGGTTCCGTCGGGCTGGAAGGTAAAGTCTTTGCGGATGAGGTCGCGAATGGACATGCGATAGTTGCCTTCCGTAACGCGATAAGTGCCAAAGAGTTGGAAGCGCCCCTTGTTGTAGTAGTTGGCTCTGAGACGTCCATTGCCGTAAAGCGAGATGTTGTCACCCGTTCGAGGGTCCATCAGGATGCGTATCTGGGCATTTGGATTGGCATTGATGTCGAAGTTGATATGCATGTCAGCAGAGCCCGTTTCCTCTTCTGCAAGGCTTGTTGTGGAATGCGTCTGCGTCGTATCACTCTTGGAATAATAGGTGATGAAGTCCGTCTCTGCAACTGTTCCAGTTGTTGCCGTATTGTAGTTAATCGTGGTTCCAGGCATGGGTGTCGCAGCCAAGTCGATGTTCACCTTGCCAGGCTCGCCGCTCAAATGCACTTTGGCATCGGCATAGACTGTGCCAAAGAAACTCATGCTGCCTTGTGTTGGGAAGTTGTAACCCAAGATGTTGTGGCCATCGATGTTGACATCAAAGCGCAGATTCTTGAGCGAGTTGTGCATCAGATGTGCATCGACGAGGGCAGTATGCTCGCTCATGCCAGGCATTCCCAAGTAGTCGTAGAGACGGGCTCCACGTATCCAGATGTTATCAGGCCGCAAGATGACGCTGTCGCCAGCAAGGTGGTAGTCCGTTCCTGTTGCCAGAATGTGTGTCTTGAACTCGTTGATGAACATATCGCCCTCAAGGTTGACGAACTTGAAGGGACCATAAACGCGCGTCCATCCTGAGGCTCGTCCCTGCAGATTGCTGAAGATTCCGCCCGTATATTTACTAAGGAAAGAGAGGTCTATGTGGCTTGTCTGGATGTTCAGGTTCAGTCCGTCGTCCATTCCTTTGCCAGGAATGATGGTGCCACTCACTTGTGTTCTGTGCTGAGGCAACGGTCCTCGCATGTCAGCCTCCAGTATGACGGCTCGTTCCTGCTTGCCCCAATTGCCGTAGAGGTCCATGTTTCCGAGGTTGGCAGCGTTGAAGGTGAAGTCTTTTACCTGCAGGAAAGCGTCGGCAAAAGGCTTCTTCATGAGCGATGTGGCATAGATGCTGCCCGTCACTCGTCCGTCGAAATCCACTTTGTGGAAGTTGACGAGGTCCATGATGTATGAGATGTCGATGTCTTGCAACTCAGCACTCAGGGTATCGGAGGCAAGGTCGGAGACTCTTCCACCCAACTTGATGTGTCTGTCGCCTTGGCTGATGGACAGATTCTCCACATCGACGACCTTGTCGTGATACTTGATGGTGGCTGGTTTGATGCTCCAAATCGAGTCGCCAATCACGATGCTCGACTTGTTTATCCTGGCATCGATGGCAGGCTGGCCAGCAAGGTCGCGACGGATATTGCCGGTCAAGCTGATGTCGCCTGCATTCGAGATGGTTCCCTTGTTGTCCCAACGCAACCTGGACGTCACTTTGTCGTCCTTCGCATAAGCATCGAGGTTGATTTCAACAGGCTTTCCCTTGATGAGGCGTTCCCCTTGCAGACTGGCTTGAATGGCTGAGTTTCCAGCTTCAGCACGACAATCTATGTTCTGCAAATCCTGCCCAGCAAACTCGAGTCTGGGAATGTGCATTTGCAGGGCAATCTGTCCAATTGCATCATTTATCGTGCCTTCGAAGGTGCTTCGTGCTGGCAAGCGCAGACTCGAGCCCAGCAGCCTTTCCGCAATTGCTGTGTCCTGAACCTGAACGAGGAAGCGGAAGTCGTTTCCTGAGGACTGTTTGTGGCCCTCGCTTATCTTGAAGAGGCTGGGCAGATTCTGCTTCAAATGTCCTGAGAAGGAAGCTGGCAACGTCTTCCAATTGATGTCGCCATCGGCTTTAACGCGAAGGAAGTCGCTCTCCAAAACGAGATGCTGACCGCTTTCCGACTTGTAACTTTCGAGCCCGATGTTGCCCACCTTCAGCGTTCCCTTGTCTTCCGAAGTGACGGTCAAGTCGCTGAGTTCCATGTCGCCCTGCAGGTTGTTGAGGCTTAAGTCGCTGAAATTCGCCTTGATAAGGCCGCTGAATCGTTCGCCTTCATACTTTTTCGTGAGGCCCATCTTGTGTGGTTCGAAGTCTTCCAACTGCGCTTGGCAGAGGAGCGAACGTTTTCCGTTGACCGTTGACCATTGACCATTGACCATTGCCAACCCGTTGGGCTCGTCAATCTTCAACTCTCCGCCGATTGATTCGCCGTCGATGGTAGCCGTGAATGGTATGTTGCGATGCTCGTATCCCCTGAAGATGAGGCTGTTAAGCAAACCTTTCGCCGTGAGTTTAGGCTGCCTTCCTTTGCCTGGAAGAGTGCCTGAAACGTGCGTTTCTACAGAAAATGTCGTATTTTTTCCGTCACCTTGCAAATCGAGCAGATTGCCCAACCGGAAATCTTTGGCTGCGACTATCGCATCAACTGTCTGCATGTCCGCAAGACTCCCTTCAATCGAGACACTTCCCTGCTCACTTTCCGTCAGCAGATTCGTTTGCAAATGCTTGTTCTGCCATGCAATCGAGCCAGTCGTTTTCGTGCTTCCGAGTCGAGTGAGAATGGGGCTGAGTTCGCGAGCCTGACCTTGCAGATTCTCTGTCAGGAACTGCTGGAACGCTGCTCCAGTCCGCAAATCCTTGATGTTGGCAAACACCGAAGGATTGTCCTTGATGTCCTGAATCGTAGCGTCACAAAGCAGTGAAATGTTGCCCTGATTGTCTGAAACAGAGATGTTTGGCAGTCGAATGATGTTGTTCGACAGGCTGGCTTCGGTCGAGAGATTGATGATGTCGCCAAAGTTGGCCAGTTTCGGTACGAAGCACGACAGGTCGCGTGGACAGAACGAACCTTTCAACATTGAACATTGACCATTGACCATTGACCATTTTTCTGGCGCGTGGACTTGAATGTTGTCAGCGGATATGTTCGAGCCGGGCAACTTTAACAGGAAATTCTGAACGCTTGCAGAATGCTTTCCGGCTTCTGCTACGAGTGAAAGATGCTGGATATGCAGCCCGCTCTGCTCGCGGAAAGAGAGGTTTCTCAGGTCGAGCGAGAGCGAATCAGGCTTGATGAAATGCACCTTTGCCGTTAAGCTTAAGTCCTTCAGATGCAGATGGTTCATGTCGAACCCCCTTTGTTCGGGTCTCTCCCCCTTTATGGGGGAGCTGGAGGGGGTCTTGTCGAACTGCAACTCTCCTCGTCTCACCACCAAAGCACCTATTTTGAGGTCGAGTGGGGTAGTGGTCGTGTCGTTCTTCGAGAAAGCGTCTATGAGGAACTGGAAGTTGAAGGGTTGGTCGCCGTTCTTGTAGATTTTGGCTTTCGCGCCGATAAGTTGCGCCCCACTTATGCGGATTTTCTTCTCGATGAGGGGCATCAAATCGACCTTCGCAGCGATTCGAGAGGCTTGGAGCATCAAGGTGTCTTGGTGGTCGTAAAGTTTCACGTTATCCAATACGATGCGCCCTAACATGTTCAGTTTCAGTTTCTTGATGCTGACTTCACTCTTCACCTTATCCGACAACATGCGCGACGCAACCCCAGCACTCCAGCTTTGGAAGGCGGGGAGGGACGTTAGCAGCAGCAAGGCCAAGTAGATGCCAGCCAGCAAGCCAACGATGATGCGGAATATATATTTAAGTGCTCGGATAAGCGACCTGCGTTAACGGTTTCAATTTGCAAATTTACGAAATATTCGCCGCAACACAAAAGAAAACAAGATTTTCTTTTGAAAAATGAGAAGGATTAGGTTTTGAAATGAGAGTCAAAACGCAATATTTGTTCGAAAAACCTTTTACAAAAAGCGCTTTTTCAGCACTCGAAAAATGATTAAAAATGTTGTAAAGATTTTTTCCTCGAGTCAAATTTTCTGCTTCGAAGTGGAGATTTTTCCAACTTCACACGTGAAGTTTTCAAAGTTCACACGTCGATTTTGCCAACTTCACACGTCGAGTTGACCCACTCGACACGTCGAATTTCTGCATAAAACACGTCTAATCACCCACTTTATGCAGTCATATTTATGCGACACATTGCTTAAGTCCCTGATTTTGAGCAAAACCTTATGCGCTCTGACAATCGAAAAAATTCAGCCTCCACTCGTCTCGCTCGCAAATAAGCGATTCTCAGCGTGTCAGTTTCTGCAAAAATCTTGACAAACTTAGCGCTTCTGTTTACAAAACTCGCCTAAAAGATGTATGAAAAACGAGCGCCAACGTAAGCGAAAGGATCTGGTGTGCAGTAAATTAAGTCCAAACCAAGAGCGAAGTTTTTATGCAATTGAACGCCTAAATTAAGGTCAATTCCAAGGCGATGATAGCAGCCGCCGAAGTCATAGAGAAACGAGTAACCCAGGCTTAAGTCTCCATAGCCTCGAAACCATTTATGGGAAGGCGTATAACCACGAACGCCAACTAGCTTTAAGTTGATTAGGCTAACATCTGCAGGACTGCTGAAATTATTCATGTAGGAAATGCCAATGATGTTCCAGCCAACATACTGGCTGAACTCTCGCCTCAGTTGATAGCCAACGCCCCAACCAGCTCCAATATACAAGTCTGCTTCGTGCGTGAACTTCTTTTTTGCGATGAGTTCCTTGTAATAGTCTGTTTTGGCAGTCTGTTCGCCACTGTTCTGTTCCGCATTCAACTGCGCAAGTAGGGTGAAAGAATAGGCCATCAAAGCCAACAGGATGAGAGTCTTCTTCATTTTTATTGTTAGGAAATGAATAACTTTTCGTGTTTTATCTATGCTGCAAAGGTACATCTTTATAATTAAAGAAGCAAATAATCGAGGATTTATTGTAGTTTGAAAGGCAAATCGCTCCTGATAGTATTGGATTACGAATCTTAAGAATCAGCCCATTCTATACAACAAATCGGCTCAGGTTACCAACGAACTTGAGCCGATTTGCTTGAAGAGATTTTGTGCTTAACTCTTTCTTATATGTTGACCTTGCGGGTGCGGAGAACGTTGCCGTTCTGCATCTTGATGATGTAGGTTCCGCGTGGAGCATTAAGTGACATGCGGCTGGGGTTCTTGACGAAGCGGAGCAACTTGCCGTCGGTGGTGTAGATCCATGCTTTCTCTACGTTGGAGAAGCTGAGGATGCCGTCGCGCATAGTAACCTCTGAGGCCTGCCCAACGATGTTGTGAACTGCATCGTCGTCGTTTATCAAGCCCTCCGGTTCGTCGGCAATGCCTTCGTCGTAGATGCTTGCTGGCGGTTGACGCTGTGGATTGTCGCCGCTGACCTCGATGCTCAAGTCGAGAGAGAAGCCCTTGCTGGTAAGTCCGACGGGACCTGGATGCGGGAACCATGCATCAGAGAAGACAATACGGATGCGACTCTCACCACACACAGCATCGGTCGGCACGGTGAACGAGAATGGCTTCAGGTTATCGACATTGTTTTTCTTTTGGTTAGAGATGCCCTGCTCCACGATGACTTCGTCGGTTCCGCCCTCGAAGAAGCCGTTGATGTTCCAGTCAGCATATCCTTTCATGACGCAGTATTGCAGACCGTCGCTATGCGTGAAATAGCTGTAGTTGATGTTGATGACATCACCTTGACGGGCCTTGATGACGGTTGTCTGAGTGGCATCGACGTAGTTGAGGTCTTCCACAGGACCAGCTTGGTTGCAAGTGTAGTTGCAGTTGGTAATGCTGGCTCCCGTGCTTGTTATTTGGGTGAGGAAGCGAGATGTGATGGCCGTCTGATAGCCTTCGGAACTGGGATTGAGTTCGCTCACACCATACGCTACACCACTTGAACTAACTTCTGGCACATTGCTGCTACGACCAACGGCAATCCATTGAGGAGCAGAATAGGTCTTGAGGTCTGTGCTGACAGCCCGTACACCAAAGTAAGGCTGCTCGTCCTCTGCCATTGGCACATCGCCTACGAAGGCAGACCATCCTTGAACATGACTGACGACGCTGATGCGTCCTTCTGGTCCATTCTTGTAGAGCACCTCAAAGTGGTCGATGTCGGCATCGTCGTTGTAGAGCAAACCTGTTGCTGGCACTTCTCTGTCGAGACTCCAGTTGAGTTTCACGCTCAAGCGGGTTGTGGTTTCCTTCTTTACCTCAGCCAAGAGATCCTTCACTTCTGCAGGACGAACAGTAGCGGCATCGTTAATCTGCAACTCGCCCACATATATCTTATAGTCGGCTGTAACATCTGTCATGCGCAACCCGATGAAATCTATCTGGTCTGTTGGGCTGATGCCAGTGAGTTCGATGGTTTTCTCCTCCCAAGTCTTGTTCATGGTTGTACCAACAGGGAACGCCTTCCACTGATTCCCCACCTTGACGATGAGGGAAAGATGTGTTTCCGTCTCAACCTCCTTGCCTGTCTTCACAGCAATCTTAGCGTAAATGTTGTCGGAGCTTGCAGTGAGGGCTGTGCGGAACAGAATGATGTCGGCACTGCCAGAACCTGTACCAGTCAGTCTGAGACAAGAACCGCCCATATAAGCATCTTCGATGGTGAACTCGGGATTGATGACGGCTGTTGGCGTTGTCGTGCCTGCAGCGTATTGCAACCAACGGTAAGTCGGCACGATGTCTTGAGTGGAGAGATTGTACCAGTTGCCATGTGTCCGCTTTCCTTTGTAGGCATAAATCTCGCCAATGCCTGTATTGAAATATGTATGGAAGGGAAGTTTCCCTTGAATGCCGGAGCGCTCGGGGAAGTATGTTGCCAAACCACCAAAGCCAGAAAGTGGCGGAGTGGTTCCGTTCCATCCCCATTCATTGCCTGTGTTCTTCATTGTTGGACGGTTTGCCGGATTGCGGTTACCTCCAGACATAGTGCGTTCCAACAAAGCCTGATAGTTGGCTTGGAAGTCTTTTGCATCTGTGCCGTCGTTGTAGCTCCAGAAGCGGCTGTTGGCGTGCTCTCCCCAAAGAACTGCACCGATGTCCTTTCCTGCAAGGTTGGTCCAGCTACGGTTCATGTTGACAATCCACACGCCAGCATAAAGTCCGTCAGTGGTTCCCATAGCATTCTTGGCGACATTCTCGGAAGAGGTCATGTAGCGGCCAGAGATAAAGTCTCCTCCAGAATAGTTGATGAAAGTGTCGGCAGTACGACCTTCGGAATTGCCGAACAAAGCATTGGAATTGCTGGCAGAAAGAGAACTGTTCTGCGTGTAAAGGCCGATGTGGAAGTTGTTGAATCCACGAGCCTCTGCTTCTTTATAAAGTGCTTTGTGGAAGGCAATCATGTCGGCATTGTCGTAGCCCGCAGCCTCGAAGTTGTAGTTGAAGCCATCGCTGCCGAAGAATTGCAGCAGACTGATGAGGGGCTTGACATACTTATAGGTTCCGTCGCCGTTCTTCGTTGTCACCAGTGCCATCCATGATGTAGGTTGCGAGCCTGCGGTCCACGACTCAAAGAACTTGATGCCGGAGAGGATGTCTGTTCCGTTCTGATGAGCTGCATCCACCCATGCTCCTGGAGCCTGGAACAGACCGTGGTTCCATGAACCGAAGAGGTGGGTGTAGTTCCACATAGTAAAGGTGTCGTCGCCCGTGTTTGTTCCAGGATAGCCACCGATGAGCTTGGCTGTACCCATTGGGATGTTCATCCAAAGTCGGCGTGTATTCTTGACTCCGGAAACCAGTTGGTTCGCCTGGTCGTTGATGAGCGCATGGGGTCGCACATGTGAGCGGACAAACTCGATGTCCATCATGTTGAACCCAGCGGCCTCAAACTCAGCGGTTGTCGGATATTGACGACCTTGTTGCTGAGCATCATAAAAAAGATTTAGAAGCTTCGTCTCGTTGAATGGAGAAAAATCAAAGAGTTCCTTCGAAGCCGAAGGATCGTACTCTTGCGCTTGAGCATTTTGTATGTATCCAAAGCAGGCCAACACAAGAGCAATAAACATGGTACTTCTTTTCATGTGATATAGTGTTTAGAGGTTAGTGTTTAGAGGTTAGAGGGGGTCTTTTTCCACATCCCACCACAGTCGTGTTGCTTGCAAGTCCGGCCCACCAAGGGCTTTCAGTCCTGTAGCCTGAATGTCCGAGACTGATGCATCGTCTGTATTGGGGAAGGGAGCACGACGAAGAATATCACCATACTTGAGGCTACCGTCGCCTTCGTCTGCATTCAATACAGGGAAAAGCTTGGGATAACCTGTGCGTCGCAAATCCACCCAAGCCTCGTTGGGGTAGGGGAAGCTGGCAATGTACTTCTGTGTGATAATCTTCTCCAGCTTTATTTCAGGGCTGTCGCTTTCGTCCCATTTTACGCCAATCTTGGTGGTGCTGGGTTCGTCTTCGACATTGCCTAACGGATCGTGATAAGTGTAGGGTATAGGAGCGGTACGTTCCATGTATTCGCTCATCATGTTTGTATAGTTATCGATAGCCTCGACGTAGTTTCGGTCGTAGATGTAACCTTGACGGATGCCTCGCTCATAGAAGAACTGTGCCGTTCCGCCCATGTTCCAACCACGAAGAGCACCTTCGGCACGCAAGAAGTCCACTTCGGACATCTTCATGATGTACAAAGGAGCGTCGAACATATCGTCCTTCTCGAAGACGCTGCAGCCCAACATTGGGTTCGAGGCTGCACTTTGGCCCATACCGGGATGAATGCCTTCACGAAGTCCCACGATGCGCGTATCAGGCTCCAGCACCTCGCCCGTCTTAGCATTTATCATTCGCGAACTATTGTTCTTGAACAGCGGCATATCTCCTGTAACGTAAGGGTGTTGCAGACTCATCAGCAAGCTTTCGAAAGATGCACTGAGTCGGGCATCACCCCAAGTAATCCAGATCATGTTCAACGGATGCGAGAAACCCAACTGCGACTCCAAAAGGGCAAACTCCTGATCCTCGCTCTCTATCACACCACCAGCGATGGCTTCCTCTGCCCAAGTCTTGGCTTCATCAGGAATCTTCTTGGCACAATGGATGGCGATACGGAGTTTCAACGAGTTGGCCAAACGAATCCAGGACTTCACGCCAGTCTGACCGGTATATTTGTCCTTGCTGATTTCCAGGTTCTCGTACATCAAAGCTTGAAGCTTTGCTTTGTACCAATCGGGACGAGCCTCGTAGTGCAGCAAGCAACGGTCTATGTCGTGAATGTGCTTGATGATGGCACGATAGACGGCTTCCACTCCGTCATAAGTGAAAGGTGCTTCCTGCCAGTTCGAGAGGAACTTGAAGTAGGGAGTGGCTCCGTGAATGTCGATGATTTCCTGCGATGCATAGTCGAACATCAGCAGGTATATGGCCTTCATTTCGGGGATGGAGTCGATGTCGGGATGGTTCAGCATTGGCACAATGGCATTCTTTACCATCAGATACATACTGTTGGGGCCTGGATTGAATTCCGCACTGATGTCGTAAGTCGATTGCAACGTGCCGTACATGAAATCGTAGTGAGGCACTGTGGTATACTGAGCATAATTGTCCGGACCGAGTGAGTACTGGCGTTGGTAAGCATGCTCGCCCGGATAGTTTCCTTCCTTACCTCCTCGCAAAGCATACTGTCCGCCTTTAGCTTGACGAAGATAAGTCTGCAGATTGTTCAAAGCCTTGTCGAACCCAGCCTCTGTGATATTTACATCGTAATTCAATATCTCTGCTGTGCCGTGATAGACCTCATCATCAAGCGCGACTTGATTGTAAGAGAGTGTGCTGACTGGGTCGTCGAACCCATAATCCATGCATGAGCCAAATCCCAAAGAAAGAACAACGGCAGCAAGTTGTAGAATGTATTTATTATGTTTCATGGTTATTTTTTCACCTTTTATTGAAATTTTGGAAGTAGTTAAGTAGCCAGTAGTTAAGTAGTTATGCCGATACATTCAGTCGCTGAAACATTTGGCTTAACTACATAACTACTTAACTACTGATTACTTTGATTTTTCACCTTTTCAATTTAGTAAGTTAGTTTCACATTAAATCCGATAGAGCGGGTGGAGGGCATATTGAAGAACTCGAAGCCTCCCAAGCCATTACCGGTAGAGAGGGAAATGTCGGGGTCAACTGGAGCGTCCCGATAGATGAAGAACAGGTTTCTTCCGATAAGCGAAACAGCCAGATCCTTGCTCTCTCCCAGCAAGTTGCGGAAGGTATAGGCCAGCGAGAGTTCCCTCAAGCGGAAGTTCGTTGCGTTGTAGGCATAGAGCGGAGAGTACTCGCTGTTGCGTGCTCCTACGACCTGATAGTAGTTCCTTACGCCAATGAGATTGCCACTTCCGTCGGGAAGATACATTGCGGCCTGACCGTCTGCCGTAAAGAGATTCCGGCTGATTGCTTCGTCGCGAGCCTCGGCGGTTCGCTCGGAGAGTCCCAGTCCGTCGAGCATGGCTTCGGTCAGCGAAATGACTTTGCCTCCGATGCGACCATTGATGAGGAACGAGAGTTGGAAGTTCTTGTAGTTGAAGGTGTTGGACCAACCCAACTGCCACTTCGAGTTCATGTTGCCAATCAGCTTAGTGTAGTTCTGTTCCTTGATGAGGTTACCGCTCGAAGTGAGGAAGATGGTTCCGTCGTCGTTGCGTTTCAAGTCGCGGACATACATATCGCCAAATGCATCACCCTCGAAGTAGCGTACACGAACGCCAGCAACATCTGTATAGATCTGCTTTTGCCGACCTGCAGCATCGTAGCCAACCTCCTTGATGACGTTGTCGTTGAAGGAGAAGTTCATTGCTGTGCGCCAACGCAGTTTCCTGTTTATCTGCATGTTGTAGCCGATGGTGGTCTCTATGCCCATATTGCGCACCTTGGCCGAGTTCTCATAGACCACGATGCCGGCTGTATTGCCAATTGGCATATAGAGGTCGGTGACGAGTGTGTTGTAGAAGGTGAAGTCCACATTCAGTCGATTGTCGAGGAAGAGCAGTTCCATACCGGTCTCGAAGGACTTTGTCGTCTCTGGCTTAGCACTTGTGAACAGCCCCGAACTTGTGGCACTCATAGCGCCCGTATAGTCGTTGCTCGTGGCTGAGTTGTAGTAGCGGTTCGGCACAGCATTACCGACCTGAGAGTAGGAGGCACGGAGTTTGAAGTAGTTCCACCAGTCGGGCAACTTGAAGAACTCGTTCAGCAGCACATTGGCACCCACGCCAAAGTAGCCGTAGAATTTGTCTTTGTTGTTGTTGAACTGACGATAGACGCGATAAGCATCAGCTCGGAAGGACGCATCCACATAGGCTTTCTCCTTCCAGCCCAACTGAGCCGTAGCGAAGAGTGCACGGTCCCAGTTCGAGCCTTCCGATTCGGAGGTCACGCCTGGTCCGCCATACTTCGTGTTGAAGCCATTGACAACCGTACTCAACTTCATGTTGCCCACGTCCACATTCGTAGCGTTGGCAATGTATGTGTGGTAGTTGCTGGTCCTGATAACGTGCCCGACCCAACCAGCCGAGGCACTGACTTCCCAGTCTTTTTTGAAAGTCCTGTTGAAGTTCAGGATGATGTCGATGTACTGTTCTGTGGTCGAGGTTCGACCCTTGTTGTAAGTGCCGAAGTCGTACATCGAGGCTGGAGCGAAAGTGGTGGCATAGCGGCAACCTTCTTCGCGATATTTGGTGTGGTCGAAGTTATAGCGAGCCTGTAAAGAGAGTCCGCCCCAGATGTCCAGATTGCCCTGGAAGCCACCATAGACGCGGTCGTCGCGATGCGTGCTTTGGTTCTGATTCAAAAGCCAATAGGGATTGTTCTGGCGGGCATCCATATAGGGATAGTTCATCATCGGTCCGCTCAGCTTCACCCTTTCGCTTTGACGGATATAGCCTTCTGCTACAGGATTCTCCACAAAGTGACTCTGCAACTCGGACATCCAGTAACTGTCGGGGATGGCATAGTTGTCGCGATAGTACTGCATATCGATGTTGCGGGGAGCGGTGTAGATGTGGTAGATGGGATTGCCCACCGTACCACCGCCAATGCGATTCTTGGTTCTGGTCTGAGTGTAGTTGATGTTGGCGTTCACGGTCAAGCGGTCCCAGAGTTTGTAGGTCTGACGGAAAGAGAACGAGTTGCGGATGTAGTTGTTCGTCTGAACGAGGCCGTTTGCGTAAGTGTTGGCAGCAGAGAAGTAGCTCTGAACCTTCTCCGTACCGCCTGAAAGGGAAACGGAATTGTTTGTGGTGACGCCAATGCGGTAGAAGTCCGCCACATCGTCGTTCCCATAGTTGCGAAGGTGAATGTCGCGTTCGTAAGGGAACTTTTCCGTCGCCATCGCTTTGGCCTGAGTGGGTGACTGGCTGATGAGGCCGCCCCAGCCATTCGCTTCTCCCAGATAGCCCTGAGGTGTGACGGCTGCACCGTATCTGTTCTGAATCTTGGGCGTCAGCAAAGGCATATCCATCGTGACGTTGCCTGTATAACTGACGGACAGCTTGCCTGCCCTTCCTTTCTTGGTCGTAATCATGATGACACCGTTGGCGGCTCGCGAACCGTACAGAGCGGCAGCGTTGGAACCTTTCAGCACATTGATGCTCTCGATGTCGTCGGGGTTAATCATCGACAGCGGGTCTGCTCCCTCCGTCGCTCCCGTTTCGGTGAAGGACTTCGGGTCGGAAATCTGACCGCGAGTCTCGTTGGACATCGGCACACCGTCCACCACGATGAGAGGCGACGAAGAGCCAAGAATGGACTTTGCTCCGCGCAACTGGATTTTCGAGGCACCACCGGCTCCACCAGCACTTGGCGTAATGGTGATGCCTGCCACCTTGCCCTGCAAGGAATTGGCGATGTTCACCTCTTGCACCTTCATGAACTCGTCCGACTTGATTTGCTGCGTCGCATAGGTCAGTGACTTCTCCTTTCGGAGGATACCCATAGCCGTGACGACCACTTCCTGAATGTTCTTCGTGACGGGCTGCAGCTTGATTCTGAAGGAGGTACGGCCATTAGTGGGAATCTCCTGCGGTTCGTAGCCGATGTAAGATACAACCAGGACGGAACCAGCGGGCACATCGTTGATGACGAAATTGCCGTCGATGTCGCAAAGCGCACCATTTTGGGTGTCCTTAATCTTTACAATAGCACCAATGAGAGGCTCGTTGTTCTCATCGACAACAGTACCTTTTAGTGTGGTCCCGACCTGTTCATCTCTTGAAGGAGAAAAGGCTTCTTTCTCGGAAAACTCGCCTACTTTCTCCCCCCTTACGGGGAAGTTAGAGGGGGTCTTCATGCTTGCAAGCACAGGAGTAAAATTCCCTGCAGCCAGCATCAAAGCACAGGCAAGCAGGGCAAGTGAATGATGATTGCTCATGAAGGAATGTTTAGTTTTAGTTTCGGTATTAGATGCATATTTAATTACAAATGTAGCAATTATTCCTTATATATATAGGAGAATTTAAAATATTTTATGCTTTTTTAAGACTTGCAGCAAGGGTAGGGCTGAGGTCGCACTCTCTCAAAATGGGATGTTGACTTCGTTGATATCGTGTCGCGACTCGGAAACAATCAAACAAGTCTTGTTGTTTCTCTCACTGCTAGCGATGATACCTTTGTTGCATAAAAAAGGCGGCATTTCTGTCGCCATTTTTGGTTGCAAAACCATTGCCCTTTAACTCCCCTAAGCAAGCATAGTGAGCTAACACCTTTACTTCTTTACATATGGCTATCATTTTTCCCACCATGGGAAAATGGAAGTTCACCTGTCCTTTCATCAACGGATTTAACGGATTATACGGATTTACGGATTCGTTGTTTAATATATCTCAGTCTAGTTTGTGAAAAATATAAATCCTTTTAATCCGTTCAATCCGTGGTTTATTATAATCACTCCGCTGTCCAAGTCGCAATTAAGTCCTGCGATGGCTTTTCGACCTCGAGTTTATACTTCTTGATGATTTCGATGATCTGCTGTTGAATCTTGGCTGGTGCCACACCTTGCAGGGTGCTGACGAGGTTGTAGCCGGCTTTGCGCAGGATGGGGATGATGTCGGCGGGGACGCCTTTCTCGAGGAACAGTTCGTCCTTGTCGCGAGGTGCTTTCACTTCGGGCTTCATCTGCGGGAAGAAGAGGACTTCCTGGATGAAGGGCTTGCCCGTCATGAGCATGGCCAGGCGGTCTATGCCGATGCCGATGCCGCTGGTGGGAGGCATGCCGTACTGAAGGGCGCGCAGGAAGTCGTGGTCGATGACCATTGCCTCGTCGTCGCCCTTGTCGGCAAGCTTCATCTGGTCGATGAAACGTTCCTCCTGGTCGATGGGGTCGTTCAGCTCGGAGTAGGCATTCGCCAGCTCCTTGCCGTTCACCATCAGCTCGAAGCGTTCGGTCAGGCCGGGCTTGGAGCGGTGCATCTTCGTCAGGGGTGACATCTCGACGGGATAGTCTGTGATGAAGGTCGGCTGGATGAATGTGCCTTCGCAGAACTCGCCGAATAGCTCGTCGATGAGCTTGCCTTTGCCCATCGTCTCGTCCACCTCCATGCCTTTCTCTTTGCAGAAGGCACGAATCTCATCCTCGCTCTTGCCTTCGCAGTCGAAGCCCGTCTTCTCCTTGATAGCGTCGAGGATGGGCAGACGGCGGAACGGAGCCTTGAACGAGATGACCTTGCCGTCGATTTCCGTCTCGGGCTTGCCGTTGACGGCCACGCAAATCTCCTCGAGGAGCTGCTCGGTGAACGACATCATCCAATTGTAGTCCTTGTAGGAAACGTACAGCTCCATGCAAGTGAACTCGGGGTTGTGGTTCTTGTCCATGCCCTCGTTACGGAAGTTCTTGCCGATTTCATAAACGCCCTCGAAGCCGCCCACGATGAGTCGCTTGAGGTAAAGCTCGGTGGCGATGCGCATGTACATCGGGATGTTCAGCGCGTTGAAGTGCGTGATGAATGGACGGGCCGTTGCGCCGCCGGCGATGGCTTGGAGGGTGGGCGTCTCGACCTCGGTGTAGCCGTGACGGTCGAAGAAAGCGCGCATGGTCTTGAGGATAGTGGCTCGCTTCAGGAAGGTGTCCTTCACGCCCTCGTTGACAACGAGGTCCACGTAACGCTGGCGGTAGCGAAGCTCGGGGTCGTCGAAGGAGTCATAGACGTTGCCATCGGCATCCGTCTTGACTATGGGCAGGGGCTTGAGGCTCTTGGAGAGCACGGTCAGTTCCTGAGCATGGACGCTAATCTCGCCAGTCTGTGTGCGGAACACATAGCCCTTGATGCCGATGAAGTCGCCGAGGTCGAGGAGTTTCTTGAAGACGGTGTTGTAAAGAGTGGTGTCCTCGCCATTTGCGAGAGCGTCACGAGTGATGTAAACTTGGATGCGTCCTTTCGAGTCCTGCAGTTCTGCGAAGGCTGCCTTGCCCATGATGCGCTTCGACATGATGCGGCCGGCTATGCAGACATTTCGGCTGTTCTCGGGTGTCGCAGTCTCGCGGATGTCGTTTCCTTCCTCGTCCTTGCCCACGACAGGCAGGTCAACGAAGCTTTCCTTTATCTCCGTGCTGAAAGCGTTTGTGGGGTACTCTGCAGCGGGGTAAGGGTTGATGCCCAAGTCGCGCAACTGCTGCAAGTTATTTCTGCGGATAATCTCCTGTTCACTCAGTTCAAGTATGTTCAATGCGTTCATTTGCTACATTATAATTTATAATTTGCGCGACAAAGATACGAAATATAATTAAGAATTAAGAGTTAAGAGTTAAGAATTATTTGCTTATATACAAAAACCTGCCCGAAAGCTTAGCTTTTGAGCCTTTGAGGGCGTCGAGCTAAAGCTATGGGCAGCAAAGAACAAGACTCCTGCATCATCACGACGCAGGAGCAGGGTGGCGCACCAATATATTAACTTCTAAAAACCAATTTCACATTATCTTCCTGCTGCCAATAATTCGTAGGGAATGTCGTCGCACAGCATGGAGCAGGCTTTCTGCTCTGACGACACGTCGCCTTCTTCCTCAAGCGTTGGGGAAGCTTCTGCTTTTGCCAGCATTGGCTCGTACTTGGTGACGACGCGGGTCTCGTAGATGGTGTCGCGGACGGTCTGCACTTGCATGATGGTGTCGTGCTGCACCTTGACAACTTGAGCCACAGGATTCTCAGTAGGTTGTGACTGAGGCATGCCACCATGAAGGGCATAGCCTGCAAAGAAGCTGATGAGGCTTGCAGCAATTGCCCCTACCCATCCTCCCCAAAGGGAGGGGCTTGTCCTCTTGAAGGGAGGAATCGTCATTTGACTTTCTACCTTCTGCCGTTGACGGCGGGCCGACGCGATGATTTGTTCGTTACTTATTTTCATTTCTTTTCAACTTTTAACCTTATAACCTTTTAACTTTTTTCTGATGATGTTCATTGTCTTGTGCAGGCGGGACTTTACTGTTCCTTCGGGTATGCCGACAATCTCTGCAACTTGGGGGACAGTCAGTTCCTCCTGATAATGCAGGGAGAAGATTTGATGCAAGGGCGCTGGCAATTCGGAGAGCACCCTATCGAGGGCCTCATCAAGCTGAGCGGCATCCATTTCCACTTCTATCTGTTGGTCAGAGACGGGTTCGGCATCAAGAGAGGCAAGCAACTCTGCTTCGTAGGCATTACTGCGATAGTGGTTCTTGCAGATGTTGTAGGCGATGGTGAAGAGCCAAGTGCTGACGTTGCTGCCCTCGCGATAGCGGCTTCTGGCTTCGTAGGCACGGAGGAAGACGTCGTGCGTGGCATCGGCTGCCACTTCCTCGTTGCCGCCCAGTTGCATGAAGAAGAAGCCCTTCAACCTACGGGCATAGCGGCGATACAGCTCCTCGAAAGCCGTATCGCTGCCTGCCGCAGCCTGAGCCATCAATTGCTCATCAGTCTGGTGGCGCAGAGGTTTAAGATGGAAGAGTTTCATTCTTCTATTGGCTCTGTTTTAATTAGTACTCGTCTATTTTCTTTCTTATTCCTATGCTCCTCGTACTTCTTTCTGTCTGTAGCCAGATCATCGTTCGGGTCACTTTTGAAAGGTACATGTTCCACAAACTCGTAATGAGGACCACCATCAGTTTTATACTCTACAGAATAATTACCATATCCGTGATATTGTATTCTTTTAAGGATGCTGGTGAAAATGCGGTTCAGCTTTGCATATTGTTCACGATTATGCTTTTTGTAATACGGCATCAAGTCGTTGAGCAGCAACGCATAATTGAATGCCAGCCCCCTGGGTAAAGCCTTATACTCCTCCACGTTCTCCAATTCCGGCTGAAACGGTATAGCCAAGTACTCCAACAGGTAACGTTTCTCCACGTTGCGGCGCTTCACAGCCATATTGTCGTAAGGCTTTTTGGAATAACGCATGGTCAGTCCTTCATTGTAGAGGCAGGCTTTTAGGTCATCGAACTCACCCCCGTATTTAAACATGTATTGCACATCAGAGGCAGGCAGATAAATGGGTCGCTTACAGTTTTCAAGAACATAGCGTATGATGCGTGCGATGATTCTGAAATATTCTTCTCCCGAACTCAACTGATCATATAATTCTTGGTTAAAAGGAACACCTATGCGCTCGAACTCCGTCTTCGTAAAGGCCCCACCCCCATTCACATCACAGATAATCTTATCCTTGTGCACACCCAAGACAAGTTGCAGCATAAGCTTTCCTACCTTATTGACTTCATTGCGGCACAGATAGACACCGCCTTTCTCCATACCTTGCAACTCGTTATAGTGATATTGCAAACATTCTGCGGGGTATTGTCCGCTCTTGTAATATTGAGTTAGCAGTTTGGTAAGCTTCAGCGTATCGTTTTCATATAATAGATGCCTTGTCCAGTCTTCATAATCGCGGGCAGAAGCATCTAATGGCATCACGGCAATGGCAGAATCGGCATATTCCTTGTGTTTTGCCCATCGATACCTGTATGCATATTTATAAAAGGTATAGGTGCCGGGAATTGCCTGAGCCATACGATTAAACACATTATTTTCTTTGGAGCGCCGAAGAGCCGCTTCCCTGTTTTTCCCGTCTGTTTTAGTAAACATTCGGTCATCCACTTCTTTTAGAGTGCGCCAAGCCTTTTCATCCTTCGGGTGTTCTGCCACATAGTTATTCCAATAGTTGTACGTACTGTCTAACTCCAGCGAATCCAACCTTTGGTAAGGACCTGCACCCATACCGATAACCGTAACCTTCGCAACTTTCTTTTCCTGTGCGCTGGCTCCTGCGAGAAGCAAAGTGAAAGCCAGCAATGTCATAACTGTTCGTTTCATGTTCCTTTTTGTTTGGTTGGTTTTGCGTTTGTTTTGACAGCATACACACGAAACGCCAAATCGTTCAATTTTATGCACTTTATTTTTCTTTAACCCGAAAACCATTTTTCCCGTTGCAAAGGTAGCGGAAAAGAATCAAACAACCAAACGTTTCATGCATTCTTGTCGATGACACTTTGCAACAAGAAATGCTTAATTTGCTTACTACTTGAATTTAGGCAGACTCGCGAGAATCGCTTAAAATTACTTCGGTGGCACTTTTCTACCCTCGGAGCGAGAAATGCGCTTAAATCGAATCTGTGGTGAAAATCAGCAAGTTACGAAACACTCTTTGGTGAATAAGAATACCGGATTGACAACCGGACTTTACAAAAAAACGTTCTTGTTCGCCATTTTTGACCTTTTTCGAGGGTAAACTCCTACAGCCAAGATTTCAAACGCACCGTGTTAAGTTGACAAACTTAACGTAGGGCGTTGGCAAACGCCCTACGTCGAATCACCAAATTCAACGTGTTTTGCGGCCTTTTCCGGCATTTTCATAAGTGACACTTTGCTAACCAAAACGGACGATTCACTTTCTATCTGACTTTGCTGCATCATACAGTTTTCGTCTTTTTTAACAGGCAAAGGACACTAAATGCAAGCCGATGGACGTTATTAAAGAAAACGAAACGATGAAACATCTCTTTGCTTTCCTTTCCGCTATTCTGCTCCTGTCTGCCTGCTCGAATAGTACAGACAGCGATAACGTCATTGTTGACCCGGACCTTCACCCTATCGTTACTAATACTGGGCAGTTCCTCTCGATGGACGGCGGCTACACACATCTCGCCTACACCTACGACGCAGAAGGCAGAGTGGTTCGTGCCGAGCGCTTCGACACGACTCGGTACGTCGTGAAGTGGTTGGCCGAGTACAGTTATGCAAACGACCGCATCTACATCAAATATCAGGAGTTCGCGGAAATGCCAAACGGCGAACACGACCCGAACTACAGCCGTGACTTCTGCCATTACGACACCCTCTTCCTCGTGGGTGGAAGAGTAGATAGTCTGGCAGGATTCAGACCACAATCAAGGCAAGTGGGTGAGAACTGCCACTTCTTGAAGTTCCGTTACAACGAGCGTGGCGAACTTGTCTCCATCAGGAATGACAACGTGAAGCGCTACCCTTACGCAAGGTATAAGGCGGGAGAGCCTTGGTACACGGAGCTTTACACGCTGGAATGGCAGGACGGCAACATCACGGGCCGAACCTGCACCATCCCTCAGGAAAAGAAGACGGAGACATGGAAATACAGCTATTCCGAGCTGACGGGTTCCCTTCCGGGCAGCGACCCGAGAAACGTCCTGTTCGAACTCGTGCCGCTCATCTCCAACGGATTCTTCGGCGCCGATTGTCGAAATTTGATGCAAAGCATGGAGGCCGATGACTTTACGGAGCAGATAGAATACCTGCAGGACGAGCGGCAAATGGTCAGCCAGGCGATATCTATTGTCAACTTTCTCGACGGATTGGTACACCACTACAACTACCAAATCCGTTGGAGTGTCGGCAACTGACCGCACTCCCTTCTCTGCATATTTATTAATGTATAGACCCTCTTAGTGTCGTTTTATGCAAGGAAATGGCATCAAACATCATATTGTGCCTCATATTTTTCACTTTTCACTTTTCACTTTTCACTTTTTTCTGTATCTTTGCACTCGGATTCACGGTAAAAAGATAACAAATTATGTTTTATTGGACACGTTTAATTTAAAGTAAAGTATGAAAAACGTCCCTTACAAGATCTATTTGAGTGAGGAAGAGATGCCCACCAAGTGGTACAATGTGCGTGCTGACATGAAGATAAAGCCGGCACCACTGCTGAATCCAGGCACAGGAAAGCCCCTCACGGCGGCTGAGATGGAGCCCATCTTCTGTAAAGAACTCGTAGCACAGGAACTCGACAACGACACCAAGTGGTTCGACATTCCCGATGAAGTGCTCGGTTTCTACCGCATGTTCCGTCCCAGCCCACTCGTTCACGCGAAGTTCCTGGAACAGGCGCTCGACACGCCTGCCAAGATATTCTATAAGTTCGAAGGCAACAACACGAGCGGCTCGCACAAGTTGAACTCGGCTATTGCACAGGCTTACTATGCCAAGAAGCAAGGCCTGAAAGGTGTTACCACCGAGACGGGTGCAGGCCAATGGGGCACGGCGCTCAGCATGGCTTGCCAGTACTTTGGCCTCGACCTCAAGGTCTTCATGGTGAAGTGCTCGTACGAGCAGAAGCCTTTCCGCCGCGAAGTCATCCGCACTTATGGTGCCAGCATCATTCCTTCGCCCAGCGACACGACTCAGGTTGGCCGCAAGATATTGGCTGAGTTCCCTGGCACAACGGGGTCACTCGGCTGTGCCATCTCCGAAGCAGTCGAGGTGGCTGTTACCAACGAAGGCTATCGCTATGAGCTGGGCAGCGTCTTGAATCAGGTACTTCTGCATCAGTCAGTTATCGGCCTCGAAGTGCAGGCAGCGCTCAAGAAGTACGGCATCAAGCCAGACATCCTCATCGGTTGTACCGGTGGCGGCAGCAACCTCGGTGGCTTTGCCGCTCCTTTCCTTGGAGAAGTGCTGCGTGGCGAAGCAAACTACAAGATTATCGGAGCTGAGCCAGCCTCTTGCCCCAGCTTCACAAGAGGCGTCTATGCCTATGACTTCTGCGACACAGGCTGCATCTGCCCCTTGGCAAAGATGTACACCATCGGCAGCCAGTTCATCCCCTCTGCCAACCATGCAGGCGGACTTCGCTTCCACGGCATGAGTCCCATCCTGTCCGAACTCTACGACGAAGGCCTCTTCGAAGCCCGCGCTTACGAGCAGACCTCCGTCTTCGAGGCTGCAGAGATATTTGCCCGCGCTGAAGGAACATTGCCCGCTCCCGAGAGCAGTCACGCCATCCGCGCAGCCATCGACGAAGCCCTCAAGTGCAAGGAAACAGGCGAAGAGAAGGTAATCGTCTTCAACCTTTCAGGCACCGGCTACTTCGACCTCTATGCCTACAAGGCCTTTAACGACGGCACGATGAGCGACTACATTCCCACCGATGAGGAAATCAAAGCCGCCCTCGCAAAGCTGCCACAAGTTTAGACAATCGACTCCATTGGAGGAAAACAATAACGCCGCAAGTTAAGATTCATCTTAGCCTGCGGCGTTTGCGCTGTATTACCGAATGTCCTTTCTTCCCCAATCGCTCATGCGAAAGATGTTGATGGCTTTTACCACACATCGTCCCAGAGGTTGGATTCCTTTACGCGAGCTTCGTAAGTAGTGTTGGTTCCGGTGAAACCGATGTAATCTCCGTCTGCGTATGTTTGGTTTGTGCCGAGACCTGAGAAGGTGGAGTCCTCCATCAAATGGCTCTGATTTTGCAACTTCACTGCAATCATCTTGGGGTGTATGTATGTGCGTTTCATTTTCTAATTTCCTTATTTTATTATCTTCTTGCCATTTACGATGTAAACGCCCTTAGGCAATTGACCATTGACCGTTGACCATTGACCATTAACCTTGCGGCCTGAAAGGTCGTAAATGCTCTCTTCTGAATGTTCAATGTTTAATGTTGAATGTTCAATGGAAGTCGCGTCGTCCTCTTCCAAGTTCAGCACGAACTCCTTGATTTGGTCCGCCTCTTGAGCAAAATGAATGCCATTCAGCATGAAATAGCCACGCCCACTGCCGATAACTGAACCTGCAGCAGGATAGCTTAGACCGGTAACAAAGCCATAAAGATGGAGGATGAGAATGCTCTTATCGATACTGCTGATTTTCAAAGGGGCATAGGTGCCGATGAAGTCCACATAGTCGTTCTGGCAGCGGGCATCGAGATAAACTTTGGCAATGTCCGTGGTGCTGTAATCAGGAATAGTGATGCCTTCGAATGTGGGGTTCTTCAAGTCACGGGTATCGGGGGAGGCATTGTCATAGCCATCTGCCTTATCCCACCTGATGATATAAGGTTTGCCTGCCTGTATCTCCGTTGCATCCGCGAAGTTGAGTGTCAGCTTGCCGCCTTGGAGCGATACGGAATCTAACGTCCTCAGCCTCTTTGGAGCAAGTTTCTCAGTCACTTGCTGTGCGGTCATATTGAAGGGTAGGCACAGCGTGTTCCAGAGGCCGTCCTTGTATAGTGTCCTGTCCTTCAATGTCACCAAGACCTCTTGGCCGCTGAGGGCACAGATGGCATCGGCGTTGTTGGCATCGTTGGCCAGCACCAGCAAGCCAACATTTGCCGTTACCACGACATCTGCATCACCCACAGTCAGGGTATAGACGCCGTTCTGGTCGGGTGTCAGCACCGTCTCGCCAACCTTGACGCTGCGGATGTAGGGTTCGTATATTTCCTTTGCCTTGAAGGTGATTTCAGTTCCCGAGATATACTTCCCGTTAGGGTCTTCTTGAAACGTCGAATTTATGAGTTCCATCTCTTCCGGCAATGTTACGGACCAGGTGGGCCAAGGGGTCGTGCAAGCCTCATCGCTAAAATAGTTGTTGCACATCCAGCATTGCCAGCATCCGGCACCTTCGGGGGCAACACCTTCATGGTTCTTTATCGGGAGTTCAACGGATGAAGCGTCGTATTCAATTGTTGCCGCATCGTCGGCAAAGTACTTGCCGTCAGAGTCGCGCTGGTAGCACTCCTTAATGATACCTGTCTGGCTGCAGGTGGCTAACCGCGGCAGCAAATGCTTATAGCAATAACCCGCAAAACGGATTTCTTTCACGCAATAAAATTGGCGTTGCAAAGTACCGTCCCCCCGGGGCCAAAAATCAATACAGAAGTATCGATATCCACGATACGACTCGTGTGGGAGTTCAAATAACGTGATATCTAAATTATAATCGGAACGAGAAGGCCAATCTACTGTTGCTAACACTGTCCACCCATCATTTTTATGAAGTTTTGCCCTAAGCCTCCATTTCGCTGGTTTTTTTTCATTCTTTATTGAATTAAAGACTATATGTATCGGAATAATCACTTCGTCGGATTCGAAAGTTATCACTTTATATTCAGAGAAATATAAAAATGTACTAAGGTCTCCATCCACCAATTCTTCCCAACTGGAAATAAAGCCAGTGTACAGCGGCCAACCATCTATTTCTTGTGTTTCTTTCGTGACATGTGTCTCTTGCCAGAGAGGCGACTTCACATTCCCAACTGCAATGGGGCCGAACAGCGGAATATGAATATAACCATCCTCATCGATTTCTTCGGCTGGTGCACTGCCGTCTTTGACTTTCGCATATACTCTCACCCAGAATGTTCTGCCATCTGATGTTTCCTCTTCTTGATCAGGGAACCAAGCCGTATATACGGTAGAGAGATTAAACCCTATCCTGAATCCGTGATTGCCGCTGAGGCCGTACGTTTCGTTTACATCACTCCTCTCAAAGTAATACACATTATCATATTCTATATATCGATCGTAGCCTTCGCCCTCTTCGCGCGTCGTGGAGATGACGCCATAGACTTGAATCTCTTTGCCTGCCTCCCAATGTTTCAGGCCCGAATCATATACCCAGCCGCTGACGTAAGCACAACCTATACCGCCTACAAAGTCCTGCTCATAGTGGGATACCAACGTGGTCTCAGCCTGTGCCGTAGCGCTGGCCGTCACGACGAACAGCAACACCATTGCCACCCGCCTCATGAAATTAAATAATGTTGTCGTATTCATTCTTTATTCAATTAATTCTGCTCCAAAGTTACGACTTATTTTCTTACGCGCAAAGAAAACGGTGATTTTTTTCAAAATATACAATGTCGCTCGTTAAGATCTAAAACATAACAGGCGACGTTTGCTATTATAACAGGGAATGTTTCCAAACATAGCACGTTAAGTTTGCGAATTAAGCACGCTTAGTTGGGCAACTAAGCACGCCTAGTTTGGCAATTAGGTTGCCTTAGTTGTAAAACAAAGCAGGCCTCCGTTGGGAAGCCTGCTTTTATTGATGTGCGGAGGTTCGTTATCCTCCGAAATTGTCGAAGCGGATCATGTCGTCCTCTACACCGAGAGAGTGCAAGAGGTCGAGCACCGTCTTGGCCATCATTGGAGGTCCGCAGAGGTAGTACTCGCAGTCCTCGGGTGCCTCGTGTGCCTTGAGGTAAGTGTCGCCCATGACGGGTGCCACGAAGCCCGGAGTGTACTTGATGCCTGCTGCATCGGCCTTCGGGTCGGGACGGTCCAAAGCAAGATGGAAGTGGAAGTTGGGGAAGTCCTTCTCGAGCTGCAGGAAGTCGTCGAGGAAAGGAATCTCCTCCAGAGCACGTGCACCATAGAAGTAGTGCATGGGACGCTGACGGTCTTCGTCCTTCACGCCATGACCCTTCAACATGTGCATGATCTGAGCACGCAGAGGAGCCATACCGGCACCACCGCCAACCCATATCATCTCACGACCTGTGCCGTACTGCGGACGGAACTCTCCGTAAGGACCGCTCATGATGACCTTGTCGCCGGGCTTCAGCGAGAAGATGTACGACGAAGCGATACCCGGGTTGACGTCCATGAAGCCAGGGCCTTGCTCCTTCGGTTTGAAGGGAGGTGTGGCGATACGGACATTGAGGGTGATGATGTCGCCCTCGTCGGGATAGTTGGCCATAGAGTATGCACGGATGGTTTCCTGCGGGTTCTTGCACTTGAGGGGGAACAAGCCGAACTTCTCCCAAGCTGGAAGATAAGTGTCGCCGATGAGAGACTTGTCGAAGTCCTTGTCGTAGTCGATGCAGTCGAATGCAGGAATCTTGATCTGTGCGTAAGAGCCGGGCTCGAAGTCCATGTGCTCGCCCTCGGGCAGAGCCACCTTGTACTCCTTGATGAAGGTTGCCACGTTCTTGTTGCCAATCACGGTGCATTCCCATTCCTTTACGCCCATTACTGAGTCGTCAACCTTGACTTCGAGGTCGCCCTTGACTTTGCATTGGCAACCGAGACGCCAGTGGTCCTTGATTTGCTTGCGAGTAAAGTGGCCTTTCTCAGAGTCGAGAATCTCGCCACCACCAGCAGTTACCTGGAGCTTGCACTGTCCGCAAGAGCCTTTGCCACCGCAGGCTGAGGGAAGGAAGACGCCTTCCTGACTCAACGTGCTCAGCAGAGAAGCACCTTGAGGAACAGAGAACGTATCCTTGCCGTTGATTGTTACATTCACGTTACCACTTGGTGACAGATAAGCCTTCGCAACGAGAAGGATTGCCACCAGTATCATAATAATAGTAAGGAATACTCCTATACTGGTTAAAACCAAATTCATATCCATATTCTGTTCCTCCTATTATTAGATGTTAAGACCGCTGAAGCACATGAAAGCAAGTGCCATCAGACCAACTGTGATGAATGTAATGCCGAGGCCCTGCAGGGGCTTGGGAACGTCGGTGTAAGCCATCTTCTCGCGAATGGCAGCAAGACCTACGATGGCCAGCAGCCAACCGATACCAGAACCGAGAGCATAAGCGATTGCGTCGCCGAAGCCTCCGATGAACTGAGCATTGGTAGGCTCCATCGTGACGCGCTGCTGCATGAACAAGCTGGCACCCATGATGGCGCAGTTTACTGCAATCAGAGGCAGGAAGATACCGAGAGAAGCATAGAGCGACGGGCTAAAGCGTTCCACAATCATCTCCACCAACTGCACCATACCGGCAATGACGGCGATGAACAGGATGAAGGCAAGGAACGTCAGGTCAACGCCAGCTACAATGGCATCAGGACCGAGGACGTAGGTCTGCAAAGCATAATCGACTGGCACTGTGACGAGCAGGACGAAGGTCACTGCAACACCAAGGCCAAGAGCTGTCTTCACATTCTTGGATACTGCAAGGTAAGAGCACATACCCAGGAAGAAGGCGAATATCATGTTGTCCACAAAGATGCTGCGGACAAAAAGAGAAATCATGTGATCCATACTACTTTACCTCCTCTTTATTATAAGCACGATGTGCCCAGATTACTAAACCTACGATAATCAAACTCATGGCGGGCATCACCATCATGCCGTTGTTCTGATAACCTGCGTCGTACATGAACTGCGGGATGACATTGTAGCCGAAGAGTGTGCCGAAGCCGAAGAGCTCGCGAACGAAGCCTACGATGACGAGGATGGCAGCATAGCCGAGGCCGTTGCCGATGCCGTCGAGGAACGAAGGCCAAGGACCGTTCTGCATAGCGAAAGCTTCGAGACGACCCATCAGGATACAGTTGGTGATGATGAGGCCTACATAAACGCTCAACTGCACGCTCACGTCATAAACATAAGCCTTGAGCAGCTGGCTCACGATTGTCACAAGAGCTGCCACAACCACAAGCTGCACGATGATGCGGATGCGGTTGGGAATGGTCTTGCGCAACAGGGATATAATCACATTCGAGAATGCCGTGATGACCGTCACGCTGAGTCCCATCACGATGGCGGGCTTCAGCTGACTGGTGACAGCCAATGCCGAACAGATACCGAGCACTTGAACAGCGACGGGGTTGTTCACGTTAAGGGGGCCTGTGAATGCGGCTTTATTCTCGTCAGAAAACAATTTACTCATATTCTTTTCCTCCTTCTTTCTTATTGTTTAACATCCTCTTCGCAAATATCACACTCAGCCTCTTCTGATTCGCTTGCAGCAGAACCACCGAGGAATTCCTTGTAAGCGGTCAGACCGTCCTTGACCATTGCGGCAACGCCGTTGCTGGTAAGGGTTGCACCGGTCACGCCGTCCACTTCGAACTCACTTTGAGCAGCACCAGCCTTTGTGACTGTGAGAGCGACATTACCGTCCTCACCGAAGATGGGCTTGCCGATGAACTGGTCCTGGAACCACTTCTCGCCGATGCGAGCACCAAGACCAGCAGTCTCGCTTTCGTGATAGAAGTAAGTGCCGAGCACTTTGTCCTTCGCCTCGTTCACAGCGATGTAACCCCAAAGGCCGCCCCAAAGACCGCGGCCTACAACAGGAAGCACATAAGCCTGCTCTCCGTTGGCTGTTGTGCCAGTGAAGACGTGAAGCTTGCCTTCCTTGATTAGAGCGCCGTAAGTCGTGTTGAACTTCTCCTCGTAAGGCTTCAGTTCGCCTGCTTCGAAGAGGTTGTCCTTCACCTTCTCTTCATAGACCTTAGCCACATCGATGGTAGCTTTGTCGTAACCGAGAGCAGAGAGAATCTGTCCCTTCGTATCGTTTGCCACATTAGCGTCCTGTGTCTCCTTCAATGCAGAAGCCACGAATGCCAGCAAGAAGGCAACGATGATAACCATTACTGCTGCATAGCAGAAGGTATATACATTACCGTTCGTATTAACGCCCTTCGACTTTACTTCCTTAATCTTGGAAGCGTCGGCGCCGCAGATAGGGCACTTATCGGGCTTTGATGCAGCCTCGAATGTCTGGCCGCATTGTTCGCATATAAATTTCTTTGCCATATCTGTTTACTTTTTAATAATGGCGCGCTTAGCACGCTTATTGATATTACTCTGTACGAAGCAGTAGTCGATGAGGCTTGCAAAGAGGTTCATCAGCAGGATGGCCAGCATCATACCCTCGGGATAACCCGGGTTGAGGACGCGAACCAGGACTGCGATAAAGCCGATGAGCAGACCATAGACGTACTTGCCGCATTCTGTACGACAGCTTGTAACGGGATCGGTTGCCATGAAGACTGCACCGAAAGCGAAGCCGCCAAGAACGAGTTGCTCGTACCATTGAATCTGAGTCAGGCCGAGGGCTTGCATGAGGTAACCTGTTGCAGCACCGCCAACGAAGACGCTCAGCATGGTCTTCCAGCTTGCAACGCCAGTCCAAAGCAGCAGCAAGCCGCCAAGAGCGATAGCAATCACGCTCGTCTCACCAATGCAACCAGGGATGAGACCGGTAATGGCATTCTGAATCGTTTCAGGAGCAAAGCCTGAGAAACCTGCCTGGGCAGCCTCGCCAAGAGGTGTGGCTGCTGTGAAGGCATCAGTAGCTTTGTAGCCGAGACCCAGGATTGTGTCCTGAGAAACCCACACAGTTGCGTCACCAGTCATTGCAGCAGGATAGCTGAAGAACAGGAAAGCACGGGTGATGAGGGCAGGATTGAAGATGTTCATACCTGTGCCTCCGAAGATTTCCTTAGCAAGGATAACGCTGAAAGCAACGGCGATGGCAAGCATCCAAAGCGGACAAGTGATGGGCACAATCATGGGAATGATGATACCCGATACAAGGAAGCCTTCCTGGATTTCCTCGTTCTTCCATTGTGCAACCACGAACTCGATGCCGAGACCTACAACGTAGCTGACAACGATCTTAGGCAGAACGGCCAGGAAGCCGTACCAGAACATGCCCCAGAACGTAGCGTCGGCAAGATGGCCTGTAGCGAGAGCGTTCTGGTAACCCACATTGAACATACCGAAGAGCAGGGCTGGCAGCAGAGCAATCACCACAAAACTCATGATGCGCTTGCTGTCGATAGCATCGTGGATGTTCACGCTACCTACGCGGCTTGTTGTGTTCGGAACGAAAGCAAACGTCTCGAAACCGTCCACCAACGAGCGGAAAGCGTGGAACTTGCCACCTTCCTCAACGTAGGGATGTATGTTATCGAATAGTTTCTTTATTGGATTCATAACTTATATAATAATGTGTTAAGCATTTTCCTTTCTGAGGATGTCCAACCCTTCGCGTACGATACGCTGCAACTCGAGCTTCGAAGAGTCCACGAACTCAGCGATGGCGAAGTCCTCGGGAGCAACCTCGTAGATGCCCAGAGCTTCCTGACGGTCGATGTCTCCAGCGATGATGGCCTTCACGAGATAGCCTGCGTAGATGTCCATCGGGAAGACTTTGTCGTACTCTCCGCTCATGATCATGTGACGTTCGCCGCCCTTGATGCGTGCATCGATGACGTACTCCTTCTTCTTGCCAAAGAGCCAGCTGAAGTAGCTGCGATGGGTCGAGAAGGTGTTGAAGCGTGGCATGATCCAGCCCAACATTTCGTCTGCGTGGTCACCTTCGGGAATGACGTTCACTTCGGTTGCATGAGCACCAAGGAAACCTTCGGCCGTGGTCTTGAGACCGGTCATTACGTTACCGCTGATGATGCGAGCACCCTCAGCATTGATTGTGCCGTCGAGGAGCGTAGTCAACTTCTGTCCGACCTTCACTTTGTAGTACTTGGGCGCCTTCACTTCGCTACCAGCAAGCGCGATGGTGCGAGTGAAATCGACTGTGCCAGTCTTCAAGAGACGACCCAGGAAGATAACTTCCTCGGCTCCAAGTGTCCAAACCACCTCGCCCTTGTTGATGGGGCTGACGTGATTGATTTGAACGCCCACATTACCTGCAGGAGCTGGACCGTCGAAGATGTTCACCTCGCAGTCCTTAGCCTCGGTCAGAGCCTTAGCGGTCTGCTTAGCGCTCACGCCAAGATAAACCTTAGCGAGCTTTGCCAAAGCGGAAAGACCAGCCTGGAACTCAGCCTCCTGACCTTGGAGGACGTACTCGAAGTCCTGACTGAGCGGCATGCTGTTGAACGCGCTCACAAAGATAGCCTTCGGAGCGTCCTCAGGATTTGCCACCACATCGTAGGGACGTTGGCGCAGGTAAGCGAACAGACCGCTCTCCAACATGAGCGCCTTCAGGTCACCCTTTGTGTCGAACTGGCGTGCTTCCTGCTTCTCGTCAGCCTTCACACGGATGCTCAGCAGTTTGCGACGGTCGCCGCGTTCCACCATGCTGACTGTTCCGCTGACAGGGCTCACGAACTTCACTTCGGGATGCAGCTTGTCAACAAACAAGGCATCCCCAGCCTTCACGGCATCACCCTCCTTGACCACCACTTTGGGTTTCACGCCATAGAAGTCATCGGGAACGAGCGCATACTCGCCCGGACACTTCACGGTCGCGGTTTCCTTCGTGGCTTTGCCTTTGAGATTGATGTCGAGGCCTTTGCGTAACTTAATTACTTTTGCCATATCTGGGATTAATAAAAAAATGTTATTTTCGCGGGTGCAAAGATACGAATAAGTGAGCGAAAAACAAAAGGAAAACCGAAGTTTTTCTTTTTATTTCCGAGCGAGAGTATTTTCGACGTAGTCAAAGATACGAATAAGTGAGCGAAAAACAAAAGGAAAACCAAAGTTTTTCTTTTTATTTCCGAACTGAAGGAGCAGCGAACGCCATAAAGCCTGCTTTAAATGGCTGAGTCGCGTCTGAAGAAGACGAAGTCAACGAGAGTATTGTTTGTGGAGTCTGTGATATGGAGTCTTTGCTTCCATGTCGATGCGTTTTTTTGTTTTATGTCTGCAAATACACAAAGAATTCTTTGATTGCTATGTCGCAGAATGTAAAAAAAAGCACGAAAAGAGATGAAAATCCGTCTTTTTCCGCAAAGAAGTAAGCTGAATGGTTGGTAATGCCAAGTTTTATGTGTAATTTTGCAGCAATGAATGGAAATTGAAGTTAAAAAGGAAGTTAAAAAGGAAGTTAAAGAGGAAGTGAAGCGCTACGCGCCGGACAATACACATGGCTGCTACTAAAGCATTCGTCCATGAGCAAAGCGAATTAACTTCCACGAAGCTTTAGCTCGACGAAGTCAAGCGAAGCGAGTTAACTTCTCTTTTAACTCCCTCCTTTAACTCCCTACACATATATGAATAGCGATTTAGGAAACATAGCAGTACTGGGTGGCGGCAGCTGGGCAACGGCTATTGCCAAGATGCTCCTCGAGAAAAACGACTACATCTGGTGGTACCTTCGTCGAGATGACCGCATCGAGGACTTCAAGCGCCTCGGACACAATCCCGCATACCTCACCAGCGTCCACTTTGACGTGAACCGCATCACCTTCGAGAGCGACATCAACCGGGTCGTCGAGGCTTGCCAGACGCTCATCTTCGTCACGCCTTCGCCTTACCTGAAGGGACACTTGAAGCGCCTCCATGTCCGCCTTCGCGACAAGTTCATCGTGACAGCCATCAAGGGCATCGTGCCCGACGAGAACCTCATCTGCTCCGACTACTTCAACCAGATGTACAACGTGCCGGAGGATAACCTCGCTGTGCTTGGCGGACCGAGTCATGCCGAGGAGGTCGCCTTGAACCGCCTCACTTACCTGACCGTCGGTTGTGCTGACAAGGAGAAGGCTTTGTCTTTTGCCAAGATGCTTGCCAGCGATTATGTGAAGGCCAAGACGAGTGACGACGTGATAGGTATCGAGTATGCCAGCGTGCTGAAGAATGTCTATGCCATCGCCGCAGGCATTTGCCACGGATTGAAGTACGGCGACAACTTCCAAGCCGTCCTCATCAGCAATGCCATACAGGAGATGGAGCGCTTCCTCAATACCGTCCATCCCATCGACCGCAGCATCACGGAGAGCGTCTATACGGGCGACTTGCTCGTGACGGGCTACTCCAACTTCAGCCGCAACCGCGTCTTCGGCACCATGATAGGGCAGGGCTACAGCGTGAAGAGTGCGCAGCTCGAGATGGAGATGATAGCCGAAGGTTACTTTGCCACGAAGTGCATGAAGGACATCAACAAGCACCTGCATGTCAACATGCCCATCCTCGATGCCGTCTATAACATCCTCTACGAACGCATCAGCCCCACCATCGAGATAAAACTCCTGAGCGAAGCGTTCAGATAGACCCCCTGACCCTTCGGGCCTCCGTCGCAAGTGGGGACTTGCTCCCCTTTGTGGGGCCGTAGCCACATTCAGTGGCTCCTCTAAAGCCCCCAGTCGCCCTTTAGGGGGATATTATTAATAAGGTAAAAAGAATATGAACAGAGCAATCATCGCCATTCTGCTTGCGCTCGTATCAATGGCAAGTCAGGCACAGGAGAACAACTACACCATTAGAGGAACCGTTGACAATCCAGATGTGACAGTCGTCTATCTCGAGCAACAAGGGAAAGGCTACGAGACCTTGGACTCTGCCATCGTGACAAATGGAGAGTTTACGATGAAAGGCAAAGTCGATAAGCCCGTTCCTGTCGTCATTATCAACAAATATCGGAATGTGCTTTACTTGTTTATCCTGGAGCCAGGAGA
>JAEEGI010000582.1_pt1 | contig 105939 bp, 98 predicted proteins | sample 8958751 | NCBI WGS metagenome assembly JAEEGI01 (sample SAMN16246545, study PRJNA631951) | gut metagenome | biome: gut microbiome; feature: rumen; material: KS-attached | host: Bos | place: Iran: Karaj | collected 2018-10
ACATCAGGCAGTTTTTCTTTGATCCGGGCTTTTGAAACCGGAACGATCGAATTCAGGACCGTCATCTCGATCCTCTGGTTTTTCTTAACCTTTTTTACAGATAATTCTCCGAGTGTATCGGTTAATGTGAGATAACATCTGTACAGTATCTGAAGTGAAAAAACGATAAACGGTGAATAGTCGTTCATATTGTCGTGCCAGCCTTCAGAAGACTCTTTCAGGCAACGATAGTACTGCTCTCTGTGCTCATTGATATTCTTTTCGACCGATACATAGCGGCCGATATCATAACCAGCTTTATACAGCAGCAGCAACATCAGCAGCCTTGATACTCTTCCGTTTCCGTCTCTGAAAGGGTGTATACACAGAAAATCCAGTACAAAACACAGCGATAAAAGCAGCTGATCGATCTGATCATCCTGTCTGGCGCTGTAATAAGCCAGCAGGAGCTGTTCCATGGAAGCCGGTACTTCTTTATAACTTACGGGGGTAAATCTGATGCTTCCTGATCCGTCAGATCTGAATTCCATGATGTAGTTATCTGCTTTCTTATACTGGCCGGCATCTTCAGCGCCGGTATTGCGTTCGATCAGATAGTGCAGCTGTCTGATCAGGGCTTCGCTGATTTCCAGCTCATCATATTCCGTATGAATCAGATTCAGTGCATCTTTATAGCCCAGGATCTCAATTTCATCATGTGTCAGCGGAACCCCGCCGTTGTTAAGGATCTCTTTCAGTCTTTTTTCCGATGTGCCGATACCTTCGATCGCATTGCTTCCGACAACTGAATCGATGACCGCCTTTCCCCTTAATGACTCAAAAATACCGGGATCCTGCTGTTTGTTCATTTCTTCCCTGGCGTTGACATCCGCGATCGCTTTACACAGGCGCAGAACATCGTTCATGTGTTTTTCCTTTAAGAACGAATAATCATATCTTTTCATTTTTCTCTCCATCGGGAATCATTTACTAACTATATTTTATCATTTTATCGTTAGTAAATCATCGTATCAGATAATTCGTGATTCATGATCTTATTTTGTGCTGTTTCGCGGTATACTGTCTTTATGAGGTGAGGCTATGGAAAAATACTGTCTTGAGATTGCGGGTCTGAAAAGAGAACTCCCCTTTGTGAAGATCAATGATGAGCTGGCTTATGCGAGTTTTGTCGTCATATCGGACAAACAGCTGATCGAAACCGTTGCACCGCTGCTGGCGGAAAAGATCAGAGACTGTGACATCATCGTCACGGCGGAAGCCAAAGGCATCGCTCTGGCTTATGAGGTCTGCAGGCAGCTTGGTCTGGACCGCTTTGTGGTCGCCAGGAAATCGGTAAAAAGCTATATGAAAGATCCGATATCGGTATCCGTCAGATCGATCACGACATTCACTGAACAAAAACTCTACCTGGACGGAAACGATATCCCTTATCTCAATGACAGAAAGGTATGTCTTCTGGATGATGTCGTCTCGACCGGCGAATCGCTCAAAGCGCTGGAAGAACTGGTCAGCAAAGCCGGAGGAACCGTAATTGCTCAGGCTGCTATCCTGGCGGAAGGCGAAGCAGCCGACAGGGACGATCTGATCTTCTTACAGAAGCTGCCCTTATTCCATATTAATGAAGAAGGAGGATACGAGCAGATCGCATGACAGACTTATTTGAATACCTGAAACACAACACCTATCCCGGCAGAGGCATCTTTGCGGGAAGGTATAACGGTGAAAGTGTCATCGCCTACTTCATCATGGGCAGAAGCGCAAACAGCCGCAACCGCATCTTCCTTAAGAAAGACGACATCCTTTATACCAGAGCCTACGACGAATCTAAGGTAGCCGATCCTTCCCTGATCATCTACAACGCGATCCGTACCTATGACGATAAAACTATCGTCACCAACGGCAACCAGACCGATACGGTCTATGATTTTCTGAAAGACGGAAAGACATTTGAAGAGGCTCTGGCTACAAGAGAATACGAACCGGATGCCCCCAACTTCACACCCCGCATCTCTGCATTGCTGACAGATGAAGAATATACGATATCGATCCTGAAAAAGAAAGATGAGGAATGTGAAAGGATCTCTTATACCTATCCGTATTCAGAAAACACAGGACACTTCATCTCCACCTACGATCATGACGGAGATCCGCTTCCTTCTTTCTCATCAGAACCGATCGGATGTGATATCAGTCTTCCGTTTGAACCATTCGCAGAAAAACTGTGGGATTCACTCAATGAAGAAAACAAGATCTCTCTTTATGTATCCTTCGGAAACAAAGAAAAGATCTTCAACAAGAACGGGGGCGATTAAATGAAAGAAATACAGCTCAAATACGGATGCAACCCCAATCAGAAACCGTCCCGCATCTATATGGCCGATGGCAGCGATCTTCCGGTCACTGTCCTCAACGGCAGGCCCGGTTACATCAACTTTCTCGATGCCCTGAACTCCTGGCAGCTGGTGAAGGAGCTCAAGGAAGCCACCGGCATTGTCTGTGCCGCCAGTTTCAAACACGTCTCACCGACTTCTGCAGCCTTAGGCATCCGGCTTCCTGACAGACTGAAACGTTCCTGCTTTGTCGATGATGTGGAAGGTCTGGATGATTCGCCTCTGGCCTGTGCCTATGCCAGAGCCAGGGGGACCGACCGGATGAGCTCCTACGGCGACTTCATTGCCCTGTCCGATCCCTGCGATCTGATGACCGCGAAACTGATCAGAAGGGAAGTGTCGGATGGCATCATCGCTCCGGCTTATGATGAAGATGCGCTGGAATTATTAAAGACAAAAAAGAACGGCAACTACAACATCATTCAGATCGATCCTGATTATGAGTGTGCGCCTTTGGAGACAAAGACGGTCTACGGCATCAGCTTTGAACAGGGACATAACGATCTGAAGATCACCGATGAGTTACTGAACAACATTGTAACTGAAAACAAAGATCTTCCTGCTGAAGCAAAAAGAGACCTGATCGTCGCGCTGATCACCTTGAAATATACGCAATCCAATTCCGTTGCCTATGCCTTTGACGGACAGGCCATCGGTGTGGGAGCCGGCCAGCAGTCAAGGATCCACTGTACGAGACTTGCCGGAAACAAGGCAGATACCTGGTTCCTGCGCATGCATGAAAAAGTGCTGAATCTCCCTTTCAGGAAAGATCTCGGCCGGGCAGACAGAGACAATGTCATCGATGCCTACATCAACAAGAACGAAGAAGACGTCTGTGAAAACTGGGAGAAATACTTCACGAAAAAACCTGATCCTCTTACAGAATCAGAGATCAGGGAATACCTCGATCAGATCACCGGCGTATCGTTAGGATCCGATGCCTTCTTCCCCTTCGGTGACAATATCGAAAGAGCTCACCGCAGCGGCGTCAGCTATGTCGCCCAGCCGGGAGGCTCCATCAGGGATGACAATGTCATCGATACCTGCAACAGATATGACATGGTCATGTGCTTCACAGGTATCCGCTTATTCCATCATTAAATGGCACTTGCGTGCCATTTCTTTTTTAATCACGGTTTGCCTGGATGAATCTCCATTCCATCAGGTCCTCAATATCGCAGTTGAGTACATCAGCCATTGAACGAAGAGAGAACGCACTGGCTTTATTGATATCTTTTTTTCTCTGTTCATACTGCTGGATCATACGAAGAGACACTGATGATCTTTCAGCCAGTTCGCTTTGAGAAAGGCCATTCATTTGGCGGATATACTGCAGTTTGCTTTGGGGTTTCTTATTTACAATGTGTCTGCATATCACTTCGATCGCTTTTATTTCGGATACTTCATGAAGGATATCATAAAGTTTTTCCAAATCCGTCATTTTGAGATAGTAGTGTAATTCTTTGAACGTGATTCCGAAAAACCATTGAAAATAAGCAAGTATCCATCCGCACCAGTATTCACATGAATAATCATACTGAACATCATCTTTCTCATAGTGATATTCTTTTTCGTTTTTCAATACTTCAAGCACCAGTTCAATACCGGACATTCCGGATACGTATTTCACGTTCCCTCTTTCATATTTTTCAGATAATCCGGAGTATATGAACAATTGATAAAAATCATCCATCTCAATGTTATAACTGTTCTTGGCAAAATCAAAGGCAGTACCCAGATTTCTCATTGCATCTTCCAGATATATTTCGTTATATGCCTTATTCACTGATTTGCGCTCCGTTGATGATGTCTCTCAGATAAACGCCATTGATATCCATTTCATCCAGTTGTTTTCTGTACATATTTCTTGTGTTTTCATCTCTTGTTTTTCTTTTCGGGAAATATTCGATACGACTGACCGGTTCACTCGAAATAAACTTTATTTTTTCAAATGCTTTCTCAGAAATCAGCACATATTGTTCTTTCACTTCTCCCAGCTTCATTGCATAGTTCAACTGTTCCAGAGAAATTGTATTGCTGATAAAATCGCGCGCAAAAGCAAAATAAGAGTCATCTGCACGATAACCGATAATGAGATCGTATGAATCGGTATTGATCAAATACTGATTCAGAATAAACTCTTTTCCTCTGACGGATACAGGGGATTTGATAGAGAATTCTCTGTTTTTCAAGAGCAAAGCCAGCCAATGAAGAATGTTGTATTTCTGATCCAATAGATCGAGGATCTTCAGTTTTGATAAATCAATCTCATATTTATTTACAAATCCGTCGCTGTTTTCACCAACCGCCCATTCTTTGGCCAGCTCAATATGTTTCGTACAATAAAAACCTTTGCCGTAGTCATTATATGGCTTTCCTTTTCCATATTCTGGTTTTTCTACAATCAAAGGTGATCCGTGATATAAAGTGGTCATTCCTATCTCCCTAGAGTCATATTTATTATATCTCTACAGAGATATAGTTGTCAAAGCTTTCTTAATCCCAGCTGATCGTATCAAATACCTGTCTGATCGTTTCCAGGCTCTCTTTTTCAAGTGCCTTTCGGTAGTAACAGTAAATGAAGTAGAAAGCCTTGGCTTTCTTCAGACAAAGGACTTTTCCTGACATGTCGATGTCATCTGCTTTGTATTCATAAAGAAAACCTTCTGCTTCCCGTCCGCTTATTTCTTCAGACACGAAATCAACGAACTCAAATCCGCTTTCTCTCATCGCCTGAGCGATGATCTTTTCGGTCTGCCTTGCCACATCCCTTTCACTCAGCATTGCGCTGATGAGGATGCTGCCCTTGCTGGAAGCGAAATTGATCAGAATGTGTTTTTCCGGATCCGAGATGCACAGATCGGGCGCTCCGTTTATAAAATTCATCTGATTCATTTCTTCTTCGCTTAATACATGGAATCCTTCAATACAGGATACGTTCATTTCTCTAATCTTCATAGATACCCTTTCTGTAAAGAAACAGCCTTGCGGCTGTCTCTTATTCTCCTAACGGAAGTGTGAACAGATAGAAGATGCCTTCCGGCAGCTGCACACCTGCTTCAACGGCGATCACCGCATGTGCGGCAACGATCGCACCGGCTTTATCCGCAAGTTCCATCAGACCCTTTGTCGTACCGCCTCCGCCGTAGACATCGTCGACCACAAGGATCCTTTTGCCTCTGATATATTCCGCATCATCATCAGTCAGCGACATGACCTGATCTCTGGGTGTCGTAACGGAACGGTAGACGGCCTGGATCCTGTTGCCGTCGCCGTTTTTCCTGGCGACAACGGTCTTGGAGATGTCTGTTCCCTTGGCCTTGTTCCAGCGTAAGGCGATCGCATGCGCCAGTGCGTTGGACTTGGCGACCGGGTTGAGGATCGTATCGAATTCCACGCCTGCCTCCAGCAGAAGGTCCACGATGTCATCGGCAGCCGCTTCGTTGAGACTGACCTGTCCCGAGATGTCCAGGAAGGCGACTTTCTTGCCTGACAGTACCTTGAAAGGAAGATCGTAATCCCTTCCGCTCATGGTGACTCTTAAGAATTCCTGTCCGTCTTTTTCGATTCTCTGTGTCGGTGTCTGATTGATCTTGCTCATATGTTCTCCTTCTTTATCAATATAATCATTATACTCTCTTACATGATCAGTAAGGCGATAAAACTGACGATACCGAAGCCCAGCATGATCGGCGTCAGATAGACGAGTCTGACCGGGATCATCCGGTACATTTTCTCCATCACTTCATTGTCCGGTTCACAGGTGAAGACATAGTTGGCTCTTTCATTAAGGCCGGTCTTGCGAAGGATGATGTTGATGATGTGACCCAGGCTTGCCAGCAGGAAAGTGAAAAACATGCCCCATAAACAGTGGACCGGTTTCGCTTCATAGAGACCGGCTGTATAAAACAGAAGACAGGTGGTGATCAGAAGCCCGTGATAGCCGTAGAAACCGAATGCCTGCTTGGAAAACAGCAGCTGGTCCCTGTTATATCTGTCGGGCATAAACACTGCCAGAAGGGCTCCCATCGTCCCTACCGTCACGCAGAAAGACATGATGATCTGGCTGTTCAGCAGACACGCCAGGATGCACATGATGGTCGACTGATTACACAGATAACAGGGCCATTCGTTATACCAGCTGTAGTCATCGCGGATATCCTTGAGCGAATACTTGTAGAATCTCAAAATGATGTATTCGATGATACTCAGATATAAGATCATTTTCAGACGCACATCTTCCGGATACCGGCGCAGAAAAACGCTGATGATCCCCAGCATCACGACAGTCAGTATCACATAGAACCACCAGCCGATATTGAAGACTTTGATACGGATCTCTCTGATTGGTTTTCTTTCTCTCATCGATTCGATTATATCATCAAAGAAGCTCTCAAAGACTTATAATAAAAGTAATGAAACACTTATCACTTATCATGTTTATCCTGGCGACATCGGTCCATCTTTTTGCGTCCTTAAAAAACGATAAACCGCTGAGAAACAAGACCAAACCGTTCATTCTGTTATCGCTGATGGGATTCTACTGTTTCTCGGTCTCAAAGATCAGGATCGTCGTCGTTCTGGCACTGATCTTTTCCTGGATCGGCGATCTTCTGCTGATCCCTCCCGGCAACAAGTGGTTTACGGCAGGCGGCATCTCTTTCATGATCTCGCATTTCTTCTTTGCCTTAAGTTATCTGAAAGACATCGCTTTTTCAAAGATCAATCCCCTGATCATGATCGTCCTGGGACTGATCTTCTTTACGATCGTCATGGTGACTTTCAAAGACCTGAAACCCTATCTGCCCAAGGCGTTATTCTATCCGATGTATCTCTATCTACTGATCAACGGCACGATGAACTGTTTTGCGATTTTCCGCCACTTAAGCTGCAGGGAACCCGCAACGCTCATCACCCTGATCGGAGCGATACTCTTCTTCATCTCCGACACGGCACTGTTCTTTGTGCGTTTCAAGAAAAGCAGCCGTCTCAAGACGCATTTTCTTGTCATGCTGACATACTCTCTCGGAGAATTCCTGATCGTAATGGGACTGATCTTAAAATAGGAGGATCTTATGAAATATTATCTTTACAATCCCTTGGCCAACAACGGCATCAGACCGGAACTGTCTGAAGGCGTCGAACTTGTCGATGCGACTTCGATCGACTTTGAAAAGTTCTTTGACGGATTAAAAACAGAGGACGAAGTCGTACTGATCGGCGGTGACGGCACCATCAATTACCTGGTCAATCACTATGACTGTTCCAGACTCAGAAACAAAGTATGGCTCCTGGCCAACGGCACCGGAAACGACTTCCTCAACGATATCAACGAAACACCGGATCACGAGATCGAACTCAACAGATATCTCACCGATCTGCCGACCGTCACTGTCAAGGACATCAAGAGAAAGTTCATCAACAATATGGGCTTCGGCATCGACGGTTACTGCTGCGAGGTCGCCGATCAGATCAAGGAAAAGACACCGAACAAGAAGATCGACTATACCGGCATCGCCATCAAAGGTCTGCTCTTCCATTTCAAACCCTGCCATGCGACGATCGAGGTCGACGGAAAGATGTATGAATTCGACAACGTCTGGCTTGCTCCGACCATGAAAGGCAAGTTCTACGGAGGTGGCATGAAGATCGCTCCGGATCAGGACCGCTTCTCAGATCACCTGACCGTTGTCGTCTACAAGGCAAAATCCAAACTCAAAGCCCTGATGGCCTTCCCATCCATCTTCGAAGGAAAACATGTCGAAAAGAAAGACATGGTAGAGATCATTGAAGGAAAGAAAGTCCATGTGAAATTCTCCCGTCCCTGTGCCGCACAGATCGACGGTGATACCGTACTCAACGTCAGTGAATACTGGGCTGAGATCTGAAATTCAAGCAACTGATGATAATATAAACAGGCCGATACAATAAGTACCGGCCTGTTTTTTTATTTTACTGTTATAAGATATGAGTCAATCCAGATCCTCTCCGTTGGATTCGATCACTTTCTTGTACCAGTAGAAGGAATCTTTTCTTTCTCTGTGGAAATCACCGTTGCCGTCATTGTCCCTGTCAACGTAGATGAAACCGTAACGCTTTTTCATCTCGCCTGTTGAAGCGGAAACCAGGTCGACGCATCCCCACATCATATAGCCCATGAGATCGACACCGTCTTCAACAGCTTCCTTCATGGCTTCGATGTGTTTCCTCAGATAGTCGATTCTATAAGTATCATGGAACTTGCCGTCTTCACTTCTGACATCATTGGCACCTAATCCGTTTTCTACGATCATCAGAGGAACTTCGTATCTGCCGTAGACTCTGTTGAGATAGGTTCTTAATCCCGTCGGGTCGATCTGCCAGCCCCAGTCAGATGTTTCCAGATGAGGATTCTTGATGCCTGTCATCATGTTGCCGCCTGCCTTTTCGTTGACTTCGGGATCTGTTGATACACAGGATGACATGTAGTAGGAGAAGGAATAGAAGTCGACTGTACCCTTCTTCAGGATCTCTTCATCTCCGGGTTCCATCCTGACATCGATGTTGTTGTCCTTGAAGTAACGTTTAGCGTAATAAGGATAATGTCCTCTGACCTGTACATCGCCGCAGAAGAAGTTGCCCATGTTGAAGGAATCGTCTGCCGCAATGACATCATCCGGTCTGCAGGAATAGGGATATGAAAGCATACCGGCGATCATGTTTCCGATCTTGAATTCCGGATTGATCTCATGGCCGATCAAAACAGTCTTGGCAGAAGCGACAAACTGATGATGGATGGCAGTGAATCTGTCATCTCTTTCTTCCTTTGTCTCGTTCATGATGAACATCGGCTTATGATCTTCTCCCTGCATTCCCAAAGACATGATACGCCCGAAAGAGTTCATGCCGATATTGATCTCATTGAAAGTCAGCCAGTATTTGACTTCATCTTTATATTCCTTAAAACAGGTCGTCGCATATCTGACGAAATGGTCGATGACTTCCCTGCCTGCCCAGCCGTTGTATTTCTCGGAGAGTCCCCAAGGAAGTTCATAATGAGAGAGAGTTACTAGAGGTTCTATTCCGTTTTTATGACATCTCTGAAAGACTTTGTGATAGAACTCCAGTCCTTTTTCATTCGGAGTGTCTTCCATACCGGTAGGATAGATCCTGGACCAGTTGATGGACATGCGGAAACATCTGAAGCCCATCTCACCCATCAGGTCGATATCCTCTTCATAATGATGATAGAAATCGACTGCTTCATGAGAAGGATAGTAAACGTCTGGATCTATTTCCTTATCCCAGAGTCTTGGCGTACTTACCGTACCGCCTCTGACGTGATCAGGGACAGAAGCTCCTTTATCATCCTCATTCCATCCGCCTTCATACTGATTGGCAGCGGTCGCACCGCCCCATAAGAAATCTTTTCTTAAAGCCATTGAACTTTTCTCCTTTTTCTAGTCCATCTCAAACACTTTTTCCATCAGCGGCTGAGCGCCTGTTACCGGATCCATCTCCATGATCAGGACTCCCTCCATGTATTCGTTCCATCTGTCAACGACCGGACTTTCGGCCTGTACTTTGGCTGCGTATTCCGCTCCTTTTTCACACTCATAATAGCCGAAGACTTCATCACCGACATTCCAGATCGTATAGTTCCTGATCCCTGCTTCCTTCAGTACTTCGATCATCTCCGGCCAGATTTCTTTGTGTCTTCTGATATACTCTTCTTTTCTGCCTTGGGCAATCAATCCCTTCCAGGCGTATTTTTCCATATCGATCTCCTTTCAAAAAGAAGACTTTGTGAAGCCTTCTTTCTCTCTTATTGATTTACCTTTTCGTATAATTTGATGAATCTTTCTGCCAGGATACCGAAAGCTTCAGCACTCATCAGCTGATCCTCAGCATGAGTCATCAGGATATCCATAGGAGGCAATTCACCGTTGGCGAATTTGGTAAGAAGCTCACCATGAGCGGCATGACCGCCGTTGAAGGCTTCCTGGCCTTCAGCGATCTTGGCTCTTGCCTCATCATACTTTCCTTCAGATGCCAGATCGATCGCTTCGATGTAGAGAGAACGTGCCGTTCCCACTGCCGCAATGATCTGGAAAGCAGCCATCTCAAGACCTTCCATCCTAATCTCCCAGCAGCTCTTTCACACGGGCGATGACTTTATCGCCTCTCATCATGCCGTAGTCCTGCATATCGATGGCTTCCACCGGAATTTCCGCAAACCGTTCCTGCGTTTCCTTCAGTTTGTATCTGACCTGCGGACCTAAAAGAATGATGTCCGCTTCCGGACCGTAGGTCTCGGATTCTGACAGCGGATGAGCAGCGATCTCATATTCCAGACCTTCTGCTTCAGCAGCCGCTCTCATCTTATTGACAAGCATGCTGGTAGACATACCGGCAGCGCAGAACAATACAACATTTTTCATGATCTGATCACCTCGCTTATACTTTTATTTTAACCTAAAAATATCCGCTTTTAAACAGACAGGAAGTTCTGAAAAAAAACAACTCAGCAGCGCTGAGTTGTTTATAAAATTCAAATGATACAGACCGTTTTCAGAAGCCCAGATCCTCATTGACCAGGATGACATGTATCCTTCCTGTGTGTCTGGAATAACGGGTGATCAGAAACTGGCAGCAGATCGTCTCCGGCGACTTGCAGTTCATGCAGGAACCGGTCTTCGTGCAGGGGGTATTGGTGCCGATGCGGTTGGCATTGATCGGAGCGGCGATGTTCCTTGCCCGCTTCAGGGCAGAATCCACATCTCCGCAAACCTTGTTCATGCCGACGATGAACAGTACTTTCTTCGGGCCCTGGGCAATGGCTGACACTCTGTTGGAATTGCCGTCGATATTGACTAAGACACCGTCATCGCTCATCGCATTGACGCTCGACAGGAAGACATCCGCATCATAGGCCAGCAGCATGGCTTCCCTTTTGTCCTCATAAAGGTTGCGGTCAATAAAGCGGTAATTTCCTTCTTTCAGCGCTTTGTCCAGACCGATCTCAGCGATGCTGACACCCCCGCCCATCGTTACGGTGCTTCCTTCAGGGATCAGTTCCAGCGCTTTCTTCAAGGCTTCTTCCTTGTTCTCCGCATAGTATGCACTCATGTTTCTGGACTCCAGTCCTTTCATTACCTTATCTGCCCATAAACGGTTTCTCTTCTTTGTGTTTTCGTTCATAATGTTCTCCTTTTTATTTCTTCAGAAACAGCAGGCTCAGAGCGATCAGGATCTGACCGACATAATACAGACTCAGGTTGGTGATCCTCAGCGAGAATTTTGTTTCCGATCCGAAGGTATTCAGGATCAGGATGATGTCGCTGATCAGGAAGAGTACCGCACCAAGCGCATAGACAGCCGTGAACGCACAGGGATCGGCGATCAGGTTGGCGATCGCAACGCAGTTCATCAGTACGATGACACCGATGTAGAAGGTGCCGAAGATCTTGAAGGCCTTCTCGGCGGTGATCTTCGTGAAGATCCACTTCATCAGGAAGAATGTCAAAACAACACCGGCGATCACGCAGATCAGCGGGTTGGGATTTTGCGGCAGTATGGCAGCCAGATAGACGACATGGCCGCTGAGAAAGACCAGGATACCGACCAGAAAGATCAGCTTTCCTTTGGCCTTGAACACATAACGCAGATTCAGCAGGACATCGGCGATACAGCCCAGGATCAGACCGGTCAGGATCAGCGAAGACAGCCTGCTTCCGTTGCCGGTGCTTTTTCCCAATAACACGAAACAGAGCGAAGCCAGACCTTTCAGTATCACCGCCGGAACATAGTTCTCTTTATGTTCCTCATAGATAAACACAGCCGCAAGACACAGACATAAAACAATATACAGGATCATATCGTTCTCCTTTCCGATTTATTGACTCTCCTCAACGAAAGTCATGAAGGCACCGATCTGATTTGCCTCATTTCCAAACTGCGCCTGCACGATATCAATATCGATCACAGGCAGGTATTTTCTGACGGGACTGTTGACACGCAGCCACTCAAACTGTTCATTGATCCTGTCGATGAGGATCGGCTGTCTGCTGATGCCGCCGCCGATCGCCACTTTCTCCAGATCCAGGAGCCAGTAGAGATTGTAGATCTGTTTGGCGACTTTCAGGGCAAATTCATCCAGTACTTTCTGAGCGATCGGATCTTCATCCAGCAGAGCGAAGAACTGCCTGCCATTGATCGGCTCTTCCAGGCCCTTCTCCTGTGCATACATGTTCAGCAGCCCTCTGGTCGAACATTCCGTTCCCATATAACTGTTGAAATCATCAAAGGCATCGGCGTTGGTCAGAAGGAAGCTGAATTCTCCGGCCGTGAAGTGTCTGCCCTTGACGACCTTGCCGTCGATGATCAGTCCGCCTCCGACTGCCGTACCGATCACAAAGACCGCTGCGTTGCTGCAGCCTTTCAAAGAGCCCTTGTAGTATTCCGCCTTGGCGGCAGCCTTGCCGTCGTTCTCCAGCACGACCTTGCATCCGCATTTTTCACTTAAGAGAGGTCCGACATCTGTTCCGTGGTTGTAGAACAGGGCTCCGCCGCCGTTGCATCTTCCCTTTTTCACATCGATGAAACCGGGCAGGGACATCGCAATGCCTTCGCATTCCTCTCTGTGCGGTTCATACAGATCACAGATCACCTGGGCAAAGTGCTCAAAACTGTCCATCGGTGTTTCAGTAAAACCGCTGTCGTAAACATTCAGATCTTCATCCATCAGCGAATACTTGATCTCGGTACCGCCGACATCATAAACCATCAGTTTCATCTTTTACCTCACAGAAAGAAAAAAGCACACGAAGGATGGATGCCATCTGCTTCGTGTGCATCACAAAATTAATTCAGGACTTTGATCGAATCGATCGCATGACCGAAGAGCAGGACAGCGGAACCGATTCCTGCTTCTTTCATGTATTCCCTGGTCTTGGGCTCCAGGTTCTCATCCTCGATGATATCGGCGATCCTGACCGGCTCAACGCCGTAGAGGAGCGCAGACTGATAATAGACCTTTTCATTCCTGGTCATGACGATGATCGGCGTCACCGGCTTGATCTGGGAGACAACGCCCGGCGATCTTCCGGTATCGGTATAGACGATGATCTTGTCGACCTTGAGTTCATCTGCCAGGTCGCAGGCGGCCTTGCCGACGATCGAACGCTGTGAATGATCGGCAGGATTGTATTCGTTGTTGATGTGCTTCTCAGTCTCTTCGGCGATCTTTGCCATCATCTGTACGGACTCCAGCGGATATTCACCGGCTGCCGATTCGCCTGACAGCATGACGGCGGAAGTTCCCTCATAGACGGCATTGGCCACATCTCCGACCTCCGCTCTGGTCGGACGGGGATTGTGCGTCATCGATTCCAGCATCTGCGTCGCACAGATCGAGATCTTGCCGGCGTTGTTGGTCAGATCGATCATCCTCTTCTGAATGTAGGGAACCTGTTCCGGCGGCAGTTCGACGCCCATATCGCCTCTGGCGACCATCAGACCGTCAGCTGCTTCCAGGATGCTTTCGAGGTTCTCGACACCCTGTGTCGATTCGATCTTGGCGATGATCTTCATCTTGGAATCATTGAAATCCAGTATCGCTCTGACAGCTTCGACATCCTTGGCTGTCCTGACAAAAGACAAAGCGATGTAGTCATAATCCTGTTGGATACCGAAAAGGATGTCTTCCTTGTCCTGCTGGGAAATGAACGGCATCTTCAGATCCGCACCCGGTGCATTGATGCCCTTGTGATTGAGGATATCGCCGGGAACGATGACCTTGGTCTTTATCTCGGTGTTGGTGACACCGGTGATCTCCAGCTGGACCAGACCGTCGTTGATCATCAGCATCGAACCGACACCGACATCCTGCGGCAGTCCCTTGTAGGTGATGGAGCCTCTGGTATTGTCTCCCAGAAAATCCTCAGTCGACAAAGTGAATTCCTGGCCTCTTTCCAGAGTGATCTTTCCGTTTTCAAAATCACGGAAACGGATCTCCGGACCCTTGGTGTCCATCATGGTCGCAACCGATACGCCCAGCTTCTCCCTGACTCTTTTCACAAGATCCAGGTTTTCTTTCTGGGTCTCATGGGAACCGTGAGAGAAATTGAATCTGGCCACGTTCATTCCGGCCCTGATCATTTCTGTCAGCATCTCTTCATTGTTGGAAGAGGGACCGATCGTACATACGATTTTTGTCTTTTTCATATTATTTATCCGCCTTGGAAACCCGAAAGAGTTTCTTTTCTTAATTATAATTCCTTAAAGTATTGAGTACCAGTTCGCAGAACTTCGGATAATCCAGTCTCATACCTACATGGGTATTAGGTGCTTCCCCGCGGAAAGGCGAACCCACCGGAGGATCATCCCAGCGCTTCGTGGAGCTCAGATCGATGTCTTTTTCAGGATCATCGGTCTGCAGGAAACGCAGATCGGTGACCGTCATGCCTCTGGTCAGCGTGCCGTTGAGCTCGATATCGACATGGAGATAAGCTTCCCTGATGATGTCGGGATCGATGATCCAGGCGATCGCGCAGGGATCATGGAGATGGGCATCCCCGCCTCTGCCGAAGAAGTCACAGAGCTCGGCCGCAAAGACACCGGCCTCCGTACCTAAAGAACGCATCTGCTCGACGAAATCCTTCCTGACCGGACACTGTCTGGTCAGATTGACGCCGACCATATAGATCTCCATGCCGCTGTGGAATACCTTGTATGCAGCCTCGGGATCCTCATAGATGTTGTATTCGGCAGCCACTCTCCAGTTGCCAGCATAGGCGCCGCCGCCCATCAGATACAAGGCATCGACTCTCTGGGCGATCCTGGGTTCCCTGTTTAAGGCAGCCGCGATATTTGTCAGAGGACCGGTTGCGCAAAGGGTGACATGGTCGGTATTCATGACTGTTTCCACAATGAAATCGACCGCGTGTTTGCTCTCCGGCTTGCGTTTCGGTTCGCTGACGACAGGACCGTCAAGTCCGCTGACACCGTGCACGTTCTCACAGATGATCAGCTCACCCAGTGTCGGTCCGGAATGTCCCGGATAGACCGGGATATCCGTCCTGCCGATCTTCTCCAGAACGACCAGCGCATTCCTGGTCACGTTCTCGAGATAGCCGTTGCCGCCGATCGTCGTCACGCCCAGCAGGTCCAGATTCTGTGCTGCCAGCATGATCGCAAACGCATCATCATGTCCCGGATCACAGTCCAATATTACTTTTCTCATGTTCGCCTCATTTCTATTCATTGCTTCGTAAAGCTGTATTTTTCATAAACGCAGTGACTGCGTCTTTGTTGATCTCATGTCCCGATATCTTGTATCCGGAGACTGCATTGGCAAACTTCGCCGCTTCAAACAGATCCTTTCCCTCCAGAAGGGAACAGATCAGTCCCGCATTGAAGCTGTCTCCGGCACCGGTCGTATCCTTCACTTCCACATCATAGGAAGGCCAGGAATATTCCTTTCCGTTTTCGATCACCAGGAAGCCGTTTATTCCGTCCCTGGCAATGACGGAGTGATCTTCATCCGCAAAGAAACGGACGCTGTCCTTCCAGTCTTCACCGGGATGGAAGGAGACGAATTCATCTCTTGCCGAACCGGTCAGGTACTTCACATAGGGAAGGGTCTTCCGTATCGCTTCGACTGCTTCTTTATCGAGCAGCGACAGATCGTTCACTCTGGTATTGAAGTCAAAGGAAGTCGGAACACCTGCCTCATAAGCGATCTGAAACAGCTTGGGCAAGGACTGCCTGATGCTTCCCTTTGCCAGCAGTGTCATTCCCGAAGAATGCAGCCAGGAAGCTTTCCTGATCTTATCAATATCGATGCGTTCAAAATCCAGCTGTGAATAGGCGTGATCGACTCTGGGGAAACCCCACAGATACCGTTCGCCCTCATCGTTGATGAACGCAAAGACATTGACCGTATTGAGATCATCGGCAACGATCATCAGTTCCGTATCGATATCCAGGCTTTTCAGTTCATCCAGAATGAATCTGCCGCCGAAATCCTCACCGACCGTTCCCAGAAAAGCAGTCGGTGTTTCTAACTTTGCCAGCGCCACCGCCGTTCCTGCACTGGTCCCGCCGGTATTGATGTGGTAGGGCAAAGCCCTGTTGGGATCGGCATGAATCAGATCATGGAGCGCAATATGGACATCGACACAGGCGTCGCCGATGATGATTGCCCGATCGAAGCGATCAGGCATTTCTGGCAGCCTCAATGAATTCCCAGATCTTCACCGGATCCTTGACTCTGCCTGTGATCTCTTTCAGGAACTTGGGATAAGAAGTCAGTGTGCAGCTGTCGACACCGTACGGATGGGTCTGACGGATCGCTTCCGCAACATTGGAACCGTCCAGTCCGCCGGCGATGATGCATCTGACGTCTGTCGATTCGATGATCCTTCTGTCGATCTCCCTGTCGTGGGTAATGCCGGTGGCACCGATACCGATCGTGCTGTCCGGATCCTTGGTGTCGATCAGGAAGAAGTCCGTCGTCGCTTCATAAGCCCTGATCAGCTCTTCGATCACCGGCCACTGTTCCTCGACCGGAATGCCGGAGAAGACCGGGATCGCCTGCATGATCTTCAGGTTCGGGAAAGCATCCCTGATGCGCTGTACGCCTTCCGGGGAAATGTCCCTGATATCGCCGGAAAGATGGAAGACATCCGGTTCAAACAGGCTCAGGTCATTGATGATCTCATCGACATCGGTCGCGATCGTCAGTCCGACTCTCACGACATTGTCAGGCAATGCGTCAAAGAATTCCTTTGCCTGAGCGCAGTTTTTCTGTTGAGGTCCGAGGTGCTTGACTTCACCGAAGCCGCAGCCGATATGATCGGCACCCAGCGCTGCCGCGATCTGGGCATCTATGATCTGTTCGCAGCCATAGATCTGTGTAATTACTTTTGCCATAGTTCTCCTTCTTTCTTTTAGTCAGGTATTACCTTTACAAAAAACTTTCTTGAACGGGGTCCGTCGAATTCACAGAAGACGAGTCCCTGTGACGATCCCAGCATCGCTCTGCCCTCATGAACGATCAGCGTCAGAGCTGTCCCGCAGATCGCACTCTTGATATGACCGGCCGCATCGGTCGGCGTATCGAAATCGTGATGATAGTCATAACGCATCGGGATGAGCTTGTCCAGCTCTTCCTGGATATCGACATGACCTCTCTTATCCCAGAAGGAAGTGATGATGATACTGGCGGTCGTGTGATTGCAGTTGATGACACAGATGCCTTCTTGCACACCGCTTTTCTTCACGATCTCCTGCACATCGCTAGTCACATCGTGCATTCCTTCATATACTGTTTCCAGTTTTACGGTCTCCATGTAAGCCATATTTCACTCTCCTAGATCACTCTGATCTTGCTGGCACGGAATCTTGCCGCATTCACATCTTCACAATAAGGTTCTTCACCGTTGCGGAAAGGCTGTCTGCCTCTCCATACACCGATATAGCCGGCAACGAAATCCATCGGGATGTGTTCCATCAGCGGATGCATCCAGACGCTGTCCGGTTTCGGAACCCTGAATACCGTCACGTTCTCCGGGAACAGGGACTCCTGCGCATCGGTGATGACCGCGATGTGTTTCCTGACTGATGCCGCTGTTGCGATCGTCTCCATTTCTCTGGAGAAGGCCGGTGAATCCTCGTTGGCGATCACAAACAGTCCGATGTGATCGGAATCTTTGATGAAATAGTTGATATGACACCAGTCTTCACTGTCATCGTTGGTCGTCAGTCCGCCGAAGGCTTCGACCATCTTGGCCGAACCGAAGAAGGCTGTCGCATAATCGGCACCGTCACCGACAAAGTCCATGCAGTCGACACCGTCTTCCTCCCACTGTTTTGCCAGATCGAAAGCCTGTTTCGACAGTCTGTCCATGACCGCTTCATCATAAGCCTCCGCATACTTTAATAAATCTTTCCTGCTTTGTTCAGCCTGGGCTTTTGTCAGGTTCTTCTTGCAGCAGTTGAGATAGAGCGCAAACATCGTCAGTGAGAAGACCGATGAATAATAGGAAGTCACGTTCGGTGCCAGACCATAGGAAGGAAGTGTCATCGGGATGACATATTTGCAGTTGCCTGCCAGCTTGCCTTCCGGATTGGCGGTGAAGGCGATGCTGGTGCCGCCGTGCTCATTGATGCGAAGAGCCGCTTCATTGGGCCTTGCGGGAGAACCGGAAATGGAGATCGCACACAGGGCGTTCCTGCCCAGTGTCAGCGGGTTCCATCCGGAGAAGGTGTTGTAGAAACGGGAGAAATCGATGTTGCGGAAAGCCGCTGTCGGAATGCCCGGAACCATGCCGGTCTTGGTGGAGGTCTCCGCATTCTCAAAGATCGGCTTGGTGGCGATCGATGCACAATAACTGTCTCCGCATCCTGTCAGCAGGATATTGCCGATGGCTTTTGCAGCCTCGGGAGGTACGCATTTCTCAATGAATTCAAATGTCTCGTTTTCAGCGATCGTTCTGATGTCTTTCACGCTGTTTCTGACCTGTTTCAGAAGTTCACTGTCGTAATCTTTGTGATCCATCTTATCCCTCCTTTTCTCCGTTTACACAGACGCTGTAGGTCCTGTTTCTGGGACCGTCATATTCCGCAAAATAGACATCCTGCTTTCCTTCACAAAGCAGTTTTCCTTCTTTGACGATCAGGAAAACGGAAGAGCCGAACAAAGCGCTTTTGATATGGCCGGCGCTGTCCTCCGGTGCATCCTGATGAGAGAAGTTGATCCTGGCGGGAATGATCCTTCTCATTTCTGTCACGATGTCATCCAGTATCTCTTTTCCATAGGCGGAAATCATAAGAATACCGGCTGTGGAATGTACCGTTTCAACAACGGCGATACCGTTAAGGATACCGCTTTCTTTGATCGCTTCATTGACGGAAGCGGTGATATTGTCTAAGGAATTCTTTCCTGTTGTGATCTCAAATTCTTTTATGAAAACCATCGCCGTCCTCCTATATGATCACGATCTGCGTACCGCTCTTGAGACGCGTCTTTGCCAGATCGCTGTTATAACGCTCGTCGTCCGCCCTGAATCCGGTTTCTCCTTTGAGGGCCGCGATATAGCCGGCCACAAAATCAAAGGGGATGTGCTGTATGAGCGGGTTCATCCAGAAGTATTTCGGTTTTACTGTCGTGAAAACTTCCATCGTTTCCGGGAATGCTTCCTTTCCTGCATCCGATACGATCATGCAGGGACTCTTCAGGATCTTCACCGCATTGATCGTTTCCAGCATCCTGTCATAGGAAGGTGAGCTTTCGTTGTTGATGACCACTCTGCCGATCTTTTCGGGATCAGCCAGGAAGTAATTGATGTGACACCAGTCTTCCGAATCATCGTAAGTCGTATAGCCGCCGAAGGTTTCGATGACTTTTGCCGAACCGAAGAATGCCGTCGCATAATCACCGTAGTCGCCGATGAAATCTTCCGCTTTGAGATCCTTCCATTTCAAAGCGGTTTCAAAAGCTCTTTCCTCGTATTCGCTGACTTTCTTCTGCGCTTCAGATACAAAGGAAAGCAGTTCCTTCTTCATGTCTTCATATTCCAGCGGTGTGATCTTGTTTCTGATGCGGCCTATTCTCAAAGCGATCGCAAACAGGGCGATCATCGATGCGTTGTAGGTCGTGAGACCCGGCTGATATTCACCGTCTTCAGGAAGACCGACATGGATGCAATAGCGGCAGTTTTCCGCCAAAGGCGAATTGGGATTGTTGGTGATGGCGATCGTATTGGCACCGTATTTACTGGCGCGTTTCGCACATTCGATCACCCTGGCAGCAGTTCCTGAATAAGAGATCAGGATGACCAGAGGGGTGTTGGGTGAATAGCCCAGGTTCTTGTTGGAAAGAGCCCGGGAAAAGTCGATGGCTCTGGGAGCGTTGGTCTCGATCTTTGTGACACTTTCAAAAGCCGGCTTGGCGGCAATACCCGCAAGCCAGCTGTCTCCGCATCCCGTGATGAAGATCTTCTGGGCATCCCAGATCTCCTTGACAGGCAGTTGATCGACCTGAGGAAAAACACTCTCATAAACGATCTTCACATATTCCTCAAGCCTTCTTGCCTGCCTGGCAAGCGAATTGTCATAATCATTTCGGTTCATAGGGGTTCTCCTGCTTTCAGTTTTTCATATATCTCTTCAGAGATCTTTATCATCTGCTTCCTGTTTTCCTCACTCATGTCGAGGAAAGGACCGTACTGTCGGACGTTGTAGGAAGCTACGACGTTGCCGATGACGCAGGTCATCAGCGGATCATAGCCTTCACACCACGCCCATAAGGCAGCTCCTGTTGAAGAGTTGCCGCAGCCGGTCGGATCGATCTCTTTTTCTTTCTCGACCGTCGAGATCATCGGAACGAAGTATTCCTGATGATCGGCGATCATATAGGCACCGTCCGTACCGACTCGGTAATAGACGGGCAGTTCAAGCTGTTTCAGCAGAGGAATGATCTGTTCATCATTCTCTTTTTCAAAAATGATCTCGCATTCGTTGCGGTTGATCGAAAGGATGTCGATCGCCCGCAGATAATGCTTCAGGCCTTCGATGCCTCCTTCCAGATATTTCTGATGGGCGGTCTCAAGACTTGTGGATGGGATCTCCCACATGATCTGACAGCCGTTTTTTTTGTGTTCCAGCATCAGCCGCGTATTCTCTTCCGTGAGCACCTGGGAAGTATACATGCCCTTGGCCTCATCCATAAAGGGAAGACAGTCTTCCAGCGTCAGGTAATGTTTCCTCTGTTCGACAGGATCCTCGACCGGAAGGTACATGATGCCCGATCTTCTTAATTCCGCCAGTTCCTCATCTGTATACTTTCTTCCGTAGATAGAGTATTCGATGTAGCTTCCGTCCGGGAAATACTTCAGATCGTTGTACATCGTCTTTTCGGTCCTGACGAAGAGACCGTCACGGCTGCAACTGTTGGCGTCAAACCACGCACCATAAAAGTCATCAAAGTCTTTGCCTACCGATGACAGATACAGGCAGTCGTCGGTACACATCCGCAATGCCGTATATGCGTAGAAGCCACCTCCTCCCATGATATCTTCTTTAACTCTTCCGTCCAAGAACAATAACCTGTTGGTGATCGTAGCACCTTCTGCAATATATTTCATATGTGGACCTTTCTCTGATGACTTTTATTTTATGATTTCGATTTCAGTAATTATTCGGCCTTGACTTCTTCCTTGCCTTTTTTCTTCTTGTCGTCCTTGGCCTTGCCGCCCATCTTCTCTTTTCTCATCTCGGCAGAGCCGGTGATACATAAGCCTATGATCGTGATGATGTAAGGGATCATGTTGGCGAACTGATAAGTGAACTGCAGCATCTGCAGCTGGTTGGCAATGACCTGTGACACCGCAAACATCAAAGCATACAGCAGGCCGTACAGCGGTCTGCCAAGCGCCAGGTTGGAAGCGGCGATACCGATAAAGCCACGTCCGGCGACCATGTTTTTCGTGAAGAACGAAATGTAGGACATGGACATGAATTCACCGGCCAGACCGGCAAAGACACCCGATATCAGCATGGCGATCATCTTCGTCTTTCTCACGTCAATACCCAGTGAAGAAGCAGCTTCCGGAGAACGGCCGACTGAACGGATACGTAAGCCTAAAGTACTCTTGTATACGATGAAGTGGGCCACGAAGACCGAAATGATCGCAAAGTAAGTAACCAGGCTCTGTCCGGACAGGATCGTACCGATGACCGGGATATCCTTGATGATCGGGATATTGATGATCGGATAGTTGTATGAAACAACGGTACTCGAGTCAGCCTTTCTGCCGATCAGTACGAAGAGCAAGAAGATCGTGAAGTAGTTCGAGAAGTTGTTCATGGCGATACCCAGAAGAGTATCATAGGTATCCAGATAAATATTGAAATAACCGTAGATCGCAGCGATCAGCACACTGGCGATGATGCCGGTGATAATGCCGCCGATCAGTGAATTGGTATACGAAGTTCCTAATGTTCCGGCAAGCGCGGCAAACAGCATCATACCTTCATAAGTGATGGTCTGAACATTGGCCTGTTTACCGATACACGCGGCCATGGCACACAGGATCAGCGGGGTAGCAACACGAATGACTGTTGAAAGGAAGTTCGCGCTGAAGATCAGCGGCAGTAACTGACTAAATAAATTCATGCCTGCACCTCCTTATCCGAAGGACTCTCTCCTTGGGCAGCTGCCTCCTTTGCCTGCAGCTCGGCATTGCGCTTCGCGTTGGCAACGATGGCTTTCTGCTGCGGACCGGCCAGCAAGCCCTTGGCAGCGATCATGATGATGACGACCTGCTGAACGACGTTGACGATTTCAACAGGGATATTTGAAGTCATGTTCAGGACATCGGCTGAAGTACGGATGTATGCCAGGAAGGCTGCACCCGGGATACACAGCAGCGGGTTGTTGCCGGCCAGGATGGAGATCATGATACCATCCCAGCCGTAGCCGGTAGGCACATCCCATTCCATCCTTCGGTAGTAACCGTTGATCTCGGAAGTAGCACCGATACCGCAGAAGATCGCGGCAACGATGGAACCCAATACGACGACCTTGCCGACGTTGATGCCTGAGAATTTTGCGAACTCAGGGTTCTGACCGACTGTTCTGGCCTCATAGCCGAAGTTGGTCTTGTAGATGAGGAACCAGCCGATCACACAGCACACGATACCGATGATCAGGCCCAGGTGGACTTTCTGTCCGCCTACGTTGTAGATGATCGGCAGCTTCGCGCTCTGGGCGATGACCTTGGTCGCCTCCTTTGAATAACCGTTGTCTCTCATCGGGCCCGTGATCAGATAGTTGCCCAGAGAGTTCAGGATGTAGTTCAGCATCAGCGAACAGACGACGATGTTGGCGTTGAACTTCAGTTCCAGTACAGCCGGGATCAGCAGCACAAGGATCGCACCGACACATCCTGCCAGACAGGCCACGATGAAGTGGAACGGCGCCGGAAGGAAGTTCTCCAGGACGCTGATCGCAGCGGAAGAGAACGCCGCCATATAGAAGGCACCCTCAACTGCCAGGTTTGCCGTATTGGCTGAGAACAGAACGCACATTGCCAGAGATGTAAACAGCAGCGGGCTCATTCTGATCAGCAGCAGGGCAAAACGGCTCTTTGAAGTCAGCGGCGCAACGATGAACGTCACGATATCCGAAAACGGTTTGTCACTTGAAATAAAGATCAGTACGAAACAGAAAAGAAGTGAAACAGCGATCGCCAGTGCTGCACGGATGATCGTAAAGCGCTGTTCGATCTGGGTGGTCGATATATAACCCTTTTTCTTAGCCATTATGCTTCCTCCTTTTCATGCATGACTGCGGCAATTTCTTCATCAGACATCCTCTTGACGCCTAACATATATTCACCCAGAACACTCGGTGTGACACCTTCAAGTTCCGGGAAGTAGGCAACGATCTGGCCGTCATACATTACGATGATGCTGTCGGATACGTTGATCAGCTCATTCAGGTCTGCCGAGAACAGCAGGACAGCTGAATTGTATTTGTCTCTCAGGTCAACGATCTTGCGTCTGATCAGGTCGGTCGCACCGACGTCGATACCTCTGGTCGGATGGCTCGCTACCAGCAGTCTCGGCGTGGAAGAGAACTCTCTTGCCGCAACGACCTTCTGTACGTTACCGCCGGAAAGCGTCTTGACCAGAGCTTCAGGTCCGTCACACTTGACGACGAAGTCCCTGATCAGTTCTTTCGTCTTCTCGGTGATCTCCTTGTGATTCAGGATGCCGCGTTTTGAATAAGGCGCATTGAAATATCTGTCGGCCATGACGTTTTCTTCGATCGACTGATTTCTGGAAGCACCGTAGATCGTACGGTCCTCATGCATCATGGATACGTTCATGGCTCTGATCTTGTCGATGCCCTTGTCAGCGATCGACTGACCGTCGATCGTGATACTGCCGTGCTGTAAAGGAAGCAGGCCGCAGATCGTATCTGACAGTTCGCTCTGGCCGTTTCCTTCAACACCGGCAACACCGAGTATCTCACCCTCACGGACATCGAACGACAATCCGTCGATCGTCTTGACGCCGTATTTATCGATATGTTCCAAATCTCTTACTTTCAGAACTGGTTTTCCAATATTTGGTTTGTCTTTCTCGATCTCAAGATCGACATCTCTGCCGACCATCATTCGGGAAATATCTGCGATCTCAACATCCTCGATGTTCGCATGTCCGGTCACCCGGCCGAGTCTGAGGACGGTGATACGGTCACAGATCTGTTTGACTTCCTGCAGCTTATGGCTGATGAAGACGATCGTGAAACCCTGTTTCTTCAGGTTGATCAGCTGAACGAAAAGCTCCTCTGTCTCCTGAGGTGTCAGGACAGCCGTCGGCTCATCAAGGATCAGTACCTTGACGCCTCTGAGCAGGACTTTCAGGATCTCGACTCTCTGTCTGTAACCAACCGACAGGTCTTTGATCAAAGCGTTGGGATCAACCGGCAGGTTGTACTTGGCGGCTGTCTCTTCAGTCATTTCGATCGCCCGCTTCTTGTCGTAGACGATGCCTTTTGAAGGTTCGGCGCCCAGGACCATGTTGTCAGCTACCGACAGCGTATCCACCAGCATGAAGTGCTGGTGCACCATACCGATACCTAACTCCAGCGCATGGGTCGGGTCAGTGATCTGAACTTCCTTGCCTTCAAAGATGATACGTCCCTCTTCAGGCCTTTCATGACCGAACAGAACTTTCATCAAAGTCGTTTTACCGGCACCGTTTTCACCGACAAGTCCATGGATCTCTCCTCTTCTTAATTCAAGATTGACATCCTTGTTGGCGATGAAACCGTTGCTGTAAATCTTGGTGATGTTCTCCATCTTCAGGATCACATCATTGTTTAAATTGTTTTCCACATTAGTCATATTCTTTCTCCGAATACGTTAACAATAAAAAGCAAGATAGCCAGTTACCCGGCTATCTTGCATCACAAAAATCTGATACTGATTAGTTAGCTGAAGGATCAGCTTTTGCCTTTTCAGCTTCTACATACTCAGTTGTAGCGCCGACAGCAGTGCCAACTTCGATCTTGCCTGCTAACAGGTCAGCAACAACTTCCTCATACTTAGCATAGAGTTCCGGCTTGCCTTCCTTGATAACCTTGTTGAAGACATCGGTCTCGATCATCTCTAAGTAACCTGAGTCGAAGTCGAATGAGTTGTTGGAACCCCAGACGATTGTGCCGTCATAGATGCTCTTTAAGCCATCATAGATAGCGTAACCGAACTGTTTGACAGCTGAAGAAACAGTGTATTCTGCCTGTTCCGGATGGCTGATTGCCAGCTGGCCGGAGTGGTCAGTATCAACACCGAATGCATATCTCTTATCTTCATAAGCAGCCTGACATACACCGAATGAAGCCGGAGCACAAACACCGAAGCTTACGTCTGCGCCGTTGACATACTGGTCATGAGCTAAGTCGTGAGCCTTGCCTGAGTCTTCCCAGTTACCTACATAGGAATACAGAACCTTGACTTCCGGATCAATGTAGTGAGCACCCTGAATGTAGCCGATGAGGAAGTCATCGATAGCAGTGATCATACCACCGCCAACGAAACCGATAACCTTGTCTTCATTAGCCAGTTCAAGATCAGATTCAGTCATCAATGCACCTAAAGCACCGGCTGCGAAAGCCAGAGTGTTCTGCTTGCAGAGGTAAGATGAAACGTTGTTCTTGATTTCAGGATAAGAATCGAAATCGATTGTGCAGTCGAAGACCATGAACTTGATGTCAGGGAAGTCCTGAGCAGCCTGCTCAACATACTCTTCGATTGACCAGTAACCGGTAACGACTACATCGTACTTGCCGGATGAGCACAGTTCAGCCAGTGAAGAAGCTGTGTGAGTGTCATCATAGTTCAGCTCGAATGTGTCAACTGTAGAACCTGTTTCTGCACAGAACTTCTGAATACCTTCGTAAACGAGGTCTTCGCAGGATAAGCTGCCCAGAGTCTGTGAGACGAACTGTAAGATTCTGAGAGGTTTGCCGGTCAGATCAGTTACTTCGGGCTCTTCCGGAGCGGGTTCTTCTTTCTGGCCGCAGCCAGCGAGAGTCAGAACCATCAGGATAGCGAGTAATAAGGTTAAAAATTTCTTCATTTTCTCCTTTAGATCATAAACGCCTCTTGTCATGACGCTTATTCTCTTTTTCCTTTCTTAAATTGAGCCTTTGATGCAGACATGAGTGCTGTTAGCGCTTTCATGCCCTGCCGGAAGAAGAATTATCTCAGACAGGATCCGCAGATGACAAGTTTCTGCTTCTCCATGCTGACCATCACGTTCATCAGATGATGTCAGTGATCAATGAGCGTTTCCTGACACAAAGGCTTAAACTGTCAGGAGGACACTCATGTATCCTTTTGATCCGGTGATCGGCCGTTTTCCCGATAGAAAAAGACCTTTCTTGTACCTTAATTTTATCACACAATTTTCACAATACAACGACAAGAGGATCTGTTTTATTCTGTTTTATAATAGAATCATGATTCTGCTGACAGGAAAGCCCAATACCGGAAAATCCACCTGTATCAAAACACTGATCGATCTGCTGGGAAAACAAAGATGCGGCGGTTTTTACACGGAAGAGATCCTTGAAAACGGTCAGAGAAGCGGTTTCAGGACACGCACCCTTTCAGGCAGGGATTTTGTCTTTGCGCATGTTGATTTCCCAAAGGAATATGCCGTGGAAGAATTCGGTGTAGATATTAAAACGTTTGAAGAGATCGCCTTGAATGAACTGAATGATCAGACAAAGGAATTCCTCATCATCGACGAGATCGCTTCCATGCAGCTGTATTCAAAACGGTTTGAGCAGTTGCTGATCAGGCTGTCGGAAGAAAACAGAAAGATCGCTGCTGCGATCTGTGAAATCGATAATGATTTCACCGCTTCCCTGAAACAGAAATACCGCGATCATCTGCATATCCTGACAGAGAAAAACAGGAACGGGATGCCCTTTGTCCTGGCGGAAGAACTCAATGAAGATGATGAACTTTATTTATCCAAGCTCAGATTATCTGAAACATATGCCAGGCAGCCTGAACGGTTTCATTACGAAGGCGGCAGGATCATACTGAATTCCACTCACGGGATCAGAACGATCACAGAAAACTGTTACGGATATCACTGTACCTGTGACTATTATCATGACAACGGCACCTGCAGTCATATCATGGCTGTGATACGAAACAGATATAAAGATCATGCGTGATCATTCACGATATAATGAATCAAGGGAGAAAACCGTATGAAAGAATTTTATAGAAAAGTTATCCGTGCTTCGGGAAGAATCAGCGATATCCTGATCTTCACAGCCATACTGTGTTTTGTCGTATCGATCCTGGGAGCTTTTCCGGGACAGCTTATTATTAACTGTCTGACGCCCTTCCTGGAAAAGCTTGCCGGCAATGAAGGTGCTGCAGATTTTCTCGGCCGTTATCTTAACACGATCGGTGCCTGGATCGCCGGCCTTTTGTTCATAGCCATATTCAGGAAAAACCATCCGATGTTCAAGAGTCTTGCCTACAAAAAAGGAGGCAACGATTTCAAAAACCTCGGCATCGGTCTGCTGCTCGGTCTCGGGACCAACGGAATCTGCATCCTCTTCTCCTGGCTATCGGGAGACATCAAACTCTCCTTCTTCGGCTTTGATTTCATCCTGCTGCTTGCCTTCTTTATTGCGGTGTTCTGCCAGTCAAGTTCCGAAGAGCTGATCATGCGTGTCTACGCCTATCAGAAACTGCGCAGAAGATACAGACATCCCCTGATCGCTGTCATCGGCAACGGCGTGGTCTTTGCCCTGATGCATGCCTTCAATCCCGGCTTTACACTGATCGCCGCATCACAGATCTTTCTGATCGGCGTGATCTTTTCTCTGCTGATATACTATTACGATTCTTTCTGGATGGCATCCGCTTTCCATGCCGGCTGGAACTACAGCCAGAGCATCATCTTCGGTCTACCCAACAGCGGCCTTGTTTCCGCATACTCTCTCTTCAATCTGGAAGCTGCCTCCGCCCGTGACGGTCTGTTCTACAACGTCAACTTCGGTGTGGAAGGAAGCATCGGATCATCGATCATTCTGCTGATAGTCCTGGCCGCGATCATCCTCATGAACAGAGGCAAGAAAGAAAAGACCGATCTCTGGGCCGATATGGAATATCAGGAAGAGATCAGACGGCAGCAGAAAGAAGCTGAAAAGAATAAAGTTGAAAACGGGCAGGAATCTTGATTCCTGCCCTTTCTTTTTTTACAGACTTTCTTTTGCTTTCAGAGCCCTCTGGCCGATGTCATGACGGTAATACTGATTATCGAAATGAACTTTATCAACGACCTTGTAGGCATTGGCGATGGCTTCTTCCAGGCTCTTGCCGATACCGGAACAGCCAAGGACTCTGCCGCCGTTAGTCAGCAGCCTGCCGTCTTCCAGTTTCGCTCCGGCAACAAATACCATGTCGGACACTTCTTCCGGAATAGCGATCTCATAACCCTTTTCGTAATGCTCAGGGTAGCCGTCTGATGCCATGATGACACAGGCTGCATAGCCGTCCTTGAATTTCACTTCGGTCTCTTCGAGCGTTCCGTATGTCGTTGCCTGCATGATCGTCAGCAGATCGCTGTCCAGCAGAGGCAGTACGACCTGCGTCTCCGGATCACCGAAACGGCTGTTGTATTCGACGACCTTCGGTCCGTCTTTCGTCAGCATCAGTCCGAAGTAGAGACATCCTTTAAATGTTCTTCCTTCCGCATTCAGCGCTGCGATCGTCGGCAGGAAGATCTTTTCCATGCAGGTATCGGCGATCTCTTTGGTATAGTAAGGATTCGGTGCGATCGTGCCCATGCCACCGGTGTTGAGGCCCTCATCAAAGTCATGAGCTCTCTTGTGGTCCATGGATGAGACCATCGGCTTGACAACCTTGCCGTCAGTGAAGGACAGGACGGTCACTTCCGGACCTTCCATGAACTCCTCGATGACGATCTGGTTTCCGCTGGCACCGAACTGCTTGTCCAGCATGATGCTTCTGACCGCATCAGCCGCCTCTTCCCTTGTCATGGCGATAATGACGCCCTTGCCTAAAGCCAGGCCGTCCGCCTTGACGACGGTCGGGATCGGACAGGTCTTTACATATTCCAGTGCTTTTTCCGCATCGTCGAACGTCTCATAAGCCGCTGTCGGAATATTGTATTTCTTCATCAGATTCTTGGAGAAGACCTTGCTTCCCTCGATAATGGCTGCGTTGCCCCTGGGACCGAAGGCCGGGATATTGACTTCTTCCAGGCGGTCCACCAGACCCAGTACCAGAGGATCATCCGGTGCAACGACCACATAATCGATCTTGTTTTCCACACAGAACTCTACGATCTTGTCCAGATCCTTGGCACCGATATTGACGCAGGTCGCATCTGCTGCGATGCCTCCGTTGCCAGGTAAAGCATAAATCACTTCTACATCCGGATTTTCCTTGATTTTTTTGATGATGGCGTGCTCTCTTCCGCCGCTGCCGATTACTGCAATTTTCATATACTCTATAGCTTCCTTTCTCTTGCGCTTTCATTGTATCACTTATGAATGACTCTTGTGCTATACTGACGAAGGAAGAAGAAGGAAAATATCATGATCAGAGAAATCGTCACCTATGACATCAACAGAAAAGACAACAACGAGATACTGCATAAGAAACTCAAGACCGTAAGCGACTTCAAAGCAAAAGAAACTCTCGACTGCATTAAAGACCTCAACGATACGCTCGACGACATCATCGCAAAACAGGGAAACAGACGCGGCGCCATCGGTCTTTCCGCCAACCAGATCGACTATGACCTGGCCGTCAGTGCCGTTACTTTAAAAGATAAAAGATACATTTTCTGCAATCCAGAAGTCCTGGAAGAAAACGGAAAAGAAAGGCTTTTCCGCATCGGTTGCTTCTCCGTCGACGATTACCGGGCTCTGGTCAGATACAATGATGATGTCGTGATCGGCTATGAAGATGAAAACGGAAAGAAACAGACGATCGCTCTGAAAGGAGATCAGTCCTGCGTCGTCCAGCACGAGATGGATCATCTGCAGGGGATGCTGCTGTTTGAAAAAGCAGAAGACATATCAAAAGACTTCTTCATTCCCAGGGAAACAGTATACAAAGACGGAAACGTTCCTCTTAAGAATCACGGCTGGCTCTTTGAACTGCGCAGAAGGCTCGGCCTCAATAAAGCGATGATCACGCCTGCCTACTACAGCTCCCTGTTCAATGACTACACCGATTACTGCGCCTTTGTTCAGAAAGAAGCAGCGGAAAAGAAAGAACTGCTGGAAATGATCATGAAACATACACCTGACAAAGGAAAGATCCTGGAAACAGGCGCAACGACTTCGGCGTTGTCAGTCGCACTCAATCAGAAAGGGTATGACACCTATTGCCTGGAAAACGATCCCGACATGTATGATCTGGCCATTGCCGTAAACGAACAGAACAAGACGGAAGTCAGATACGCTCAGGGCGAACTGTCAAAGCTTCCTTATCCCGACCGTTACTTCGATACGGTCTTCTCTTATCAGGAATTGGAATCCTATGAGGAAGAAAAACTTTCCAAAGTCCTTGCGGAAGGTCTTCAGAAAGCTGACAGATACATCTTCATGGTTCCGACGATCAAGGTCGTATCTAATGCCCTGAAAGGAAATGAGATCCTCAGAAGCGAGGGTACATGGAAAAAACTGATCCGGAAGAACAGCCTGAAGATCGTTGATGAAAAATCGATTGGCAACGGCGGCTTCCTGATCCTCGTCATCGGAAAATAAACAACAAAAGAAAGACCCTGATCACTTGATCAGGGTCCTTTTTAAAATCCTTTCGTTTCTCTTATTGCAGATAGAAGTAAAGGCTGTTGTATGACATGCACAGATCGGTCTTGAGTTTGAGCGTCTTGTCATCGACGATCTTGAAGACGATCTCCTTGACATCTGCTCCCGCAAATCCCTGCATCGTCGACGCATCGGTAACGGTCAGATAGTAACGGTTCTCTTCCTCGTTCTTCTTGTAGGTCCCCTTGAAATGACCCATACCGACATAGGTGTTTTCCGTGAAATCAAAATTGCCTGCACCGTCAAAATAGATGGTCGGCTGGAATTTGTCATCCACATCCTTGACGTTGGCCTTAAAAGTCCTGGCGCCTTCAGTCGCACCTTTCTTCCTTGTTTCGAAGTTGACGGTCCTTTCGATATCGCCGCACTTGATGTGGATCTGGGTCTTGCCTTCGTTTACAGCCGTGGCGATACCATTCTCGTTGACCTTGACGACGTTTTCGTCATCAACTTTGTAGGTGATCTTGTCCGTCGTGTTGGACGGTTCAGCCTTGACTTCCAGGTCATAGCTCTTGACCCCTTCGTATGCCCAGTAGTTCTTGTATAAAGAAGTTAAGCCTGTGCAGGGGATCTTTTCGGATGAAGTATCAGGTTTGGTTTCTGAAGAGGATGTATCGCTGCCGCTTGAACTGCTGCTGCCACCGCTGCCGCTGCCTGAACTGTCGGAACTTCCGCTTGAACCGCTGTCTGCAGGTTTGACGCTCGATCCCTTGATCTCGTTGATCGAGAACGTATCATCGGACTTCGATCCTTCCAGCGTCGTCTTGAGTTTCAGCGTATCGTTATCTTCCACTTCGAAGATGATCTTGGAATAGGAGCCCTGTCCCGACTTGTCGACGTTCAGGGTGACGACGTTTTCATTGAGTGTCCAGCTGCCGTCGATGTCGTAGTAACCTCCGGTATAGGAATCGCTCAGGACAAAAGAGCCGTCCTTGCCGAACCATACCTTGGAATGATTGTCATGGCCGTAGTTGTCTACCGTGTTGTAGTAGGTCTTTCCTCCCAGGTCATAGGCGGGACCTGCCGGTTCTTCTTCCTTCTTGGAAGAGGCGCAGCCGCTCAGACACAGAAGGATGCAGAACATCACAAACAATATCGTTCTTTTTTTCATAAAAATCTCCTCTCTCCCGCCTTCAGGCAGGACACTCAGACATTGATTGTTTTTTATCTATCTTTACTTATATTATACAGTATCGGGTTCTTCTTGACGGAACGGAAATTCAAATTAAACAATAAAAGAAGTATCATATATATGACATTAAAGGAGATTTATCATGGGTGTATTTTCCAAGTATCACCGCTACCGCGAGGCAGGCGAAGAAGCCAATGTCAACAACGTTGAAAAATTCGGGGAACCCTCCCGTTCCCTGTTCACCAGCACAAAGATTCTGAACTTTCATCACGAGATCGAGATCACTGATGAAAACGAAAACATCGTATACCGTTCCTATTCCAAGTTCCTGTCGCTGCACGACAAAACAGATGTGACTGACGCAAGCGGTAAAGAAGTCGCACACATCGAACGGAAAGTCTTCACGATACGTGAAAGACATTTTGTCACCATGGCTGACGGACTGCAGTTCGAACTCTCCAACGAACTCTTCCATCTGATCAAAGACATCACCAACATCGAAGGTCTGGGATGGCAGCTCAGGGGAAATATCCTCGGTCTGAACTTCGAACTCTATGACGAGAACGAAGAGATCGTTGCCGTCATCTGTCAGAAGATGCTGTCGATCCACGACAAGTACTGTATCGACATCTATCAGGAAGACAAGGAAGAGATCGTCATCGCCATACTGGTCGCTTTGCAGCATATGATCAGAGACAGATCCACTTCGGTTTCGTCCGGTTCGTCCTCTTCATCCTCTTCTTCCGGTTCATAAAAGAAGAGATTATTCAAAGCACATCAAAAACAGAGAGACATTTCAGTCTCTCTGTTTTCGTTCTTTGTTCTGTATATTATTTCACTTAAGGCGTTACATGGACCGTATAAGTCTTTGAAGTGACTTCCGGATACAGATCTTCATCTTCAAACGAGAACCAGACCTGTACATCGGTGTTGCTGCTGACGGAACCGACTGCGATCAGTCTGCCCTTGTTGTCGTAGTCGATGATCGACAGATCGCTGACATGGATATCGACCGCCAGTCTCAGGTCTTCGTTCGTGACGTTCCAGTTTTCGCATTTCAGTTTGTAACATTCAAAGTAAATATACTCTCCGCTTCCGCCCTTGACAGTCGGATTGTCAGGCATCTCTACCACAAAGAAGGAACCCTCGACACAGACATCCACCGTCGTTGAGATGCCGTTGGAAGCGGTGATGGTCGCCTTGCCGACACCCGGATGATGCGGAAGAATCCTGTTCTCGTCATCAAAGGTAAAGACGGAAGGATCGCTTGACTTGTAAGTCAGCGTCTTGTCAGTAGCGCTTTCCGGTTCGATCTTCACTTTGATCGGCTCTCTTCCGCCCAGCGGCAGAACGATCTTGTCTGATTCGGGAACCAGTTTCGTCACAGCACCTTTCTTCCTTGTTTCGAAACCGACGGTCCTTTCGATGTCACCGCACTTGATGTGGATCTTGGTCGTACCCGCATTGACAGCTGTCGCGATGCCGTTCTCATTCACTTTGACGACATTCTCATCATCAGACGTATAAGTGATCTTGTCTGTCGTGTTGGCCGGTTCCGCTTTGACTTCCAGATCATAGTTCTTGACGCCCTCATATGCCCAGTAGTTCTTGTATAAAGAAGTCAGACCGGTGCAGGGGATCCTTTCAGCTGAAGTCTCGGGTTTTGTCTCCGAAGAAGATGTATCGCTTCCGGAAGATGTTCCTGAAGTTCCCTTGACTTCATTGATCGAGAACGTATCGTCAGACCTCGATCCTTCCAGCGTCGTCTTGAGCTTCAGGGTATCGTTATCCTCCACTTCAAAGATGATCTTGGAGAAAGAACCCTGTCCCGACTTGTCGACAGTCAGCGTCAGCACGTTTTCATTTAACGCCCAGCTTCCGTCGATGTCGTAATAGCCGCCTGAGTATGAATCATTCAATACAAAGGATCCGTCCTTTCCGAACCATACCTTGGCATGGGTATCGTGGCCGTACTCATCTACGGTATTGTAGTAAGTCTTGCCGGCAACATCAAACGTTTCCTTGACTTCCTCTTCCTTCGGAGAGGATTTGCAGGCACTGAGTGACAGCATCATGCATAATACAATAAACAGCAGGGATAATTTCTTCATGGAACTCTCCTTTCATTGATCGTTATTATTTTCAACGTATTCTATACTTTTATTATATTCTATTTTCCGATCGGTACAGGAATCAAAAAACAGACAGGTATCCCGTCTGTTTCTCATTCGAAATCTTTCTGACTGTTTATTTCTTTCCCGCTTTGTGTGCTTTCCTGATCCTGTAGGCAGCAACATTCACCACAGCAGCCAGTGACATGGCAATGACCAGATTGATGATGACCGATGCGTTGATGCCCGACTGGCTGATCGCCGCAAAACTGCTGTAGGCAACGCCGAACAGGGAAAGCACGGAAAAAGTCCAGGCTGCCGTTCCGTACTTGTTGTCCCTGGAAGCCAGCAGCGAGAAGATACCCTGACCCAGGTTGGCCACGCTGGAAACAACTGTTTCAATACCGTTGATGCTCTGACTGTCTGCACCGAGAAGTCCCGGTCTGACAGAAGTCTTTGCCTTCATCATGATCACGAATGCGATCACGGAACCAAGGATCGCCAGTACACCTGTGATCTTCATGATCTTTCTTGCATTATCAAGTTTCATAGTATTCTCTCTTTCTACCAGATTTCATAGCACTCAGGCGCTTCTTCTTTGCTGCTGCAATGTTTCCCTTATGCTCCAGAGATATTTTAACGTTTTTTCTTCTACATGAACAACATCATTGTCCCGATTGTATTGATCGCCAGATTCGCACAGCCGTGCACGAACCAGGAAGCAGCCAGATTGTCTTCCCTGATCTCGATCAGCTGCAGGAAGGCTCCTGCAAATGCCAGCCCCGCGATACACAGGATCAGGATCAGCGGATCGAACCACAGAGCCACGATGCCGAGATGATAGACCGCAAATAAGAGGCTGCCGTATATCATTCCCGAAAGAGGATGACCTTCATTCCGGAATACGTTATAGATGAAACCTCTGAAAAACGCTTCTTCCAGAAAGGAATTGATGAAGATGATATACGAGAACACAAAGATGAAATTATCCTTCGTGACGCCTTCCTTCTTCAGCAGATTCTCCCTGATATTGGACAGGTCGATCTGATCCTTCAGAACCAGATAGGCCGCAATCATACCGGCATAGACAAGCCCCATCACGATCAGCAGTCTCCTGGAAGGCAGTTTCTTTTTGAGATTCAGCAGATCACTGATCTTTTCTTTATATATCAAACTGTAAATGATCACAGCCGAAGAAAAACAGATCGCCTTGATGAAGCTCTTAATCCAGTAAGAAGGCTGAACGACACTTTCAAAAACACTCATGACTCCTACAGCCAAAAGCGAAAGAACAACAGCGCTTATGATCTTTCTGTTTTTCCTCATTCTATTCCTTCAAAGCCGTTGCACAGCTGTATCCTGTCGACAGTGCGATCTGCAGATTGAAACCGCCGGTCAGCGCATCGACATCCAGTACCTCACCGATGAAATAAAGACCATCGCAGATCTTCGATTCCATCGTCCTGGGATCGATCTCATTCACATCCACGCCGCCGCTGGTGACGATGCCTTTTTCGATATCCTCCAGTCCGTCAAAAGACAGTCTGAAATGTTTCAGATGATCCAACAGTTCTTTCCTTTTTTCTCTGGTCAGCGAGTTCAATGCGAGGTCAGAGTCAATGCCTGTATTTTCAATAAAGAAGGCACAGATCTCTTTCGGCAGCAGTGTCGATAAAAGATAAGATATGTTTTTATTCGGATTGTTTTCGATCTCTCTCAACAGTCTCTTATCCAGCTTCTCATCATCCAGAGCCGGTTTGAAATCAAGCGATAATTCAACAGGGTCTTCCCTGTTGATCAGTGACGACATGCTTAAGAGGATCGGGCCGGTGATCGATCCCGGCAGGAATTCCATGTCACCGAAGATCGTCTTATGGAAACGGTCATTTTTCGCGCTGAGACTTACATTCTTCAATGTCAGTTTCAGCATCTCCCTGTTTATTCTCTCTTTCACCCTGATCGGACACAGGGCACTCTTTAATTCAACGACACGATGTCCGAACTGTTTCGCAAAGCGGTAGCCGTCGCCGGTCGATCCGGTCGAAGCATAAGACCTGCCGCCGGTGGCGATGACCAGCTTGTCAGCGGCAAACTCACGGTCTTTGCATATCACGTGAAACTGATCTTTTTCTTTTCTGATCTCTTTCACTTTCTGATCGAAAATGATCTTCACTTTGTTTTTCTTACATTCCTTCACCAGACAGTCGATGATGTCTGCGGAATGATCGGATACCGGAAAGACCCTGTTTCCTCTCTCCGTCTTCAAAGGGCAGCCGTGTTCATTGAAAAAAGCGATCGTATCGGCAGGAGAAAAACGGTGGATCGCCGAATACAGGAATTTCGGATTCCTGACGACGTTGGCGATGAATTCCTTCACGTCACAGTTGTTGGTGATGTTGCATCTTCCCTTGCCGGAGATATACATCTTCCTGCCGGCTTTGGAATTGGAATCGATCAGGATGACCTCGTTGTCATCGGATGCGCAGTTGAGCGCAAAAAACAATCCGGAAGCACCGGCGCCGATACAGATGATCCTTGTTTTCTGCTTTGTTTCACCCATCCTGATTTCTCTGTTTCAATTATAGCTGATTTTCATTTTTCTTTTCTTTGTTCGCTGGGGTTTATAATTTTCTTATGAGAGAAAAGCTCAGCCGTTACATCTACATCTCTATCCTGATCTGCCTTTTTTCCTTTTCCTATTTCTTTCAGATGAACCGTCTTCTGAAACAGGATCTGCAGAAAGAGAAAGAAAGAGCTGAACTGCTGAATCAGGAGACCGATTCGATCAGGGATGAGATCTCCGCAAAGGAAGAAGAACTTGAACAATCATCCGTGAACATCAGAGCGGATGAGCTTTCGCTGTGGCAAAGGCGTCTGGAACTGCTGAAGGAGGAAGCGGAATGAAACAGTATGACCGTTTCGGCATCGCGATCTGCCTGCTTCTGACTGTCTTTTCCGTTTCGCTGTTTGCGGAAAACCGGAAACTGCTGAAAGACACCGAAACAGCTGAAAAAGAGAATTTCGAACTGGAAATGAAAAACGCTCTTCTTCAAAAAGAGGTGAGCGAACTTACAGAAAAATGTCAGGTCTATGAAGATATCGATACGCAGATCGAAGAAGTAAAAGATCAGTATTTTTCTCTGGCGCTGGAACTGGAGACAGAGATTCTGAACGGTGAAAGCGAAAAAAAGATCGCCTATCTGACTTTTGATGACGGACCTTACTACCGCTCGGAAAAGTTCCTCGATGTGCTGGAAGAATACGATGTCCCGGCCACGTTCTTTTCGCTGATGAAATGCGCTGAAACAGGTTATGCGGACGAAGATGAATTCTATGATTCGATTTACCGGCGCATCCTCTCATCAGGTCATACCCTGGGCAATCATACCGCCACCCACAAGCTGGGATCGGGCGGGGTTTACCGCTCCGTCGATGCCTTCATGGATGAGATCGTCAGAAACAGAGACTTCATTGAAGACAGATACGGATATCGCACCGTGATCATGCGTTTCCCCGGAGGCAGCGCCACTTCCTCCAAGACGCCCGACATCATCCCCGAACTGCGCAAGATCGGCTACGGCTATGTCGACTGGAACAGCGCGACTGGAGACGGCGGAAAGAATCAGACACCGGAAGTCTTCAGGGACAACGTCCTGAACAACACCAGCGGAAAAAAGATCCTGGTCGTGCTCATGCATGACTACGCCCAAAACACGCTGATCGCTCTTCCGGAGATCATTGAGGGCCTGCAGAAACAGGGATACATCTTCCTGCCTCTGTTCTATGAATCATCCATGGTAAAGAAATAAGAATCACCGGATCTCTCCGGTGATTCTTTTTAGCACTCGTATTTCTTTTTCAGCATCTTCAGCTTCAGGCCGCAGTGCGTCAGTATGTAGACATACAGCACAAACATGAAGGCTGTGAAAATACCGAAAACCATGCCCCAGGGACCGATATACTCGCCGTCCAGGAATCTGATGAAATTCGGTGCGACGCAGGTCAGAAACAGAACAGTCAGCGGCATGATCCTGGTCTTGACGATCTTGGTGATCATCTCGACCTTGGAAGGATTGTCGGAGAACAGTTCGCTTTCTTCCGCCGTCTGTGCTTCATCTGCTTTCTTTCTGAAATAAAGCCAGCCGACACACTGTCCGACATACTCCCAGCCGAAATCCTTCACCATCTGCAGGTATTCCTCACTCTGTTCCCGGTTGCGAAAATCCAGTCTGTAGATCACATCTTCCGGTTCACAGGATTCAAAGATATAGAAACAGGGAGGGATCATCTTTATGATCTTCCAGCCCTTCTGATGCTGCTGTCTGAGCCAGATCTCTTCTTCTTCATAGTCAGCGATCGTGAATACTTTTATTTCTGTCTTATTCATCGCAGTTTTCTCCTTTGCTGTTTTTATAAAGCCTTTCGATCCTTCTGATCTCCGTATCGAGGATCTCTCTTCCCAGGTCCGTGATCTGATACAGTTTCCGCTTTTCTTCTTCCCTGCAGAATCTGATCAGTCCGTCCTGTTCCATTTTGGAAAGTGTTCCGTACATCGTACCCGCACTGATCGTCACGGCGGCTCCTGTCATCTTCTTTACCTGCTGGGCGATCCCGTAACCGTGCTGGGGCTGCTGCAGGCAATAAAGGATATAGAAACCCGATTCAGTCATCGGAATGTAGATACGTCTGATTTTATCGTCCATAAGTTTCTCCTACTATCACAGTTCGATATATCGTACTTCGATATAATTATATCGGGGTCCGATATATCTGTCAAGCATTTATTATAAAAAGTGCTTCATCTTCCGACAAAGCACTTTCTGAATGAAATATTGGAACTTTATATCAATCTGCAGGCTTCTCTCTGATCAGACTCTCCAGCGTCGTAAACAGCGCTTCCGGTTCGACCGGCTTGCTTAAGTGGGCATTGAGTCCGGCCTGCAGGCTTCTCTGGACATCTTCATCAAAGGCATTGGCCGTCAGGGCGATGATCGGGATCTCTTTGGCATCCTTTCTCTCCAGAGCTCTGATCCTTCTTGTTGCTTCAAGACCGTCCATCTCCGGCATACGCATATCCATCAGGATCGCATCGTAATAGTTCTCTTCATGTTCAGAGAATTTTTCAAGAGCGATCTTTCCGTTTTCCGCAAGTTCGACTTCCGTTTCCCTGCCCTTAAGGACCATCATCATGATCTCGGCATTGATCTGGACATCTTCTGCCAGCAGGATGCGCTTGCCTTTCAGATCGGCTTTCTTTTCTCTGAAAGAGATGCCCTTGCGTTTGAATGCGGATTTGAATTCCTCTATGACGACGTTCGCAAACAGCGGTTTCGGAATGAAACTGTCGACACCGGCTGCCAGGGCTTCTTCCAGGATGTCATCCCAGTTGTAGGATGTCAGAATGATGATCGCCGATTCGTCTCCGATACACTCCCTGATCTCCCTGGTCGTTTCCACGCCGTCCATTTCCGGCATCTTCCAGTCGACCAGGATCAGATTGTACGGATTTCTTCTGGCGTGGTGCAGCCTGACCATTTCGACCGCTTCTCTGCCCGAGTGGGCAACGTCACAGGAGATACCCGCCTTGCCTAATACCAGCTTGCCGTGTTCGCAGGCCAGCGGATCATCATCGATGATCAGTACCGACATCTCCTTCGGATAATCTTCTTCATCGATCCCTTCAAGGTCTTTTCTTTCGGAATTATCCAGGGTCACAGTGACCTTAAAGGTCGAGCCCTTTCCTTTTTCGCTTTCCACCTCGATATTTCCATTCATCAGTTCGACGATATTCTTTGTAATGGCCAGTCCCAGGCCGGAGCTGCCGTATTTATTTGTTGTGGAGTTGTCTTCCTGGGCAAAGGTATCGAAGATATGCGGCAGGAACTCCTTGCTCATGCCGATACCGGTATCCGAGATCTTGAACTGCAGGGTTGACTTCTTTTCAAAACGGTTGATCCTTTCCACACCGAGTTCGACCTTGCCTCCTTCCGGCGTAAACTTCACTGCGTTGCCCAGGATGTTGATCAGTACCTGACGCAGCTTCATGCTGTCGCCGATATAGTAATCATCGACCTGGGAACCCATATGACAGTGATATTCCAGTCCGGCTTCATTGCACTGTCCGGAGAGCATCGTATTGATCGTGCTCAGCAGCTTCGAGAAAGAGAACTCCTCATGCTTGATGATCATACGCCCGGATTCGATACGGGACATGTCGAGGATATCGTTGATCAGGTTCAGCAGATGATCGGCAGAGCCTCTGATCTTGGTCAGATACTCCCTGATCTTCGGTGTCGTCTCCGGATCGTTCAGAGCGATGTCGTTGAGGCCGATGATCGCATTCATCGGTGTACGTATCTCATGCGACATGTTGGAAAGGAAGGCGGTCTTGGCCTTGTTGGCCTCTTCCGCGGAATCCAGCGCATTGCTCAGGGCTTTGTTCGTCTCGATCGATCTTCTCGTTTCCGCATCAATATCACAGAAACAGGCACCGACATTATGGACCAGATGATCTTCCCTGTCTTCCGGATGTCTGACGCCGGCAAACTTCACCATCTCATAGGATTCTCTGCCGTCGATATTGATCATGTATGTATAGGAGATGACTCTGTGATCTTTCAGTCCCTCCCTGACGTTGTCCGGCTGAATGAAGCTCAGAAATTCGTCACGGTATTTCTCCACCACATAGCGATTGCAGTATTCCGTTACCGCTTCAAGATAAGGAAACTGTTCACCCACTTTAAGGCCCGGCAGGTCGGTCCTCGCCTGGTAACAGACGCCTTTGTTTTCATCCAGTTCCAGATAGTAGACACTGCGATAGTCGGAAGCCAGAGCCGTGATCAGCTTTTCCTGTTCTTCGCCCTGTGCTTTCTGTTCCAGCAGCTCTTCCTGGAGATGGAGCCTCTCCTCCATTTCCTGCTGCTTGATCCGGGTCTCTGCTTCAAAGGATTCCGCTTCCGCCATGACTCTGGCGTTTCTTCTGACCTGGGCGATGATCATCGCAAACATGGTGGCCAGCACAGCGACCGTAGCGATGGATTGTATGATGCTCTTGTTGACGATGTCTTCGGACAAAGAGGAGATCCTCTCGGAAATGACGCTTTCCCTGATCAGGTATGTCAGCATCCATCCGGTACCGTTGACCGGAACATAGCTCAGCGTTTCCTTGATGTCGTTATAGGTAAAGGAAGCAACGCCTCTGTTCCCTTCGCTGAAATCGTTCCTGATCTCTTCCAGGGAATAACCTTCTTCAAATTCGGCTGTTGCCAGTGCATCGAACAGATTGACATCACTTGCAGTTTCTCCCAGAACTCTTTCCGTCAGAGCCAGACCGTCTTCTGTATAGATGTTTGAGAATGTGATATCGGAATTCTGTGTTCCCAGGGAAATATCTTTCATCATCTGTTTCATATCCACTTCCATGAAACAGACGACCAGTTCTTTTCCTTCAAACTCAATATGATCGATCGGAACGGAAATGATCACTTTCTTTTCATTGCTGTCGGGATTCAGCACAGAGATCACCGGTTCTGTGAGTGTCCTGTAGTCAAAGCCGTAGTCACCGATGTTGTCCTGATAACCCAGTGAGGTATAGATCAGTCCGTCTTCATCGACAAACGCAAATTTCTCCAGATTAAAGAAAGCCTTCATCCTTTTCTGGAACGCTTCCAGGTGTTCCTTGTCCTGCAGGTCTTCTTCAGTAAGCAGATTGACGGCGACGCTGATCTTTTCAATGTCGTTGTTCAGCGTATCCTCTACGACCTGTTCCCTTCTGCCGGCCAGCTCATCCAGGTAAAGCAGGGAAACGGAACGCACCGCTTCCTGCGTATCCTTCTTGGCGCTGGAACCCATCCAGAGCGTACCGAACACCAGAACAAGTGCCAGGGCGACGATGCCGATGATGGCGATCCACAATGTATTTATATTTTTCTTATCATCCATGGCCTGATCCCCCGAAAATGATCTTTATTGTTCTTAATCAATCATTATTTTATCATTCTTTTTTCACAACGTCCCAAACAGAAAAAGGGGTTACCCCCTTCGTTCAGTCATCATAAGAAGAGCACGCTCTCATGTCTTCATAGAATTCATGCGGCACGATCAGATCTCCTCTGCCGCTGCCCAGATGGATACCCGGTTTATTCTCACCGTGGAAATCGGAGCCGCCGCTGCGTTTCAGTTCAAACTTTTCTGCCAGCAGATCTGCGGCATATCTCATCTCTTCATCGTATTCCGTATATCTGGTCTCAATGGCATCCAGTCCGGAGTTTTTCGCCTTGGGAAGGAATTCGTTGAGTTCACCGTAAGTCAGGTTCAGCAGAGGATGGGCTATGACGGCTGCCGCACCGAAGGCCTTGATGAAACGGATGGCAGCGACGGAAGTGATCCTTTTTGCCGGAGTATAGATGCCGTTTCCTTCTTTCAGCAAAGTATCGAATGCTTCCTTGACGCTGCCGACATATCCCTTTGTCATGAGCACCTTGGCGACATGGGCCCTGTTGAATTCACCGCTCTCCGTCAGCGCTGCGGCCTCATCATAAGAGACGTCATATCCTCTGGCTTTCAGACTGTCGATCATGCGCAGATTGCTGTTGTGCTTGGCGATGTTCGTCAGTTCCAGAAAGTCATCCACTTCCGGCCAGTACTTCTCTTTGAAAAACAGTCCGACGACATGGACTTCCTTGCCCTGATATTCCGTTGAAAACTCACAGCCCGGAACGGTGATGACAGAACTGTTTCTGCCGGCTTCCATGAATTCGCTCAGACCGCCGGTCGTATTGTGATCGGTCAGTGCCAGTGCCGAAAGGCCTAACGATTCCGCCTGTTTCACAAGTTTCGTCGGCGTATATGTTCCATCCGAAAAACAGGAATGCGTATGCAGATCACATCTTCTTTTGTCAGCCATGCTTTTACCTCCTGTCTTTCCGGTCCGCTTTCAACTGAAAGCTTCTCAACATAAACATTGTAACAGTTTCTTTTCTTCCTTTTGAAACATGCATCTGTTTTTTTGGAAAGAAGCCTGCACATATTCAAAACACATTTGCTTCAATAACCGCTAAAATAACATTGTTGGAGATCGCATATGAACAAGAAAAAAATATTCACCCTTCCGTTTTTCATGATCCTGATCATGTCCGTCATCAGCGGATCCGCTTCCTACATGGTCAATCCGATCCTGCCGGCCTTTCTGGTATCCAGAGGTGCACCGATGGAGATCACCGGCATCATCTCTTCCCTGATGAGCCTGGTCGCTCTTTTCGGCAGGCCTTTCTCCGGTGCGGCCGGTGACCGCTTCAACAAGAAGAAACTGATGATCCTTTCCTATGTGCTTTCCATCTTCTGTCTGCTGCTTTACTCGATCGCCGACAGTGTCCCGATGATCATCTTCGTCAGGATCCTCAACGGCATCGCCTTCTCATTAAGCGGAACGGTATCCATGGCCTTCGGCGCCGACTTCCTGCCTCTGGAAAGACTGGGTGAAGGCCTGAGCTATATCGGCATCGGTACCGTGGTCTCCACCATGATCGGCCCGCAGCTGGGCGATATCATCGATGCCCGCTTCGGCATGGAACAGATCTTCGTCTGGGCAAGTGCCCTCAATCTGCTGTGTGCGATCGGCACTTATCTGATCCCTTATCAACCCAGGAACAGCGGAAAGAAAGAAAAATTCGTCTTCAAGGCGGAAAACTTCTTTGCGAAAGAACTGCTCATGTATGTCTTTCTGATCTCCGTCCTTTCGATTGGCAACGGGATCCTTTTATACTATCTGAAAGACTTCGGCACCTCCCGGGGCATCGCCAATATTTCTTTGTTCTATACGGTCAGTTCGATCGTCACCGTTCTGACCAAACCTTTCACCGGCAAGTGGCTGGACCAAAAGGGCGTCGCCTATACCCTGTATCCGGCTTTCCTGATATCGGCTGTCTTTGCCTTCTTCTTTGCCAGATCCTATACGCTGCCGATGGTCCTGATCGCTGCCGTATTCAAATCGATCGGTCAGGGCAGCGGCACTTCGGCCATCCAGGTGGATTCCGTCAAGAAGCTCGGACTGGACAGAAGCGGTGTCGCATCCAGTACCTGCTACATCGGCATGGACCTGGGCAACATCCTGGGACCGGCCATCGGTGCCTTCATCATCTCCGATCACGGCTACGGTCTTCTCTTCGATATCTACACAGTGATGCTGCTGCTGTGCATCCCGATCTACTGGCTCTATTCAAGAAAGACACAAAACGATGTCAAAATGTAATATATTATATATAGTTTTTATGAAGGAGATCCTATGAAACTGAAAACTGTAAATGCCATTCTGGGCGTTATCCTGATCCTTCTGTCATCCATTATCGGTATACTGCTTTACACGTTCATCATCAAGCCGGGGAACACAGTCGTTCCGGATTTTATCGGAAAGAACGTTGAAGAAGTCTATACCTGGTGCGGCAGTCTTGATGACATCCATTCCTGTGAAGTCTCTTACGAGGACGCAGATGATTTTGAAAAAGACATCGTCTTCGAACAGTCCATCAAAGGCGGAAACAAATTCAAAGAATCCACCGTTTCCTTCAAAGTAGCCACCGGTGCTGAAAAGGAGATCGTTCTGCCGTTCATCGGACCCGATACCAACAAGTCGGATATCGAAGCCTGGGCAATGACCTTCGGCGTCACCAACATCACCTACAAGGAAGAATACAGCGATACTGTTGAAAAGAACCATGTCATCCGTCTGGAACCTTCCGCCAATGTACGCAGAGATACTCCGATCACTGCTTACATCTCTGCCGGCAAGGAGGAAAAGAAAGAAGACAAGAAAGAAGAACCGAAAGAGATCGAGGTCAAATTCGGCGATTATATCGGACTCACTGTCGAAGAGTTTGAAGCAAAGGCCAAGAAGCTCGGTCTGAAACCGAACCACAATACCAGCCGCGACCAGTATGATCCGCATGTCAAATTCGGAAACATCGTCTGGCACGGATCCGGTACCTATGTACCTGATGAGGTCTTCAACTACGGTATCTGCATCAACGAACTGGTGATCACCGCCGGCAAATATGTCGGCAGGACAGAGAGCGAATTCATCAATATCGCAAACATGTTCAGTCTGATCCCGACGCATCTCAGCAACAGGAATTCCTTCTCTACCACAGTTCCGGAAGGATCTGTCGTCACCCACGGCTCCGGCATCTATGTCAAGAACGAAGTCTTCAATTACGGTCTGTCTCTGGGTGCCGCCAAGGTCGAAGGCGGATATGAAGGCGCCAGCGAAGAAGTCTTCCTGAGCTATCTTTCCAAGTTCGGCCTGAAGGCCAACAGAAAGACCGCTGTTTCGGAAACAGTCGCCAAAGGCAGGATCATCTCCTACAATACCGGCAAATACAGCAGCGGCGACAGTGTCACTTATGTCGTATCGAGTGGACCGGAAGAGAAGATCAACGTGCCTGATTACAGCGGCAGAAGCGAAGCGTCATTCCTGAAGTTCCTCTCTGACAACGGTCTTGTCGCCGGAGTCAGATCCGTCCAGAGCTCCATGACAGCGGAAGGAAACATCATTTCCAACGATACCGGAAGCAAGAAGAAAGGCAGCAGCGTCAACTATGTCGTTTCATCCGGACCGTACATCCCGACTGCCAAGATGGATAAGTTCGAATATCTCTCCGAGATGATCTCATCCGATGATGATTTCGATGAAGCAGCGGAAAAAGCGGAACTTTACCTGAAAGAAAAAGGATTCACCAACTATGAGATCCAGTCGGTCTTCCTGTCTTCCGTCAAGCCCGGACAGCTGCTCATGATCACGGTCGACGGCGATATGCACAGCGTTGCCAAGGAATATCCGACCTATGCTCAGATCGTTGTACAGATCAGCAGCTGGCTCATGTCTCCGCCTCATAACTAAATACCGGAAAACACATACACAAAGGTGACGGTGACCGTCACCTTTTTTATGCCTTTTTCCAAAACGGGGTCGCATTTCTTCAAACAACCGATACAATAGAAGTAGGAGAACTGCGATATGTATATAGATAACGAAATCGAACGCATCAGACAGAAATATCACAATCAGCCGGAATTCGTACAGAGCATTGAAGAAGTCTTCTGTTCGGCCAAACCGCTGATCGAAGCCCATCCGGAATACCAGAAAGCCGACCTCCTTCACAGGATGGCGGAACCGGAGAGGATGTTCCGCTTCCGTGTCGTCTGGACAGACGATGAAGGAAAGGTTCGCACCAACGTCGGATACCGCTGTCAGTTCAACGGAGCGATCGGCCCCTATAAAGGAGGTCTCCGCTTCCAGAAAAACATCAACGAAAGCATCATCAAATTCCTCGCCTTTGAACAGACCTACAAGAACGCCCTGACGGGACTGCCGATCGGCTGCGGAAAAGGCGGCAGTGATTTTGATCCGGCAGGCAGGAGCGAAGATGAGATCATGCGTTTCTGTCAGAGTTTCATGACGGCATTATACCGCTACATCGGTCCGGACATTGATGTTCCGGCAGGTGACATGGGCGTCGGCAGGAAAGAGATCGGCTATCTCTTCGGCCAGTATCGCAGGCTCAAGGGCAATTTCGAAAACGGCGTGATCACCGGCAAAGGCCTCAGCTACGGCGGGTCGCTGATCCGTCCGGAAGCGACGGGCTACGGTGCCGTTTATTTCCTGAACGAAGTCCTGAAACACGAAAACGACAAACTGGAAGGGAAACGCATCGGCGTATCCGGATACGGTAACGTCGCCTGGGGCATCATCAAGAAAGCTGCGGAACTCGGTGCCAAAGTCACCTACATGTCAGGACCTGATGGTTATGTCCATGATGAAGAGGGAATCTGCACAAAAGAAAAGATCGATTTTGTCCAGGAACTCAGACTGACCGATCCCCTGCATTGCAAACCCTACGCCGACAGGTTCGGCTGTGAATTTGTCCCGGGAAAGAAATTCTGGGGCACGAAAGACGTCGATATCTACATGCCTGCCGCCGTTCAGAACGATGTGGATGAAGTATCAGCACAAAAGATCATCGATTCCGGCGTGAAATACTACATTGAGGTCGCAAACATGCCGACGACGGCACAGGCCTTAGAGATGTTAAGGGGCTGCAAGGACATCATCGTCGCACCTTCCAAGGCCGTTAATGCCGGCGGCGTCGGTGTCTCCGCTCTGGAAATGAGCCAGAACTCGGAACGCCTCTCCTGGAGTGAGGAAGAAGTGGACGAGCTTTTGCACCTGATGATGAAAAACATCCACAAGAACTCCATGATCGCCGCCAGTGAGTTCAATCTCGGCTATGATCTTGTCGCCGGTGCCAATATCGCCGGATTCAAGAAAGTCGCTGAAGCGATGATGGAACAGGGCGTCTTCTGATCAGAAGATATATCATGTATTCAAAAAAGCCTTTCACAAGGCTTTTTTATTTCTGTTTTCCTTTATATTCCATACACAGCATCGTCAGGTCATCGAACTGTTCCGCTCCGCTGACGAACCTGTCGACAGCTTCCCGTACGTTTGTCAGAATCTGTTCCGGCTTCTCATCCGGTGCTTTGTTCAGCGCCTTCAGCAGACGCTCCATGCCGAACATCTTGTTGTCGGCATCGCTAGCTTCCGGAATGCCGTCCGTGTACAGGAAGATCTTGCTTCCGACAGACAGATTCAGTTCATACTTATGATAGGTGATGCCTTCCATGCCGCCGATGACAAAGTCGTGCTTGTCCTTGAGGATCTCAAAGTTTCCGTCGGCACTCTTGATGATCGGATACTCATGTCCGGCATTGGCTGCCGTCAGTCTGCCGGTGGAGATCTCCAGGATACCCAGCCACACCGTCACGAACATCTGCGCCTGATTGTTGGAACAGATCGCGTCGTTGGTCAGTGAAAGGATGACATCCGGCGATCCGCCGAACATCGCTGAGTTGTGTAAGACGGACTTTGATACCATCATGAACAGCGCGCCCGGTATGCCCTTGCCGGAAACATCCGCCATCACCAGACACAGGTGATCGTCATCGATGAAGAAGAAGTCGTAGAAGTCGCCGCCGACTTCCCTCGCCGGATCCATGCTGGCATAGATCTCGAATTCATCGCGGTCCGGGAAAGGCGGGAAGACATGCGGAAGCATGCTTCTCTGGATATTGTTGCCCATCGCCAGTTCGTTGCCGATGCGCTGTTTTTCGCTTTCTTCCTTGTGTTTCTTTTCCAGCTTGCGCTCTCTGGCATCCACATATAGCGAGATCAGCGCAAAACCGACCAGCAGCGAGGAAAGCCCCGCATAGACATAGAACCACAGCTGTTCATACATGGCTTTTTCCTTGACGATCTGAACGGCAGAACCGACCACGTCATCCGACATCGAGTACTTCAGCTGCATGATGAAATTATAAGTTCCGCCCGGCAGGTTCGTGTAATAGACCGGGAAAAGATCTTTGGCGACACCGGTCGTGTCATATTCATCGAAACCGTCCAGCCGGTAAGTGATCTCCGGATCCACCAGTGAATAAGTGTAGATATAGCCGTAGATCGTCAGCTTCTTGGTCTCGGCAGGAATGATGAATCTTCCCGTTTCATCCGGGAAGATCCTCGTATTGTCCGCATCCACATAAGGGACCGCAAAACGCAGTTCACCGACATCTTCGAACGGAGCCTCGATGTTGACCTTGGCGACACCGGTCGTTCCGGAGATATAGAGGTCGCCGTCTTCTGTCAGCTCGCTGTAGGAGTTGGCTGTCGCGATGCAGGGCATGCCGTTTGATATCGAGTAATGCAGGGCATTGATCTCCCTGTCTTCCAGGATATCGTCCGCCTTGGCGACATAGATGCCGTTGCCGGAAAGCACCCAGAGCTCTCCCTTGCTGTTTTCATAAAGATCGAAGTTGTTGGAATACGGGAAGAGGTCCGCTGTCGTAAGATTATACTTGCTGTCAAGCCAGGAAAGGGAGTTACCTGTCACGATCCAGTAGACGCCTCTCTTGGCGTCTTTCTTGATACGCATGACGGAATCGGAAGTCAGTCCCTCCGTATGATCGATGTGTTTCATGCCTCTGCCGGCGATCACATAGATGCCGTCACCGTCTGTGCCGATGATGATGTCCGTGCCTTCTCCGGCGGAAACAGAAAGGATATCGGTATTGGTGATGCCGTCTTTCTCACTGTAAGATACGACCACCTTGCCGTCACGGATGATACTGACACCGCCGTTGCAGGCGACAAGGTATCTTCCGTCTTCGCATTCACAGACTGCTCGCACCAGATTGGAAGCCAGGCCGTTTTCTTTCTTATAGGATTTCAGATCTCCGTGATCGTAACACAGAGCACCGTAATGCCGCCAGGTGGAGATCCACAGACGGTCCTTGCTGTCGCGGATCAGCGAACGGATACGGCAGTTGTTCAGCAGTTTCAGAAGATTGTCGGTCTCATCGTCTTCGCCGTAAACAGCCGTCTTCTGATTCAGCGGGACCTTGTCCAGAACGCCTTCCTCGCCGATCGCCAGCAGGCCGGTATCGGTTGCAATAAAGAGGGTTCCGTCATACATGCAGGTGGAATTGACGACTCTCTTGGAGAGATCGTAGCGTTCGAAAATATCGACAAATCGGTTCTTGACGACCTTCATGACACCTTCTCTTGTGGAAGTGAACCAGAGGTTGCCCTCATAGTCGGTCATGACGTGGCCGATGGAAGAGTTCATCGGGATGTTTTTCAGGATATGGAAACCCGTATCATCCAGCACACCGACACCGTTGCGGGTGCAGATCCAGGTCTTTCCGTCGATGCTTTCAAAAGACTGCACCTGATATAACGGAGAGATGTCAATCGGCTCACTGCCTTCAAAACCGCTGCTTAGAGAATCATGATATACGATGCCTTCCAGGGTCTCCACATAGAACAGATCGGGATCTTCGGGATCGGGAAGGATGCAGTTGATGCCTTTGACAGATCGCTGTGAAAAAGGATAATACTGATCGATCTTTCCGTCTCTGATGGCGACCACATCGCCGGAATTGGTCACGGCATAGACCTTCCCGTCCGCCGCCAGCCTCAGTTCATGCAGGAAGGTGTTGATCACTCTGTCATCTTCCAGATAGGAAAGCTGCAGATCCTGATCGATGATGGCCAGGCCTTCCGTTGTCGCGATATAAAAGTTTCCGTCTTTTCCTTCCAGGATGGAACGGATCGAAACAGACTTCATTCCGTTGATCAGATCCCATTGCAGCTGTTTATCATTATCGATGAGAATGACGCCGTTGTCGTTGGTGCCGACCCAGAGCCTGTTGCGGGAGTCGACGTAGAGACATCTCACGCTGGTGATGCCGCCTGTGGAATCCAGACGTTCAAAACGGCTTCCGTCATAACGGATCAGTCCGCCGTAGCTTCCGATCCAGATGAAACCCTCGCGGGTCTGAACGATATCGTTGGCCTCCGATGTCGGAAGACCGTTGGTATTGTTGTAAAGGACGGCTGAAAAACCCTCCTCCTGTCCGATCGGATCGACGGAGATGGGTCCGTTGTGCTTTCCTCCCGATTCAACAGTGACATCATCTTCATCGCTGAACACAGGTGCTGCCTGCTGCATGACAAACACCAGCATCATCGCACACAGAAGAAGCTGAATTATTTTATATGATTTCAGATCATTTGTTTTCATTAACTCTATTATAGCTTAGAATGATTTTCCTTTTATTCCACAATACAGTGATATCACCCGTTTTCCGGGAAAAGCGGATCGGTATAATACGGATCCTTTCTTGCCTTGCGGATAAAGAAGATAAAGTATATGTTCAGGATCAGGCAGGCCGCTGCGATCGGCACAGCCAGCAGGGTCCAGTCTGCACCTTCGAACGCTTCAGTCAGACACAGATCGTAGAAGCCGTGGATCAGTGTCGGTATGAAGATACCGAGAGGCACCGGATTCTTTCTTCCCTTTTTGTATCCCTTGCCGATGATGGAGCCCATGATCAGGCCGAACGAGGCGTGCATATTCGTGATGCCGCGTACCAGGATCTGACCGGCATTGCTTTCAATGAGATAGAAAACAGCTTCCATCAGTTCAAAACCGATCGCCGAGATACAGGTAAAAGACAGCAGATCCAGACAGCTGACCTTCTCATGGTTCTTTTTCATCGTCTTTCCTGCATTCAGATACTTCATCAGTTCCTCCGACAGAGCCATCAGCACAAAAGCGCTGAATAATGCCTTCAGGACAGGAAACGATCTGTCTTTGGTGAGCAGGGCGAAAATGATATTGCATGCAAAAGAAAAGCCGAAGACCGGGAAGCCCAGCAGCAAACCTCTGAGCAGGGTTTTCCAGCAGTCCTTCTGATATTCTTCGTCTTCCTTATGACCGTTTTTCAGAAAAAAGAAATATCCCAGCGGGAAGATGTAACTGACAAGCAAAGCTCCGACAAGCACCAACATGATCCGATTCTCCTTAATGTTTATTACTTCCATTATACTCACAAGAGACACGCAGTTTCTCTGCCTGTCTTCCGTGATGATGACTTTATGCAGAAAATATACTATAATCTGTATTTAAGCATGAAGCACTTCTGGACACATAAAGAAAAAATACCTGAAGGCCAAGGCTACGGTCAGTTTTCGCCGGCTCATTACATGACGCTGGGACTGACGTTCCTGTCGATCGTTTTCATCGTGTTTCTATATGTCAACGCCGGTCCAAACGAAAGGATCGTCATATTAAGGATGATGTCCTTTACGCTGATCCTCTCTGATGTCTTCAAGACGATCCTGATCGCCTGCACCGACGGTGTGAAAGTATCCGACTATCTGCCTTTGGAAGCCTGCAGCTTCGGCGCCTACGCCTGCTTCTTTGATTCTCTCTGGCCAAACAACGGCATCCTGCCGCTGATGCTGCTGACGCTGTTTATGCCGGCAGCCTTTCTGGCTGTCATCTTCCCGACAACGACCGATCTTCCGGTCTTCAATTTCTATACGATCCATCAGTTTCTCTATCACGCCCTGATCGTTGCCTACGGACTCGCCCGTTTTGCAGCCGGAGAAGTGTCTCTCACTTTTATCGGCGTCTGGAAAGCCATTGCGGCATTCTTCGTGCTGGCGATGATCATGTATCTGATCGATACGGTCTTTGATAAGAATTTCATGTTTCTGCGCGACGCCTACGACAACGCACTGCTGTCAGCTATCTGGAAAATCACCGGAGGCGGTATCGCCTATGTCGGCGGCCTGTTCTGTTTCTCGATCTGCGTGATCCATGTTTTCTTTCTTCTCTTCAGACTGATCGAAAAACTCTTTCTGTAAATAAAAAACTCCGCAGCAGCGAAGTCTTTCTTGACCTGCAATGCAGGTTTTTGTTTTCTCTAATACTCAAACTGTCTGTAATATCTGCGGGTGCTCAGCGGATGATTCAGAAGCAGTTCCATATAAGTATCCACTCTCGCATTGACTGCCCGGATCACCAGATGGGAGATCGATCCTCGAAACTGTTCACTGATACCTTTGAGTTCAAAATCCTTCGTGTCGATGATCACATAATTCTCACAGACCTTCGGCAGGAAGCGGGCGACCCTTTCAGCCAGGGGTCTTTGTTCGTCTTCGCCGATGAACAGAGTTACCGGCGTATCGGCAACGATGATCTCCATCATGCCGTGGAAGAATTCGCCGGCACTGATCGATTTGGTGCGGATCCACATCTGTTCCTCCCAGTAACACATTCCGTAGGAATAGGCGGCACCGTAAAGATTGCCGCAGCCGATGAAGTAATGCGGATAATCGGGATGGGCACGAAAGAATTCAACGCTCTTTTTTGCCCGTTCGTAGCCCCAGGCATCAGACTGCTTTTCCACTGTGATCAGAGCCTCCGCCAGGTATGTCTCCATTTCCTGATTGTATCTTTCGTATTCCGGAAATTCACCGTTCTTATACATGAGATAGTTTGCGGTCATGTAGAACTTGAGCTGTTCGTTCATCGGATAGACGACAAGATGATCCTGTTTTTCTTCGTTTGTTAAAAGCGATCCCGGCGTGTCGATGAAGGCAAACACTCTCGCCCCCATGCCTTTGACTTTATCGACGAGTTCGACCATCTCCTTGGTATTGCCGGAGACTGACGAATAGATCAGCACTGAATTTTCAGTAAATTTCTTGTTCCCGGTCGTCAGAAATTCCGCTGCATTGTCCACATAGGCAGGCAAAGAACTTCTTCCGCGCATGTATACTTCGACCTGCAGAGCACTGGCCCATGTTCCGCCGATGCCCATGAAGAAAATGCTGTCAAAACCCTCTTGCCAGATCTGATCGATGATCTTCTCGATCTGCACTCTTAAAGCCAATGCGCCGTTGATGCTTTCTCTGGTCTTTTCTTCATCAAAATTGCGCAGGTACGGCCCTTCCTTTGTGATTGAATGATCCATACTGATCCCTCCTGTTTTTCTGCCTTACCAGGCTCCGAAATACTGTAATGTCTCCGCTGCCGTTTTCGCACCTTCGGTCATGCATTCCTCGATCGCAAGACCGGAAACGATGCCCTCAAGGAAGCCGGCAATGTAGGAATCGCCTGCTCCCATGGTGTCAACAACATCGCATTCTATGATACCGAAGCTGTGATAGTCTTTCCCGTCATAGCACAGCGATCCGTCTTTCCCCAACATAGCTGTAACGAGCCTCGGACCTTTATTCTGATATGCTTTCATCTTTTCCCTGAGCTCAGGTGTATCACCCTTGTCAGACGAAAAGAAGAGATAGTCGGTATACGGCATGGCCGTCTGTGCTTCCCTGTCTTCAGGCCTGTCAGCACAGTCAAAGGCTGTCGTGATGTTTCTTTCCTTTAAATCTCTGAACTGTCCTTCGACCTTTCCCCACAGATCACATACAACAAGATCATGTCCGGCAATAAAATCAATATCCTCATCGCTTAAGCGATAATCAGCCAGGACACCTTCATCGTAATCACCGAAGATCCTCTCGCCGTTGATCAGTTCGACTTGCGATACCGCGGTCTTCCCCTGCCTTACACGCATATGAGAAACATCGACGCCTTTTTCTTTTACGGCTTCATACATGATCTGTCCGTATTCATCGTTTCCGATCGGCCCGATATAGGAAGCCTGTCCGCCGTTTCTGACGGTATAGACCGCCATGTTGACCGGACCGCCTCCGGGAAAGACTTTTCCGCCTTCGATGCTGCTGTAACAGTCGATGCAGTTGCTGCCGATACAGGCCAGTTTCATCTGAGTGACTTCTTCCCCTTCAGTCTCACGCCGTCGATATCGATGAGATATCTGCCGTTATCCTTATTCAGGACGACAGTCTGCTTGGCGTTGCGGCCGTAGCCTTTGACAACTGCTTCCGTTTCGTTGATGACATCCAGATAGCAGTCGGTCTTCTGACCTTCTTCAACGATGGTCAGTACCGGTTCTCCGTCCTTCAGCTGCAGTGTCGCTTTTTCGATGAGGTCTTCGAAATGCTTATCCTCGCAGGAATAATCGCCCATGGCCTTGAGCCAGGCGACATTGATATTGGGTGTCACGTATTTCTCTCCCGTGACGGCTTTGATACCTTTCTGTTCGCTGATCAGAACATCATGTCCGAAATAGGATGCCTCAAGAAAACGGATCCCTTTCAGTTTTTTGGCAATGGGCGGAAGCTTGCTCCAGAGAGCACCGGGCTCGGCGCACAGCCATCCTTCCTCATCTTTCTTTAAGATGAACGGGACTTTCTGCAATGTTGTGCAAAGTCTGCCTTTGGCATCGACAGTGAACTCGATCGGGGAAGGCAGTCCGTCATATCTTCCTTCATATTCCTTCGGATCAAAAGGAACATATTTCTTTTCCGCTTTTTCTTTTTCGGCAAAACCGTTTTCCTTCAGACAGGCGTTGAACAGGGCAATACCGATCTCCCGGGAAAGTCTGGCACCGGCTTCAAAGTTCGTATAGACGATGACGCCGATCTTTTCCTCTTCCAGGAAGTTGAAGAAGGAATGGTGATATATCGTATTGCCTCCGTGGCCCAGTATCCTTCCGGTCTGATAATCCAGATCGAGCGAATGATGGAAGAGTCCGTATCCGACGCATACCAGCATCTCATCAAGTTCATCATTGATCTTCAGGCTCTTCATCTTTTCTATCGTTTCTTTATTGTAGAGCCTGACGCCGTTACATTCGCCGTCATTCATCAGCAGCATGCCGACTTTCGCCAGGCTTTCCGCTGTCGTATAGGTACATGATCCGGCCGGATACATCCTGCCTGCCAGATCTTCACATCTCTTTCCCTTTTTGTCATAGCAGTGAGCGACCCTGTCGGCAAGTGATTCGGGCAGCTGTTTTTCGACCGCATAGTAGACTTCCATTCCCAGAGGATCAAACAATACTTCTTTCAGAAACTCGACATAAGGTTTTCCGCTGATACGTTCTTCAATGATCCCCAGCAGGGAATATCCCAGATTGGAATAAGCAAACATCTCTCCGGGCACACTGGTGCGGTAGGTATCTTTCAGACCTTCTGCGACTTCCTCATAACTGCTGTTTTCATCCACAAAAAACCGATACAGGTCGCACTGGATACCGCCTCTGTGCATCAGCAGGTTCTCGATCGTCACCGGGTATTCGCCTATCCTTGACTTCACACTGAATTCCGGGATGTAGTCCGTGATCGGATCTTCCAGTTTCAGCTTCCCGTCTTCCAGCAGACGGAAGATGCCCAGCGAAGTAAAGACCTTGGTGTTGGAGCCGATCATGAAGAGGCTGTCCTGCCTGGGAGGCAGTTTCTTCTCTTTGTTGATGAAACCGTCATAGAAGCTGCGCAGGATCTTTTCATTGTCAAAGATCACAGCACTCACGGCACCTTTGTTTTTCTTTCCGATCGCTTTCAGGAACGCTTCTTCAAGAACATCTTTTTTCTCTGTCATAGTTTTTCTCCATTTATTCAAAACCGTCTGCCAGGGCAATATCTTTTCTTTCAATATAACGATACAGCAATACATCAAGCGCAAGATATAAAACGCTCAGGATTGCACACATCACATACAGATCCATGTTCAGAATGAACGCCAGCACGGCGACCAGTCCCATGTTGAGCAATGAGTATGCCATCGTGAACATCATCCGCATATTCTTCTTGACGATCTGGATCTCGCTGGTCCAGTCAAGCTTCGGTCTTCTGACGTCGCTCAGGATCAGGAAGCCGTGAAGGATCGAATAAAGGACAGCTACCGGGATACTCAGCAGTACATGAATGAGCGGCACCCTGAACAGGATCATCGCCATGACAGCGACGACCGCATAACTGAGCAGGCATACCGCGATATCCGGTATCATCTTGCAGATCAGCTGTCTGTGAAAAGCAACAGGCAGGTACTTCATCGCATAGGCATCATGTCCGTCTTTTGATACTGCGATCGTGGATATGAACGAATACATCGATATGAACATCACCAGAAGGATCAGAACGGCAAAGACATAGCCGCTGAAGTCGCTGTCCGCGTAGATGAAATCCAGTCCGGCAGAAAGCTCCTCACCCATCTGCGAAACGATACTGAAATAAGTGATGCCGATCGTGAAAGCCGGCAAGAGCAGGCAGGGCAGGATCAGCTGGACAAAGAACGTCGGTCTTCGGAAATAGACCCTGATCTCCTTCATCACATAGCTGAACATGAGGCCCTTTGACTGATAACTCTTCTCGTTCAGCTTCTTATCGGAAATACCTGATGAAGAATACAGCGATCCCAGCATACCTCTGTAGTAGAGTTTCTGCGCAAAGATACTCACCAGGGCATAGGCGGCAAGCGATATCACGATCAGCAGGATCAGGGAAAGGATATCGTATTTCGTCAGTGCATCGATCGCCATCGGCATGGTCACAAAAGCCTTCTTGTATATGCCGACCAGGCTGCCGGCCTTGTTCATCATCGCCATGACATCTTCATTGGTATTCATTGAAGAAGAGACCATCGAGATCATCAGCGAGAATATGACTGACAGGCTCATCGTGATCAGCTGGACCAGGCTTTTGTTGCGGATGCCTCTGGTGAGAGCCATGATGCAGATGACGATCATCGTCACAAGCAGCAAAGGAACGACCGGCACCAACAGCAGGACGATGACCATGAACAGATAATAAAGGATGTTCTGCTTCGTCATCCAGCCGTACATGGCCAAAGGAGCGATCCCCAACATCATCTCTTCCATGTAGACATAGATCAGCAGGGTATTCAGCTTGGCGCAAAGCACCTCAAGAGGCTTGAAAGGAAGCGGCAGGACAAAGAGGTTGTCATCGGAAAAATACAGGACGTTCATCGTGGAGATGATCGTCGTAAAAAGGACCAGGGTGATGATCGCCATCAGGATCAGACCTATGAAGGCTTCCTCCTGTTTCACAGCGATCAGACCGCTCAGTACCTCATAAGACAGGTAACCGAAGACGCCTGCCAGATAGATGAACAAAACAGCGTAAAGAGCGATCTTTCCGATATTGTTTTTCTTCTTTCTGTTTCCGCCTCTGGAGAAGGAAGAGATCAGAAAGACCTTTGTCAGATTGATGATATTTCTAATCATTCTCTGTGATCTCCAGAAACAGCTCTTCCAAAGAAGCGTTCTCTTCAAATGTATCTCTCATCTCCTGTAATGTACCGGTAAACAGGAGCTTTCCCTTATTGATGATGCCGACGCGGTCGCAGAGTTTTTCCGCCACATCCAGGACGTGCGTTGAAAAGAAGACACATTTTCCTTCATCGGCGTGTTTTCTCATCATCTCTTTCAGATCAAAGGAAGAACGCGGATCAAGACCGGTCATCGGTTCATCCAGGATCCAGTTTTTCGGATCATGCATGAGACAGCCGCAGATCACGATCTTCTGACGCATGCCGTGGGAATAGGATTCGATCCTGCTGCTCAAAGCATCGGCGATCTCAAATTTCTCACTCAGCTGCTGTATCTTCTCTTTTCTGTTTTCCACATTGTAGACATCAGCCATGAAATTGAGATATTCGATCCCTTTCAATGCCAGAAACTGATCCGGATCGTCAGCCACATAGCCGAACGTCTTCTTGGCTTCGATCGGCTCTTTTTCGATATCTTTCCCGTCAAGCAGGATCTGTCCCTCATCGATATTGAGTATTCCCGTCAGCATCCTGATGGTCGTGGATTTGCCGGCACCGTTGGGTCCCAGAAATCCGAAGATCTCGCCGTCATTGATCGTCAGCGACAGATCATCGACGGCTTTGATTCCTTTTCTGTAAGATTTAGATACGTTTTTGAATTCAATCATGCTTCAACCTCTTTTCAGTTTTGCCCTTGTAGATATTTTACCTTTAAAACGGGTTATAATTACAGTCGTGGACAAAAACAAGATCAGGGAATTCTTCAACAGCCGGGCTGACGGATGGGATGAGGGCATGGTAAAAGACGACGTCATCATGAACATCATCCTCGACAACGCTGAGGTATCGGAGGGAAAAGACATCCTTGATGTCGCCAGCGGAACAGGCGTCATGATCGATTATTATCTTCAAAGAGGCGTAAACTCCGTGACCGGCGTCGATCTTTCAGACAGGATGTGTGAGATCGCATCCGATAAGTTCAAAGATCAAAATGTGAAGATCATCTGCGGAGATATCGAAGAATTTGAAAGTGACAGAAAATTCGATGCGATCGTCGTCTATAATTCCTTTCCCCATTTTCCCGATGAAGAAAGACTGATATCCCATCTTTCTTCCCTCCTTAAAAAAGGCGGGATCCTGACGATCGCTCACGGCATGTCCAGAGCCTTCATCAATTCCCACCATTCCAATGTATCTTATGAGGTCAAGCACGATCTGATGGAAGCAGACCGGCTTGCCAAGCTGTTCTCAGAATATCTTGAAGTGACGACAGTCATCTCCGATGAGAAGATGTATCAGGTCGCCGGAAGAAAGATCTAGACAAACAAGGTCCCCAGAGCGATCTCAAACATCTGCTGACCCGCTCTTTCCCGTTCTTCAGAAGTGGCATGTTCGTTCTTTCTGATCAGGTCCACCGCCTGCATGAGACCGGCAGCTTTCTTGCCTGTCACAGCGGCGTTGTGGAACAGAGCGAAACTTTCACACTCAACGATATCGCAGCCGTACCGGTTCTTCATCCGATCAGCCAGGACGGCTCTTTTTTCTTTCTCATAATAAAGCACATCGCTGGAATGGGTCCTGACTTCAGGAAGTACGATGCCCATGTTCAAAGCGCTCTTTCTTAACTTCTCCAGCAGTTCTTTGTCGGCATAGGTGATGTGTCCTTCATAGCCGCTCTGCTCCAGAGCGAAAGTGGAAAAAGAGAATGCCTCGCTTACCAGCATCGTCTGAAGCAGACTGACCTTCTCATCGTTGTAGACGCCGCAGGTACCGACCCGGATGATATTGTCCACATCATATTCCGTGAACAGCTCATGGGAATAGATGCCGATGGAACAGATGCCCATTCCGCTTCCCATGATCGATACTTCTTTTCCTTTATAGTAACCGGTATAACCGAACATATTCCTGACGGAATTGAACTGATGAACGTCTGTCAGAAGTTTCTCTGCAAAATACTTCGCCCTTAAAGGATCTCCGGGCATCAGTACGGTTTTGGCGATCTCTCCTTTCGAAGCGCTGTTATGAGCAGTCGGCATAGATGAATCCTCTTTTCTTTCAGTCTCATTATATGAAAAATACTGAAAGGAAAAAATCTTTCTGTTGACAGATCGGAAGAATCGTACGATAATCTAAACAGTAAAAAATCTATGTATAGAGGTAGCGATGCAGATGAGTAGTGCACGGAGTCGGCAGACTGTGAAATGCATGAAAGGCAATCATCGCCGAATATGGTATGAAGGCATTCGTATCATATGGGGTCACAGGAAATACCTGCGGCACTCCTTCGCAAGAAGAGGCGCTATTACTTACTTTCGATAAGGTCGTATGTGATAGTGCATACGATTTTTTATCGAAAGGAAGGAAAAGATATGAAGAAAATTTTAATTGTGATCCTGCTTACGGTCCTTTGCGGATGTGCAGGTTCAGGAAACAACGCTTCCGATGAGGAAGTGCTGCGTGTGGGAATGGAGTGCGACTACGCGCCGTTCAACTGGACACAGATCGAGGACAGCGAAACGGCTGTTCAGATCTCCTCTGTCGATTATGCGGACGGCTATGATGTCGTCATCGCTTCCATGATTGCAGAAGAACTGGGAAGAAAAGTCGAGATCGTCAAGACCGACTGGGATTCCCTGATCCCTTCACTCAACGCCGGTCAGATCGACTGCATCATTGCCGGAATGACCGAAACACCGCAGAGGGCGGAAGAAGTAAATTTCACGACCCCGTATTATGAATCGGACATGGTCGTCATCGTCAGAAAAGATTCCGATCTGGTGAATATCAGCGATATCCAGCAGCTTGCCGGATATAACGTGCTCGGACAGGCCAACACGACTTATGATGAAGTCATCGATCAGATCGAAGGTGCCGTCCACATGGTCCCGCTCGATACTTATCCGCGCATGATCCTGTCCCTGCAGGCAGGAGAAGCCGATGCGATCACGGCTGAGCTTCCGGTCGCCAACGGCGTCGTTGCCGCCAACCCGGATCTGGCCATCGTCATGTTTGAAGAAGGAAAAGGCTTCGTCATCGATACCTCTGTTTCCATCGCCGTTGCCAAGGAGAATACCGATCTTCTGAATGCGATCCAGAATGCATTAGACAAGATCTCCGAAGCAGACAGACTTCAGATCATGCAGGATGCGGTAAGCAGACAGCCTGCCGCCGGTGAATAGACATGTCTTTGAAGAAATGTCTGGAGATCATCGCCAGATACTATCCCAGTTTTCTGCTGGGCATCAGGACAACGCTGCTTGTTTCTCTTTCAGGAACGCTGATCGGTCTGCTGATCGGGCTTCTCGTCGGCGGTATCAGGGCGATCAGGCTGGACAAGACGGCTTCCCGTTTTGCCAGGATCCTCAAACTGTTCAGTGACATCCTCGCCAGGATCTATATCGAGATCTTCCGGGGAACGCCGATGATGGTCCAGGCCGTGTTCATCTACTACTTCATCTATACCAACGTCATCCGCTGGGACAAGATGGTCGCTGCCGTCTTTGTCATCTCGATCAATACCGGCGCCTATATGGCAGAGATCGTCCGTTCCGGCATCCAGGCCGTGGATCCCGGACAGAATGAAGCCGCCAGATCGTTGGGCATGTCTTCGATGCAGACGATGATGTCTGTCGTTCTGCCTCAGGCGATCAGAAACGCTTTTCCCGCCATCGGCAACGAACTGATCGTCAACATCAAAGACTCCTCGGTCTTACTGATCATATCGATCACCGAACTGATGTTTCAGTCCAACTCGATCGCCGGAACGACTTACCGTTTTACGGAGACTTATTTTGTCACAGCCATGATCTACCTGATCATGACAAGTATCTCCAGTATCGTCCTCAATATGATCGAGAAGAGGATCAACAATACAAAAACGTCTCTGCCGCAGTCGGATACCAGCTTCAGCAGTATCACGATCGCCAGGAAAGGAGTCCAGCATGTCTCTCATTGAAGTAAAAAATGTCAGAAAAACTTTTGACGGGATGACGGTGCTTTCCGATATTTCCTTTGAAGTAAAACAGGGCGAAGTCGTCTGTCTGATCGGACCCAGCGGTTCGGGCAAATCGACGATGTTGAGATGTATCAACCTGCTGGAAGACATCGATGAAGGAAGCATAAACGTGTGCGGAGAAGAGATCGGCAGCATCAGGGACATCAACGCCTACCGCAGGAAAGTCGGCATGGTGTTTCAGCAGTTCAATCTCTTCAGCAACATGAACGTCATCGATAACTGCATCCTCGCCCAGGTCAAGGTACTGAAAAGAAGTAAGGAAGAGGCAAGACAGACTGCCTTACAATACCTGCAGCAGGTCGGCATGATCGATTTCGCAAACGCTTCCGTCTCCACACTTTCCGGCGGACAGAAGCAGCGCGTGGCGATCGCCAGAGCTCTGTGCATGAATCCGCAGATCCTTCTGTTTGATGAACCGACATCCGCGCTTGATCCGGAGATGGTAGGAGAGGTGCTTTCCGTCATCAGGGATCTGGCCGATGAGGACATGACGATGATCATCGTCACGCACGAAATGGCTTTTGCCAGAGACGTTGCCGACAAGGTCATCTTCATGGATGACGGCGTCGTCCTGGAAGAGGGAGATCCCTCGCAGATCTTCAATCATCCAAAAAACGAGAGGACAAAACAGTTCCTCTCCAGGATCCTCTATGAAAACAGCGCAGTTCAGTAGAACTGCGTTTTTCTGATTGCGTTACAAGAAACTTTATCTGCATCCCTGCGATACGGTTTTTGTACCGGAAATCATATGTCGGACAGACTGCTTCCCAAAAAGGGAACAGACAGCCGAACGAAGCGGCCGTGTTAAAATAATAAGGAATCAGGGGGACAAAACAATGACAACAGACATCAAAAAGAAAATACCAGTCAACGGCGTGATGCAGAGAATCCACGTCGTAAGCAATGACACTTCGCTTCCGGTGCTGCTCTTCCTGCACGGAGGACCGGGCGTCGTCAACCGTCACAGCGTTCTTGCAGATGACAAGGATCTTCTGGACAGCTTTACGATAGCCACCTGGGATCAGAGAGGTACGGGCGGATCTTATTCAGGCGTAAAGGCAGACACATTGACGATCGGCCAGCTCACGGAAGACGCGGAAGCAGTCGTTGAATGGCTGTGCAAGGAATTCAACAAAGAAAAGATCTTCGTCATCGGCGGCAGCTGGGGTTCTTTGCTTGGAATCCGGCTGGCCCACGCCCATCCTGAACACATCGCTGCCTTTGTCGGTTTCGGTCAGTTCGTCAGCGGTGAGAAAAACGAAGCCATCACCTATCAGTTCACGCTCGATGCCGCAAAGGCTGCAGGAGATGAAGAGGCTGTCAGAAAACTTGAACAGGTCGGTCCTCCTGTCAAAGGCATGTACAAGGGCGGATTCAACGGCATGATGGTACAGCGCAGGCTCATGATGAAATACGGCGGCTATTCCAAAGACGAGGAAAAGAGAAACTACATTGATTCCTTCGTCAAACCGATGATCTTGTCCGGTGAATATTCTTTATCCGATTTTCTCGGTATCGTTCTGGGATACAAGAAGGTCCTGAAGATCATGTGGCCGGAAATCGGATCTGAAGATCTGACGGAATATAAGACCTTTGATGTTCCGATCCTGGTCTTTGACGGAAAGCTCGACATGAACACGCCGGCAGAACTGGTCGAAGACTGGTTTGCGGGAATCGAAGCTCCTTACAAGGAACTGATCTGGTTCGAGAATTCGGGACACAATCCGATGGGAGACGAACCCGAAAGATTCAAAAAACTGCTCAGGGAAAAGCTTTCCGCTTTCTCAGCCGAATAAAGAAAAAACTGCCGGTCTATTGCCGGCAGTTATCAGTTATTCTTTTTCTCTTTTTAAGTTTGATAACTTGTAATTTACACATCTGTGTAATGAATGAAATATTGAAAGGATTTTTTAAAGATTTTTTCCTTCTGATCAACCTTGTATCACCTCATTGCCCGGTTGATCATCAGGCCAATGAGGGGATTAATGAATTTCTTTCAGAATCTCCTTCATATCTTAAAACCTCTCTTTCCTATCCGGCACCCACCGGATCATTCATTATTTTTCCTTCTCTTTACACCTTCATAGTAACAATTTCTTTCAAAAAGAAAAGACTGTTTTTTCTGAAAAATCTGTGAGATAATAAACCTGTTGGGGATGATCCGTCCGGGATCGTTTTTTTATTTTAAAAGCAGGGTTTTCGCCCTGCTTATATTCTTGCGACGCCGCTTTTTCTGGCTGCTTCGGCCACAGCCGCTGCCACAGTCTTTCCCACTCTGGGGTCAAAGGCCTTGGGCAGGATGTATTCCTCGTTCAGCTCTTCATCGCTGACCAGGGAGGACAGGGCTGCCGCTGCTGCCATTTTCATCTCCTCGTTGATATCGCTTGCCCGGCAGTCAAAGGTCCCTCTGAACACACCCGGGAAAGCCAGGACGTTGTTGACCTGGTTGGGATAATCGCTCCTTCCGGTCGCGACCACTCTGGCACCGCCTGCCTTGGCGTCTTCCGGCATGATCTCAGGCGTCGGATTGGCACAGGCAAAGACGATGGCATCCTTGTTCATGGTCTTGACCATCTCGGTATTGAGCGTATTGGGTGCAGAGACACCGATAAAGACATCGGCACCTTTAATCACATCAGCCAGAGATCCTTCTTTCTTTTCCCTGTTGGTCACTGAAGCCATCTCTTCCTTGATCCAGTTGAGACCTTCTCTTCCTTCATAGATCGCACCCTTGCGGTCGGTCATGATGATATTTTTGAATCCTGCAGAAAGGAGCAGTTTGACGATCGAGATCGCAGCCGCACCGGCTCCCGATGTCACGATCTTCACTTCTTCTTTTTTCTTGCCGACGACCTTCAGAGCGTTGGTCAGTCCGGCCAGCGTGATGATGGCTGTACCGTGCTGGTCATCGTGGAAGATCGGGATATCGCATTTCTCTTTCAGTTTTCTTTCGATCTCGAAACAGCGCGGTGACGAGATATCTTCCAGATTGATGCCTCCGAAAGATCCGGAGATCAGATAGACTGTATTGACGATCTCATCGACGTCTTTTGACCTGATGCAGATAGGGAAGGCATCCACATCACCGAACGATTTGAACAGGACACACTTTCCTTCCATGACCGGCATGCCTGCTTCCGGGCCGATATCGCCCAGACCCAAGACTGCCGTGCCGTCAGTGATGACCGCACACAGGTTGTGTCTTCTGGTCAGCTCATAGCTTTTGTCGACATCTTTCTCGATTTCCAGACAGGGTCTTGCGACGCCCGGTGTATATGCCAGGGTCAGTGCTTCTTTTGTATCGACCGGAGCCCGTGATACGATCTCGATCTTGCCTTTCCACTTTTCATGTAAGCGGAGCGATTCTTCCATGACATCCATGTTTATTCCTCCTCAAACGGGAAAACGTAAGGCAGATTGTGCTCATCGCGAAGAGCGATCAGTTCCTTCTGTACCGCTTCATTTACCGGAACGCCCTTGTCTTTTCTTTCCATCCAGGTCAGATATTCCTTTTCGCCTGCGGTGTAGATCCTGTCATGACCCGGCGCTTTTGCAGAAGCTCTCAGCTGTCTGCAGATCTCTCCTGCCGTCTTTCTGAATACATCGATACCCATGAAGGCTTCCGGATCGACGACGAAGAAGAAGTGACCCAGATGATACATCTGTGATCCGCCTTCCGGTGAGATACCGCTTAAGGCTTTCATGAATTCGCCTCCGGCCAGAGCGGAAGAAAGGATCTCGACGACTGTCGCGTAGCCATAACCCTTGTATCCGCACATCTCATCACCCGGACCTCCGCCCAATGGCGCCAGTGCTGCCGTTCCTTCATTCAGCATCTTCAGGATCGCTTTCGAGTCGCTGATCGAAGAACCGTCATGGGTGACGACCATGCCGGCAGGTGTTTCTTTCCCGGAACGGGCATAATACTCTATCTTGCCTCTCTGGACGATCGAAGTGGCACAGTCCAGTGTGAAAGGAAATTCCTCATCCGTCGGCAAAGAGAAGGTCAGCGGGTTGGTTCCCAGCATGTTCTCAACACCGAAGGTCGGAGCGATCGAAGGTCTGGCGTTGGTGCCTGTGACACCGATCATTCCTTCTTTGGCAGCCATGTCGCTCCAGTATCCGGCGATACCGTAGTGAGTGGAGTTTCTGATCGCGCCGCCGGCCATGCCGTACTGCTTTGCCTTGGCGATCAGCTTTTCCATCATCGCATGTGCCGCCACCATGCCCATGCCGTCATGCGCATCCATCACGACACTGGTCGCTGTTTCTTTGACGATCTCAAGATCCGTTACCGGCAGAAGCGTTCCTTTGACGATCCTGTCGATATAGATCGGTTTGAATCTGTTGCATCCGTGTGACTCGATGCCTCTTCTGTCTGATTCCAGAAGCACATCTGCACAAATCTTCGCATCTTCCTCGGGCACCCCGTACGCCTTGAAAACGTCGATCATGAAATTGCCCATCAGTTCCCACGGAACATAAGGTCTGGTTTCCATATATATTGCCTCCTGTGATTATCGTTTTTGTTTCCTACTCTATTTTAAAATGGATCGGATCAACATACAAGATTAGCGATCCTTTCTGTACCTGTGTTCTGTTATACTAAACATAGATTCTGACAGTAAATCATGATACATACAGAAACAGCAAAACAATCAAGATCCGGGCGCCATGACATCAGCAGGAAACAGGCGCTGATGGCGGGTTTGTTTGTGGAAGAGATGGCAGTCAATGTCTTGCAGCACGCACAGAAGAAAGACATCAGAGACGTCAGTATCGATTTCCGACTCTTCATCAATGACAGCACGGTCTGTTTCAGCATGACGGATCTGAGCGAACTGTTCGATCCGACTTCCTTCCATGAGCTTCATCAGTATGATTCCGCTGAAGAACACATCGGCATACGCACGGTGATGAACGCTGCCAGGGAAGTCCGTTACTTCTCCAACCTTCAGCAGCAACAATCTGATCGTGTATATCGACCGCTGATTATATAAGATTATATAAAATAAAGACAGGGCAAGATTATGAAAAAGAAAAGAAGAAAACTGTTATTAATGGGTGTGCTGGTACTGGCGATCCTTCTGTCTTCTCTGGGACTGGCCAGGATCATCAAGGAAGAACGCATCAAGGCAGAAGAAAGAAGAGCTGCCCAGCTGGCGCAGGAAGAAGCCGAACGCAAAGCTGCCGAAGAGGAAGCGGCACGTATCGCAGCCGAAGAAGCCAGAAAAGCGGCCGAAGAAGACAGACGCACGAGAAATCCTCTGACCGGATTGAAGATGAATGAGAAAGCGATCGGAAAACGGCCGGTCGCGATCATGGTGGAGAACACGCCCCCGGCCCGTCCGCAGTGGGGAATGGATGATGCCTTATATTCACCTGACATCATTCTGGAAGCGGAAGTCGAAGGCGGCATCAGCAGAACGATGTGGCTGTTTGCGGATTTCACGTCTCTGCCTGAGATCGTCGGACCGCTCAGAAGCGCCCGTCCTCCTTATGTGAGATTCTCCGAATTCTTTGATGCCATCTACGTCCACTGGGGTCAGAGCGATTCTGCCGGATCCTATATCGGCGCAAGCGACGTGATCGCCAGAGACGGCGTCAACAACATCAACCAGCTTCAGTACCGCGGTACGGTACAGCTGTTCGGCCGCAACCGGGAAAGAGATGTTGCGATCGAACACACCGGTATCCTTTACAGCGACAGGCTCCCGGCGGCGATCGAAGAATACGGTTACCGCACCGACATGGATAAAGAGGCTTTTACCTTCTTTGAGTTCAATGATGAGCTTCTGCCGATGAGCGACACCCCGTGCAGCAAGATCACGGTCACCATCTCCAGCAGGAGCTGGACCAAGCACTGGACTTATTCCAAAACAGACAAACTGTATCATACCGATGATTTTGAAAACAAACTGACAAGGCAGAACATTCTCGTCTTATGGGATACGACGGAATATATCACCAAACCCGGTGCCAGTTTCTCCTACTGCAACTATCTCTTTGAAGGCGGTGAAGGCAAACTCGCAAGCCAGGGAACGGTCAAAGATATCGTATGGAGCGTTGAAAAAGGGAAACTGTCAATCAGAGACCTCAACGGAGAACCCGTCAGTTTCAATCGCGGCAAGACATGGATCGGCTGGATCTCTGAAAACAGAGGCGGAGCGATCGAAATCGAATAATTAATAGGAGAAAAGAAATGATATATCATGATATTGAACGTCTGGGTATCAGGGTCTCGGCACTGGCCTGCGGAACCTGGGGCGTCGGTGCAGCCGGCTGGGGAGAGATCAACGACGATGAATCGATCGAAGCGATCCGCTATATGATCGATCACGGTGTCAATCTGGTCGATACAGCACCTGTCTACGGACTGGGTCATTCGGAAGAAGTCGTCGGAAAAGCACTCAAAGGCATCAGGGACAAAGTGTACCTTGTCAGCAAGTGCGGCATCACCCGGAAGAAGGCGACAGGTTTCGGATCTGGCGGTCCTGTCCGCGACAGCAGCGGACCGATGATCATCTCTCAGGTCGAGGAAAGCCTGGAAAGACTCGGCACCGATCATCTGGATGTCCTGCTGATCCACTGGCCGGATGTCAATACGCCGTTTGCGGAAACGGCAGACGCCTTGAAACAGCTCAAGAAAGAAGGAAAGATCCGCTTCAGCGGCATCTGCAATTTTGACGCGGAACAGATCAGGGAATTCTATGAACTCGGCGCTCTGGATTTTGCCCAGTACCATTTCTCCATGGTCGAAGACAAGTGGACAGATATCCTGCATGACTATCATGAAAAAGGTGTCGCTACGATGGCTTACGGGCCTTTGGGCGGCGGCATCCTCACTGGCGCTTTCCGGACCATCCCTGATTTTGCGAAAGATGACATGCGTCTGAATTTCTATCCCTTCTTCAAAGAACCGCTTTTCTCAAAGTGCCAGGAACTGCTCAAGGTCATGGATGAGATCGCGGCAATACATAGTGTCGATGTATCGCAGGTCGCAGTCAACTGGGCTTCCAATCACCCGGACATCACCACCGCCTTATGCGGCACCAGCAAGCCCAGACACGCCAGATCGAACGTCGAAGCACTTGACTGGTCGCTCAGCGAAGAAGAAAGAAAAATCCTCGATGAGGCTTCATCCAGGGTGACAGCACAGGAATAAAAACGAATAAAAACAGAAGTTCACCACCGCTTCTGTTTTTTTTTGTGCTTTTCAGCTTTTCTTATATCAGATTCTTATCTGTCAGAACCCTCCACAGGGAGAAGTATTTGATCAGCGGGAATCCGCCCGGTCTGAAGAATTCATAGCGGTTTCCGTCATATGTCAGATACAGGCTGTTGTTTCTGAACATGCCGAGCTTGCTGATCTTTGACCAGTATAATGTCATCGCAAAATCATCACCGCTGTCAAAACAGACGCGGTCACCGTATAAGGTCGCTGTGATCTTATCTTTTACCAGTACTCTTTCATTGTCGACGATCTGATACAGACACAGATTCTCATCACGCGATATCGGCTCTTCGATCTGTTTCTTGAGTTCTTCCTTGTGTCCGATCAGCCATTTCTTCTGGAACTCATTCCATTTGATGGTGGTGTTGTATTCCCTGATCTGATCTCCCTGCAGGTAGCCGTATTCATCATAGACGGCCTTCATTCCGCAGTCACACCAGATGTCGTTGTCTTTCGCGTGGATGGTATCGAAACGATGACAGACAGGACACAGATAAGCCAGGTTCTCAAAGCCTTCTGCCAGGCCCTTTCCCCTGTATCTCACATGATGCTCATCCTGATACTGATAGGCGTCTGCCTGCATGTCCCTGACAATGATGCCATAGATCTCATCGACACTGAGGTCTTTGAGTTCTTCATAGGAATATTCATTGACGATCTGACCGAACAGTTTTCCTTTACGGGAATTTCTCGCCCACCTGGGTGAGCGCAGATAGCCGCCGTCAAAGCGGTAAGTGACCATTCCGCATTTTACTTCTTTAAAGATCTCTGCCGTCCTTCTGGAGATGAAATTGGTCGACCCGTCCCAGGATTTGTTCCCTTCCGGGAACATGGCAACATCGATGCCGGCGTTCAGGTTTTCCAGGATCAATTCAATGGTCTTGTCGGCACCCGCTCCCTTTTCTCTGGGAATGGGGCCGGTCAGAAACTTGATCACTTTTCCTACGGGTCCGGACATGATGTTGGCGCTGGCGACAAATTTAAAATGTCTCTTCATGCTGATGACCATCAGCAGAGGATCAAAGTCGGAATTATGATTTGAAAGGATCAGGACCGGTCTTCCTTTGATCTTGCGGTATTGATAGGAAAAGTTGCAGATCAGAACGATCAGCCATCCGAACAGGATCCTTAAAAAATGATAGACGAATATATGGCGCTTCAGCCCTTTTCGGACTTCATTATTCATTGTTGTTTCTGTTGTTAAGATGTTCAATATAATCTTTCTTTGCTTTCGTGATCGGGATCAGTACCAGCGGCATCCATAAAGCGGCAACGATGAAAGTCACCCAGTTTGCCGAATAGCCGGCAACACCGTATTCGTTGCGCATCGCGTTGCCGAAATGCTTGATCAGGAAAGAACCGATCGGGGTACCGATGCACATCGGGATGACGACATAGAAGACCTGTCTGATGCCTTCAGACTGGCCGTGCATGCTCTTGGGCATGCAGTTCTTCAGCATGACCATCAGAGCCTGATAGATGCACATGTAACCTGTTCCGAATAAGAAGATGCCAAGACATGTCACGATAGTATTGGGGATCCACACGATCAGCAGACCGGCAACCGTTATGGCGACCGAGATATACATGATGTTGTAAAACTTGCCGTTATCCAGATACTTGGAGCAAAGGAACGTGAACGGCAAAGCCGCGATCAGCGGCAGACCCAGGACCAGTCCGGCGTTGCCGGTCGAATAGCCCTGCGTATAGATCAGGAAGTTCGTCAGATGTGAAAAATACATCTGGAAACCGATGAAATAGGCAGCGAAGATGACGCAGATGTCTTTCATCAGCTTGTTGTTTTTCAGTAAAGAGAAATCAAAGACGGCAAAGACCTGGTGCCAGAATCCCTTGGGATCCTTGTTGGGGACCAGATCGGGAGCGTCCTTGACCATGAAGTGGACACCGATGCTCATGAAGACCAGGAAGACGCCCAAGACGATGAAGAATTTGAAATAATCGATCTTTTCAATGATCTTTCCGAACAAGAGACCTCCCATGATCGTACCGGCTACCGGAAGGACAGCGACGACTGCACCCATCTTTCCGCGGTTGCCTTCTTCCGTGATGTCGGTCGTCCAGGCAATGAAGCCTGAGTCGTTGGCCATCGCACCGATGAAGCTCATCACACAGTCGGCAAAAACGACCAGTGCCGTCAATGTCACCATATTGCTGTGGTCGACATACTCCGTCAGTCCGAACAGGACGACAGTGATGCCCCATGCGGCATAGCCAATCAGCATCTGCGGTCTTCTTTTAGCCAGTCTGTCGCCCAGAGTTCCCCAGACGAAGCAGCCGAATGTGCTGGCCAGGGCACTTAGTGCGACCATCCAGGAAATGATCGAAGCGTCCGGAGCGATCTTGGTATAGACAAAATTGGGATACCAGGTGTTTTCCACACACCAGATCAGCTGGCCGGCCAATCCGACGATCACGACAAACAGCCATTCCTTGCCCGAAAGGACTCTCTGTCCTTTCTGATTGCGATGTATTTCCAGGGTCTTCTTGTTCTTTTCTTTCATCAGCGTTTTCTCCGTATCAATATGATCAACCGGTGGTAATTATAACACGCCGGTAAGGATCTTGTTTCATTCTTTATTCTATACCTGTCTTGGGAATTGATGAGGATTTTGCATCATATTTTCTGATCAGCTCGTCGTAGGCGTTGATCTTTTTCTGAAGGTGCTCCATGAATTCATCAAGACGGTACATGCCGTCTTTGTTGGCGGTGAGTCCTTTGAATGCGAAGACATAAGACATCGGCGGATTCTTCAGATCATGAATGGAAATGTTTCTGAGTCTGTCGGTGCTGTCATAGATGAGACGCACCCTGATATATTCTTCGTTATCTTTTTCCCATTTTTCAAATGTGAGCTTGCTGCCGATAGGCGTATTTCTTTCAATGGAATCGGGAACAGCGTAGTCTTCAACATCCAGTGACGCAAGTACCGATGAGATATTGGAATCATGCCCGCACAGAAAACTGAAAAGACGTTCATCGTTTTTCAGTTCTTTGCCGATCTCCTCAAGCAAAGGATGAGCGACATTGATGCAGACTAACGGTGCGGTAAACAGGACGTCGTTATAAGTGTCCTTGATATTGGAGATCATCTTCCACTGTTCGCTGCTGAGATCGTGACCGAAGCCGGCGGCGAGTGCATCGCTTTCTTCATAGTATTGCAGGACCAGGGCATCCGACAATGAACAGGCGGTCTTCAGCGATCCTTTCATGCCCGGCTCGGCATTTTCTTCCATGATAAATTCAATGTCGTCGTTGCTGAAATCATGATTGGTGCCGTTGAGATACCCTTCAGAGTTTTTCAGATCGACGACTTCGCTGATCAGTTCGTATTCCTTTGAAAGATCGGGGATCAGTTCGTACATCTGCTTTGTCGCATCCTCGACATACCTGTCATTCACGAACGTCAGCTGCGGCGTGAAGACAGGGTCCATCTTGTCATATTCCTGATTGGTCTCGATCCTGACATCGGCGACCGGCAGAAAACCGCTGGAGAAATACTGCGCTGTGGCGATCGTGCGCTGTTTGGCATTGGCATAGAATCGGATCTCGTTTCCCTGAGGACGGTAGTTCTCCGGTATGAGTTCCTCATCTTCCAGCCACTTGCGGAAGTACTGGCCCATCGCCGTTTCCAGCATGCCTCCCCGCAAGGAAAGCTCACTGGCATTGGAAGACCATTCATACCAGGTATACGGCGTCGCTGTATCGAGGGCTGACCCCTTGGTCGACAAAGGGGCCCTGATGTTGTGCCTGCTTAAAACAACGACTTCCTCAAGCCGGTAATCATCAGATAAGGTTTCGTCGGCCCTCAGTATGACTCCGCTTCCAAACAGCAGAAGTGTAACGCTGATCACCGTTAAGAAACGGAAAACCAATGACTTTCTGTTTTTCATATGCATAACCTTCTTCTTACAGTTTCAGTACGGCAACGATCTCGTCTCCGTCCGTTTCTCCGTTTTCTTCAAATCCCATTGAATGATAAAGCTTTGCTGCGTTTTCGTTTTCAGGCTCATAGGATATCTCACAATACTCTGCCTTGCCGCAGGGCCAGGTCATGATGAAGTCCAGAGCCAGCCTGATGGCCTCTCTGCCATACCCTCTTCCCTGGTATCTCTTGTCGATCATCAGACGCCAGATGCTGTAACTGTTTCGGAGTGATTCAGGCGGCTCTACATCATCAAACGCTTCATACATGACGGCTTCATTGAAGCCGATCATCAGAAAACCCACGGGTTTATCGTCATCATAGATCCCGAAAGGAAAAGCAAAACATCCGGAATCGTGCGTCGCATAGGCGGTGGCGATACTGTCGACGTTCGGTGCAACAAAATTCTTCTGTGATCTGAACACTTTCAGATCAAGAATGTCCCATATATTCTTATAAGTGATCTTTTCCAGACGGATCATGCTCTTAATGATTCAGACTCCTTGTTCTTATTGTAACAACCTTCTGTTCTGTCCACACAAAAACATCAGCGTCTTGCTGATGTTTCTGTTCTTAATTATTCGATACTGATCTGCACCGTTCCGTCACTCTGGCCAACCGTCGTCAGCTGCAGAAGATATTTGCCGGAATCAAGTGTCAGTTCAAGATTTTCACCCGGGCCGACCTCTATGGTCTGAACGATGTTTCCGGCTACATACTCCTCGGTTTCACCGGCTGCCGAGATTTTGATCGCTTCCGCAAACTCGATCTTCAGTTTTCCCTTACTCAGAGAAGATTCGACATGGACCGTCTTTCCTTTGGATACCGACATGACTGAGATTTCCGCATAGGTACCGTCTTCCGCATCATTGATCTTGATTTTTGCTTTGCTGGAAGAGGAAGTGATATCCATCTTGGCTCCGCCGCATCCGCTTAACAACAAGGCGATCAGCGATAAGAAGATCATGGCAATTCTGATTTTTTTCATAATGTTTTTCTCTTTCCGTTTTTTTATTATTTTATATCAGACGGGTATGAGTTTTCTTAATAAGTTTCATTCCTGCCTTCATATGTCAGACCGAAACCTTTTTCCAGCCAGGCGTTTTCCGATCCGATCTGACTGACTGACGCATACCACGGAGAGGGCAGTCTTCCTTTGAAGTCAGATCCTCCGCAGAGCACATCGGCGATGCCTTGTGCTTCGAAACCGGGCAGATAGCACATCACGACGCCGTCCCAGTGATCGATATAATCAGCGATAAAGACGTTTCTGCCGGCGATGATGCAGGTCACGATTGGCTTGCCGAAAGCGTCTGCCTCATCGATTGCGGTTTTGTTGCCGGGCAGAGAAAATTCACCGCACAGATCAAGGTCTTCGGCATCACCGTTCCATTCCGCATAAGCCTTTTCCCCGAGCACAAGAACGATCACGTCTGCGTCTTCCGCACTGTCGGCAATGCTGATTCCGTATTCCTGTGCTTTCTTCTTAAAACCTTCCGAGACAGAGGTCACGCCCGGAATGTCGGAAAGTTCGCTCTGATTCCAGTCCATCGTCCAGCCTCCGCATTGCGCAACTTTATCATCCGCGGCCGGACCCATGATGAAAATTTTTGTGTTCTCTCTCAAGGGAAGGATATCGTTCTGATTTTTGATCAGTACGAGACTTTCTTCTACAGCCCGTTCCGCAAGCTCCCTGTATTCTTCTGAACCTGTCTCTTTCTGAACGGTTTTTATCTTCTCACAGAACGGATCGGCAATGATCCCTGCGTCCTTCTTGACCTGAAGGATCCTTCTGACCGCGTCATCGATCCGTTCTTCGCTGATGTCGCCGTTTTCAACAGCCTTGACGATGATCGAGGCTGCTTCATTATAGCGGTCGACTTCCATCAGCATATCGATGCCTGCGTTTACGGCTGTCACGACCTGTTCGTAATACGAGGTGCCTGAAGTGTTCTGCACCGAATTCCAGTCACTGACGATGAACCCTTCAAAGCCCATGTCGTTTTTCAGGATATCGATATATTGCTTATTTTCATGCATCTTGACGCCGTTTAAAGATGAGTGACTGATCATGATCGTTTTGACACCGGCATCGATCTGAGCCTGATAGACGGTCAGCAGTTCTTCGATCTCTTCGTCGTTTAAAACAGCATCTCCTCTGTCCATCAGCATATCTCCTTCACCGCTTCCGTAAGAGACGTTCCCATCCGCAAAGAAATGCTTGGCACAGGCGATGATCCCGTTATCCTGCAGACCTTTCGTATAGGCGATGCTCAGTTTTCTGATCACATCAAGATCCGAGCCGTAGCTTTCATAAGTCCTGCCCCAGCGGGGATCAGCTGACTGCGCGATACAAGGCGCAAAATTCCAAAGCATATGACACAGCTTTGCTTCATCGGCAGTCGCCTGTCCGATCTGATACATCAGATCTTCATCGTCGGCGGCACCTAATCCGATGTTGTGCGGAAAGATCACGGTATCCAGTGCGTAATTGACACCGTGGACATCATCCTGGCCGTAAACAAACGGAATGCCCGCCTCAGAACTTACTGCCATCTTCTGAAATTTATCGACATAGTCCTGCCACTGCTTGTAATCGTAATAAAAATAACGGGAAAGGATACTGCCGTAGCAGTTCTTCTTCATCTCCTTTGGATCCGTGTTGTAGCAGGCAGGCTGCACCATCTGCATGGCCTTCTGTTCCAGAGTAAGCGAAGATACGATCTGCTGCGCACTCATATCTGCGTACTTCAGATATTTGTCTTCTTCTTTCCCGGTACATCCTGTGATGATCAGACAGACCAGCAGAAACAGGATCGCTTTTCTGATTGTTTTGTTGATATCCATAAATGATTTATTTCATCTAATAAAGAAATCTTTTGTGCGGTCATTCCCTTTTGATCGTGAAAGTTTTACTGCTTTATCCACATGGCCGGACGGATGAACATCGGTGCATAGGAGTAGTAGTTGAACACCTCTCCCTCGCTTGTGATATAAGTGACCAGCGGTCCGTCTTCATTCAAGGCGGTCGACAGCGTTCTTGTCATCCAGGCACCGCAGCGGGTATCAAACTTATAATAGCCGATCTTGTTTTCATCCACCGCCTTGGTGACCATAGCCTTCCATCTGGGATTCGCTTTCATCGCCGTATAAGGATAACCGCCGTTGCCGTCGTATTCTTCCGTGGGTTCTCCGAAGTACTTCAGCACTTCCTGGTAAGACAGCAGGAAGACCTTGTCTTCGGTATCGGGATCGTCTTCCCTGAACTGGTAGGTCTGTTCCAAATACGGGATGCCGTCCTGATCCTCGAAACTGCCCCACTGTTCCAGGAGTTCTTCGTTCGCCGCCTTGTTTTCGTTGACAGTCGTCTGTACCAGCGCTTTTTCTTCTTCCGTAAACATCATGTCCAGGAATTCGTTGTTCAGGAATTCGCAGAGACTGCAGTTTTCCCAGGTGACCTGATCCAGATCGACAAGGTCTGGATTGTAGTTGAACGAGAAGGAATCGATCAGCTTGTCGCAAAGGATCAGCAGTTTTCCGTCTTTCTTGTCGATGACGCGCCAGTACAGAGGCTCCGTCTCTTCGTTGTACGGATAGGTCTCGTAATTGCCTAGACAGACCAGATCGCCGATCTCTGCCTTATCGATCGCCGTGCTTCCGCCTTTGCCGGCAAATACGGCATCCAGTTCTTCCTGGGTGCATTTTCTCATGCGGTACCAGTAATCATCTGAATATTGATACAACCGTATTGTTAAGGCTGTTTCTTAAAGCGTTTTGAATAATCGATCACCTGATTATTCCGTCAGTTCTCCGCACAGATTCTTTTCCATCATTTTTTTGATCTGCCCTGTGCTGCTGTATTTATTGAATAAATAGTAGAGCTTCGTTACCGCCGTTTCGGTCGTCATATCTTTTCCCGATACTGCTCCCGCCTTGCGCAAAGCACTTCCGGCTTCATAAGCAGACATGTCGACAGTTCCTTTTGGGCATTGCGAACACACGGTAATGATGATGCCTTTTTCTTTTGCCTTCTGCAGCAGTCTGATAAGGTCGCCGTTATCATCCGGAACGTTGCCCGATCCGAAAGTCTCGATTACGACGCCTTTCAGTTTTCCGTTCAGTACCGACTCAAACAGATCGAAGCGGATTCCCGGAAATACCCGGATGACACCGATCGGAACATCTTCAAACGTCCTTAAGTGGAACGGTTTTCTGTGCGGTTTCAGCAAGGCGCTTTCGTTATACGAAATAGAGATCTCTGCATTGGCAAGCACAGGATAATTCGGGCTGATGAACGCCTGCATGTCCTGGGCAGAATACTTGATTGCCCTGTTTCCTCTTATCAGCAGTCCGCCGAAGTAGATGCATACTTCCCTGACTTTTCCTTTTCCTGCTATCAGCATCGATGTGATCATGTTGTCGCGGCCATCGCTTCTTGTTTCACAAAGCGGGATCTGGGATCCGGTAAGGATCACCGGCTTGTTCAGATTTTCCAGCATGAACGACAAAGCAGACGCGCTGTAAGCCATCGTATCGGTCCCGTGCAGGACGACGAATCCGTCATAGCTGTCATAATTCTCGCTGATGAGCTTCCCCATCGCATTCCATTCGTTCACGCTCATCTGACTTGAATCAAGCAGCGGATCGCACTCTATGAAATCCCACTCGGGCATCCCTTCTGCCTTCAATGAATCCATGTGAAAGATCGCGTTCCGGAAATACGCTCCGTCCGGCTTGTAGCCATCGGCTGCTCTGGTCATGCCGATGGTGCCTCCTGTATGAATGATCAGTATTTTACTCATAATCCTCTCTTCCGTTTTTATTATAAACGATAGAGATAGGCCGGATCACTCTTCTGAAACAGACCATACAAAAATCCCGGAATCTGATTCCGGGATTTTGCCTTTTCATTTCTGTCTGATTACATTTTCACAGACTTCATCTTAACAGTTCAAATTTATATGAGCCTTCTACTTCATTGCTTCTTTCGTACGGATCCTCTCCTTCCCTGGTGTATCTGTCAAAAGTCGCATACTTGCCCGGCAGTTGGATCTCCACTGAAGAAATATCACCGTTTCTGAAGTACACGTCGATCATGCCGCCGGAGCTGTAACCAGAGAAGGTCACAGTATGTTCTGTACCGTACTTGAAGTATTTGTAGGTCGTTTCTCCGTTGGAGTATGAACTCTCTCTCGCTGTTCCGTCTTCGGTCTGTGATCCGGTGAAAGTTCCCGGAGATACACCGGTCATGCGATAGTATAGGTGATCCTCTCCGTAATCCGACTCGAATTCTCCGGTAAAAGTGATCGCCGGTCTGGTGAAACGCGCAACCATGGATGTGATGTCTTCTTCCGGATCGCTGCCGCTGACCGAAGTATCTACAGCTGCAAAGGTCACTTCTATCTTGTTTCCGCTGATTCTGACTGAACTTCCTTTCGGCCAGGCGCCTACCGTGAGATTCTCATTCTCTATATAGTAATTGAAACTGTCGCCGTCAAAACGGCAGGTACTGTCTACATAAAGATAAAGATTGTCATAGAATCTGTCTTTTGCGGAACTGTCTTCACCGATCGATATGCTTACCGGATCGGATTCGACTCCCAGACACCTCTTTCCGTCCTTGGACCTGACGAATTCACACAGCGTGACGCTCAGATCGAGCCTGCTGTCATCCTTTAACAGTTCCTTTTTTGCATAACTCAGGCTCTGTTCAAATCCTTCCTTGTCAATCTCGTCATCAACAATGACCTTATCTCCGGCCTGGATCTTCAGCACATAACCGTCGATGACTCTGTCTTTGGCAGCACCGTAAGTCTTCATCTTCGGAAGATTGATGATCAGGGCATCATCGCTCTGATCCAGAGTAGGTGCACTTGTTTTTTCAAACGTATACAAGTTGTATCCGACGTTCATGTTTTCGCCGGCCTCGATCTTGCCGTATATTTCGCCTATTACCAGATAGGAGATGTTGCCGAAGTAAGCGCCTCTTTCAGTCGGTATATAATCCGGAACCAGCGGAACCAGATTGACGGAAGGATGGTTCTTTCTGAAATCATCATCAAAAACCAGGATTCCTTTCAGTTCGCCTGCTTCTTTTTTCTTGAAACCGCGCAGCGACAGGAAATAGCTTCCGTCTTTATCCAGAGACAAATGATAAACATCTCCCGGTTTGAGCTTTATCCAATCCTTTGGATAATAATCTGTCTGATTGAAAAGCTGCACACAGTTTTCCGTAAGTTCGCGGCGGCGTGCCAGCAGCCATTTGCGGAAGAAGAGATCGAATTCGGTTTCATTATCGATTCCGAAAGCTTCCATCAGCGGAGCGGATACTCCCGGTTTTTTGAGATAGCTTCTGGCCTTCATCAGCTGGTGTGGGGTCACGGTGCGTTCCTTATATTCTTCCTGCAGATACATCACGAAATCACCCAGCTGGTAGCCTTCTATCATCTTGAGATTTTTACCGTCCGATGTGCCCTTGCTGTCAGGCTCGTTGTCGATCGGCAGACGCAGCGTATCCCAGCGGACCTTATCCGTCAGAGGCGGATCGGTCGTGATGATATCGTTGTCCTGATAGTAGCGTTTCGCATCCCTTTCCAGCACCATCGTCACCATCTCGTCGTAGCGGGGATCGTCGGTAAACTTGTCGGCGACCGGCGGAGAGAATCGGTATCTTTCCTGACAGACATGGAACAGTTCGTGGGTAATGGTCAGCAGATAGTTGTCTCTGTTTACCTGATCGGTCAGAGCCTTCAGAGGCCACAGCGAGACGACCGTGGAATAATTCAGCTTTTCAGCCAGTCCGAGCTTGTCTCTGTTTTCTGCCGTATTGGAGTCGGTCCGGGCCAGGAAAATAACTTTTCCGCTGGGCATACGCACTCTGGCGACACTGCCCAGATATTTATAGGCTGTATCGATGTATTTTTTGGTATCCCGGATGACCTGCGGGATCTCGACTTCTTCCTTGAGCTTCAGATACTCTTCGTTTGTTTCAAGCAGATATTTGTAATATGAGAGCTTCTGTTTGTTCCGGTCGAGCTTCTTGGTGCTTTCCAGTGTCTTTTCGTATTCATCTGCCTGTTCTTTGCAGTCTTCCTCGATTTCATGCATCCGGTTGACCTTGTCTCCCAGTTCACGGTCGATATCGCTTGTGATCCACTGCAGCTCATATGATCCGTAATCGGTCTGATATTTCTTTATCTCCACATATCTCTTCAGATAATCCCTGCGACTGTAGAAATACTTGCTTTCGTTAAAGTAGTCCATAACTGCAGCGCCGCCCAGAACAACGACTGCACCGCCGATCAGGAAAACCGTCGCCGAGTTCTGACGGCTGTGATAGATCAGCTTGTTGTCTTTGATGGTCGTTTCATATTCATAGAAACTTCCGTCATCGCCGATCCTTCCGACACTTATGCAGGGATAAAAAGCCGGATCGATATCCAGGGTGCCCAGATCGACTTCCACCTCAAAAACACCGGGGATGATCTCATCATCCGCAAGTCCCGCATCTACTTCCCAGATACTGATCGGGATCATCCATTCGTCTTCAAGCTCCTTCAGGATTTCATCGTACTGTGCCGGTATTTCATCAAGCGGTGCCATTTTGACATCTGTGTCCTTATTAAATGCGTTCTTTTCCGCTCTGATGACGACACCGTCCCATACCTGCTTTTCAAAAGCCTTGGAATTGCCGCTGTATTCCGGCAGTTCGACATTAACCACGGTATTCCCGCCGGTTGTCGGCTGCTGCTGATCATAGCCGCCTCCCGGTCTTCTGCCTTTCAGGAAAAAGCCCGGTTTCACAAAGCCGGTAAAACCGATCGCAGCGACCAGCAAAAGGATCACGAATTTCACAAAACCGCCGCCTTTTTTCTTGGGTTTTTCAGGCTTTTCTGTTTTGACCTCGGTCTTTTTCGGCTGTGCTTCTTTCTTTACTTTTGCCTTTTTCTTCTTCTCCGCTTTGCTGTCGGAGATCTCAACGGTCGAACCTTCAGGTACATCAAAGGTCAGACCGCCCTTGTCGTTCTGCGTGATCTTGATATCGTTCATTTTCACTTCGACGATTTTTGCACCGCACTCCGGACAGAACTTGCTGCCGGGATTCAGCGGTGCCCCGCATTTTTCACAGAATTTTGCCATAATATCACTCCTGTCCTCTGATCATCATGAAAGTCGCTGTTTCTTCTTCCGATATCCACAAATCAGCCAGCAGATATTCTCTTCCTTCATAGGCATAGAAGTTCTTAAGATACAGGACACAGTTGTTGCCTATGAGCTTGATCTCGTTGTTTTCATCAAATCCGCCGCCGAACGGCTCATATCCCACATCTTCATCTGTCAGCTCACTGATCTCCATCCCGTCAGAAAAAAGTCTTGGATGAAGAACGATCTTTACCGGCGGATCATCAGTGTTGTGAACAGACATTTCTGCGTATCCGAGTTCATCATAGAGATAACCGTCGGCAGAGTCATAACGGATCTTAAGATTGTATTTCCAGATACCGTTGGCATTTCCCAGAGGCTCATTTGTCCTGCCTTCCGGTAAACCTTCATACATGACCTGACCGTAGAATTCATCAAAATCTTCATAGTTCAGTTTGCTGACATCAAACAGCGAAGGATCGACGGTCTCAGTATAAGTCTGGGTGCCGCTGCCTGTTCCTGCTGTATTGCTTTCTGTGCTGTTTCCTGTTTCATCATCAAAAACCACCTGGTCCGAAGCGTCTGAAATGACATCCGGAAGCGGTTCGATGATGCTGTCTGTGCTGTTGACATCGTACTTGTCAACTGTCTGGCTTGTTTCATCTGACGGCCTGCTGTCGATGTCGTTTCCGGCCTTAGAAGATGAGCAGCCGACCATCATAAGCAGTATCAGAGATGCTGTTATTATCTTTTTCATTATCGATGTGACTCCTGTGTACAGAAAATCGCAGAGCTTTCTGATTCCTTCTGTTTTCTGATTATCTGTATGTTTCTATATGTCTATATTATACCTTATATTGTTCCCGATTTTTGTTAGAGGGGGTTCCATACGTTCTGATGATTTCTGCATTTCTGTATAAAACGAAATATCAATAAACCGTTTTCTTCTTTTGCCCGGCTGTTATATAGTTATTATGATGGAAAACACCAACATCTTTATCGGCCTGCTTCATCTTCTTGCGGGAATCGGCATCTTCCTTACGGGATGCGATATCATGTCAAGCAATCTGGAAGCAGCCAGTTCCGACAGACTGAAAAAACTGCTGGCCAGAGTCTCCAACAACAAGATCATCGGGGTCCTGATCGGCGCAGCAGCAACAATACTGATCCAGTCATCAAGCGCGGCCACCGTCATGGCGATCGGTTTTGTCAATGCCAAGATCATATCCCTGCTTCAGGCGGCAACGATCATTTTCGGTGCCGAGATAGGAACGACCCTTACCGGCCAGCTGGTCGCTTTAGGAATGTTCGGCGGCAGCGAGATCAGCCTCAGCGTTGTCTTTTCTGCTCTGGCAGGTCTCGGTGTATTTATTACGATGTTTGCCAAACGCGACAAGACAAAACTCATCGGCAAGATCCTTACCGGACTCGGACTTCTGTTTGCGGGAATCAGCACGATGTCGGGGGCAATGTCCGGTTTTGCTCAATATCCTCAGCTCAAGGATTTTATCGCGACACTGAGGTCTTCATTCCTTCTGATCCTGATCGGTGCATTCCTGACCGCTCTCATACAGAGTTCTTCTGCCGTCACTTCGATCTCCATCACCATGGTCGCGGCCGGACTCATCAACATCTCTCAAGGCATCTATCTCACGCTCGGTGCCAACATCGGCACATGCCTGACCGGCATGCTGGCAGCAGCGAATTCCGAAAGTGTCAACGCCAAAAGGACATCGCTGATCCAGCTCATCTTCAATATCGGAGGAGTCGTCCTGGTCTATCTGAGCGATATCGTTCTATCGCTTGTTTCAAACGGCAAAACAACATACGGGTCAATGCTTTCAAATGCGTTCCCTGACGCGCCTCATACCCAGCTGGCGATGTTTCACACCATATTCAATATCGCTTCCGTTCTGATCGTGCTTCCTTTTGCCGAGAAACTCGTAGCCCTTACGAAAAGTCTGATTAAAGATGAACCTGTGACAAACGATACCGAGCGTTTCTACTATGTGAATGAAAACATGATCAGTACACCTGCGGTTGCGGTCGATCAGATCAAACAGGAAATAGAAAACATGTCTAAAATTGCGATTCAGAATTTCAACATCTCTATCGACATGATCAAAACACTGAACTTTGAAAGGGAAGAAGATTTCATCAAGAATGAAAAAGAACTGGACTTCCTGAATAAAAACCTCATCGATCTGATCCTGAAGGTCGCTCAGTCCGGAAAGGTCAGCAAAAAGAGCCAGAATTATCTTTCCACGACCTACAGAGCCATTTCCGATCTGGAACGGATCGGCGATTATGCAGCAAAGATCGTTGAATACGCCCACGATCTCTCTGACGGCAACTCTCCTTTCTCCCAGGTGCTTCTCTCCGAGATCGAAGCCATGAGAAGACTCATAAATAATCTCTATCTGCTCGTGCTGAATGCCTATAAGAGCGGTAAAAGAAAACCGTCAAAAGAGATCAGAGATACGAAAACAAGTATCGATTCCCTTTCACGGCATATGACCAGGATCTATATCACAAGGCTTAACAACAACGAATTCTCAGGAACTTCCGGAACCGATTATCTGAAGTTCTACAACGATGCCGAAAGGATCGGGGATCATCTTGTCAGCCTGATCGACCACGATTATACTCTTTCACGCTGATTCATCCTGATTGAAACATGCCAGTAATCTTGAATAAAAATCCTGGATATGACCCTAGGATTTTTATTGGTTTTTCGTTTCCACTCAATCGAACTAACATCAACATGACGATCAGATGATTATCTGATCGAATTGTCTATGGATCAATAAAAAAGAATAATTCTTTTGTTGAAAAATCTGTGTCTGAATCTCCAAATAGAAAAGTATTTTTGAGAAAATAGTTAATCCTGAATATTGGGATAACGTTAAAGAATTATATCCTCCAATATATAAGTACAAAAAAATCCTAGTGAATATCGGATTATATGTCAGCAGTGACAGTCCTTTGGATATGCCCTATGATTTTGAAGAACTGGAAAAGAAGAAATATTAAAAAAGCACTATCCTATGATAATGCTTCAAGTGCTTACTGCTTGTCTTTACTGATGAGCCAGATCCCATAGAGCGGACCCATGATGACCAGTACGCCGATCAGGACCAGGAACAAGATCGAAGTCGTCTGCGGCGTCTCGGTAAAGATCTGCGAAGACAGGTCGATCAGAAAGTGGTATAGGATGATCGAACACAGATCGTTGGTCTTCAGATAGACCGCACCCAGGATCATACCGATGGAAAAAGAATAGAGCAGCTGGATCAGCGTTGCCGCAATTTGTCCGCTGATGATATTGGTGATGTGGATCAAAGAAAACAGCAGTGATGAAGCAAGCAGGGCATACATCGGTGTCTTGCTGCACTCCCTGAGCTTGCCGATCTCGATCACCCGGAAGATGAACTCTTCAAAAACCGCCGGAGCCAGTGCATTGACGAAAGCACTGAAATAATCCAGGGTCATAGACATGCCATTACTCAGGTTATGTCCCAGGTTCCAGGCTGCAAACAGCAGCAGCGGCATCCCCATCAGCAAGCCGCTGAAAGGGTGGATATCTTTAAAATAACGCCGGAAGATGAACCAGATGACGGCTGACGCCAGAAGCCGGCCGATCGAAACAGAAAAATCCTGCGGCAGATATAAGACGGTGCCCGGTAGCATGAAGATCGCTGCCAGTACCATACCCAAGGCAAAGACCGCCAGTCCAAACAGGACCGGTTTATCACTGAAAAACTTTTTCATATACTCTCCTTTTGCTGTACCCTTATTATTCCATACATTGTTATTTCTGACTACCTGCAAAGAAGTAACCCACCGGCTTAGCCGGTGGGTTACTTTTGTGTGTTACAGCAGCGAGGTCAATCCCATCTCATCCAGCAGGACCGGAAGCCGGCGGTCCCAGAAGTCCCAGTTGTGTTCTCCCGGACCGGTCTCGTACGTGAAGGCAAACCCGTGTTCTTCCGCTTTCTTCTTCATGAAGTCCGCTGTCGTATCAGAGACGCCCTTGATGAAATCCTCTGTCCCACAGACCATGCGGATATCCGGGATCTCTTTTCCTTCTCTGAGAGCTTCTTCCAGAAGATGGAGGATGTCGTGTTTTGTCCCGAGAGCGTCTTTCATCGTCTTTGTCCCGAAGGCATTCTTTCCGACACCGTAGATCGGCGTCAGGAAGTTCTCTTCCTCCGTCTGCGGAGGGAGTTCCATTTCAATGAGATTCCCGGAGGACAGAACACCGATGGCCTGATAGCGTTCCGGGAACGACAGCCCGACTTTGAGGGAACCGTAACCGCCCATGGACTGACCCATGATGTAGTTGTCTTCCTTCTTATCAGACAACTGCGGGAAGGTCTCTCTCATGAAAGCAGGAAGTTCTTCGGAAATGTAACGGAAGCACTTCGGTCCGTTGACCATATCCGAATAGAAACTCTGTGCCGGTACGGACGGACAGACGACAGCGATCCCTCTGGCAAGCGCATAACGTTCCAGGTTGGTGTTGCGGATCCAGGAAGTGTGGTCATCTCCCATCCCGTGGAGAAGCCACAGGACTTTGAGCTTTCCTTCTTCGTTTCTCCGAACCCCGTTGGCCAGGAAGTCCTTCTGCGAGTTCGGAAGGATCACATAGGCCTGCGTGTTCTCATAGAGGGAATTGGAATAGAAATCGATCTGAATGCGTGTCATGGCTTTATACGTGCTTCTTCAGGAAATCGAGCACGATGTTCTGAATGGCTTCCTGAGTAAAGAGGGTATCACAGTGCATAGCGCCCTCTACGAGATAGTAATCGGAATCGGAGCCGTTTTCCACCAGCAGGTCATAGAGGCATCTGCTGGAAGACGGATCGACCAGTGCGTCATTGTCTCCCTGGAAGAACAGGAACGGCGGAGCGTCCTTGGTGACATAGGTCCTCGGATCGACTTCCTTTACCAGTTTCTCGTCATCCCAGATGTGTTTCCCGACCAGGAGGTCTTCCAGCGAGAAGAAGTCCGCGCCTTCCTTCATGTTCGGGAAATCTCCCGGAGTGTAGTAGCAGACCGCTGCTTTTGTGCCTTCGGTCATTGCGGCGATCGCCGCGAGCTGTCCACCGGCGGAATCTCCCGCGATGGCGATGCGGTCCGGATCGATATTGAACTCTTCGTGATGGGCTTTCAGGTAGGCGATCGCCTCCCGGATGTCTTCCATCGGAGCCGGCCAGATATTGTTGGCATCGACGGAGTATTCCACACTCGCTACTGCGAATCCCTGATAGACATAGGCGCTCAGTTCGCCAAGGCGCAGTGCCGGAGAGACGTTCCTCCATCCTCCTCCTTCGAGCCAGATCAGTACCGGAGTCTTCGGGTTCTCATGATGGAAAAACATCGGGATTTCGATATGCATCCGTAACGGATGGTAATCTCTTCCCCATCTCGATCTGCGGTTGGAATAATAGATATCGTTATAGACCAGGACTTCCGGTCTTGTCTCTTCGACTTTGATCTGATGATACATGATACGTCTTCCTCCTCTGTCTCTATTTTACCAAAGAAAAAGCCCATCTTCCGATGGGCTTGATGGATTACTGAGCAGCAGCGACGTCTTCTGCAGTGAAGGAGACGACCGGGAAGAAGAAGATCTTCTCAGCAGTCAGTTCACTGTCGTGCTGACCCATGGTGACTTCAAAGATCAGGTTGAGTTCCGGGTTGTAGGTACCGGTAGCACGGATGAAGGACTCATTCTGGAGGGAAGAGACCATCTTGGAAGCCAGCGTGTCATCGTAGTCACAGGAGAATACGGCGAAGTGTTCGACATCGAGCTGATTGCGGTATGCCTGGAGCTGTTCATCGACAGCCATGGCGATGGAAGCGAAGTGGCAGATGACGACCTGGACATCCGGGTGTTCGATCATCATCTGGTCGACGAAGTTCTGAGCCTGAGACATATCTTCGGCTGTCATTTCATATTCCGCGAGGAGATCTACCTTCGGGTTGTCGGCGATGGTACGGAGACCTTCCGCTCTGGCGATGTTGGCTTCATTGTTCGGAAGAGAGACGATGACGGTCTTGACGGACTTGTCCGCTGCATCCGGGAACGTCTTGGCGATCCAGTCGTTGGCGTTCGCGACATTCTGTTCACCAATGGCCTTCTGGTTGGCGGAAGTGCATGAATCATAGTAAGAGCAGTCTCTGCCGAATTCGAAGGCGAAGGAGTGGATGTTCATGCCGTCTTTTCTCAAAGCGACCAGCGTTTCCTTGACGGCTTCTTCATCGACCGGGCAGACGATCAGGTCGGTAACGCCCATGGTCTTGAAGTTTTCCAGCTGCGTGATCTGCGTAGAGATGTTACCGTCTGCGGATTCACAAGTGACCTGCATTCCGGCTGCTTTTGCCTGATCTTCGATCAGATCGCAGAGCTGTACGTAGAACGGAGCAGCGAGCGTCGGCATGGAGATGGCGAGATAACGGCCTTCGGTCTTGCCGTGCGGGTTGTTGTCGATTTCCTTCGGATCGACTTCAACGACCGGTTCCGGTTCCGGATTGTCGGCAGGCTTTTCGCCGGATCCGCAGGCAGCGAGAGACAGGACCATCAGCATGCTGATGAGTAAGAGAAATAACTTTTTCATTTTCTATCCTTTCTTTTTATCTTAAACAGGGTCTCTGTTTAATTCTTTTCTTCCGTCGTCTTGTCGACAACGATCTTGCGGTGAGTCATCTGATAGACGTCGAAGCCGATCGCTGCCAGCATGATGATGCCCTTGGCGATGAACTGGACATAGGTTCCCCAGCCGGCAAGCTGCATCCCGTTGGCCAGGATGGCCATGATCAGGATCCCGGCGACGACACCGGAGAGTTTTCCTTCACCGCCTCGGATCGAGACTCCTCCTAAGAGGATCCCGGTAATGACCGTGAATTCCGTTCCCGGCCCCGTACCGGAGTGGGCGGTACCGACTCTCGATATCAGCATGATCGTGCCCAGCGCGACGAAGAGTCCTTCGAAAAAACCGATCATGAGTTTCGTCTTCGTGACGTTGATTCCGGAGAGTCTCGCGGCTTCTTCATTACCGCCCAGGGCGTAGATATATCTGCCGTAGTAGGTCTTATTCAAGAAGATCGACATGATGACGACGAAGAGGAAGGTGATCAGGACCGCGAACGGGATCGGGCCGACGTAGCCTTTGGCGATGAATTTGAACATGGCATCGAATCCGCTGAGGTTCTTGGATTCCGAGATCGTGAAGGAGATGCCGTTGTATACCGTCATCGTTCCGACGGTCACCATCAGCAGGGTGATCTTCAGCTTCAAGGCGAGGAAGGTGTTGATCTCCGAGAGGATGATCCCTTCCGCGATGGCGATCAGGATCAGCCACGGGGTAGGCATGCCCAGTTTCTGGACCAGAAGTCCCATCGTGACCCCGATCAGAGACATCTGATATCCGACCGATAAGTCGATCTGTCCGGCCATCATGACCAGAGTGATCCCGATGGCACAGGTGATGATGTAGGCGTTCTGGTTGAGGATGTTGATGACGTTGGCTATCGAGAAGAAGTTCGGAGAGATGAAGGAAAAGATGATGGATACAGCCAGGAGTATCAACCATGGCATATTGTTTCGGACGATCTTCTGTATGTTCATGTTTTTCATGTCATTCCTCCTTTATCCCGGATGCGAGTTTCAGTATATAGCGGGAATCGAAACGCTCCTTCGGCACTTCGCCCATCATGTCTCCTTCATGCAGGACCAGGATCCGGTCGGACATGCCGATCAGTTCCTCCATTTCCGAAGAGATCATGATGATCGAAACGCCGCGTTCGGCGATCTCGTTCATGAGTTTGTAGATATCGTGCTTGACTCCGATATCGATGCCCCTGGTCGGTTCATCGAAGATCAGGATGTCGGTATCCGCGGCGAAGGTCTTCGCCAGTACGGTCTTCTGCTGGTTTCCTCCGGAGAGGTTCCGCACCAGCTGTTCCAGCGACGGAGCTTTGATCTGGAAGGTCTTCGAGAGTTCCTCCGCTTTCTTTTCCATCTTCTTATCATCCACGAAGATCCCTCTGGCATCCTTCTTCAGAGCCATGATGACGCTGTTCCAGAGGATGGAGTAATTGAGGAAGGCTCCTTCTCCCTTGCGGTCTTCCGGGATCAGTCCGATCCCGCAGGCGACCGCGTCTTCCGGATTGCGGAAGGTGACTTCCTTTCCCTTGACCCGGATGATGCCTTTTTCTTTCGGCACAGCTCCGTAGAGTACTTTGGCGAGTTCGGTACGTCCCGCTCCGACCAGTCCGGCCAGACCGAGTATCTCTCCTTTATGCAGGACAAAGGAAATATCCCGGTCACCGTTTCCATACAGGTGTTCCACTTCCAGGACCGCTTCTCCGATCGGGGAATGACGTTCCGGATAGGTCTCGCTGATTTCCCGTCCGACCATCATCGTGATCAGGGAGTGCGTATCGACCTCACTGATCGGACCGGTAAAGATGTGTTTTCCGTCTCTCATGACCGTCACGTCATCGGAGATCCGGAAGATCTCTTCCATCCGGTGCGAGATATAGATGACCGTGACTCCTTCTTCCTTCAGATGGGTGATGACATCAAAGAGTTTATCGACGTCTTTATTGGACAATGTCGCGCTCGGTTCATCCATGATGAGGACTTTCACGTTTCGTACCAGGGATTTGGTGATCTCGACGAACTGCTGTTCCGCTACCGACAGAGTCGATACCATCGCATCCGGATCGAGCCGGATATCCAGCCTGTCCATGACTTCGTTCAATCTTTCCCTCATCTTTTTCGTATCCGGGAAGAACTTTCCTCCGACCCGGTAACCCAAAAAGACATTCTCCAGAACAGAAAGCGAAGGCACGAGATTGTATTCCTGATATATGACACCGATCCCGAGTTCTCCGGACAATGCCGGGTTCATGCGCGAATATGATTTTTCATCTACATAGATCGTTCCGCTGTCCGGAACGACGGCACCGCTGATCACCTTGATCAGTGTGGATTTTCCGGCACCGTTTTCTCCTACGAGGGAATGTACGTGTCCTTTCTCTATGGAGAAGGATACGCCGTCCAGAGCTTTGACACCCGGATAGATCTTGACGATCGAATCAAGGCGTATTGCGTTATCCATCAATGACCCTCCCTATACCATTCCCATTGTACCATCGTTTCCATGGTTTATCTTGGGGAATATAAGAAAAAACGCCTTCCGGCGTTTCTCTGTGAAATGGTGGACACTAATACATTGATACATCATGTATATTATGTTTTTGACTGAATATTTATGAATTTGAAGGTATATCTGGTATTTGAATGTATATTATTTGATAGATTTTTCCACGAATTTTCCACGAATTCATCATATCTGTTAAAGAGGATCAGTTCACTTAACTATGTCTGCTTTGAGAATACGACAAATAATAGACAAGGCTGTTATAAGGGGAGCATATTGGGAGCACGAAAACTAAAAAAGCCTTTATTTAAAGGCTTTTTTGATTGTTTTCGTCTATTCCCACTCGATTGTACTGACCTATTCCTTATACCAGGATCATCGAACATAAGCATTTTGAAGACCGATATTCAGATAAAACCGTTATCACCAGGGAATACCCCGAATCATCTTCCGGCAGCAGGGAACCGTATTATCCAATCAACGACGATAAGAATGATGCTTTGTACCGGCAGTATCGCGAACTGGCGAAAGGATGTTCCAACGTTATCTTTGGCGAACGCTTAGGAGAATATCGGTACTACGATATGGATGAGACGGTGGAGAAAGCGCTGGCTTACTGGCGCTCGCGGTAAAAGACAGGCGGTTTTTTACCGGGTGCGAAAGAGATCATCGATCACGTTTTCCCATTTTCTGATGATCGCATCAGGTGTAAAGTTTCCAGCTCTTTCGGCGCACTTTGCCGAATAGCGCTTGCGTAAACCGATATCATCGGCAAGTCGGGTCATGGCTTCTGCCATGGCCTTTTCTTCATCGGATAATGGTTCTGAAGCGGATGGGACATCCGTGCTGAATTCCGGCACGATGATGCCATAGGATGCATATTCCACGGTTGCGGTTTTGGCTGCATAATCGCTTTCTGGCGCCAGCAGTTCTCTCGGCCCTGAAAAACAATCGGTGGAGATGATGGGCAGGCCGTTGCAAAGAGCTTCCAAAATGGAATTGCTGAAACCTTCAAACAGGGATGAAGAGACATATACATCGGAAAGCTTGAGATAATGCGTGATCGCCGGATCATAGCTTAGGAGATGCGCGTTGTTTTGCAGACCGCTGTTTTCGATGAGAGCTTCCAGTCCGTTTTTCAGATCGCCTTCACCGATAATAAACAGTTTTGCGTCAGGGTGTTTTTCAGCAACAGACTTAAACGCGCGCACAAGGCGGTCATGCGCTTTCTGTCTGACGATCCGCCCGGTACTGATGAATACGGTCGAGGCTCCAGATCTCAATGACAGGAACCTTTCATAGATCTCATCGTTTCTCTTTACCTCGTACTGTCCGGGATTGTACATGTTGCAGATGACGGACAGTTTGTCGTTTCCGACGTGGAAATTCTTTCTCATGTCTTCAGCGATCGCCTGGGAAACGCAAACCACTTTATCGGCGTGTTTTGCGGAATAATACGCCTTGAACCGGCGTGCAGCCGTTCTTTCGTCCGTAAGACTTTTTGAATAGTAATTCCGTATCGAAACGATCTTCTTTTCCCCAACGGAAGAAAGGACATTGAAAAAGTTGGCTGTTTCCAGAAAGCTGATACAGCAGTCGATCTGCAGGGTTTTTTTGAGATTTCGGATCGCCCGGATGCTTTCGTAATAAAAGAGAGGCTTTCTCAGCAGGGAATGATCGTTTCTGATGTCGAGACTTACGATCCGGATATTTCCGCTTTCTTTGAAGCCGTGATCCTCTTGACCGAAAACGGAAGCGACCGTCACATTGTAGCTGGCACCTAAAAAGTGCGCAGTATTCAGGCATGCCCGCTGCGCCCCCGCACCTTCCAGACTGTCGATCAAAAACAGAAGGTTCACCTTGCGTCATCCTTTCTTGCGATCAGTTCGTTCCACTGATCGATGATATCCGTTTTATTGAACTGACGGGCACGATAAAAGCTTCTGATCGCATAGGCTTCTCTGATTTCCGGGTCTTCGATCAACCGGATCATCGCTTCTGCCAGCATTTCTTCTTCTTTTTCCAGCGGTTCATCTGTTAATTTATTGCCGGAACATTCAGGAACCAGGATTCCGTATTGCGCATACTTCACGGTACGGGTTTTTTTGTGGAAATCGGTATTCGGCGCAAGGATCTCCCGGGGTCCTGAACGGCAGTCCGTCGAGATGACCGGAAGGGAAAGCGCCATGGCTTCTGCAAGAGCGTTCGGGAAGCCTTCGTTGAAGGAAGTCATGACATATGCATGGCTTTTGGCAAGATAAGCATAAGGATTGATCCGGAAACCGGGCATGAATACATGGTTGCCCAGACCGTTTTTATCGATCGTTTCTTTTACCAGATCCCAGCTGTCTTCATCCCCTTTCCCATGTCTGCCAAGAATGATCAGTTTGGCTTCGGGGTGGAGTTTAACGACCTGACTGAACGCGCGGATCAGATGCCATTGGCCTTTCTTTTCTGTTAGTCTGCCGCTGTTGATGAAAATAAAATCCGAGTGAGCGATCGGCATGTCCGTTTCATCGGGATCTTCCTTGGACTTTGCCAGGATCTCGTCGACTTCGCAATAGTTATAGATCGTCTCGCTCTTTTCAGGATCGATCCCAAACAGCTCCATCATTCTTGAACCGGTCTCTGCCGATACGGAAACGACCGTATCGGCAAGATCGCAGGCAGTCTTCAGCATCTCCTTTCCTTCCTGGTTTCTTAATTCGCTGGGGGCAAATTGACCGTCTGGATAGCTGCGTATGGAAATGATGCAGCGTTCTTTCGTTTTGGAACGGGCATTCAGATAATTCGCGGAATTGAGGAAACTGATGGAACAATCGACTTGCAGTTCTTTCTTGATCATTCTCAGCGCTTCTATTCTGGGTTCCTGTTTCTTTTCGTAATGTTTTCGATGAATTTTGGAAGGAACGATCTTCTTTATGATTTTCTTAAGCTGTTTCAGCAGCCTGAATTCATCGTCCGGTTTCAGGTGATCCATCAGATTCAGGACCGTTACCCTTTGATCTACAGGATATTCTTCGTTGCCATCTCTGTTGAGAGTTGTGACGATGTATACACGGTTGTGATCCGATAAGGCGGACGCAAGAGAGGCCAGCACTTTTTCCGCGCCTCCTCCGGAGATGCGGGGAACGACGAACAGGATGGTTTTATCGCGTGTTTCTTCGGCACGAAACAAACGGCTGATTTCAAGAGAACCGTTTTCCTTGCGCGAAGGAAGACCCTTCACGATCTGATCGACTGTATAAGCAGGAACAGGATCATGCGGATCATCGCTTTCTGGCGATGGTTTTTCTAGAGAAACATCCCGATAGAAGGCGTGGATAGATCCTGAAGGATGCAGACGTTCGATCTTCCAGTTGGGTCTGTCTTTATTGGAATCGGTATAGAACTGATATGCGCCGGCGCGGTTGCGGAGCGATATGGCATTCGAGATCTGCACATAAGGATTGGAATTGGTGGAAAAACCGTATCCGTTATTGCCATAGGCAATGCAGTTTTCGACCGTATTCCTCACAGCGATGTTTTCGCCTCCCAGTTTAAATCCCGAGCATTTCTTTTCATACGAACTGTCCTCTTTTGATCCTGTATCGCCGTTGAAACAGGAAACGCAGTTCCGGATGCTGACGGGAGGAATAGAGCCGAAGATGCTTTTACAGTACAAGTCGAAACCGTCATCGACATTATGATGAGCGAGACATCCATCAAAGACGTTCCCTTCGCCAATTCTTAGTTTTGCGCCGAAACCGTCGGCGTTCGTTCTGTCTTCATCGATATTGTCAAAGGAGTCGCAATTAAGCACGAGATTTTCGCGCGGCCAGAATCCTTTGTCCTCTCCCGGATAGGAACAGATCAGTATCCCGGTGTCTTTGTTGCTGAAAGTCTGACACCGTTCGATCGTGTTGCCGTTTCCGCAGATGTGGATCCCGACGGAAGGACTTCCTGTTACGCAAATACCTTCGATGAGACAGTTGCTTCCGTGAACGATCAGAGCGGGCGTTCCCGATATAATCCCTCCCGCATCGATGACGGCTTTGCCGGCATGTTCGGCTTCGAGCTTTAGCTGCCGGTTTTTGCTGATATACAATGTCTTATTTATTTTGTAAGATCCGTCAGCCAGAAGATAGTTTTTATAATACGTTTTGTCATTGACTGCTGTCAGAAGATCCAGAGGATCTTGTGCCGTACCTTCGGCATCGGTTTTTCCAGAAGGGGAAACATATGCGGTTAGATCGTGAGGGACGGCAGTATCCGCAGACAGATCCGTCTTAAACAGCGTTCTGTCGAACGGATAGTCGTGGAATGTAGCTTTCAGTTCGCTGTCGGGCGTATGGCTCAAGAGACCTGCATGGAGATTGCAGGAAATGTTTCTGATATCCACGGAGAGACCGCGGGCTACGGCAAAACCGATATAGATATGTTCCTTGTCCTGCCTGGTTAGAAAATCGCTTCCGGGAAAGAAAGAATCGGCTGCCGAATCACCGTGAATCGCGCAAGAAAAGAATCCTTCGTTCTCTTTTCTGAGAGAGAAGCAATACGATTCGCCGATTTGAATAGAATCGCTGCAGCCGGACAGCAGCTGCCTGGAGGCATCCAGCAGACGTACGCCGTCACTTCCGTCGCTGTTTCTGTAACCGCTGACGATACGCACACCGCAACCGATGTTACGGCTTTCCATCAGGCGTACTCTTCCGATCATGATCTGATTTCTATAACGGGCATATCTGCCGGTATTGTGAACGGTATCTGCCGCCATGATGCCATATCCGGATTGACGGCTACACAGATCGGTACTTTCTCTGACTGAAACATCTGCGGAGAGTTCGATATTGTTTTTTTCAGGATCGATTTCTGTATATAAAAAAATAAAGCTGTCTTCCGTGTCGCTGAATTTGCCGTTCTCACAGGTTAGAGACAAAGAATCGTTCTGTCGAACGTCTTTGAAACAGAGGCTTTCATCACCTGACGGAAGCGTATATTTTCTTTCGTTGATGATGATCGACCCGTTGGCATTGCCCAAGGATGTAATATGCCATTTCATAGTTTGAATATAGAACCGTATCGTTTCTCATTGCGGGCGGTTTCGTTCGCTGGATAAACCCGGCATGGCGCTGATGCAGTATCTTTTATGTTTGTGAATATTGTATAATATTTTTAACATATTTGTATACTTTGAACATATCTTTAAAAAGCAGGATCGCAAAGATCATAAATACATTGAATCAGAACCGTTTCCTTTTCAAACAGCTGGTAAAAAGGGATTTTAAACAGAAATACAAAAGGACGATTTTAGGCATGTTCTGGAGCATCCTGAATCCTCTCCTGACGCTTCTGGTGATGAGGATCGTTTTTTTGAGAATGTTCGGAAGAACGATGCCCCATTATACGATCTACCTCTTTGCCGGCAATATCATCATGTCCTATTTCAAAGATGCGACCACTACCGGCATGCAGAGCCTCATGAACAATTCCCAGGTCATTTCCAAGATCAATATACCCAAATACCTGTTCCTGCTGAGCCGCAATGTTTCTTCTTTTTTGAATTTCATGCTGACTGTGGCGGTGTTCCTTCTGTTCTGTTTCATCGATAAGATCACCTTTACCTGGAAATTCATCCTCCTGGTATTTCCGATCCTCAGCGTAGCGGTTCTTGGTCTGGGCGTCGGAATGATTCTGTCCTGCCTCTATGTCTTTTTCCGGGACATGGATTATCTGTACGGCATTTTTCTGACTCTGCTGACATATCTATCCGGCATTTTCTACAGCGTGGACCAGTTCGGCGGCTATGCCAGGCTGTTTCTGGCAAACCCGATCTATGTGATCATCAAATATGTCCGTCTCATCTGTATCGACGGAATCATTCCGTCTTTGAATTATCATATCCTGATGTTTGCGATACCTGTTCTATTCCTTCTGGCAGGCTGCTATATGTATAAGAAATACAATCACACATTCATTTACTACATGTGAGGAAACGACCGATGAATGTACTTGACTGCAAAGATGTGAGCATCCGCTATATCACCGGCGATTTCAGAGACATCGGTCTGAAAGATTTTCTGATGCGCAAGATGACGCATCATTATGAAGTTCAGGAATTCTGGGCGGATAGGAATATCACTTTTTCACTGAAGAAAGGGGATATGCTCGGGATCATCGGCACGAATGGAGCCGGTAAAAGCACGCTGCTGAAAGCCGTTTCGGGAATCATGATACCCAGCAAAGGCAGCATCGAGGCCCGGGGCAAAGTGGTTGCGCTGCTGGAACTCGGAAGCGGATTCGATGCCGATCTGACTGTAAGGGAAAATACATATCTGCGCGGATCGATGCTGGGCTACACGGAAAAATATATGGATGAGAAATACGACGAGATCATTCGTTTTGCCGAACTGGAGGATTTTCAGGACTGGATCTTCAACAGACTATCCAACGGCATGAAAAGCCGACTGGCGTTTTCGATCGCCTGTCAAGTCGATCCGGATATCCTGATCTTGGATGAGGTGCTGAGCGTAGGTGATGGCGCTTTCAAGGAAAAGAGCGGAAACCGGCTGAAAGAGATCCTCTCCGGCGGCGTTACGGCCATCCTTGTTTCGCATTCGATGGACCAGATACGCGAACTATGCAACAAGGTCTTGTGGCTGGATCATGGAGAACAGATCGCTTTTTCCGATAAAGTGGATGAAACGGTAGATGCGTATGAGTATTTCCTGACCGGGGAATGCGCTCTGCCTGGAAACGAGGAAGAGATCAGACAGATGTCCGAAGAACTGGTGAGATTCAGGACATCAGGCAAAACGCCTGCCGAAGCGATCAAGAAAGCGATACGGACTCTCAGCAGGAATGCCCCGGAAGCCTTGAATCAGGAATATCTGGAAGAACATGAAATGATTGAATAGAAATGACGGAAAAGAATATCTTATGCAGCGTTATCATTCCCGAATACAACTGCCCGGTCGAAGTCGCCGAGAGATGTTTTCTGTGTTTCGAAAGGTATCGGGACAGTCTGGAACTCATCGTTGTCGATGACGGTTCAAAAGAACCCTATAGAAGCGATATCGCAAAACTAGTCGGAGGAATGCCTTTCATCCATATCTTCTACCAGGAACACAAAGGCGTTTCAGCTGCCCGGAATCGCGGCATGAAAAAAGCGAATGGAAGATACGTGGTCTTTTGTGATATCGACGATACCGTAGATGCTGATGCGATGATGAGCGCGATATGTCATATATCTGAAGAAACCGATCTGCTGTACTGCGACTACGATAAAGTCAGATCAGGTAAGAAAAAGCGGGTCGGTTTTGCTTCGGTTCCGACAGGAGCCATGCTAATGAAAAATCCGACCATTCATGGCACGGTATGGGGAAAGATCTATCGCAGAGAGATCTTGAAGGATGTTTCTTTCAACGAAACGCTCACATTCGGCGAGGACACCGTCTTTCTGTTGAAGCTACTGTCCGGCGGCATCAGGGTCGGTGTTTCCAGAGATGCGTTCTATACCCATTACATACAGAAAAGATCCGCCTCAAAAAAAGAAGCGGATCCGATCAGGGATCTGGAACTGTTTTATCAGAGCCTGACAGACCGATCTGATGGAAAGGAAATAAGCGAGGAATATGCGGCGGACTGTCTTATTGTCAACCTGATCGTATTGATAAATTACTTCATATTCGTTCCCGGTACCGGATTCAAAACAAGAAGAACCATGCTTGCTGAAATCGCTGAAAACCCGACGGTAAAAACGGCGCTAGAAAAGTACAGTAAGGATTTTCCGGCAAGGTATAAGCTGATTGCCTTTCTGCTGAAAAACGGCAGATATGATATACTGCAACTGGTTTTTCTGGCTTATCAGACAATAAACAAGTAGAGATCATGACACTTAAAAAAATGAAAAAGAAGATCCTGAAAACCGTAAAGAACATTTACCATCTTTTCAAACGTTTCGATTCGGATTCTCGCTATTTTGATCGGATCAGAGAGATGATTCCGGAATTGCAGAAATACAAATATGATCAGAAAGACTATTTCATTGAAAGAGCGCAAGAAGAAGGATTGAATACCTTGAAGGAGTATCATTTCTTTCTTAAAGGACATCCGGAAAAAGTGGAGCAGCTTAGGAAACATCTGACATACAGCGGATCGCATTTCTTTCGCGGCGAGGATTGGACTTTCTTTACCGAACGCGTTCTGTCGCAGTTCAGAAACCGTAAGAATGTCAGGGTATGGTGTGCGGGCTGCTCTACCGGTCAGGAGGTTTACAGTCTGATCATGAGTCTGCTGAATTATGTTCCTCTGGATGCGATCGATCTTCTGGCCAGCGACTATAATGACGAACTTCTGGACATCTGCAAAAAAGGGAACTACGCGATCATGCATTACCATGAGATTCCCGAAGAATATCAGAAGTATACGACGGTCATAAAGAACCGCTTCGTGTTTGCTGAGGAATTAAGAAAAATCATCAAAACAGACAATATCAATCTTCTGACGGATGACTATCCCGAAGGGTTTGATATCATCCTTTGCCGGAATGTGATCAAATTTTTTCTGCCCGGTCTGCGTCTGAATGTCCAAAAGAAATTCGCTTCCTCTCTGAATGAGGGAGGGATCCTGTTCCTTTCCTATGACGATGGCAACGATGACGAGATGATCGAAGACCCGGGAAAGCTCGGATTCAGACAGATTTCAGACAGAGGCATCTATCAGAAAGCAACGACGGCAGACCGTCGGAATCGGAAGAAATAAGTACGGATCTGACGTTTTCTGTAGACGATTCAGAGGCCGCAAGGCCTCTTTCTTGTTGCGTGAGTTCGTTGTTCTTTGTAATAGAATATAGGTGATGAATAATGGGGACGACATATGAATATCATCGAAATCAGAGACAATGTTTTTCTTTTGAACACTTTGCATACTTCCTATCTTTATTTTCTCAGAAGAAACCTTGCGACGAAACTTTATATTCATGATCTTACAATCGATGAGTGTCAGTATTACATGGGACACGAAATCGATTCTAGGCGGGTCTTAAGATCTGACTTTTCAGATGAAGACATGTTATACTCTATCTACAAGAAACTCCTTAATGACCCGTTATCTGACATATGTCTGCTTTGAGAATACGACAGATAATAGATATGGCTGTTATAAGGGGAGCATATTGGGAGCACAAAAACTAAAAAAGCCTTTAAATAAAGGCTTTTTTGATTGTTTTCGTCTATTCCCACTCGATTGTACTGACCTTCGTTTTCGTTTCTCAATGAATTCTGCGATATAATCACATAATCATTAAAGATCATAGTAGTATTATTTTGTTTTTTCAACATTTTTTTACTCAATTTTTACTCAGCGAGATATGTATTCTACTGTTCGAGGAACGATCGCTGTAAAACTGTAAACTAGACAGGCTAGAAATCTATCGTATACTCAAATCTTCTCTTGCTTTCTTTCTGAGCTTCCTTTTCAATGCTTCCGGCAACTTTAAATTTTAGAACTTTTAAAACACCGTCGATCTTGGCGGCATCTTTTTCTTTAATGCCGGAGGATGTGTTGTAATCAAGGGTAAATTTCTTTGAAGTAATCAGATTATCTTTATCCAGTCTCTGCTTAACCAAACTCTTGATCGACTCGTTGTTTGCCCAGAAAACCAAGTTAGGTTCAACCGGATCCTTTCCTGGATATGTGTTTTCAGCCGCAATACCGACATACTCATATTTCTTTTCGCTGGACCCTTGTTCAACGTCAACGCCCGCTTTATCTTTTTTCACGCCGACACCAACACCGCCTTTAGTTTTTACCTTCTCATTCGATAAAGATTCTTCGAGTATTTTTACTGAAAAATGTTTTGCTCCGAGTTTTTGTGCAATATCTTCCAACTCGGCAACCTTCGCTTCTTTCAGATATTTGAAATATTCAAATACTTCAATGTATTTATTGTTTTGAAACAGATGAACATAGTATACAGAAGCCGAAACATCCGGATAGAATTCGATGCCTTCATACTTTGAAAGATCGTTTTTGTATATACCGATAAGATCAACTTTGTTGATGTTCTCTTTGAAGACTACAGCTCCCTTGCTTAACTTCTCTTGAAGCGTAGATATATTTTCTTCACATAGCCTTCTTTGATAGTTCAGTTCGTCAATCATAAGGATCTTTTTATATAATTATATCGGGGGTATATCTATGTTCAATAACGCTATTATCGATAAGGAATACAGGAAGACCAATGTTCTGGTGATCCTGGGAATGATCTTCTTTCTGCTGACAGCTTTCTTTCTGGGCTATGCCCTAATCGATACGGCCAAGGAAAAGAATCGTTCTGCCCATCTTAACGACATCATGTGGGCAGATGAAGACCGGGAAGACAGGATCGCCTATGCGGATCTGGCAGGCTTTTATCAGTTCGCTGTCTACGGTGATGATCTGGGCTACTACATCGCCTACGATGACGATTTCTTCTATATCATCAGCATGAAGGACAAGGACTTTGACGTCATCGCCAAACAGTTTGATGAGGAAGAATATGTCAGAGTCTGGGGCTATACCAGACAGATACCGCAGGAACCGAAATCTTTTGCGATCTCCTCATTGCAGGAAGACTATCCGGAGGAAAACATCACCATGAGTGATTTTGAAGATATCTTCGGCGATCTGATGCTGGAAGTGAAAAAGACTTCATACGTCAGGGGACTGGGCAGTCTGTTCAGACTCAACGGTACCCTTGTGGCCTGCGGGGTCACGACTCTGATCGCGGGACTTATCATGTTCCTGCTGGGTCTTAGTCAGCGCAAAAGTTTCAATATCTTTAAGAACACAGAGACCGGCAGCAATCCTCTCACTGACGAGATGAACGCACTGGAAACCGAATGGTTCAGCAATGATTCGCTGTGTCTGACGGAAAACTATCTGATCAATGTCAAAGGGACTGTCAGTGCCGTAAGATATGAAGATATCTTCTGGGCCTATGTGACAAAGCACAGCACCAACGGCATTCAGGATTACGATTACCTGAACGTCATTACCAACGACGGCCGTCAGATCGTCTGCGGCAATTCCCGGACCTTCGGCAAGAAGAACCGGGCCAGTACCCAGGAACTTCACGAGAGCATCCTGAACAAGCTGCTGCAGAAGAATCCGAACATCAGGATCGGCTACGACCAGGATAATCTGACAGCCATGAATGAACTGAAGAAAAAACTTAAACAGCGTTCATAGACAACAAAGAGGTCCTGATGGACCTCTTTTTACAGACTTCTTTTAATTGTTTTCTTCTTTCCTGTTTCTGATACGGGAAGATATCAGCTAAATTACAAAACGTAAGACAATACGTAATTGAATTCATTCCGTCAATATCCCTCCATTACATTATTTATTTTATAATTATTGTCGATGGTTTGAACGATATCATTGAGCCTGCTCCTCAAGTTATCCACAGCGTATTTTTTCTGTGAATCATCGTATGTTCTTTCCTCTAGCGACGACAGTACGTCTCTGTCTATTTTTTCTTCACTCAAGACATCTTTCTTTGCCAAAAGCGAGAGTACTATCTGCTAAAAACCGCTCAGTTGCTGTCGCTTTAAATCCAATTCTCGCAATGAATATTCGAGTGTTTCTTTATTCCAGTTCTATTTTAACACTTTATATACGTGTCTTCTTGCGTTGTTTTTTGATGATCCTCTTTTTTAAGCATCAATTGAAAAGATTTATATGAAAAATAACTACGATACTTAGACAAAATAAAAAACCTGTCCGAAGACAGGCTGCACCAGTTGTGCCTCGCTCACAATTCCACCGATCAGCTTTCACCAAACAGAAAACTGTCACGAGTCATCCAACAAAGTACTTTATGATATTAACAGACAATCAGGAAAAAGCAAATCCCTCTATCCGGCCTCATGTCGCTTCAGACACCAAAAAAGCCTTATGCCATTTCTCTTTGACACAAGGCTTTCGTTTATCAGATCATTCTTCTTCCTGATCTTTTCTTCTTCTGAACAGGAAGAACAGGAAGAACAGAAGCAGCAGCATTCCACCGGAGATCAGGATCACCATCGGAACGATGGGCTGGTCCGGTTTATCCGGTTCCGGAACAATGGTAGGCTGCGGATCGATGACCGGTGATGTCGGCGTTGTCGAATCATCGATAACTACCGGTTCTCCTGAAGTGTCCGAACCATCGGATGTACCCGGATCAACGGTCTCGCCGTTTCCTGAAGGAAGACCACCGGAGCCGGAAGGTCTGATGGAAGTGCCTCCTTCTTCATAAACGACAGTCTCTTTATCCCCACCTTCAGCTCTTCGATAAGTGAAGGTGAACACGTTCTTCTCCGGATCAGCGGACAGGACGTGCGTTTGTGAATAAACGTTGGGCAGATAGCCATCCACATACTTGTAGGCAAGCACGGCTTCTTCTCCCACGTTACCATGAAATACCGAATCCGGAAGCAGCATCGCACCGCTTGCGTCGACATAATGCACGGTATAGGAGACCAGATCTCCCTTGATCCTGTAAGTCGCCACAAAAGTCATATCTTCCTTGATCTCCTGAGCTTCTGCGATCCCCTCAATACCGGAGATGTGATACTCGTTGTTGCAGTAATAGCGATCGTCTTTGACTACGACATCGTAATCGCCGGGAGTCCATACTCTTTGATTCTCATCTTTGCTGTCAGGGAAGAATTCCAGTTCTACCATGTCTTTTTCCTGACCGTCTTTCGGATCGATAATCTTGCCATGGCTTCCTGCCAGTAATGTCACCTTATAGGAACTGTAGGCATTCACTTTTTCCGTAAATATCGGTACCACAAGCGCCAGAACAAACAGGATCACTGCAGTGGCGTTTCTGATCTTTTTCAAGGACTTTCTCCTGAAAAGGATATAAATGATCGCCAGCAGCATCAAAGCCAGTGAGACCAGCAGGATAAGCGTATTGTCTGTCTTGAGCGCTTCCCCTTTCTCGACACCGGTCTTTGGGATCACATAGATGATCTTCTTGCCGCTCTCGATGATTTCGGTCGCAAAGATGAATTCCAGCTGGCCCAGAACTTCCTGATAGAGGTTGGACTGGGTCTCGCCTTCCAGTTCCAGGTGCAGCTTCACCCGGATCGTCGAGCCGCCGCCGACTTCCTCCAGGAAGATGAAGTCGTCTTTCAGAGATTCCGTGGCTTCATGCAGACCATCCGTGCTGTCCTGACCGCCGACTTCGTTGTTGGAGTAGAGGACGGAGGATGTCCCGGAAGAATTCACCAGAGACAGATCATAGGTATATGCGCCATGTTTGGCTACACCTTTATCCTCGAAGGAAGTCAGGGCGTTGTTTTTCATCCACCAGACGATCGTTTTGTCCGTGCTGTTTCTCAGAACGAACTCGATGTCCGCCGTGTCCCCGGGCTGCATGCCCTTGAGCACGTCATAGACCGAAGTATCGTCATCGTTACCGGAGATCCTGTAACCGCCTCCGGCACTTTCGAATGTCACATTGAATGAGATCGTTTCCGCTTTTACCGTGAAAGGAAACAAAGCAGAAAGCATCAATACCAATGCAGAAATCAATATGTATCTCTTTTTCATGCGCCGTTCTCCTTTCAGTTCAAAGACAGCCTGCCATCATCCGCAATCGTAACATCGCGGCCCCAGGCGCTTCTGATCGCATCCTTGGCGTTATTGATCTGAACGCCATCGACCTGTATGTCGACACAGAAATACTTGCCGTCATACTGGTAGTAACTCGTAATCGTCGTCAGTTCCCTGTCATCCACCGTTTCCGTCTTTTTCTCCTGACGGATATAGGTCTTAACCGCGGAATCGATCGAGAATTGATCAGCGAAAGGAACCGTCGTACCGTTTTCCTTATCGAAATACTGGCCATCGCTCTTTGTCAGAGGATAGGCATAATACAGTACGGTCCTTTCCACTGTCGTCGCTGTCTCATCGAGGATCCAGTGGTCCTCGTCAAGATTCACCAGACGAAGCTTGATCAGCTCAGGTTTCAGCGTCCTGTCCTTGCTGCCGCTTTCATCCGTCCAGTACTTATAGATCGTGACTCTGACATACTCGTCGATCGTACCGGAGTTGGAAACGGTAAGCTCTTCTTTATGTACGCTGCCGATCTTGTATTCCAGATCTTCCAACAGCGAAGTCTCTCCGTTCACGTGCCAGTTGCCCTCGGTCGTATCGCCGTCTCCGCCTTCCTGAAGATAGTTTCTCCAGGCCTTCTGTTCGCCGTTTTCGTTCAGCGTAACGCCGATATGATACATATCGAAATCAGGCTGGAATTCATCGGAACGGTAAGACAGTACCGCATTAGCATTTGAGAGCGAAGAAAGTGCCGTCCAGGCAAATACAACAGCCGAAATGATCAATACCGCATAGGCGACCATGATGTCTTTACGCATTTTCTTCATCATCAGTTACCTCCGTTCTGATCCGCATCTTCTATGATGTGGGTGTTTTCGCCGGTCCAGTCAGGCGCACCGTCGATCGCCGGACAGTACTCGTAGACGACGACCAGGTTGAAATCCTTCAGGCCGGTCTTTTCTGCATCCACGATAAGTTCGAGCGTGACTGTATCGCCTGCCGACAGGACCGTGTTGTAAGTATAGATCCTGCTGTCATCTTCGGCACTTTCCGTCCATTTGCTGGTATCTTTATAAGTCAGATTATCTAGAACCTCCTTGACCGCAAACGCCTTGACTCTGACAAAGACATCATCGCTGTCTTCATCGACTGTCAGGGTGATCAGCTTGTTTCCGTCTTCGGAAGGTCCTTCTTCAAACGTCACCTTTTCTCCCAGATGAAGCGGAGCCGTACCCTTGATCCTGACATAGGTGGAGAAGTATGCCAAGGCATTTGGTACAGAAACGACAAGAATCATCAACGCAGCGATCGCCGCAACTATCAGTTTCCTTCTCATTGTCCTGCACCTCCTTCCTCAGACCCTCCTCCAGGTCCGTCGTTACCTCCGCCGGCATCGCCGCCCGGCGCCTCATCGTTACCGCCGAACGTTCCGCCGGTATCGCCGCCTGTCCACGTCCAGCCGGTAAAGCCCTGGGTATACGTGTTGACTATACCGTATCCGTTGATTCCGCCACCGGTGTAGCCGTTGGCGAATGTCACCACATTCTCTTTGATATCATCCGAAAGGATGATCGTCTGACTGGTTTCACTGCCCTCATTAAGCTTGTAGGATCCGCCGGCATAGACCTCGGTGACTGTCACCTTGGCTCCTACCGGAATATCCTCGATCGGCAGCTCGTACATGCCCGCGGCATTGATCTGCAGTGAAAGCGTATCATCATAAATGGTTTCGTCATCCAGCACTGCCGTCACTCTGAAGACACAATTTACAGGGCTGTGGTCT